>TARA_R110000764_G_scaffold232047_1_pt1 | contig 136777 bp, 130 predicted proteins | sample TARA_R110000764 | Tara Oceans TARA_R110000764 (sample SAMEA4398111) | marine metagenome | biome: Polar Biome; feature: [SRF] surface water layer (ENVO:00010504); material: water (ENVO:00002006), including particulate matter (ENVO:01000060) such as... | depth 5 m | reverse complement strand
AAGGCTACATTTTTAGGGAAGGCTACATTTTTAGGGAAGGCTACAAAGACTAGACAAAGATAAATTCAGAGGTTTATTAACTAAAGAGGAAGAAAAAAAATTAATAAAACAAGAATCAAATTTTACCAAATATATTGTTGAAATGCTTGATTTTGTTTTTTTTCTCTATGGTGTTTCTCCCAAGGTCAATTCCACAATTAAATTAGTTGGTATATTATCTTTTATTATCAAGTCATTTAAAAAAAGATATAGGTTCAAGTTTGATGAACCTATAGAAGGCAAAACTTATAAATTGATAAATCAATTCGATAAGTTGAATCAAGAAGTTGTGTTCAAAAAAATTTTAGATGAAATAACCTTGATACTTGATAAGAGTAAAATAGATGAGCATTTACAGATTGAAACGCTATATCTTCTAATTGTATTAAAAGAGCTGGGTAAAGAATATAGATTATCTAAAGAACAGCTTGTCAAATACCTTAATTTAAAATTAGTGAAACAAGATGATGGTACGGATGTATATGAATTAAGAAATAGCATTAACTATTTTGTAATTACAGTTTTACTTTTTTACTTTAAAAATATTAAGGAATATACCGTACTTAAGGAGACATTAAAAAAAGCAATAATTAGCAAAATAGAAGCTATAGAAGAAGATAAGCGAACCAAGCATTCCGAATTGGTACTTTTATTTTTTGATTTAATTAGTTGTCCCTATCTTAATGAAGATACTTATAGCTTCAAAAGGAGGATATTAGATTTATTTAATATTAAAACTGATAAACAAGAGTTCATTAAATTTGTTATGAAACAAAGGTATTGGTTTACAAAATGGGATAATTTTAATTTAGTTAAAGAAATGAATGCTAAAAGCTCATTAGAGCCTTATTCCTAATAAAAAAAGGACGCACCAGATGGAATTTGCAATTTCGATTGCCACACACAAGCGTTCTAATATGTCCGTAAAAAGACAATCACAAAGTTAGTTTTATCTGGGACTAACTTTTTTTATTTGTATCAATGAAAAGATATTTATCTAAATCAAGGTTCAAATTAGGTTTGGAATGTCCAACCAAACTTTATTATACAAATAAAAAGGAATATGCCAATCAAAAAAAGGATGATGATTTTCTTGAGGCATTGGCCCAAGGCGGTTTTCAGGTTGAGGAATTGGCTAGATTGGAGTTTGATGGAGGTATACTTCTTGAAGGTAAACCATGGGAGTATAATTTATTATTGGAAAAAACCAATGAATTATTAAAACAGGAGAATGTTATTCTTTACGAACCTGCCTTTTTATATAATAATTGTTTTGTCAGAGTAGATATTTTAGTCAAAAAAGGTGATGAAATAGAATTAATTGAAGTCAAAGCAAAATCAATAGATTCCAATGAAGAATATTCTATTTTAGGAAAACGGGGAGGGCTAAGAAGTGAATGGAAGGCCTATATGTTTGACATTGCTTTTCAAGAATATGTTATTCAAAATAACTTCCCAAATTGGTCAATTAAGCCTTTTCTAATGTTAATTGACAAAAGTAAAAAAGCAACGGTTGATGGTTTGAATCAAAAATTTAGAGTAACATCTAATTCAAATAATCGAACGGGAATAGTTGTTAAGAAAGGAACTACTAAAAATGACATAGGAGAATCTATATTAGCTAAAGTTCCTGTTCAATCAATTATTTACAATATTAAATCTGGAGTTTTTAAATATAATGAGGAATTATCCTTTGATGATGCTGTTTCTTTATTTACAGATAATTATTCAAAGGATATCAAGATGAAAACTCCTTTAAACGTAAAATGTAAAAGCTGTGAATTCTATACGGTAAATGAGACCAATTTAAAGAGCGGATTTGTTGAGTGTTGGACAGAACAATTAAATATTTCGGAACAAAAAATTATCAATGACCCAAAAATATATGAAGTTGGTAATTTTAAGTCAGCCTCCAAATTGATGGAAGAGGGAATATACTTTATGAAAAATATTTCGGCAGATGATATATCCATTGTGTCAAAACCTGATGGACTATCATTATCCGAAAGACAGTGGATACAAATAAGTAAAGTTAAAGAAAATGACAATACACCTTATATCGATGTTGAGGGATTAAACCTAGAGATTAGCGGCTGGAAATATCCTTTGCATTTTATTGATTTTGAGACATCTACAGTTGCAATTCCATTTAATAAAGGAAAAAGACCTTATGAGCAAATTGCTTTTCAATATTCACATCATAAAGTTTCGAAGGATGGAAAAATTTCACATGAATCTGAATATCTTAATACTAAAGCAGGTAGTTTTCCAAATTTTGATTTTTTGAGAAGCTTAAAGAGCTCCTTATCCTCAGATGAAGGAAGCATATTTAGATATTCATATCATGAAAATACGGTTCTTAATGCAATTTATGAGCAATTGATATCTTCAAATGAAAAGGATAAGGAAGAATTGATTGTTTTCATTCAGTCTATTAGCCATTCAAGAAAAGGAAGTAGTATTACATGGGTGGGAGAAAGGGACATGATAGACTTATGTGAACTAGTTAAATTATATTATTATGAACCTCAAACGAAAGGTTCAAATTCTATCAAAGCAATATTACCAGCAGTTTTAAATACTAGTGAGTACTTAAGAAGCAAATATTCTAAACCAATAAAAGAGATTTCTTTATCTAGTTTGAATTTTAATGATAGTAAGGTGTTTGTTGAATATGACGAGAATAATAAAGTTATTAGCCCATATAAAAGCTTACCACATTTATTTGATAATTGGAGTGAGGATCAACTGGATAATTTAATTTCAGATTTGGAAGGAGTAGACAATGGAGGTGCCGCATTAATAGCATACTCGAAATTACAGTTTCAAGAAATGAGTGATACTGAAAGGCTAGAAATAGGAAGGGCATTATTAATGTATTGCGAACTGGATACTTTAGCAATGGTTATGATCTACGAGTTTTTAAGAGACAATGTTGCTCGATTTAATAATATAAAATAGAACCCTAGGCAATCTTAGTTTTGAAGAATTTTAAACAATATGTAAGGGTAGTGGCCTGAAGAAAATGCGGGCGCGTAGGGGAGTGAATTTGTGGCTTGCACGGCAGCGCCATTGCCCTGGGCTTTGTGTGGAGGCGTGAAACGCCCAAGTAGCGAAGCTACAAGGCACAAAGGGCGGGTGGAAGCATATTTTCTTCTTGATTTTTTGTTTCTTTTTTATCAAGAAAAAAGAAAGGGAAACCTCAAATTAGCTTTAAATAGCATGTGTATGGAAATTTGCAGGGCAAATTTTATACTTATGCGGGTTTCGGGCAGGATTTCCAACAACTTTTCTTCTAAAAGCCTCAAACTAAGAACATAGTTCAATTGGGGTAGAAAATTTTTGCTTTTGGCCGGGGCAAGCGTGGGCAAATTGTGTGGAAAAGAAAATGCGCGTAGCATTTTGCTTTTGTAAAACAATCGAGCGTTTGCGCGCGGCAATTAAATATAACGACAAATTATGGTACAAATGTGCTTGCACATTCACGAACACCCGTAAAATAAAATTTACGTGAGTAAATGAAAAGATGCGGAGTAGCCGACCGCTAGTGAATGTTTCATGACCCCGTTGAAAATTTCAATAAATAAAGAGCACGCGAGGGATATTTTACATAATGGAAAATTATAGCTTACACGTGACAGGTAAAATTATCCTGAGGATGATTTTATTTGGCGGCGAGATGAAGCGTTGGAATTAAAATAACGAATGTGTAAAGCAAATTGCTTTGACATAAAATCGGTATCGCTATGACGCTAAAGCATCAGAACTGATTTTATATCAAATAGCACAGCTATACGCAATTTGCTGTTCGATAACATTTGTACTATAATTTACATTATGTAAAATAGAATATCAGGGATACAACAAACCTTCCCCTAGTTCCTTATTTTCCCAAAATCATTAAAGGCACATTGGTTTTACGAATAACCTCTTTTAACGGGCTTGATTTAAACATAAAACTTTTTCCGCCTTTCTTGGGTACACACAATAATTGCGTATTGGTACGTGATACATAATTCACAAGACCGTTCAATGCATTTCCACCTTTGCTAAAAGTATACGAGACAGTTTTTTGCCAAGGATATGTGCGTTCCTTGTCTTCTTCATCGGAAATACCAAAGTAACGTACTGGTTTGTCACTATCGCGCTTTAAATCTTGGATGATCTCTAAATCATTGTCTTCAAGTCCAGCGCCGAAAATTCCCAAGTTAATGTCCTCGAACGAATGGAATTTATCATCTTCGCCCAAAATCAACACATTGGTGTCGTTCACGTTGTCAATCACAAAATCAGAGATGCTTTCAAAGAAAACTCCCATTCTTGTTCTTGGTTTGCCCAATACCAAAATATCGGGTTTTTGTAGCGCCAAATAGTCCCTGACCCTGTTCTTTACATTCCCGTATTCCAGTTTATAGCTTATGGAAAGATTTTCTTTTTTCTCAATAGTGGAAATCAATTCTTTCAATTCCGCCCGAGTAGAACGAGCATCTTTATTAAGGGTACGTACTGCGGATAGTTGGCTATCCCCTTTTATAATATTCGTAGTGGGCTTTACATGGAACACTTCAATGGCTCCGTCAATTCGTTTGGCCAGCTCAATCGCACTGGTCAGCACAAATTCAGCACTTTTCGACATATCGAGCAGTACGGAGATGTTGTATTTGTTTTGAGTCCTTTCCATAGGTGATTGTTAATTGTTTCTTTTAAAAATAACATCAAAACCCTTAGCTTTCAAATGTTTAACTATTGATTAAGAGTATTATTGTCATATTTTCAATATTTACCATCTAAGTTTGATGATATAGTATTCAATTAAAATAAATATTTGATTTTTCTTATCAAATTAAGTGAAATGTTGTAAGGTGCATATCTCAATGGAACATCTAGCCAAGTACCTCTTTTTACTATGGATTTATGGTGTGAGAACAGGTCAAAAGAGTATTTTCCGTGGTATCCCCCTATCCCAGATTGTCCCACACCCCCAAAGGGCAAATCTTTATTACTGATATGTACAACAACATCATTAATGGTACCCCCGCCAAAGGAATATTGACGCATCATACGTTTTTGAAATTTTTTATTGTTGGAAAACACATAAAATGCCAATGAATTTGGATAACGTGAGATGTACTCATCCAATTCACTTTCATCTTCATAAGAAATTATGGGAAGAATGGGGCCAAACACCTCTCCTTCCATTATGGTACTATCCTTTTGGGGTTCGTCCACTAAAGTGGGCTCTAAATATTGGTCCTCATCGTTATAACTGCCTCCAAATAACAGGTTCTGTCCTTTAAGCATCGCTTTAAGCTCTTCATAATGCTTGTTTGTGGTAATCCGTGCAAAATCATTGGAAGCTTCTATGTTTTTACCATAAAATTGGGCGATGTTTGCTTTGAGTCCATCCACCAATGCATTTTTAACGCTTTTATGTACCAGAATATAGTCCGGGGCAATACACGTCTGCCCCGCATTGATCAACTTGCCCCAAGCAATACGTTTGGCCGCCAGTGATATCGATGCGGTTGCATCAACTATGCAGGGATTCTTGCCACTAAGTTCCAATGTAACCGGCGTTAAGTGCTCCGCAGCTTTTTGGTAAACGATTTTTCCCACTCGGGTGCTTCCCGTAAAAAATATATATTCCCATTTTTGGGCCAATAGTTCCGTGGAGACCTCTACTCCACCCTCAACCACCGTAACATACTCTGGCGGAAATACTTTTCTAATAATTTGAGCTATGATTTTTGAGGTGTTTGGACTATATTCCGAAGGTTTAAGGATTGCCGTATTACCTGCGGCCAAAGCGCCTATCAAAGGTGACATGGTAAGCATAAAAGGATAATTCCAAGGTGAAATAACGAGCACCTTGCCATAAGGTTCGGGTTGAATCCATTCCATTGATGGAAAATTTAGAAGTGAAGCCCCTACAGGATTCGGTTCGCTCCAACTTTTTACGTTTTTGATAGCGTGTTTCAGCTCGGCCAAAACCAATTGGGTTTCTGTGGCCAGACTTTCAAATTTTGGTTTTTTAAAATCGGCATATAACGCATCACAAACGGCATCTTCTTGATCTAACACCTCCTGTTGAAGCTTTTTAAGATATTTTTTTCTAAATGCGACTTCTTTTGTTTTCTGCGTGGCAAAAAAATCGTTTTGTGCCGCCACCAATTGTTTTACCATAAACTGATTGTTTCCTTAAATATAACCAAACTCAAAACAGTATCCTATTAAACAAAAAAGCACCGGCATGTACCGGTGCTTTCCAATATTTTTATAAAAGACTACAACGTAATCTCTTGTGTAGCGCCATTTGGATAAATTAGTGTCGCCATATTATCGCATTCACCATTTCCGAAATCCACTGTAACTGCCAATCCATTTTTGGAAACAGTCATGGCTCCAGTGGTTAGGTATTCGCAAGATGCATTTCCTTGAAGGTCTTCCAAGGTTTCCACTGCGTACGTGTTTCCATCGGACTCAACAGTCCAATTTCCTGAAACTGTAAAAATGGTGGTTTCCAAGCTATCACCAAAGGTGATACCGAATGTTTTGGTTCCGTTTTCAGAAACAATACTGCCATCTTCCATTTCTACGGACATATCACTTACTACCGTGAATGAAATAGATGTTTGATCACCACTTGCAGTGATTTCATAAGATCTGGTTCCGTTTATTTTAACAGTGCCAACGTAGAAATCTTGATAGGTTGCCGTAAAAGAGGATGCTTCCTCCCCTACTTCATAAGTAACGGTCACGGTTCCGTTTACATTATCCGTTCCGTTAAGCACACAATTATTGAAAGTTGCTACAAATCCGGTTTCCGAATATTCGGCGGTGTAGCAATCACCTTCTTTAGCTGTGGAGGTTTTGGCAGCAGTACTTCCAGTAAATAGTTCTGCTAAAGCAGTATCGGCAACCCCTGCAATTTCATCAGTACTTAAAATAGTCTGTAATTCCGCTTGGGTAAGTTCTTCGCCTTCACCGGGCATGGCATCTTCGCTACAGGATTGAAAACCTAACAAGATGCTTGCTATAAAGGCAATGGATAAGATTCTTTGGGTAAGTTTCTTCATTTTATTTGGTTATGTATTTCTGTATTGACTAACGATTGACCCTCAGCTTTAGTGTATTCAAATCCTGCTGATCGATGAAATGCGGGTGCAATTGAAATATTATTCTTGAAATTGTAGTATTTTCATCAAAACCAAAAAAACGATTCTATGAAAACTATCAAGGTACTGTTCGCATACTTTTCCATGTTTTTACTGATAATTTCATGTAGCGACGACGATGGTAATGACGGCGGATTTTCAAGTGCAGCACTTGTTGGGACTTGGGATTTGGTAGCTGTTAGCGTGAGTGCTGCCGTGGATATCGATGGTGATGGAAGTACATCAACAAACCTCTTGGACGAGGAAGATTGTATATCGGGATCTATTGTTTTACGCGATGATGCCACGTATCAATTTGAGCTGGCCAATTTTAGCCTTACCCCGATTACCAATAACCAGTATGTGGTACAGTGTTCTGGAGTTTCACAGGCCACAGGGGCTTGGGGCAGTGATGGAATACAAGTGGTTTTCCAAGGCAGCAACCTATTGGGAACACTGCAATTGAGCAATAATACAATGATCAAAGTGGTGGGCAATCAATTACCTGGAGTAGCTACCTACGTGTACGAACGAAGGTAGTACCCTTTATTAATTGGGGCGTTCCAGATCCTCCAATATTTTTTTAAATCCCAAGGCCACTCCGTTGGTCCATCCAAAACCATCCTGTGTAGGGTACTCCCCTCCTCCTGAGAGTAAGGATAGATCTTCCACATTATATTTTTCCATCATTTTACCCGTATTGGCATACACTTTTTCGTTGAGCGTCAACCATCGGGTCATAATTTCTTTGGCTTCATCCACGTAACCGTAATTCAATAACCCATTAACCGCCAACCACTGTAACGGGGCCCAACCATTCGGGGCATCCCACTGTTGTCCGCTATGATCTAAGGTAGTGACCAATCCACCTTCTTTTAAAAAGGTGTTCATGACTATATCTTTTACTTTTTCCGCTTGATCAGGAGTGGGTATCTCAAAAAACAAGGGTGTTACCCCTGCCAGTGTTAGTTGGGAAGTGAAGTTTTCATCATCGATATTGTAATCAAAATAATACCCTTCGTCCTCGTTCCAGAAATAATCCTGAATCATGGATTTACGCTTTTCAGCCAGCTCCAAATATTGGCTTTGGGATTCTTCATCTCCATTCGCCCCATGTGCCCTGGCAATGGATTTTTCCATAAAATACAGTAAACAATTAAGGTCCACAGGTAAAATGGAAATGGTTTCGGTAGAGGCCAATCCCCCTTCTTCACCAAACCACCTGCTACTAAAATCCCATCCCGATGCTGCTGCAGAACGTAGATTTTTATAAAGATTTTGTTTTAATGAATCGGATGCCAAATCCTCGGCAAGTAAAAAATCTTCCCTGTATGATTCTGGTCGAGGTGTATTGCCGGAATCCCAGTATCTGTTCAGTGTTTCCCCGTTCTTTAGATTTACGACACGCTTTATGGGTTTAAGACGGTCCCCTTTTTGCGCTCCATCCATCCAATAGTTGTATTCTTTGGTCAATTGTGGAAGGTATTGAATAAGCAAGTCCTTATCTTCCCTGGCAATGGCATCTACCATCAACGAAAAGTAAGGTGGTTGTGAGCGTGTTTTGTAATAGTCCCTTGTGCCATTTGGTATAAACCCAATGGAATCAATTAAAAAAGCAAAGTTTTGCACCATACCTTTGGCAACCTCTTCCTCGTTATCCACTAACAGGCCCTCAAGGGTAAAATAACTGTCCCAATAATAGATTTCCTGAAACCTACCCCCAGGAACAACGTATTTATAGGGAAGTGCTATTCGGGATGAATTGGCAATGGTACTATCCGGGTCACGTTTTAAAATATCCCACATATGCGATATGTGTCCATACATGTTTTTTGTGGTGTCCAATTCAAATTGAAGTCCCTCCAAGGATTTGTTCTTAAAATTCTTGAGAACAAAACTATCCAGTCTAAAACCCTGATTATCTTTAAGTTTAAGGTATTCCTCTTCAAGTTTTACTATATTCTTTGTTGGAACGAGGTCAACAAAGGTTTTGGAATCCTCGAAAACCCCGGACATTTGAACATCTTTAAATAATTCTGTTTCATAGAGACTGATAGGTTCTTTGGTAGTTGTTTCGGATTGTTTACATCCGATGATAAACAAAGCTATCCATAGACCCAATAACAGTTTTTTCATGACTTTCTGTGTTTTGTTGGCCTAAATATATAATAATAAGAGCAATGGAAACCCTTTAAATCGTATACGATTCTTGTTTTAGCGCTATGGCACACAGAGTTGTACTACGTGACAAAATCAAGGAAAACTTATTACTGCAGATTCAAAATGGGGATTTGAAAGTGGGAAAAACTATAAATCTAGCGGCACTTTCGAGAGATACAGGCATTAGCGTGACCCCTATTCGCGAAGCATTGAGTCAGTTGGAGCATGCTCAGGTATTGCAAGCTATACCTAACCGCGGTTTTGTGGTGGCAAAGCTTTCAAAATCCGAGGTCAAGAACCTTATTGAAATCGTTGCCCAATTAGAGGTGATGGCTTTGGAGCATTCCGAGTTCAATCCGGATGAAATGAAAATTTTGAAGCAACTTCAATCAGAAATGGAAACTTCGGAGAGCCTTGCTGAAGGACTTACGGCACGATTCAAATTCCATAATCATTTGGTGCAGCATGCTACCAACAAGGTATTGCTACAAATCTTAAAGGACCTCAAATTGAGATTACATTTTTACGAATATGATTTTATCCAAGATTTTGAATTCTTTAAAAAGCTTAGTGTTCAAACCCGTTCCGTGGTGGACGCCATCCAAGAAGACAATGTACCTACGGCAGCATTGATCCTTCGTATGCATTGGATGTCCATTTTGGAGCATATTGAAGGACAAATCAACGTTAAAAAAGGTTAATCTTCTGATTGTCAAAATAAAATAACCCTAATTTCGTTTTTAGGTAAAATAATTCACAATGAATTTCTTAAATAAGGAAATAGAATCACGGACCAAGCGAAAAAAGTCAAAATCACTTGTTAAAAGACAGATTTCCTGCGGTACCTTCCAAGATCTCGAAACTTTGGATTTGGACAATCATAAAAGAGCAATACCAAGAAACTAACTGCTCTCCCGTTCTGCCAACTTCTTTTTTACAAAGTCGTAATCCGATGGTGAATTCGCATTGAAAAGTACCAGTTCATCCTTTGGATGGATTAAACTAATGTCAATATTCATAAGAAACTTTTTGGGGCTTGGGTAATTGGAATCATTTAAAAATTCCAGGGCTTTTTCCAACCCGTCGGGTTCATATATACAGGCCAATGGCTCTGGGTCACCTGTTTTGGGGTTTGCAAAGGCAGTTGCACATTTTTTAGGATTTCTCTGTTCTATTAACTGTCGCAAAACGTCTGAATCCATAAAAGGTAAATCACAGGCCAATACCAGCCAAGCCATATTCTTATGCACCGCGTGTGCACTTAAAATACCGTTGAATGGACCTTTGAACTTGTCTTGGTCCACAATAGTTTTGACCCTTTTGGGAATTTCATCCAGCTGTTTTTCTTGGATACTTAAAAATACATCGTCACATACCTCTTTTAAAAGTCGGTACAGGTATTCCCGCTGTGGAACACCATGATAATCGATAGTTCCCTTATCCTGTCTCATTCTGGAACTTGCTCCGCCAGACAATATCAGTCCAAATAGCTCGGATTGATTTACAATTTGTGTATTGGGCTTTGGCTTCACAATGTTATGTTATTCAGAAAATGCGTTACACATTCGGTGGTGGAATCAATGCAATTTCGTCATAAGAATTAATTTTTTCATGATCCAAAGCATAATTCTGATTGACCGCAACACTCACTTTAGAAATGGATTTGAGTTCTGGGTATGTATTTTCAAGAAACTTTTTGAGCTCCCCTACAGTATTTGGAATTTTTCTTCCGGTTAGGCTTGCTGTTGGAACAGATAAGGTGGGCGTTCCAATAATGTCTTTGGTAGCTCCGAACAAAAGTATAGTCATAGTATCAACCTATTAGTGTTATTGTTTGTTTTGACTCTGGTTAGATAGGTTGGTAGGTTTTGTTGGAGTGAAAATATTAAAAATTGCTTGGACCACTATCATTTTAACAACCCTAAAATTCTTTTAACTTTTCTTTAATTTAATTCTGGGCTCCGCAAATACTTTTCAATCAAATAAAGCGTTCTGCTTGCAGAACCTTAACTCATTTGAAAATGAAAAATGTACTTCAATTTACATTCCTATTATCCTTTAGCCTTATTTTATTTTCCTGTGGAAATGCAGATGATGATGTCAGTTTTGACATAAATGACAGGGAACTTGGCCTTGGTGAAGAGCCCGATGATTGTTTAGGTTTTGGTGAAAATGAATTGTTATTGTCCATTCAAGATGAATTTACCACCTTGCCCGGAAAAGTTTCCATTCTCTTTAGGGTTTCTGACCTGATGGGCAATCCGATTTCAGGATTATCTGCGGAACAGTTCTCCATTTATGAGCAAGGACGAAACGATGATTGTTTCAATTCTATTTCCGCTTCGGAATCCTTTGCTCGGATTTCCCCAAACTCACAAGTGTTCAATAATAACACGCTGTTAGTGTTGGATTTGAGTAATAGTGTATTGGAAGGTAGTTTGGACGAATTAAAAGCAGCTACTACTAGTTTTATCAGTAATGTAATGCCTACGCCAGCTTCAGAATCTTTCAAAATGGCCATTTATTGGTTTGATGGTGAGGACGAACTTCATTTATTGAACCCCTTAACGTCCTCAGCTTCGGAATTGACGGCTTCGGTGGATGGCATCACAACAGATATCAGCAACGACCCATCTACCGATTTGTATGGAGCCGTAATAAAATCAACAGATATTGCAGAGAATTTGCTCAATGAAAATTCTGAAGTAATTAACGCGGCATCGGTTGTATTGTTCACCGATGGTACCGACCAGGCATCCCGCTACCGGGAATCCGATGCCTTACAAGCTGTTGACGAAGCAGATAGAAATATATCTTTCTTCACAATTGGACTTGGGGCAGAAATAGACACGGAAGTTTTAGAGCAAATCGGTAAAACTGCCAGTGTTTTTGCCAGCAATTCGGAAGAATTGGAAAACACATTTAACGATATCTCCGAACGTGTAGAGGAGCAAGCAGGTAGTTATTATCTTTTTGAATATTGTACCCCAAAACGTGATGGTAGCGGTGAAAGCAATTTGGTAATCCAATTGACGCACAATGGACTTCAAGGTGCAGTACAGACCAAGTTTAGTGCCAACGGATTCACAGGTGGATGTGAGTAAATCGGGTCGCATGCTGGCCTAAATAATTTTTGGATTATACGTATCTTGTTCAGCAATAAAACTAAACATACGTATGATATTCCAAAGAAAAACGATTTACACTTTTATTTGCACCTTACTTTTAGGTTTTACAAGCAGTCTTTATGCCCAGCGCATCAGCCCATTAGAAGGCAGATGGGACTTGGAAATGGATTTTATGGGGAAGACCTCCCCTTCTTGGTTGGAAATTAGACATTCGGGAACCGCTACGCTTTTGGGCCGTTTTGTTTTCGCTTTTGGTAGCGCAAGACCCATTGCCGAAGTGGAGACTTACGGAGAGAACAAATTTACTTTTAGTATCCCCAACCAATGGGAACCCAAGGGCAGTGACATGATTTTTCATGGTGAATTGGAAGGAGAGGAATTAAAAGGCACCTTGATCTATACCGATGGGTCCATCATCAATTGGACAGGAGTAAAAGCTCCAGAATTGGAATATACCGAAAATCGAAAATGGGGAAAAACCATTGACGTATTCAATGGCAAGGACCTTTCTGGTTGGCACGTGGATGGCGAAAAAAACCAATGGGTGGTAAAAGATGGTGTGTTGACCAGCCCTGAGTCTGGTTCTAACCTGATTACCGATGAAAAATTCCAAGATTTTAAATTGCACGTAGAATTCCGTTACCCAGAAGGCAGCAATAGTGGTATCTACTTGCGTGGACGGTATGAAGTGCAGATTGTGGATAGCGAAGGATACGAACCTTCAGATATTTATTTGGGTGGGGTGTATGGCTTTTTGGAACCCAACGAGAATGCGTCCAAACCCGCAGGTGAATGGCAGACTTATGATATTACCTTGATTGGACGAAGAGTAACCGTAACGCTAAATGGCAAAACTGTAATTTCTGATGCTACGATTCCTGGAATTACAGGAGGCGCATTGGATAGTAAGGAGGGTGAACCGGGACCATTTATGATCCAGGGAGACCATGGCCCAATTGAATATAGAAGTTTTGAAGTGACCCCGTTGAAGAATTAGGAGTTTGTAAATAACAGGAGAGACTGTTTGAATTTTCGTCATTCCGAACTTGTTTCGGAATCTCACCCTAATTATTATGGGAACCTGAAACAAGTTCAGGTTGACGTTCGAAATGTTTTCAAACAGCCTCTTTTGTTCTTAATCCAAGGGAACCAATTCAATGTTTCGCCATTTTACCCGAATACCTCCTCCGTCGTGTATTTGAAGTGCAATGGCACCTTCGCCCTCGCCTATTTTTTCATCTTTTAGATGAACCATTTCAACACCATTTAGCCATGATGTAACTTCCGGGCCCTCTACTTTAATTTTCATCGTGTTCCACTCCCCCATTTTTAAGGCCTTGTCTTTTTCTGGATCTGGTTTTATTAACCAACCACGACCGTAGGATTCATAGATTCCCCCTGTATCTTTTCCGGGAGGGGCCACTTCAACCTGCCATCCGCTTACTTTGGTTCCGTCAAAAGTAGACCTAATAAACACCCCGCTGTTGCCGTCAGCTTCCTGTTTAAACTCCAAGGTCAACTCAAAATCTTTATAGAATTTTTCGGTGGACAAATACCCATACTCTGCCTTTGGACCGCTTTCGCAAATTAACTCTCCATCCTCCACAAACCATTTTTCTTCACCATGATTGACCCAACCATCAAGGTTTTTACCATTGAAAAGACTGATGGATTCTTGTGCGAAAGTCAATTGTGCAGCCAATAGGCATAGTCCTACTAAAATTTGTTTCTTCATTTTTATGTACTAAAGGGTTATTGAATGTTTTCTGAAATTTACTGGCCAGTAATCAATCCATTTCCTATATTCTGTTGATTTAAAGGTTTGGACAGATCAATCAAAAAACCATTGATTATGGCATGGGTCAACTTTTCATCCTTCTCTAAAAAAAAGGTGGGATTGATACCGGGCTCCATTCTAAAACTTTTTAACTCAAAGTCTTTATTTACGATAATCAAAGGCAGGTGAATAAATTCACTTTTTTCTGGTTTTTCTGTTTTAACAAAGGCTATTCCATCTTTTAATAAATCCATGGCATCTCCAACCTGCTCAACCTTGGCCATCTTTGGCGGCACAATTTTATACCCTCGCGCATCAAAGGTTTTATAGGCATAATAGGTCGATAAATCACCTTGGTCCGCTACGGAACTTTGGTAATAAAACTGGTTATGTCCCTCTAAATCCACCTCATTGTTAAAAATCCCAAGGTCTAGGATATAATCATCTCCTAAAAGTTCGTAAGTGACGTTTTCAATTTTCAGATCAAAAAGTTTTCGGTCGTTACGTGGAATCTTTTCATAGTCTTCGGTTGAAATACTTTTAAAAGACTCATTGGCAATCGTGTACAAGGCAGAAAGAATGGACACATAGTTCAGTTTTCTGATTTCTTGCTTTTCTGGGTCGCCAGGAAAGCCTCCAGATTCAATCAATATTAAACTTGTTCCCCATTTCGCAATATTGTCTCCAAATGCACGAGGTTCAAAATCGTCACTATAGCGCCCAACTTGCCCTGGAGCATAGTTTTGGATGATTTTGTTCATGTATACGATCACTTTCATGGCATTGGCACGTACCTCATTGATGTCTTTCTCATAATTATAGGCCGTAGCCAGATAGGAAATCGTAGCGGGTTTTTCCGTGCGTTCGGCATTGTAGTATGTACTTTGGTCGTGAAGATTAAAACCAAAATCCGCATCCAAACTATCTCGTAGCCGTTTTAATGTCTGCCCCTCTGGTGATTGCAATCGTAAAGCATCGCGATTAATATCAATGCCCAATGCATTCCTTCTTGTAAATACTTCCGCCCCATCTGGATTGAGCATCGGCAAAAAGTGAAGCTTCAAATTAGATAGGATCTCTTGTTTTTCCGCTTTAAACTCTGGTGCATCCAAAAAATTGAGGATATCGAAAATAGCTTGTGTGGCCGTTGGCTCATTGCCATGCATTTGTGACCAAAGAAAAATATTACTGTCGCCTGACCCAATACTGATCAAATGTAAATCCCGACCTTGAATGGACTCTCCTACCTTCTGAACTTCAAACTTTGGGTTGGCTTTAAATTTTTGGATCAAAGGCTGAATATCGGCGTGTTTGATCCTGCGTTCACCTATACTCGATTCTTTATAATCCTCATAGGACTCGTATAATTGGGAAGTAAGCTCATCTTGCGCTTGCACACTGAATGCAAGCAGGAGAATTGCCAAGGATATTAGTTTCTTCATAATCATTATTGTTTTGTTGGAACAGGTTTAAAGTTAAATTTTTTGGTGGCTTTTCGGACCTTTTCAACAAAATCCATTCCTGGATCTGTTTTTTTGGTCCTATAACCATCATCTACCTCAAGCCAAAGTGGATGACCTTCAAATAAAGTATATTCTTGGTGGCCGATCACGTAATCGATATCATATTTTGAAGCCAAATAGTTAACCAAATAAACATTGGACTTTAATTGTTGTTTGGTGAGTGGAAGTCCTTCGGTGCCGCCAACATTTTCTATTCCTATGGCACAATGGTTCAAGCCAATAGTGTGTCGTGCCATTGTGGTTTCGGGCATTAACCGATAAATGGTTCCATCTTGATCTACCAAAAAATGGGAGGATACATTTAGACCGCTTACATTCACTAAATCGGGTCGCCAATTGGGCAGCGTAGAACGGTTGAAGGCCTCAAAGGATTTTTTAAGGGACGGAATGGCTGTCCAATGCAATACCACCATTTTTGGAGTAATTTCTGGTGTGTCTTGATCCAACTCATATCGCTTCAGGAGGTATTCCTTGGTCAATTCAATACGTTGTTCGTCAAAGATAATGGGAATGTCCACAATTTCTTTTTGGCTGGAACATGCTCCTAAGGCAATTGCCAATACAATTAAGCTAGTTTTTTTCATTAGTAGTATTTAAAATAGAGTCGATGGGAACGGCATAGCAGATAATCATTTTTTTTCTACTCCATTCCCGAGCTTTTTTTACATCTTCCCCCATGTAGATATCAATTCGATTTCGCCATCTAAAATGCATTTTATCCTTTACATAAAAAGTGTCGGGAAATGTATCGATTTTAACCATGGTATTATGGGTAAGTCCCATTTCAATGAGGTCTCGTGAAACAGCGATACTCTTCATGCCTGGTTTTAGTGTATCTCCCCATGCGGCAATATCAGGACTGATACTATCCGTTTGCCAAAAAACCGAATTGTATGCAGAAGCTACCACTTCATGTCCGTACCATTCGTATTTTGAGGCAGGTTCTGTTAGGGGATTCTCTTTTGGCGAGCAACCAAAAAGGATTAAGATTACTATGTAAAAACTTTTTTTCAATACAATGTATTTTCCAGGACCAGAATATCCACATTGCTGTTTTTCCAGCGGTTGGACAAGACTTCAGGAACAGGTGTGAAACCAAGCGTCAACGAACTCAATACTAAATCTTCGTCACCGTCGTCATCAATATCCGCTGCATCCATTAAGAACCAGCGTGCCATGGATGGGTCTTCTAAAATATTTGTAGTGAAAACATAGTCTTCTGAATTCTTATTTTCAAGGTATACAAAAGTCAATTCTGGAAATTCCAAGTAATTTGGAAAAGTACTGATCAAGGCAAAATCTAAATCTCCATCTTGGTCAAAATCGCGCGATACCACCCTTGTTGCGCCGTACATTGGATAAAAGAAAGATTCTGAATAGGTATTATCACCATTGTTGAGATAAATTCGCATGCCGTGATATGGCTTGTGCACATAGGAGATATCCGCATTGTCGCCTTGAACGGTAATAATATCCTCTAGACCATCCCCATTGTAATCTACCAATTCAAACCAACTGGTTCCAAAAACAGGACTGAACTCCAATACTTTTATTGCTTCGAAGACCAAATTATCTGTTTGATAAAAAACAGTGATACTCTCGTTACTTTGCGTCATTAGAGCTACAATATCCTTTTTTCCATCATTGTTCATGTCCTTCGCCACGGTTCGGATGGCCCCGGGAAGATTCAATAATACTTTTTTGTCATACTGTCCTGAGTCGTTCTCGATTAAAAGTGATAATCGACCGGATTGGTTTCCAAATTCACTAACCACAATCTCATTTTCCCCATCATCGTTAAGGTCTTCCAATAGGGTGTGTACAGGTCTGTGAAAATTTTGATCAATCGAGAGCGTATCCTGTCCTATTCTCCGAATTATTTTTCCCTTTTCCAATTCTGAGGGTCGGATGATCCCAACTTCACTGATAATCTCGACTGAATCTTTTTTGCTATACCAGGTAACAGGTGTTTTTCCTTGATAAAGTTGTTCGGACTTCTCTTCATCAAAATTGAAGAAACCCAAATTTCCGGTGAGGTTCCCGTAGTATACATGGTTAAGGCTATCTACAAATTGTAAATAGGTGATCATAGCCCCATTTTGAGTATCCACAGCAAAGGGTTTTGGTGTAAAAAGCTTTAGGGTATCTGCTTTGGGCACTGGTATGGGTTTTAGAGTTTCGGGGGCATTACTTACAATATAATGCTCCAACTGAGCCCATTCGTTTATGGTAATTTTAGGTCGAAATCCAATTTGTCCCGCAACAGGGTCTTGGTAAAGCCCTTCAACATCCATGCGCTCCAACATTGCTGGCAGCACCGATTTTTTCCAAACCTCCTTGGTTAATTCCTCAATTTTTGGTGCTAGGTGGCAACTGGCGCAATATTTATTGTAGAGTTGTGCTTGCTCTTGCTGTTTTGATTTTTCTTTTTTACAGGAACCCATCATAAAAATGAGTGTAAGGAAAATTATTTTTGGGGAAATTTTCAGTCTATCTGGCATTGGCTGGTTATGGTTTTAAGGTTTAGTGCGCCACTTTAGTTTGGTAAAGGAACATAGGTGTTGTCATTTTCCATCATTGGAAAAGTTTTATCGGACCATGCTTTTTTGGCCTGTTTCAGCTTTTCTTTGCTGGAAGAGACAAAATTCCAATAAATATAACGCTCCTCAGGAAAAGGTTCGCCCCCAAACAACAATAAATGAGTGTTGGGTTGTAGTTTTATGTTGCATGTATCTTCAACCTTGGAAACTAAAATATTTCCCTTTTCTACCAATTCACCACAAGCCTCTATGCTTCCCTCAACAATACAAATACCTATTTCCCCTTTTAATTTCCCATTTACATTGAGGGTATAAGTATCTTCAGTTTTGACTTCGACCATAAAAAGATTGGAATGAACAGGTACGGGCGATTTTTTACCATAGCCCTCGCCTGCCACCAATTTAAATTCGGTATTGCCATCGGTCCATTTGGGAATGTCTTCCCCATCAATATGATAGAATTGAGGTTCCATATCTTCCAGTTCTTTGGGCAAAGCCACCCAAATTTGATAGCCATGGGCCGTAAATGTGTTTCCTTTTCTCATATCTGGGGGAGTCCGTTCGGTATGGGTCACCCCTTTCCCTGCGGTCATCCAGTTTACGGAGCCTGGCCGTATGCGTTGGTGTGTACCCAGGCTATCCTCGTGGATTATTTCGCCCTCGAGCATAAAAGTTAAGGTTGACAAACCCATGTGTGGATGTTGGTTCACGTCCATATATTTTTCGGGCCCCAATGGTGTGGGCCCCATATGGTCTATAAAAATGAACGGGCCGATCATACGTTTCTTGCGGAAAGGAATAAGTCTTCCCACTAAAAAGTCGCCAATATCTCTACTTCGTTCTTCAATGATCAATCCAATGTTGGACATGTATAAATGTTTATATTTAGCTGCAGAAAGTTACAAATACATCCTATAACCATGAAACTACTTAAGCGTGTTTTGCTGCTCCTACTTGTTGCAATCGGAGTGGCCATCTATTTTAATTATCCCAAGTTGAACATTATTTCCGGATATGCCGCCAAAAACATGGCTTCTGGGGTCTATGTTGCCCACCGTTCCGCGGCTAGCATTAATCAATACGACAATAGTGCTCCTTTAATTGAAATTGCTTCGACAGAAGTGAATGAGCAGGAAGAATCGGCTTCTTCCACTGTATATGGTTTGATGGAGCGCACCGCAGTGTATCGCGATGGATTGGGCGCAGTTTTGATCAATGATGATTATGACCCGGAAAAACTCACCATTAGACCACAAAGAAACCAAGCTCCCGATACAATTCCTTATCCCTTTGGGCAAGCAGCTCCGATTGATACTGTGCTGCCAGAAGTGGATATGGACCAAATCAATAAGGCCATTGCTATGGCCTTTGCCAATCCTGAAACTCAAAAAACACGAACCCTGCTTATTTTATACAAAGGCCATTTAATTGCCGAAAGATACATTGATGGGTTTGATAAGGATACTCCTATTTTGGGCTGGTCCATGACGAAAAGTGTTTTGGCCACGTATTTTGGAATTTTGGACCATCAGGGGAAATTGGAAATGGATTGGCCAGCACCCATACCTGAATGGAAAGATGATGAGCGAAAGAACATTACATTGAACCATCTGCTTCGTATGCAAAGTGGATTGGCTTGGGATGAGGATTATACAGGTATATCCGACGTCACCCGAATGTTGTTTTTGGACAGCGATATGACCCAGGCACAGCGCAATAAAAAAGCAATTGCCGATCCGACTGAGATTTGGAATTACTCCTCTGGAACCACCAATCTATTGTCGGGAATCCTCAGACAACAGTTTCGTAGTCATCAGGAATATTTAGATTTCCCCTACTCTTCTTTAATCGATAAAATAGGGATGTATTCCATGATCATGGAAGCTGATATTGCCGGAAATTATGTAGGGTCTTCATATTCTTGGGCCAGTACAAGGGATTGGGCTCGCTTTGGTCAACTGTATTTGGATAAAGGAAACTGGAACGGTGAACAGCTCTTCGATTCTACTTGGGTAGATTATATTACTACGCCCACACTACATTCTGATGGCACGTATGGAGCTCACTTTTGGCTAAATGCCGAAGGAAAATATCCCGATGTACCCAAAGACTTATTTTCCTGTAATGGTTTTGAGGGTCAACATGTATTTGTGATTCCCTCCAAAGATCTGGTCGTTGTAAGGACCGGTTTGGCTGAGGAACCGTTTTTTGATATCAATGCAGTGTTGTCAAACATCGTAAAAGCAGTACCATAAACCGACGAGATATACTAAAACTCTTGAAAAACCACAATAATGGTACACTTCACAACAATAATTTCGTTTATGGGAACACGGGTGGTAGTTTTACCATGTAATAAAAAACGAAAGTAATTTTTTCATTTTCATATAGTGTTCTCGTAAAAGAGTCTTGACCCAAGTGGCAGGGCTCTTTTCTATTTGGGGCTTTCCTGAACTTTTAGCATGACACCAATTCCACGACCATGGAATAATTACCGATTTTAAGATGAAGTTTAAAACCTTGTTTTTTAGTCGTTATACGCTCTCAGAACAACGATGCTAAGGCCATAATCAACCAAAAAATCACAAGAAACACCCTGCTGACAACAATTAGTAGTCACTTCACAACAATAATTTCTCTAAAGTTGGGTTACGGGCTACATTTACCATGTAATAATAAACGAAAGTAATTTTTTCATTTTCATATAGTGTTCTCGTAAAAGAGTCTTGACCCAAGTGGCAGGGCTCTTTTCTATTTAGGGCCATATCAAGTATCTTGTCGAACGTAGTTGAGACAAGGCACTAAGAATCGCAATCGTGCAGTGATTCTTTTGGCCTGACACGAATTCCACAAATTGGATCAATAATTATATATTGTTCATTGGATATTGATTTACGGAATCCATTTATCTTTTCCAAAATCGGGCTTACGCTTTTCCAAGAAGGCGTTTCTACCCTCTTTGGCCTCGTCGGTCATATAAGCCAAACGCGTAGCTTCTCCGGCGAACACCTGCTGTCCCACCATGCCATCGTCGGTAAGGTTCATGGCGAATTTGAGCATTTTAATGGATGTGGGTGATTTGGCCAAAACTTCCTGTGCCCACTGGTAGGCAGTATTTTCTAGGTCATCATGCGGAATTACGGCGTTCACCATACCCATTTCATAAGCCTCTTGGGCGGAATAGTTCCTTCCCAAAAAGAAAATTTCACGTGCTTTCTTCTGCCCTACCATTTTGGCGAGATAGGCGGAACCATAACCACCATCAAAACTAGTCACGTCAGCATCCGTCTGTTTAAAAATGGCATGTTCCTTACTGGCAAGGGTCATATCACATACTACATGCAGGCTGTGCCCTCCCCCAACGGCCCATCCAGGCACTACGGCAATCACTACTTTGGGCATAAAACGAATCAATCGTTGTACTTCCAAAATATTTAGACGATGGTAACCATCGTCTCCCACATAGCCTTTGTGTCCGCGTGCTTTCTGGTCGCCACCACTGCAGAAGGCCCATTTGCCATCTTTGGAAGAAGGTCCTTCACCCGAAAGCAGCACCACACCAATAGAAGTGTCTTCCTGTGCATCATAAAATGCTTTATAAAGTTCGCTAGTGGTCTTTGGCCTGAAGGCGTTGCGTATATCGGGGCGATTAAAAGCGATGCGAGCTACGCCGTTACATTTTTTATAGGTGATATCCTCAAATTCCATGGCGGTCTGCCAGTTGGGTGATTCCATAGTTCCATTTTTTGTTGCACCACAAAATAACGGAAAATCTAGTTTATGACCATTGTCTAAAATTTGGTTTAAAATTTTAAGACATCAAAAATGTTATCTTTAATAATACCTAGCATTTCAAACGAATTGTAAAATAGATACTCTCTTGGTGTTATATTGGCTTTGATTTTAATAAATCATGAATGAATCAATGATAAAAGATAATCAACTTAAAGTAGCGATGGCACAGATTGCTCCTGTTTGGCTCAACAAGGAAAAAACCATTGAAAAAATAAAATCCTGCATAATTGAAGCCGGAAAAAGTAACTGCGAACTCATTGTTTTTGGAGAAGCCTTGTTGCCTGGTTATCCCTTTTGGGTTTCCATCACCAATGGCAGTGAGTTTGATTCAACCTATCAGAAAAAACTGTTTGCACATTATGCCAAAAATTCAGTTCAAATAGAAAATGGAGACCTTGATGAACTATGTTCAATGGCAAAGGATCATAAAATCGCCATGTATTTGGGAATCATAGAAAGACCAAGTAATCGCGGCGGACATAGCCTATACTGTTCTTTGGTATATATTGATGCCACTGGCACCATAAAATCGGTTCACAGAAAACTACAACCCACCTATGAGGAGCGACTGGTCTGGTCCCCTGGTGATGGAAATGGTTTACAAACCCATGACCTAAAACAATTTACAGTGGGTGGTTTAAACTGTTGGGAAAATTGGATGCCACTTTCAAGAACCGCACTGTACGGATTGGGAGAAAACCTGCACATTGCGGTTTGGCCAGGTTCTGATTTCAACACAAGGGACATTACCCGGTTCATAGCAAGGGAATCCCGCTCCTATGTTATTTCCGTGTCAAGTTTAATGCGTAAAACTGACATAACCATGGATATACCAGGTTTTGAAAGGATACTTGAAAATGCCCCTGATGTTTTGGGCAATGGAGGCTCTTGTATTGCGGCTCCATCAGGCGAATGGATTTTGGAACCTATTATTGAAAAAGAAGGACTTATTACATGCATGATAGATTTTAATAAGGTGTTGGAAGAACGACAAAACTTTGACCCTGTGGGACATTATTCCAGACCAGATATCACAAAATTGTCCGTGAACAGGGAAAGGCAATCCATTGTGGATTTTGATGATTTTGGGTGAATACCAAACTTAGGTCAACGGTCGCTGAAAATGCTTAAACGGTATTTGTATAAAATAAATTACCTTTAAGTACCAACCGCCAGACTATTATGGAAACTTTTAAAACTCCGCTGGAGGCTTTTTCGCATTGGTTGCAAAAAGACCCAGACCACATTTTTTTACGTCAACCCATCAATCGTAAGTTTATTGAATATTCAAGACAAGAAACCTATGATCAAGCCTTGTGCATTGCCGGAGCCTTGCACAACATGGGATTAAAACAAGGTGACCCTGTTGCGCTGCTCTCTAAAAACTGTGCACATTGGTTTATGGCCGATCTGGCCATCATGCTAGGCGGGTTTATTTCCGTGCCCCTCTATCCTACCCTGGACAAGGACAGTATCAATGAAATATTGATTCATAGTGAAAGTAAGGCCGTCATCGTGGGCAAACTGGATAATTATGAAGCCCAAAGGACGGGCATACCTAATATTCCAAAAATAGGTGTTTCCCTTTATGGAGTTGACGAAGCATATACATGGGAAGATATCGTTAAAACGGCCACCGATTTTCAACCATTTGAACAGCATCCAGAAGACCTAATTACCATAATGTACACTTCAGGTACTACGGGTAACCCAAAAGGGGTTATGCACAAAGTAAAATCTTTTAATCAGGTTATAAATACAGGGATTGAAGTGCTGGAAATTAAAAACCATTCCAAAATGTTCTCCTATTTGCCCCTATCCCATATCGCGGAACGAATAGGAATAGAAATGGTTGGTTTTTACACCGGTAGTACGGTCAGTTTTCCTGAGTCCTTGGAAACCTTTGCAGAAGATCTGGCATTCGTTAAGCCCAATACCTTTTTTGCAGTACCCAGAATTTGGCAGAAATTCCAGGAAGGAGTTTTAAATAAAATTCCACAAAAGAAATTGGATAGATTATTAACGATACCCATCATCAGTGGCATTATCAAAAAGAAGATAGTAGGCAAATTGGGTTTGACCGAAGCTTCTTTCTGTGCATCGGGAGCAGCGCCGCTAGCAGTTAGTCTTCAAGAGTGGTACAATAAATTGGGAATTGAAATAAAGCAATGCTATGGGATGACTGAAGATTGCATACTTTCCCATTTCAACTTACCTCGAACCAACAAATTCGGAACCGTCGGTAAACCACTTCCCGGCGTTGTATCAAAACTTTCTGCTGAAGGGGAAATTCTTATAAAAAGCGATTGCCTTATGGTGGGTTACTACAAATCGCCAGACCAAACTGCTGCCATGTTCACCGAAGACGGGTTTTTAAAAACAGGCGATCTTGGGGAATTTGACCATGATGGGTTTTTATCTATTGTTGGACGGATAAAGGATCAATTTAAAACCGATAAAGGAAAATATGTAACTCCTTCGCCTATTGAATTGGAATTGTCGAAAAACACGGACTTGGAACACATTTGTTTGGTTGGAACCGGAATTTCGCAACCTATAGTTTTAATAATTCCATCGGAAGCTGGATGGGCAAAAGGAAGGGAAGTTTTAAGTAAATCCATCTTAGGGTCTGTGGATGTATTAAACCCGAAGTTGAAAAAACACGAGAAAATCGAGAAAGCAGTTGTTATGAAAGAAAACTGGACGGTGGATAATGGGTTAATGACCCCGTCCATGAAAATTAGGCGAAATCGTATTGAAGCCATCCATCAACCCATGTATTTGGATTGGTTTTCCAGACCAGAAAGAGTGGTGTATGAAAGTAACTAGCTTTGCTAGGTTATATATTCCCCTTATTTTTAATTTAGAAACGGGAAGTATGTCAAGTGAATGGTTAAAAATGTGGGACACCAAGTTTGGGCAGGAAAAATATGCCTATGGTACCCAGCCCAACGAATATTTAAAAGCTAAACTTGAGACCTTGAAACCTGGTACTATCCTATTTGGTGCGGAAGGAGAAGGTCGTAATGCCGTTTTTGCGGCACAATTGGGTTGGCAAGTCTCTGCTTTTGACATTAGCGAACAAGGAAGAAAAAAAGCTTTGAAACTGGCCGATAAAAGTAAGGTTTCCATAGATTACAAAATAGGTGAGTTAGCGGATTTGGGATATAGCCCTGGGCAATTTGATGCCATTGCTTTAATCTACGCCCACTTCCCTCCCAATATTCGCTCAAGTTATCATAAATTACTCCACAGCTATTTAAAAAAAGGTGGGACCATCATTTTTGAGGCCTTCAGCAAAGGGCATTTAGAGTTCAAAAAGAACAATCCAAGTGTAGGAGGACCAAGTAATTTGGATTACTTATTTTCTATAGAGGAATTAAAAACTGACTTTAAGGAATATGAAATTTTAGAGCTAAAGCAAACTACAGTTGAACTTAATGAAGGTGATGGGCATGTGGGAATTGGGTCGGTTATCCGTTTTTTGGCTAAAAAAAAATGATTTCCACCTCTTGAGACAATCATCATAAAAGGAAATGAGATATCTGAATTTTCAAGAACTTCATTTACCCTTTTCTAGGGATTTTTGAATTTTAGCCTTAAGTTCATGATAAATAAAACTCTTCTTAAGAAATGATTCAATCCATTGATTTTGTAGGTGATGACATAAAGGTGACATCTAAATGTCGTGGTGCTGTCCATCCTCTGCAGATAACTTTGTTCAATAATTAAAAACCAGAAATTATGAGCAATGCATCAATTGGAGAACGACTTAAATATCAGCGTAAAATAAAGGGATATTCACAGGAGGAACTCGCCCATAGAACCAATGTCACCGTAAGAACTATCCAGCGTATTGAAAAAGAAGAAGTCTCCCCTCACCTAAATACCATAAAGTTATTGGCGGTAGCACTGGAAATAGAAGTTGATGACCTCGTTCCTTTGGAAAATCCAAGAGAAGAAACCGTGAAGAAGAAATGGCTACTTTTATTACATGCCACTCCCCTAGCCGGATTGTTTCTTCCCTTACTCAATGTACTCATCCCCCTTTTTTTGTGGATACATAAACGGGAAGACAACCGAATTTATAATGAACATGGCATCAAGGTAATCAACTTTCAAATCACGGTATTGATTTTGGCTGTTTTGTCTTTTATCAGTTTACTGACAATTGAAAAATGGGGATTCATGATTTTTATTTCCGTAATCCCCATTTGTTTAGGTATCATCATTGTTAATATCATTTATGTGGTCAAAAAAAATAAATGCTACTATCCTTTTTCCATTCCTTTTTTAAGTTTGAAGAAGCATAAGACGTTTGGTATGTTCCTCGTTCTTGGTATAGTAATGCTTTGCAGTTGTGCAGCTCCCAAACAGGAAACTGTTGAGCGTTTGGATGGCTCGACAATCACCAAGGATTCAATCACCAAAAAAATTGACCAGTTAATGGCCGACGCCGAAGTATATGGCATGGCTATATCCATCTTTAATGACAATCAAACCGTTTACCAAAAAGTGCTTGGTTATAAGGATTACCCTAACAAATTGTTGTTGACGGACTCAACCAACATCTACGGAGCATCTTTTAGTAAAGCTGTGTTTGGGGTTTTAACAATGAAATTAGTGGAGCAAGGTGTTATCGACCTAGACACTCCTTTGGAATCGTATCTTCCCAAAAAACTTTACGAATATGAACCACAGACCCGTTGGCATGATGATTTTTCCAGTTTGAAAGGAGATTCCCTTTATCATAAAATTACAGCTCGAATGTGCTTGGACCATACCACCGGTTTTAAAAATTACAGATGGTTGGAAGAAGATTACAAACTGCGGGTACATGGTACCGTGGGGGATAAATATAGCTATAGTGGGGAAGGCTTTATCTATCTGCAAGTTGTTCTGGAAAAATTGACTGGTAAAGGATTGGAACAGCTTGCCCAAGAAAATATTTTCGAACCATTGGGTATGGAAAACTCCGCCTACGAATGGAAAACTAGATTTGACAAGGATTTTGCACTGGGACACAACGAAAAGGCAAAATCCCTTAAAAAGGACAAGGATAATGAACCAAGAGGTGGCGGTACTTTGGAAACCACTGCAGAGGACTACACCAAATTCCTTACTGCGGTTTTAAATCAAAAACTTATCAGTAAGGAGTCTTATGATGAGATTTTTAGTCCACACATACGAATAAGGTTTAAAAAACAATTTGGGGAAGAAGCCAATACAATTACTGATGCATATGATGATATTAACTTAGGCTACGGTCTGGGATGGGGTTATTTTGAAACCCCCTACGGCAAAGCAGTTTTTAAGGAAGGGCATGGAAGTGGATTTGTACACCATTCGGTACTTTTTCCTGAAACAGGCAAGGGCATTATGATCATGACCAATTTTGAACGTGGCAACAGTATATTCAAGGAATTGTTGGAAGTCACTTTAAACGATGTTTACACCCCATGGGAATGGGAGGGTTATATCCTATATAATCAGTAAGTCCAATATTTCCTTTAAATCAAAAATTAGAATTCAGGTAATCACTTAAAATTACCTGAATTCATCTTTAAACTCGGGGGGCTACCCTATTTATAGTTCGATTCTAACAGATTTTTTAATATCTCTGGAAGAAGCACCCGCTTTGATTGCATAGCTGCCGGGCTCCAAACTCCATTGCGAATTTTTCTCGTTCCAATAACGAAGACTTTTTATAGGTATCAAAACGCGTAGCGTGTCTGTTGTTCCTGATGATAACATGCCTGTTTTGGCAAACGCTTTTAACTCCTGTGTAGGTCTATCAATTTGGGTTGAATCCTTGGAAACATAAAATTGAACCACTTCTTTACCGGCCACGTCACCAATATTGGTCACAGGCAAAGTCACTTTGAGCGAATCGTTTTCTTGGACCAATTCCATATCCCCAAATTCGAAATTTGTATAGGATAATCCATAACCAAAGGGATAGGATACATCTAGATTAGCTTTGTCAAAATGACGGTAGCCTACATAAATTCCTTCTTCATATTCGGTATAGTCAATATTCTTGACCATTTCACTTTCAGGAACCTCGTCTTTGCCAAATAACATGTCCGTCATTTTCATTGGAATTCCATCTTGTGGAAAATTGGCATTGCTTGCATGATCGTTAATATTAACAGGAAATGTCATTGTCAGTTTACCGCTGGGATTGACATTTCCGCTCAAAATATCGGCCACGGCATTTCCACCTTCCTGCCCTCCTTGCCATGCCAATACAATGGCGTCTGGTCGGTCTTTCCAGGATGCAGTTTCAATTACCCCTCCAATATTTAATACCACAATTACTTTTTTGTTGGCGGCATGGAAAGCGTCGCAAGTGGATTTCAACATTTCCTTTTCCACTTCAGTGAGCAAAAAATCGCCTACTTCCACTCTATCCCCTCCTTCGCCACTGTTTCTTCCGATAGTGACTATTGCGATATCACTTTCGGCAACAATATCCTGCATTAGATTACTATCATACGTCATCTCTGGCGGGAGATATGGATTGAACATCGCAGACATACCTTCTGGCTTTACAAAAGCTTCTGCATTGGCGCCTTTATGTGACTCATAAGCGTCTTTTGCTTTTTTGCTCACTGTAAATCCGGATTTGGTTAGACCCTCTTCCAAGGAAACGGTATACGCTTCATTTACATCCCCAGAACCGGTTCCACCTGCAATGAAATCGTAAGAGTATAACCCAATTAAAGCAACATTTTGTCCTTTGGCAATGGGTAATACATTTTTATTTTCTAACAACACAATACCTTCTGATGCTGATTTTCGTGTAATATCTGCGTGAGCTTCCAAATCAGGATTTTCACTGTATTGATAATCCGTCATCTTTTTACTCTTGAACACCAAGGTGAGAATTCGCTTTACCGATGTATCCACTGCATCCATGTCCAAGGTGCCATCCTCATACCCTGCCGTTAAGGCTTTCCATTGTTTTTTGGTGCCAGGTTCTAAAAGATCATTCCCTGCATTTACCATTGCAACTGCATCATTTCCACCAAACCAGTCGGACATAACAAGTCCTTCAAACCCCCAGTCATTTCGAAGAATGTCAGTCAACAAATAGCTACTTTCGGCAGTGTAGGTCCCATTTACTTTGTTATAAGAGGACATTATGGTCCAGGGTTGGGCATCTTCCACTATAATTTCGAAACCTTTCAGGTAAATTTCTCTCATGGCCCTTTCAGAAACACGGGTATCATTGAAGTTTCTATTTGTTTCCTGATTGTTTGCCACAAAGTGTTTAACTGAAGTACCTATTCCATTGGATTCGATTCCATTTACCATGGCTGCTCCTATTTTACCGGTCACCAGCGGGTCCTCGGAATAGTATTCAAAATTCCTTCCACAAAAAGGATGTCTGTGAATATTCGCACCTGGACCTAGAACCACATCAATGCCATATTCCAAGGCCTCGTTGCCCATGGCATCACCAACTTGATATACTAAATCTGTATTCCATGTTGAAGCCAAAAGGGTGGCAATGGGAAAAGCGGTACAATAAAAAGTTCGATCAATACCATCACGGGTCGGCTCAATTCGGAGTCCGGCAGGTCCATCGGATAAATTAATAACAGGAATTCCCAAACGTGGCGTAGCTACTATGGTGCCAACAACACCTGGAATACCTTCATCTGGGTCTACCCTTCCCATCGCGGATGCCAATCCAGAACCTTTGAGTACATGGATTTTTTCTTCCACGGTCATCTGTGAGAGTAAATCCTCTACCCTATCCTCTATGGATTTCCTATCATCTTCATAAATATCCAAGGTACCGTTGCCGTTTCTGTCCAAAAAGGTATATCCATCAATGGTAATTTCCGGAATATCTTTTTTCTCTGTGTAATCGTCTTCAAAATCCAAAAATTGAGAACTAACATACCACCAACCCAACAGTCCTCCTAAAATAAGAACAGCTAGGATGATTCCTAAAGTTTTTAGTGTAATGCGAAGAAATTTTTTCATAATTGTTTAGTATGTGACATTATGCCACAAATATAAAAATTATTTTAATGTGACAAAATGACACAAATTATTATTTTTGTACCATGGACTTTAGGAAATTTATTGAACAGGGAGAAAAACTATTTTTACCCAATCTATCAGTCGACATGGTGATTATTGGGTTTCATGAAGAAAAGCTCAAATGTCTCTTGCTTCAGATCGGTGATAGGTGGTTGTTACCGGGAGGCTATATTTTTAGGAGCGAATCCGTGGAAGCTGCAACCGTAAGGATTCTCAAAGAGCGTACAGGATTGCTAGACCCACACTTTAAATTCTTATCCGTTTTTGGTGGTGAAGACCGTAACTTTACGGAGGAATGGCAGCAATTTTTGGAAAAGGATGATATCAATTTCACCGAAGATTGTTGGTTGAACGACCGTTTTGTAACTCTTGCCTACTACTCTTTGGTGGATTTTGAAAAGACAAAACCCATGGTTGGCAATTTGGATTCTGCCTTTGCATGGTTTGGTTTGGATGAACTTCCTGACATGTGGATGGATCATAAAAAAATTGTGCTGACAGCTAAAAATCGTCTAAAAGAAGACATGCAGCAAGAACATTTAACTTACAATCTACTTCCCAAGGAATTTACCATGCCCCAATTACATCAATTGCACCAGACCATTTTGGAGGAAACTTTGGATAGGAGCCGCTTTCAAAAAAAGATGATTGCATCAGGAGTTTTTGAACGTTTACCGAAGCTTCAAAAAGACTCACCTGGGAGAAAGCCTTATCAATACCGTGTAAAAAAGGCTTAGCGTCAGTTAGTTCCCTTTGGTTTGCCGTTAAAATAACATAACTTGGTTAGCTCACTAAATAACCAGACCATGAAACCAAACCATTTCTTCTCGTTACTTACCATTTTATTGATTTTGGCCAGTTGTTCACAACCTCGAAATTTTGATATCCTAATAAAAAATGGGCAAATCGTGGATGGTTCAGGAAAACCATCTTACATCGGTTCCGTCGGAATTAATGCAGATACCATCGCCGCAGTTGGAGATTTAGGAGATGCTACGGGAACCCAAGAGATTGACGCTACCGGTTTGGCCGTGGCTCCAGGTTTTATAAATATGTTGAGTTGGGCCACAGAATCCTTAATTGAAGACGGTAGATCTATGGCCGATATTAAACAGGGAGTGACCTTGGAAGTTTTTGGCGAAGGTTGGTCCATGGGTCCACTCAACGCGGCCATGAAAAAAGCAGAGCAAGAAAGTCAAGGAGATATTAAATATGATATTGAATGGAACACCTTGAATGAATACTTGGAATATCTCACGAAAAAAGGAATTTCTCCAAACGTGGCTTCATTTGTGGGCGCGACAACCTTACGTATCAATACGGTTGGTTATGAAGACCGCCCCCCTACTCCACAAGAATTGGATTCCATGAAGATGATGGTAAGAGAAGCCATGGAAGATGGTGCTTTGGGTGTTGGTTCCTCCTTGATTTATGCCCCAGCTTTTTATTCCAGCACAGAAGAATTGATTGAGCTATGCAAGGTTGCGGCCGAGTATGATGGTATGTACATTAGTCATATGCGTAGTGAAGGTTCCCGTTTATTGGAGAGTTTGGATGAATTGATTCGTATTGCTAATGAAGCCGGCATCCGCGCAGAGATCTATCACCTCAAACAAAGTGGAAAGGAAAATTGGGACAAGTTTGATGATGTAGTGGCTAAAGTGGATTCAGCTAATGCAGCTGGACTCCATATTACCGCCGATATGTACAATTATGTCGCTGGAGCTACAGGTTTGGATGCTTCCATGCCACCATGGGTGCAAGAAGGCGGATACGATAAATGGGCGGAACGTTTACAGGATCCTGATATTCGAAAAAAGGTCAAAGAAGAAATGACCACACCCACCAACGAATGGGAAAGCCTTATGCAAGCCGCTGGTGATCCCAGTAAAATCCTTTTGGTGGGCTTCAAGGCTGATTCCCTAAAATACCTAACTGGAAAAACCCTAAAGGAAGTGGCGGAATTGCGAGGCACTTCGCCAGAAGAAACCGCGATGGATTTGGTGGTACAAGATGGCAGTCGTGTGGGAACCATCTACTTTTTAATGTCCGAAGAAAATGTAAAAAAGCAAATAGCCCTACCCTGGATGAGTTTTGGTTCCGATGCCGGTTCTCCTGCTACCGAAGGCGTTTTTTTAAAGTCCAGCACACATCCCAGGACCTATGGGAATTTCGCTCGTTTATTGGGCAAATATGTGCGGGATGAGCAGGTCATTTCGCTTGAGGAAGCCGTGCATAAACTGTCGCAATTACCGGCAACCAACCTTAAGATAGAAAAGCGTGGCAGTCTTACCGAAGGGAATTACGCGGATGTGGTGCTGTTCGATGCAACAACGATTACCGACAAGGCTACTTTTGAAGACCCTCATCAATATTCTGAAGGGATGCAACATGTTTTTGTAAACGGTACCCAAGTGCTAAAAGACGGCGAACATACAGGGGAAACACCTGGGCAAGTAGTGCATGGACCGGGTTATGATAAAAAGTAGTTTGGTTTATCGTTAAAACAATGGGAAATTAGGTTTTGTGACTTTTGAAACTATTCGAGTTCTAAATAAATTTTTTAGTCGGACACTATATTCATTACAAACCAATCACATCTTTGAACGCTATGCCCAATGACAGGACATTGAGTGTAACACTTCGCCTTTTTATCCGTCTCTTCTGTGATAGCTGGTAAACCCAAGCACTAATTATGGAAAATTATAAAATTGTAATTGTACTCCTGTTCATTTCTCTAAATGTTTCTTTTACTTTTTCTCAAACAAAAAATAGTAATATAGAAAATGCCATTGAATACTTTCATCAGAGAAATGAAGCAATAAGTTTAGTAAAGAATGAACAATGGCAAGAGGCTGTTTTGAAATTAGAAAATCTAATTGGACAATACCAGAATGATGCTGATTTATATTACCTCCTAGGGGTTTCTTATTTTCAAGTTGCACAGTATCAAAATTCTATCGCTACTTTAAAGAAAGCTCTTGAATTTGGCGGGACTATTTTAAGGGAAATCCCGACTGGGTCCGCTCCTTCCAATGATATTATGATAAAAATTGCCAAAGCGTACGCTAAAGACGGTGATAAGAACAATGCCATATTATGGCTGCAAAAAGGATTTTCGGCACGTTATGACGAAAAACCCTTTTTAAAAGAGGATCCCGCTTTTGATAACTTCAAGGAAGATGAAGGCTTTAAGAAATTATTTGGGAATGACGATAAAGAAAATATCACGAGGGATGATGCTTGGACTAGAGATGTTGGATATTTAGAAAAACGAATTAACGAGTTACACTATAGTTCCCATCACGCTATTTCTAAAGCTGATTTTTCAAAAGAGATGCAAGATATCAAGTCAAGTATAGCTTCATTATCTGATGAAGAAATTATAGTAAAACTAATGAGAGTTGTAGGTAGCTTGGGAAATGGACATAATTTAATTATTCCGACATCTCCAAAGAAAGGTGCCTTAAAAAAACTCCCTATCCAGTTTTATCGTTTTAATGATGGAATATTCATTATTGATGCTGAAGAAGGTTTGAAACAATGGATCGGATATAAAGTTGAGTTTGTTGAAAATACTCCTATTGAAGAAGCGCTACAAAAAACGAATGCTGTAAATGCTAGAGATAACGACATGCAAACCCTTTGGCTAGGTCCATATTATTTGGGTTTGCCAGATGTATTAAAAGATTTAGGAATTATTAAGAACACTGATCAAGTAACAATTACTTTAGGTGATGTTAGCGGTAATATCCAAAAAGTAAAGATGAATCCAATTTCTTGGAATTTTACAGGCTTTCCAAAATTATCAAAACTGAAAGACAATCCACAGCCTTTATTTTTGTCTAAAACTGAAGACCCATATTGGTATAAAATATTACCACAGCAGAATGCTATCTATGTTCAGTTCAATATAGTAACTGAAAAGAAAGAGCAATCATTAAAAGATTTTAATATAGAATTGCGTAACCGGATCAAACAAAACAACACACAACATTTAATCTTAGACTTAAGACATAATCACGGTGGAAATGGTTCCATATTACCACCAATGCTAAAAACCATTATCAATTTTGAAGTTATGCATCCAGATGGAACTGTTTTCGTATTAATGGGGAGAGAAACCTTTTCTGCAGCACAAAATCTGTTAACGGACATCACTAAGTATACTAATGCAATTCTTGTTGGTGAACCAAGTGGTTCTAAACCAAATCATATAGGAGAAGCAGGATGGTTTAAGCTACCATATTCAGGGTTAATGGGGCTTATTTCAACACAGTTTCATCAGACCTCAAAAGCTGAAGATCATCGCAAATGGATAGCTCCTCATATTCCAGTTGGTTTATCATCAACAGAATATTTTGCTGGATATGATAAAGCTATGACTACGATAATGGAAGTACTAAAAGCTTCTAAATAAAAACCAGGCATAACAACGTTTATAAAGCGTAGCTGTTATCGGTTCGTCTATAGGTTTTTACTTATTTATTAAGATCACCAAATTTTAAATTTAGCTTTTAATGTAATCTAAGAATTCGGTTTTGTATTAATTAGAAAAGGCAGCATATTTTTACACGTTACCTTTCATGCATAAAGTTATAACGAAACTATCCCCTATTCTTCTCGGCAATCCATTTGGCCATATACTTGGTACTGGCCAAGGTTTGGTGCTGTAACAATTTCCCTATGAAATTTTGTTCACGGTGAGCTTTAAAAGCTTTGCGTAATGCTAGTAGTTTTTCGCCGAACTCACTTTGTAAAACTTCTTTGTTATAGAAGGTTTGGAGCAATTCAATTCCATCTTGTTGGGCATTATGCCAAGTAGTTTGGTTTTGGTACAATTCCACCGCAGTTCCAGCGAAACTGTTCCAATCATTGGTTATGGTTCCATTCCAGCGTAGGTCACCTTGCATGCCTTCTGCACCTATATTGGTTGTAACACTTGGAGTACCCGTTCGCATAGCATCCAATAACTTTCCTTTGATGCCTGCACCGAATTGAAGGGGTGCAAGCAATACTTTGGCATTTCTAAGCACTGCATCTACATTCTCGGCCCAACCGTGCACATGAAAACCTGTTTTCGGGCTGTGCATTTCGTTTACTTGTTGGGGCAAGTACGCTCCGTAAATATAAATTTCAGATTCCGGAAGTTGTTTTCGAATTCTAGGCCATATTTCGTGCTTCAAAACTTTAACCGCATCCACATTGGGTGCATGCTTTCCGTTTCCGATGCTTACAAAACCATTTCTAGCATCAAACGGAGGCAATTTTTCTTTGGTATTGTCAGAAACATCAACCATAAAGGGTAAATGGAACAATAACTCGACAGGAATGTTGAGTTCTTGTTGCAAAATTTCCATTTCGTAGGTGGAAATTATCAAAGTCAAATCACAACGGTAGATACTGGCCACTTCTCGCAAGGTCATGGGATGGTTTTTCCAATGGTCTAGCCTAAAGGCTGGCTCTTCTCTGTGAGCCTCTTCCCTACTCTTTCGCAAGGCATGAAGGTCTTCGGTGTTTAGAACTCGCAAAGCGTTGGGTGCAAATTCCGCTACACGCCATCCAAACTGTTCTTCCACCATAAAACGGTCGAACAGCGCAACATCAGGAGATAGTTCTTGTACGAACTCATCAAAACTAGCATGGTTGAGCTTTATTGAGACTTCCTGAATTCCCATTTGCTCAAAATCCAAGCTATATTCGGTTTTACTGGCGGTGCTGGCAAAGGTAATCTGATAACCAAAGCTTAAAAAGGCTTCCAATAACTGCTGCATGCGACATCCAGCGGCAGTAGTGGTTGGCTCTGGCCATACATAACCAATAACGAGGAGCTTTTTTGACATGTGGGTAAAAGTACAAAGTTGGGAGATTAAAGTACGAGGTACCAAGTCTAAAATAAGAACTCAAGTTCAAGTATCAAATTCCAAAAACCCAAATAACCGTCTAATAATCCAACAATCCAAGCACCTCAATTACATCCGCGCCGCAAACATTTTGGAGATACTGGAACGTAGTTTTCGTTCATAATCCTCCTCCAACCACTCTTTGTAGTTTTTGGTGTTGTTCATGATACAATAAGAATACTGTTTTACACGATAGGAAATCTCGTCCTTAAGTTCTTTGGCCAAAATACGGGCGTCGAACACATCTTCACTGTTTTCCACACATATTTGAGCATGCTGCTCAATACTTTTTTCAAGTACGATTTTGGATTTTTTACCTTGGGCAAATATTTTCTTGTATTCGGCTTTTACATCAAACGCAATGTTATCGGACTTGCTAAACTTTGCCTTGAGTTCTTCGGGCATTTCATAGACAAACTCCCGCTCTATTTCTTCATCATTTTTAATGTTTTCCAAATAAAAGTCTGGGAAATGGAAAATTTCTTGCCAATCAATAGGTGCATCCCAAGGACCAAAGCGGGCAAGATTGTTACCCATATCGATCACATTGAACTTATCCTTGTTGGGCAAAACCCTGGAACCCCTACCAATCATCTGAAAATATAGGGTTAGGGAACGCGTAGCCCGATTTAATATGATGCTTTCCACGGTAGGTTCATCAAAACCGGTGGTTAGAATACTTACTGAGGTTAAAATGGCATCCGGGGTCTCGGCAAACCATTCTAGAATCTCTTTCCGCTCTGTAGCGGTGTTTTTGTTATCCAAATGCCTAACGTTGTAGCCTGCCTTTTTAAAGGTTTCGTAAACGTAGAGCGAGGTGTTGATACCATTATTGAAAATCAATGTTTTGGTACCCTTGGCAATCTCCTCATAAGCGGTGAGCAATTTACCCAACATGCTGTGGGCACTGTAGAACTCATCGGAAGATTTCACTGTATAATCCCCGTTGATACCCAATTTTAAGGTACGAAGGCTAACATCGTAATTATAAAGATTGGCCTTGGCCAAGAACTGTTTGTCTATCAGCGATTTGATGGATTCCCCAATGATCAAATGTTTATAGTTGTCCTTCATGGGAAGTTTGATGTTGGAACTCAAAGGCGTTGCCGTAACCCCCAAAATGGTGGAATCTTCAAAATATTTGAACAGTTTTCTAAAGGAATTGTAGTGGGCCTCATCAATGATCACAAGTCCAATATTGTTGATCTTCACTTTTTCTTCCTGCAGACGGTTGTTCAGCGTTTCTACCATGGCCACAAAGCACATATAGTTGTCCTGATCATAGAGTTCTTTAACCTCGCTGTTGATGACTTTATTGGCCACTCCAAAACCTTTGAGCATTTTGGAAGTTTGCTTGCTAAGTTCAATCCGGTGGGTAAGTACCATCACCTTCTTGCCGGTCTGCTCAATAAACCGCCGGGTTATCTCGGAAAACACCACGGTTTTACCACCTCCAGTGGGCAATTGATACAAAATGTTGGTGCCCGGAGGAAGCTTCTCCAAATGTTTGAAGATTTTGTTCAGGTCTTCTTCCTGATAATCGTATAAAGTTTTCTTCTTAACTATTTTGTTTACTTCCAAAAGAAAAATGGCATTATGGATTCTTAAATAAAAAACCCTACAAAATTAGAGGTTTTTTGTGCGTGAGACCAATACTCGAAGGCTTTTCTATCAAAATTGTATCAACAATCCATAATTGTGTGTTTTTTTCCCTATTTCCCGAATATGCTTATAACATTTTGATAAGAATAACATTTTGGACTTGGAAAAATGGAGATTATGATGTATAATGATAGCTTATAACACTTGTAAACCAGATATAAGAATGAGGCAGCTAAAAATAATCAAACAGGTCACGAACCGGGAATCCAAATCACTTGACAAATACTTGCAGGATATTAGTAAGATTGATCTGATCACCGCGCAAGAGGAAGTTGAGCTAGCACAAAAGATTAGGGCCGGAGACCAAGCTGCTTTGGAGAAATTGACGAATGCGAACCTTAGGTTTGTGGTATCTGTGGCAAAACAATATCAGAATCAAGGATTAAAATTACCGGATTTGATCAACGAAGGTAACGTTGGGTTGGTAAAAGCTGCCAAACGTTTTGATGAAACCCGTGGTTTTAAATTTATCTCTTATGCGGTTTGGTGGATTCGCCAATCCATTCTGCAGGCCTTAGCGGAACAATCCCGAGTGGTTCGATTACCGTTGAATAAAATTGGATCTATCAATAAAATCAAAAAGACATTCTCATACTTGGAGCAAGCACACGAGCGTCCACCATCGCCGGAAGAAATTGCAAAAGAGTTGGACATGACGGTTTCCGAAGTAAAACAATCCTTAAAGAATACTGGACGTCACGTATCCATGGATGCACCCTTAAAAGAAGGGGAAACGTCCAATTTGTATGATGTGTTGAATGCAGGTGACTCTCCAAAACCCGATAAAGGTTTGATGCACCAGTCATTGAACACAGAAATAAACAGGGCGTTGGACACACTCTCACCTAGAGAGGCCGATGTGGTACGATTATATTACGGAATCGGGGACCAACCTTCCATGACCTTGGAAGAGATAGGCAGCACTTTTGATTTAACAAGAGAACGTGTGCGTCAAATTCGTGAAAAAGCAATTAGAAAATTAAGACATACTTCAAAAAGTAAGATTCTAAAGTCTTACTTGGGATAGTTGTCAAAATGTTATAAATAAAAAAGGGGATGCTGATATCAGCATCCCCTTTTTTATGATATACACTTAAGCATCATGATTTACTCAAAAGACTAATATCAAAGTCTGTGAGTATGTCTTTTAAATCTTGAATAAAATTTAAGTAAGCTGTGTTTTCTTTGTTATGGTTTTTCATGGTAACAAATTTTTGGGGTGTTTGTTTACTATAGGTAATCAAGTTCGGCAAGTTCGTTAACTGTCAAAATTTCGTTCAATTCTTGTAAAAATGCCAAGTATTCTTCGCCGTAGGTATCGTATAACATTGTAATCTTTGGTTTATTTGTCGGGGTTTTAGGTATAACGTTAATTCATTTTAAAGATTATTTTAAAATCGCAAAATGTGGTGAAAATCCTACTTTGGGTGGTGAAACCCTATTTCTGTTTCATATTTAAAATGTCCAGTTCTATCTCAAAGTCAAGATCTTTATCAACTTTGCTCGGCCTGATATTGAATTCATCGTAGATAAAACAAAGGTTCATGGGCAACCGTCGTCGTTCTGTATCGGACATTACGCCCAATTTGGATTGCAATTCATTTTTAATTTCAAAAGCTTTGTTACTTATTTTGGGATTTTCATGGGATTCCAACTCGGTTAGAAAAGGAATTTCTTTCCTATCCCCTACTTCCAACATTTCATCCAGAAGCATTAATCGGCATTCGAGATCCTTTGCATGCTGGAACAAGGGATAAAAAACGCTTTGTAAATACTTTGGGAGATTGCTGTTTTCCATGGTGGTTGTGTTACATTGTTCTGAACATTTCCATCTCAAATTCTATCTGATCTTGTACACGGGGGTATTCTTGAAGAAACTGGTCATATAAAAAAGCAAGGTGCTTTAAGTCCTTATCAGTCTTGCACAATCTTGATACTTGTTGTGTAACTTCCAAAAGACCATAGGTTTTCATCATTCGTAAGGAAGGCATAACTTTTTGGCAAGCTAATTCCAATGCGCTAAAGTTTTCGTTTAGTAGGTTGATTTTGGCATTACCTATAAACTCCCATACGTTTTGCTTGAACATTCGTACCAGCTCTTCCAAGAGTTCCATTTGCCCCATACAATCTTCCAAAACAGGTTTTAGGTCAATATTTTGATTGGCAAACCCGGCCTGTAAACTCTTCTCTATAAATTCAAAATCTGTAGACATGCTATGGGTGGATTTATCTGAATTTTGAGCTTCTTCCTTTGTATTTTGTACAATCTTTTTAAGTTCTTTCACGATTTCGTTTTGCTCCTTGGATAATGGGCTATTCTCAAGGGCTTTGATCAGTGTTAAAAACTTGGTGCTTTCGGAATCGGTGAATTGTCTGTTGTCAAGGCTTTTAATGCCCACTTTTTTGTAAATGTCCTCCAATTGCTTCATTTCCGAAATCCCAAAAACTTTGTTTTCCAGTCCTATCTTGAAAACCTCGAAAGATTTTTTGAGCTCTCCTGCTTCAACAACGCCCAATTCCTCATAAGAAAAGGAGCTCAAGCCTATTTCCAACTTTTCTAAATACGTTAACAATTCTCGTGTTCCCAACTTATTGCTGTAATGGTTATTATCATTCTAAAAATGTTGATAAAACCGAGGGTTTACAATTTATTGTTCCATAGTGCTCGGATATTGTTGTCAAATTGCGTTATTTGTATGTGTAAAAAACCAACCATGAAATATTTTTATTTATTCTTTAGCCTTACCCTATTCATCTCCTGTGGAGAAAAAAAAATTGAAAAGACCGAAACTTTGCAAGAAAAAGCCCAGAGAATCCACGATTCTGTGATTACGATTGATACGCACGACGACATCAATGTTCAGAATTTTACGGACAGCATCAACTACACCCAAAACTTGGATACACAGGTGAACCTGCCCAAAATGAAAAAGGGCGGATTGGACGTAGCCTGGTTTATTGTGTATACCGGGCAGGACACTTTAACTACTGAGGGATATGCAAAAGCATCCGAAAATGCAATCTCAAAATTTGAGGCTATTCATAAACTTTGTGAGGACATTGCTCCAGACCAAATTGAATTGGCATTGACTTCGGATGATGTCAAACGAATTGTAGCAGCGGGAAAAAAGGTAGCCATGATCGGCGTGGAAAATGCTTATCCCATTGGCGAAGACCTTTCCAAAATTGAAGAATACCAAAAACGAGGCGCCCGATACATGTCATTGGCGCACAATGGCCATAGCCAGTTCAGTGATTCCAATACTGGGGAAAAAGATAGCGTTTGGCTTCATAATGGACTTAGTGACCTAGGTAAGGAAGCGGTGGCAGAAATGAACCGGGTAGGAATTATGATCGATGTGTCCCACCCATCCAAAGAAGCCATGAAACAAATGATCGAACTTACGAAAGCCCCGATTATTGCTTCGCACTCTTCGGCAAGGGCACTTTGCGGGCATAGCCGTAACTTGGATGATGAACAATTGATGTTGATGAAAGAAAACGGTGGCGTAGTACAGACCGTAGCTTTTAGCTCTTATTTGAATACAGAAAAGCACGAAGCCCGTTCGGCTTACATGACCGAAATCTATAAAAAGGTAGCCGATTCGCTTGAGGTAACATGGTACGAGCGCTCCCAGTTTTCCGCGCTGACGGATGAGCAGCGCGAAGAGTTCTTCGCCAACTACCGAAAAATCAGAAATATTGGTGATGAAATGGCCGAAACCGACCCCAATGTACCACCAGCAGTAAATGTATCCGATTTTGTAGATCACATTGACTATATGGTGGATTTGATTGGAATTGACCACGTAGGTATAAGCTCCGATTTTGACGGAGGTGGTGGAATTGAAGGATGGTCAGATGCATCTGAAACCTTCAATGTGACCTTGGAATTGGTAAAAAGAGGCTATACCGAAGAGGAAATAGCCAAATTATGGGGTGGTAACCTGCTAAGAGTGTTGGACGAGGTTCAGGCCGTCGCCCAAACCTTGAACTAGGAAGCGGCCTTTTCCTCTTCTTTTTCCTTTTTGGCCAAACGGTCTTTAACGTATTCAATCTTCGTTTTTCCGTGGGCCTTGGGATTACCGTTATCATCTAGGTTGACCATAATAATGTTGTCGACCGTAACAATACTTTCGTGGGTCATCTTATTTCTAACTTCACAGTTAAGCGAAATTGAGGTGACTCCGAATTTTATAACCTCGATACCGATTTCTATGATATCTCCCTCGTGGGCAGTGCTCATAAAATTTATTTCGGACATGTATTTGGTTACAATTTTCTTGTTTTCGAGTTGTATAATGGTATATAGTACGGCTTCTTCATCTATCCAGGCAAGGACCTTACCTCCAAACAGCGTTCCATTGGCGTTCAAATCCTCTGGCTTTACCCATTTCCTTGTATGAAATCGCATAATTGAAACTTTTAAAATTCAAGTACAAAGTTAGATCAATCCCTTGAAGAATTTCTTGTTAACCGCTTTAATTGATGCGAATTACGAATTTCAGATATTTGCTGGTAGGTAAATATTGAGTAAATAATTATGAGTGCCCAAGATTTTAAACTTGATTAATTTGGATCCATTTAATCGAATAAATCCTTTTGTGGTGGTAAAGTGGTCTTGGGAATGTGCAAGTCAAAGCCCATTTTGGCATTCAATTGCTCAATGAAGTAGGCCGATAATAAAGGAGATTCCAATTCAAGATTCTGATGCACAAAGAAATGGATGTTTTCCAGTCCCAAGGCTTTCCATGCAGATAAACGATTGATCCAATCATCCAAACGTGGATAATCGGATTTATGATTGGCTCCCACATATCTTATAAAAGCCTCATTATTGGTCAATCGCATGTGCATAAGGTCCCTTCTACCTGCGGTATCGACCAAAATATTGGCAATGTTGTTCTCTTCCAATAAATGATAGAGTTCTTGCGCCACTTTCTCATCGTTGAACCAATCCGTATGTCTAAATTCCATGGCCAAAGGAAATTCTTTGGGCCAATATTCCACAAATCGCACTACCCTATCCCAATTTTTGGGACCGAAGTTATTGTGCATTTGCAAAAATATGGTGCCCAGTTTATCACCAAGCAAAGAAGTCACTTCCAAATAGCGGTCCGCGGCCTCCAGTGCCTTATCATTCATTCGATGGAGATGGCTGACCTCATTGGTCATTTTTGGAAAAAACTTAAAACCTTCGGGTGTTTTGTCCCGCCACTTTTTATATTGTTCTGCAGGAAAAATACGGTAGAATGTCGCGTTGAGTTCAATGCTGTTGAATTGTGTGGAATAATAGGCCAACTCATCTTTTGTGCCTCTTGGATAGAAATTCTTGAGTTCTTGCCGATTCCATTTGGCACAGCCGACAAAAACTTTAGTTTCCGCACCGGTCTTGTTTTTTGATAACACGACGGGAGTATCCAGATGGTCTGGCGGAATGGTAAAATCTATACGTTCTGGGTGGTCTACTTTTCCGAATTTCATGAGTGTCGTTAATTTGAGCACAAATTATAAAAATAAGCTTTTTGGTTTGTTGGATAATCAAATGGATATTTACGGCATCTTTTGTTATATTTAAACATGACATTCTTCAAAAAACGTTTTAGCTTTTCGCAGTTGTTCAGATACTGGCTATTCCTCGAATTTTCAATCTGCGTCTTGTGTCTCCTGGTTTATTGGGTTTCCAAATGGTTCTAGCCATTTCTAAGGTTTCTTGTTTTGGTTGTTCATAACATCGTTGACAACTATTGTCATGTAAACAAGTGTGCGGTTGATCATTCTGTAATTTTATTAAAAATCACAACCATGGATTCTCAATCCGACCGTCGATTGGACATTCGTCCCACAATCCCAGCGTCACACTTTAACAACCAAATGGGTTTTAATGAGCATTTTCAAAACCAAACCCTTCGACCTGTAATCAAACTCCAAAACGATTTATTGGTAGAGGCTTTCAAGAATTATGCGAACAAGCACAAGGGTGTTTTTTACGAACTTTCCTTGGAGAAAAAGTTCCATTACATTGAGCGGGCTATCCAAAAGGACATCAAATTCAGGAATTCCCTAAAGGGGATGATCATAGGTCAATTCACCGTAAAAGAATACAAAGATTACATTACCAATTCTTCTGCCCTGAACAAAAGAATGATGAATATGGTGGTGGAACGCCTAAAAGACCAAATCCAACTTTTGGAAGAAGAAGCTTTATTCCAAAATTGACTCTCCATTTAAGTTAGTAGTGAGAATATCGCTCATGAGGTCGAAATAAGGCCGAATGGCTCTGTACGATTTGTCAACTTCATCTAAAAATGTTGGAGAGAGTACTTCTTTATCAGTAAAGTTGCGCACAAACATAAACTGTTTCTTTCGAATCAGGTCAATATCTGGATGTTCTTTATCAAATCCTTTTGGAGCCGTTTTTAATTCATCACCTCTCAACTCACCCCAAATGGCTTTTAGTTCTTTTTGGTTGATGACTTCTCGAAATTCACCCGCATCCATTTCCAATTCTTTTCTAATTCTAAAGAGGTCTTCCTTGTTCGGAGCAAAAAATCCTACCCCTAAAAATGACTCTCCAGGCTTAATATGAATGTAATATCCGCCTCGTAAATGTGCGCCCAAGCGGGAAAAAAAACCTGCAAAATGACTTTTATAAGGTGTTTTATCCTTGGAAAAACGTACATCCCGATAAATACGGAACATCTTTGTTTTTTCAATCTCATCATGATGGTTCAAGTTATCCTTTGCCGCTTCAAGAAAAGTCTTCACCTCGGATTGATACTTTTTAAATTCGGACTTATGCTCTTCAAACCATTCCTTATTGTTATTTTTTTTGAGGTCACTTAGAAAATTAAAAACTTCTTTGGAAACTGTAATATTGGATGCCATTTATAGATAATATGTTATTTTTAATCTAAAATTACATTTTTATATGGGCGTATGGTAAGCTTTTGTCTAATTTTAAGACAATCAAGAGCAGTATGGACAAGGAAAAAATTATCGCCGAACTCAACAGGCACAAAAAACTGCCTTATCTAGATTATAGGTTAAAGCAGGAGACCGAAGATTTTACAGATACGCTGTTTTACACTTTATTCGACGCCAACACTCCGGTAGCCGTTAACTTGGAGTTGTTAGAGAAAAAGTTCAGCAAGCTAATGGATATGGCTTGTTGGGATTTGGAAAAACCGAGTGAAGAACTTTGGGGGAATTATATTTCCCATTTACCACAAATCTTAGAAAATTTGAATTTGGATGCTGAGGCTATTTTGAATTGTGACCCAGCTTCATTATCTATTCAGGAAATTTACATGGCTTACCCTGGTTTTTATGCCATTGCCATTTATAGGTTGGCACACGAACTTTATGAAGAAGGGGTTCCCTTAATTCCAAGGATGATGACGGAATATGCCCATAGACAAACAGGTGTCGATATTAATCCAGGTGCCAAGATTGGAAAATCTTTTTTTATAGATCACGCTACAGGTGTGGTTATTGGTGAAACCGCAGTAATTCATAATAATGTGAAGTTGTATCAAGGGGTTACCTTGGGAGCGCTTTATGTTGCCAAAAATTTGGAAAAAACAAAACGGCATCCTACAATAGAGAACAATGTCACCATTTATGCCAATGCAACTATTTTAGGAGGAGAAACCGTAATAGGTGAAAACTCGATTATTGGTGGTAATGCATGGATTACCTCGTCCGTACCTCCCAACTCAAAAGTTTATCATACGCCAGAAATTAAAATAAAGACAACTCCAAATGTCTAACAGCATACTTGACCTTATTGGAAACACCCCTTTGGTGGAATCCAAAGTATTGAATACCAATCCCAATGTAAAAATCCTATTTAAACTTGAAGGGAACAATCCTGGAGGAAGTGTGAAGGACAGACCTGCTTACAATATGATAAAAAGCGGGCTGGAACGTGGAGACTTTTCCAAATCCACTAAACTGATTGAGGCCACAAGTGGTAATACTGGTATTGGCTTGGCCATGATTGCAGGGCTTTTTGGCCTTGATATTGAGCTGGTAATGCCAGAGAATTCGACCAAAGAGCGTGTGCAGACCATGCGGGCCTACGGAGCAAAAGTTACTTTGACACCTGCCGATGTAGGGATTGAAGGTGCTCGAGATTATGCAGAAGCAAAAGTCAAGAATGAAGGGTTTCAAATGCTGAACCAGTTTGCCAATGATGACAACTGGAAGGCTCACTATAAGACCACAGGCCCCGAAATATGGAGGGATACAGAAGGCCAAATAACCCATTTTGTGTCAAGTATGGGTACCACAGGAACCATTATGGGGACTTCCACTTATTTGAAAGAGCAAAATCCCAAGGTGGAAATTGTGGGTGTACAGCCTACCGATGATTCCAAAATTCCAGGAATTCGAAAATGGCCACAGGAATACTTGCCCAAAATCTTTAATCCTGAGAAAGTGGATACCATAATGGAGGTAAGTGAGCAGGATGCAACCGAAATGGCCAAAAGGTTGGCCAAGGATGAAGGTATATTTGCCGGGATGAGCAGTGGTGGTGCGGCAACAGTGGCACTACGTTTAGCAGAAACTTTGGAGAGCGGGGTTATTGTCTCCATTGTGTGCGACAGAGGCGATCGTTATTTATCGTCAGATTTGTTTGATTAGACGAATCGTTTTCATAACACTTTTCACGACTTTCATGTCGGATTTTTCGGATTATCCAACATTATTTACGGGTCATCGATTTCTTTGAAATAGACATTTAAAAAGCCCGTTCTTTATGTGGAATAACGTCCCAAATCTGATGTTTTAATATGAATACGCTGTCAAAAATCATCACCTGGAAAAGAAATATCTTCGCTAGCCTATTGGTTCTATTAACCTTGGTTATTTTAAGCTTTTACGGTGTTTATACGAACCAGTTCTATTTTTTAAAACCCGATAATTACATAATTCCGATTCTGACTTCAGTACATTTTCTTTATTTATATGTTGTATGGTTTAAAATTTCGGAGGATGAGCTGCCGGACCCAAAAATGAGAAACATAGAGTACGTACTATATGCCATTATGATTGTATATGCATTCAAGATTTATGATAGCACAATGGTTTTAAATTCAATAGACGTCTATGGTGAGCATGTAATCCCTGTAAGTTTTAAACCAATGGCTACCCTTTCTTTGGTACTTTATAGTATTCTCCCCATTCTAACGTTTTACACTTTTTGGTTGAGAAAACGCTATGTTGGCATCTATAACTTTGAGAATTACAATGACAACTTGAATATTTGGCAATAGGCACTTAAATATTAAAGTCCTCTAATGTAACTTCCATACAAATCTTTAAATTGATAGCCTTGTTGAAAACGATGCTTGCTCAATTTTTTGTGGGCAACCAATCCCCAGAGTGCTAGTTCTTTCAGAAAATAAGAATCATCTTTGGAAATCTCTGGCTGATATTCTTTCAATAAATTGTTTAATGGGCCAATGGCATCCAGTTTAGATTTATAATCATCCTCTTTTTCATCGTCTAGAAGGTCAAAACCCTCACCATCAAAGAACCAGCTCACCAATTCATCATATTCGTTTTCTTCTTCTTTTCGCTGGAGCTTGTCTATTTTAGGAAAGTAATTTGGAAATAAGGATTTCGCTGCATCTTCGATTAAATTTTCTGCTACAGAACCTGCTCCCTCCTGCTCTCCTTCGTATACCAATTCAATTTTTCCTGTGATGGATGGCACTACACCCATAAAATCGCTCAAACGAACAGCGGTCTTCTTGTCACCCGCAACAATGGCCCTGCGCTCAGCGGTACTCAATAGATTTTCAAAGGCGGTGATGCTCATACGGGCACTTACCCCACTTTTGGCATCCACGTATTCACTATTTCTGGCCTCAAAACTGATTTGTTCCAATAGGTCCATCGCAATTTCGGGTACATACACAAAATCAGACTGACGTTTATCCAACTGCGCTTCTTGTTTTGTAATCTTCTTCGCAATCTCGATGCTCTCTGGATAATGGGTCAAAATTTGAGAACCGATTCTATCCTTTAATGGGGTTACAATACTTCCTCGATTGGTGTAATCTTCAGGGTTCGCGGTAAACACAAACTGAATATCCAAATGCAAACGAAGTTTAAATCCTCGAATCTGTATATCTCCTTCTTGCAATATATTAAACAATGCTACTTGAATTCTTGCTTGAAGGTCGGGAAGCTCATTGATTACAAAAATACAGCGGTTAGCCCTTGGTATCATTCCAAAGTGAATCACACGATCATCCGCATAAGAAAGCTTCAGATTGGCCGCTTTTATCGGGTCTACATCACCTATCAAATCCGCTACGGTAACGTCTGGCGTGGCCAATTTTTCATAAAAACGCTCGCTTCTGTGAACCCAACTTACGGGAGTATCATCTCCCTTTTCTTTGATAAGTTCAGTTGCATATCTGGAAATGGGGTCCAATGGGTCATCGTGAATTTCTGAACCCGCGACTATGGGCATCCATTCATCCAGCAGCTGCACCATTAAACGGGCCAGGCGTGTTTTTGCCTGCCCTCTTAACCCCAATAAATTAATATTGTGACGAGATAAAATGGCTCTTTCCAATTCTGGAATTACCGAATTTTCATATCCCCAAACACCTTCGAATACCTGTTCTCCCTTGGATATTTTTTCCAAAAGGTTCTCCCGGAGTTCGTCTTTAATGCTTTTGCTTGTATAACCAGCTGATTTTAATTCACCTAGCGTTGATATTTTGGTGTGGTCCAATTTCATATGTTGTGTTATCCTTTAATTCTTCGTTTTCTATTTTGTTCGTAGTCTTCAAAAATCATTTCGCCCAAACCTTTAAGGCCGGTGTAAAAGGCTTTCCCTTTGTTCGCTTTTGTAAATTCCCGTACAAACTGCATCAAATAGGGGTCTTCTGCAATCATAAAAGTGGTTATGGGGATATGAAGTTTTCTGGCCTGTTGGGCCATAGCGTAGCATTTCTCCACGATGTACTCGTCTAGACCTACGCTATTCTTATAATAGTCACCGTTCGGAAGCCTTAGGCAAGATGGTTTTCCGTCCGTGATCATAAAAATCTGCTTGTTGGTGTTCCGCTTTCTACGGAGCATGTCCATCGCCAATTGTAATCCCGCTACTGTATTTGTATGGTAAGGTCCTACCTTTAAATAGGGTAAATCCTTTATCGGAATAGGCCAGGCATCGTTTCCGAACACCAAAATCTCCAAGGTATCCTTTGGATAACGTGTCGTAATCAGTTCAGCGAGTGCCATTGCCACTTTTTTGGCAGGTGTGATTCGATCTTCTCCATACAAAATCATACTATGGCTAATATCGATCATGAGAACCGTGCTCATCTGGGCTTTATGCATGGTATCTTCCACTACCAAATCTTCCTCGCTAAGTGAAAAATTGTCCAAACCGTGGTTTACCTGGGCATTTTTTAGGCTCTCCGTCATACTGATATGTTCCAAAGAATCCCCAAAACGGTATTCGCGAAATTCACCTGTATGCTCATCACCTTTACCGGATTTCCCTGTTTTATGGTTACCCGAACCGCTACGTTTAATTTTCCCGAAAATTTGGTCCAGGGCCCGTTGACGGAGCATGCGTTCCAACTTGGCGGTAACGGAGAGGGTTCCTCCTCCACCATTCTCATCGCCTTCTTCACCTTCGCCACCCTGTGGACCATCCATATCAAATTCCTCTCGGATGTATCCTTTGGCCTTAAGGTCTTCTATAAAATCATCAATTGTATAATCGTCATCGGTAAGATCGTATTCCTTGTCCAATTCACGGAGCCAATCCAGTGCCTCCTCCACATCACCCGAAGTGTGGGTAACAAGTTCCTGAAAAATCTCAAAGAGTTTTTCGAATGGAGTTTGGTCCGGTGCCTCGTAATTGGTAAAACGAAACCCTTTTCTTGTGTTCATAGCCATCACATAAATTTACGGCATTTCGCTGTAAAGGCTAAATGTTTAGAAAAAACTTAACGGATTTGTTTAATGGCGTTTTTCGAGTACTTGGGCAATATCGTCCAAGTTATAGCCTTTGGCTTGTAACAGAATCAGGTAATGAAACAATAAGTCCGCACTCTCGTTTAAGAAGAGTTCTTCGTTGTCATCCTTGGCTTCAATCACTGTTTCTACAGCTTCTTCCCCTACTTTTTGAGCAATTTTATTTATGCCTTTTCGGAATAAGGAGGCTACATAACTATCTGGATTTTCTTGGTCATTCTTTCTAGATTCGATGACTCCTTCCAAGGTTGATAAAAAACCATAGCCTTGAACATTTTCCTCGGCCCAGCAGGTGTCAGTTCCCTTGTGACAGGTAGGACCAACGGGATTTACTTTCACTAAAAGCGTATCGTTGTCGCAATCTATTTGTATATCAACAAGGTTTAAAAAGTTACCGCTTTCCTCTCCTTTGGTCCATAGCCGTTGTTTGGTGCGGCTAAAAAATGTGACTTTCTGGGTTTCTTGGGTTTTTTCGAATGCTTCCTGGTTCATGTAGCCTAACATCAACACATTTTTGGTGTTAGCATCTTGAATTATGGCCGGTACAAGGCCGTCTGAATTTTTATTGAAGTCTATTTGCATTTAACTGCTTATTATTTATTTAATTCTAATGTTTCAAAAACTTTTTCTGAAAAATTAGTTTTTAGTTGCTTGAGTTCTGTTTTTAAGTTGTCTTCAATTGAATTCGAATATTCGTTACTCTTTAGAAGTTGAAAAATTTCTAAAACCCTATCTATATTCGACCATTCTTCATCGTTTATTTTAGCCTTATCACTCTTGGAACCAAATTTCAATAAGTTATCAATATCCCCATCGTATTTCTTGAAGATTTGATATTTGACAATATCAATCATGAAATTATATCCTTACAGGAATTCCTTCTTCCTTTAATTCTTGTTTGAGTGTATTGATTTCGATTTCCTTAAAATGAAAAACACTGGCAGCCAAAGCGGCATCAGCTTTTCCATCTTTAAATGTGTCGGTAAAATGAGAGGTGGTTCCTGCTCCACCAGAGGCAATCACAGGTATATTTACCAATTCGGACAATTTTGCCAATGCCTCGTTCGCAAAACCGTTTTTGGTGCCATCGTGGTCCATGGAAGTGAACAATATTTCCCCTGCTCCTCGCTTCTCTACTTCCTTGGCCCATTCAAAAAGATCCAGTTCCGTAGGTACCTTCCCTCCTACCAAATGAACTTTCCATTGCCCATCAATCTGTTTGGCATCGATTGCCACAACGATACATTGTGAACCGAATTTAGCCACCAATTCATTGATCAACTCAGGCCTTTTTACCGCTGATGAGTTAATGGAAACCTTGTCGGCGCCATTCTTAAGAAGGATATCCACATCTTCCACGGAAGAAATGCCTCCGCCGACTGTAAAAGGGATATTGATGGTCTCGGCCACGTGATAGACCAGTTCGGCAAGGGTCTTTCTTTTCTCTTCGGTGGCGGAAATATCCAAAAACACCAATTCGTCGGCGCCTTCTTTTGCATAAATCGAGGCCAATTCCACCGGGTCTCCTGCATCACGAAGGTCAACAAAGTTGATTCCTTTTACAGTGCGTCCGTTTTTAATGTCCAGACAGGGTATGATTCTTTTTGTTAGCATTTCTCTGTTTTATTGAGCCATCATTAAGGGATTGCCGTCACTCTGAACTTGTTTCAGGGTCTCACAGGTCATATTGATGAGATGCTGAAACGAGTTCAGCATGACGTATTTAAGTTATTCGTTCTTTACATTCAGGTTTACTCCAGAATAAAAACCCAAATCTTGATTGTTCAACAATTTGGTATACAGGGCAATTTGACCTGTGTGGTAGGATAAATGCTCCGTAACATGGATAATATTGCCCACTCCGGAAAAGTTGAAGCCCTGAACATTTCTTTTGCGCAAAAGCTCGTTTAATGGGGCGTCGTAAAAAGCTCTTTTAGCATCGGATATCGTGTCTTCCAATTTTTGGATCAGCTCTGTCTTGGTATAACCGGACTCGGTGGAGAATTCCTCATCCCTTTTACGTTCATCTTCCAGGCCTTGAATTGAAGCAATTCCATATTGGGTAATGTTTCCACACAAATGAAGAATAAGATTTGCTATACTGTTGGTCGTTTCATTTGGTTTTTGCCAAACTTGTTCTTCTGTCAACTGGTCTATACAAATCTTGATCATTCGTAGGCTTTCTTTCATTCTATAGCCTGCGTTCCAAACCAATTCTTCCTGGAGTTCTCTTTCTTTATCCATTTTCTAGAATATAATGTTCCAACTGTTTTAAACTGATTTTGCCTTCATAAATAGCTTTTCCTATGATTGTGCCTTCACAACCAATCTCGGCAAGTTTGGGAAGTTCGTCAAAAGTGGAGATTCCACCACTGGCAATTAAATTTAAGCCTTTTTTGGTTTCGGATAACATTTTTTGATACAAGTCAAATGCAGGACCTTGCAACATGCCATCCTTACTGATGTCCGTGCAAATCACATATTCGATTCCTTCCGATTGATATTCTTGAACAAACGGAATCAATTCCAAATCCGATTCTTCTTGCCAACCCGAAACGGCTATTTTTTCATTGTTGGCATCGGCCCCCAGTATAATTTTCCTGGACCCGTATGTCGACAACCAGCCCAAAAAGGTTTCCCTATCTTTCACTGCAATGCTTCCTCCTGTAATTTGATGCGCTCCGCTTTCAAAAGCAATGTGCAGGTCGTCTCCCGATTTTAATCCGCCGCCAAAGTCAATTTGTAGACTTGTTTTTAGGGCGATGGACTCTAACACTTTGTAATTGACAATATGTTTGGATTTAGCGCCGTCCAAATCCACCAAATGCAAATGCTGGATACCATGAGCTTCGAACTCCTTGGCCACCTCCAATGGGTTTTCGTTATAGACTTTTTTGGTACTGTAGTCGCCTTTGGAAAGACGAACACATTTCCCGTCAATAATGTCTATGGCTGGAATCAATCTCATTTCTAATCGTATTTTACTCGTTCTATGGACATCCACATTTTTGAATCCCCCACATTTTTAAAACCTAAAGCTTCATAAAAGCTATGGGCATCCATTGTTTTAAGAGCAACTGTATTTACTTTTTTCACATCTGACCGGTCCAAAATATGTTGAACCAGTTTTTTGCCCAGACCTTTACCTTTGTGTGGGTCAAAGACAACGACATCCATAATATAGGCAAAAACCAAACCGTCTGTCATTATTCTGGCATAAGCGATCTGTTCGTCATCTTCAGTGTACATTCCAAAACAAATGCTGTTGTTTATTGTCATCAGCGTTTGCTCCTTGGTTCTATCCTTTCCCCAATATGTCGACGAAACTTGTTTATGAACCATTTCGATATCCAATTTCTCCTTCTCCGTTGAAATATGTAATCCCATCTCAGATTAAGGTTAAAAAATTCTTCAATATATCACTCCCCACATTGCTGCTCTTTTCGGGGTGGAATTGCACACCATAAAAATTATCTTTCTGTAAAGCTGCACTGTATTCCACATCATATTCCGATGTGGCAATGGTTTCTTTTCCAATGGGCGCATAAAAGCTGTGCACTAAATAAATGTAGGATTTCTCAGGAATATTGGTGAACAGCTCGCTTTTCAAATCTGAAATTTGGTTCCATCCAATTTGAGGGACTTTGACAGCATTGGAGAATTTCACCACATCCAAATCAAAAATGCCCAGCCCTTCGGTATTCCCCTCTTCGGATGAGTGACACATCAATTGCATGCCCAAACAGATGCCCAAAACAGGTTGTTTTAAGGTTGGAATCACCTTATCCAACCCTGTAGCCCTTAATTTTGTCATGGCTGAACTAGCCTCCCCTACACCAGGAAAAATTACTTTATCAGCATTGCGGATTTCATCGGCATCATGACTTAAAACAGCTTCGAAACCTAACCGTTTTATGGCAAACATGATGCTTTGAATGTTTCCTGCACCATAATCTATTATTATAATCTTCATTAATGTTTCGTCTTTTTGTCATTTCGAGCATAGCGAGAAATCTAGATTTTTCAGTCACAAGCTCCTTCGAAATGACACGTTTTACAACATCCCCTTTGTCGAGGGTAGCACCATTTTTTCCGCATCTCGTTTTACGGCCATTTTAATGGACTTGGCAAAGGCCTTGAATATCGCTTCAATTTTATGGTGCTCGTTGGTGCCTTCCGCTTTGATGTTCAAATTGGCCTTGGCGCCATCGGTGAACGATTTAAAAAAGTGCATAAACATTTCTGTTGGCATATCCCCCACTTTTTCACGCTTGAATTCGGTATCCCAGACCAACCAATTTCGTCCGCCAAAATCAATGGCGACTTGAGCTAAACAATCGTCCATGGGCAAGGCAAACCCATAGCGTTCTATGCCCAGTTTGTTACCGAGGGCTTTAGAAAACAGTTCGCCCAAAGCTATGGCGGTATCCTCGATAGTATGATGTTCGTCTACCTCTAAATCACCATCTACTTTGATATCCAAATCCATTTGTCCGTGTCGGGCCAATTGATCCAACATATGGTCAAAAAAGGCTAAACCTGTCTTGATGTCACTTTTTCCAGTTCCATCGAGGTTGATTTTTATTTGAATATCAGTTTCGTTGGTTTTTCTGGATATTTCCGCAATGCGGTTTTCCAATTTTAGGAACTCGTAGATTTTTTCCCAATCGTTACTATCAAGGGCAATGTAGTCCTCCAGTTCTTCATGCTTTACTGTGGTTTCGCCTGTTCCCAAATGGGTCTCATCGTTAATGAAAATTCCTTTGGCACCCAGATTTTTGGCCAATTCCACATCGGTTAACCTGTCACCAATCACAAATGAATTTGCTAAATCATATTCATCAGAAAAATAAGAAGTCAACATTCCTGTACCCGGTTTACGGGTGTCCGCATTATCTTTTGGAAATGTCCTGTCGATAAAAACATTATCAAATACTACACCCTCATTTTCAAAGGATTTGATGATGAAGTTTTGTACGGGCCAAAAGGTATCTTCTGGAAAAACATCTGTACCCAACCCATCTTGATTGGTGATCATTACCAATTCATAATCCAATTCTTTGGCAATTTTTCCTAAGTACGTAAATGCCTTGGGATAAAAAATCATCTTTTCAAAGGAATCTATCTGCTCATCCGCAGTTTCCTTTATAATGGTTCCATCACGATCAATGAATAGTACTTTTTTGCCCATTAGTTCAATTCTTTTAAGATAGCTATCAATTTTTTATTCTCCTCAGGTGTCCCTACAGTAAATCGAAGCGTATTTTCACAGAGTGGCTGTGTGCTTCGGTTACGCACCACCACTTGTTTTTCCAATAATTGTTGGTAGCGTTTATTGGCATCATCCACTTTGGCCAATACAAAGTTGGCGTCGGTTGGATATAACTCGGAAACAAATTCTAAACTATCCAATGCTTTAATCAACTCGGTTCTTTCTTCAAGAATCTGTTTTACTTCCTGATTCACCAAATCTTGGTTCAAAACCCGCTTTAATGCACGTTGCTGTGTCAATTGGTTGACGTTATAAGGTGGTTTAATTTTATTTAAAACGCTAATAATTTCTTCGGAAGCATAGCATATGCCCAGCCGGATTCCTGCCAAACCGTAGGCTTTTGATAGGGTTTGGGTCACAATCAAGTTGGGATAGTTGTTGAGTTGTGACAACCAACTCTCATCTTGCGAGAAATCGATGTATGCCTCATCAATCACCACAAGTCCATTGAACGACTTTAATAGTTTTTCAATCCCTTCCTTTTTAAAGGAATTTCCGGTGGGATTGTTGGGTGAACAAATAAAAAGCAACTTTGAATTGGCGTCAACAGCATTTAGAATTTCTTCCACATTCGGCTCAAAATCAGCAGTTAGAAGAACTTCTTTGTTCTCCACTGCATTGATGCCGGCCAGCACTTTATACATGCCATAGGTAGGCGGTAAAGTGATAATATTGTCCTGATTCGGCTCACAAAATGCCCTGTAAATCAAATCCAGTACTTCGTCACTCCCATTCCCCAGTAAAATTTGGCTTTCCGATACTCCCTTTTGCTCCGCCAACAGCGATTTTAAACTACGCTGATAGGGGTCTGGATAACGGTTGACCCCATTATCGAAAGGGTTTTCGTTGGCGTCCAAAAATATCATTTCAGAACCATCGGAAACATATTCGTCACGTGCCGAAGAGTATGGTTGCAGCTTGCTAACCGAATCTCTAACTATATTATTTATGTCAAATGTTTTTTGCATAGCATATGGTCTCGACTGCGCTCGACCTGACATTAATCTTTATTCAAACTTTTTAATCTTAGGGTTACTGCATTTTTATGTGCTTGCAGTCCTTCCGCTTCCGCCATCAACTCAATAGCAGTTCCAATGCCTTTGATACCCTTTTTGGATATTTTTTGAAAGGTCATGCTCTTCATAAAACTATTCAGATTTACACCACTGTATTGTTTGGCGTAACCGTTAGTGGGCAAGGTATGATTAGTTCCAGAAGCATAATCCCCTGCACTTTCTGGGGTGTAATTACCAATAAAAACGGAACCCGCATTCTGAATGTTCTCGAGATAAAAGTCCTCGTTTTCAACACAAACGATGAAGTGTTCCGGGCCATATTCGTTGATAAGGGTCAAAGCTTCTTGGTCGTCTCTCACCAAAATCAACCTGCTGTTGCCTATGGATTTACGGGCAATATCCTTTCTAGGTAATTGTTGAATCTGATTTTCGATTTCCGTTTCCACAGCTTCAATTAAGTTTTCCGATGTGGAGACCAATATGACTTGACTGTCCACCCCATGCTCTGCCTGACTCAATAAATCGGAAGCAACAAAGGCGGGATTTGCAGAATCATCAGCAGCCACCAACAACTCACTGGGGCCTGCGGGCATATCAATCGCCACATTGTATTTAGTGGCCAATTGCTTTGCAACAGTCACGTATTGGTTGCCAGGACCAAAAATTTTGTATACTTTCGGAATGCTCTCCGTACCAAAGGTCATCCCTGCGATGGCCTGAATCCCCCCTACCTTGAATATTTGCGTTACGCCACACAATTGAGCCGCATATAAAATTGCTGGATTGATCTTACCATTTTTATCCGGAGGGCTACAAAGCACAACTTCTTTACACCCAGCTAATTTTGCCGGAATGGCCAACATCAAAATGGTTGAGAATAGCGGTGCTGTTCCACCTGGAATATACAATCCCACTTTTTGAATAGGACGTTTTTCCTGCCAACAGGCCACACCTGGCAAAGTTTCCACTTCAACTTTAGGTGTTTTCTGCGCAGCGTGAAACTTTTCAATATTGGATTTAGCTAGAGTGATAGCTTGTTTCAAAGCATCAGAAACCGCATTGGTTGCTTGTTCAATTTCGGTATCGTTCACCAAAAGTGAATTCAACGCCACTTTATCAAACTGGGCCGTATATTTTTTGATAACGGTATCACCATCAGCTTCTACCTCTTTAAAAATACTGTAGACAATCTCCTCGATATCTGAAACAGTTTGGGTAGGACGCTTTAAAATTTCGTCCCATTCCTTGGGTTGTGGGTAATTGATTCGTTGCATTACAGTACCATTTTTTCAATCGGACAGACCAAAATTCCTTCTGCGCCAGCTGCTTTCAGCTCATCGATAACTTCCCAAAAGGTCTCCCGGTTGATGACGGTGTGCACGGAGCTCCACCCCTCTTCTGCCAAAGGCAAGACCGTGGGACTTCGCATTCCCGGAAGTATTGAGATGATCTTATCCAGTTTGTCGTTTGGGGCATTCATCAAAACATATTTGTTCTGGCGAGCCTGTAACACTGACTTGATCCTGAACTGGATTTTCTTTAACAGTTTCTTGCGCTCTTCAGAAATGGTAGGCGATACCGCCAATACGGCCTCACTTTTAAGCATCACCTCCACTTCTTTCAGATTATTTTTAAAGAGTGTACTGCCACTGGAAACAATATCACAAATTCCATAAGCCAAGCCAATATTTGGAGCAATTTCCACCGAACCGTTGATAATGTGCAAATCAGCTGTCACACCTTTTGAGGCCAAGTATTCCTTGACCGTATTCGGGTACGAAGTGGCTATCTTTTTACCTTCAAAATCCTTGATGGAGTTATAGTTCACACTCTTTGGTACAGCGAGTGAAACACGGCATTTGGAAAAATTCAAACGTTCTGCAATGGAAATATCCTTTCCTTTTTCAATTAAAACATTTTCTCCAATAATAGCGATATCCACTACCCCATCTCGAAGGTATTGCGGTATATCCCCGTTTCTTAAATAAAATACTTCCAAAGGAAAATTGCGTGAGGTAGCCTTTAATTGGTCCTTTCCATTGTCGATGGAAATACCACAGTCTTTTAAAATCTTGAGGGAATCCTCATATAAACGTCCACTTTTTTGAACAGCAATTCTAATTTTTGTCATTTTTCAATCGTTTTGTCTGAAAAACCAAATGGGTACAAAAAACAAACCCGTTTGATTTCTCAAACGGGTTAGAATATATTTTAAAAACAACAATACATTTCTATCTCGCTTGAGGGCAAGTATAAAAATGATGATGTGTGTTTTTGTTTCTCATTATGCTTCAAAAGTAAAATATATTTTTATATCAAAAAAGGGGAATTTAGTTATTTCCCAAAATTAAGGGCAACCCACTATCTCCAGAACCAACCACAACTACTTTAGCGTTGGGGGATTCTGAAAGTTTTAAGGTCGCATCTATACCCTTGTCCTGTAATATCTTATCTGTAAGTGAGGCGCTAAGAATTCTGTTGGCATCCGCCTTACCTTGTGCTTCAATACGAACTTTTTGAGCTTCTTTTTCGGCGGTAATCAATCTAAATTCGTATTCCAAGGATTCTTGCTCTTGTTTCAGTTTACGTTCAATAGCTTCCTTGATGGTGGGAGGCAACGTAACATCCCTAACAAGAATTTGGTTCAATTGAATATATTGATCACCAACAATGTTCCTTGTTTCTTCAAAAATTTCTTGTTGGATGGCGTCCCTTTTGCTGGAATATAATTGCTCAGGTGTATATCTTCCCACAACACTACGTGCAGCCGAGCGTATTGCCGGAAGAAGGATACGGTCCTTGTACAGCTCACTTTTTTCTTGATGCAGTTTTCCCAAGGATTCATACTCTGGTTGAAACCATGCAGAAGCATCAAGCTTAATTTCCAATCCATTGGAGGAAAGTACTTGCATTTTTTCGAAGACTTCCTGTTGTCTGACTTCATAAATAAAGACTTTGTTCCATGGAGCCACCAAGTGAAACCCTTCACCCAATGGGGCCTCATCGGTAACTACACCACCTCCAAAGGTCTTATAAAGCACACCGGCCTCACCAGACCCTATGGTTATAGCTGATTTTGAAATAATAATAATTAAGAAAATAATGGCTGCCAATGCCGGCAACGCAATTTTTGGTAATCTATCCATTTGTATTTTGATTTATATTAATCCATTATATTTTCTGATAAACCATTCCAATGCTAAGGAAAGCACTATCAGTCCGAGTAAAATACGGAAATCTATTAAAGATACAACATTATCCCTGCTCTTTTGAACGGGAAGAAATTCTTGAGACGAAGCTAAGTCACTTTGAAGGGTTTCAACCCCGTCCAAATAATAAAGTTTGCCTCGGTTTTTCTTCGCCAATCGTTCCATTTTTTTATGGTTGGCGGAAATCAATTGCTTTTCTGGATTGAAATCCAATATTCTGAATGTTCCTGAACGACTCAGGTTTTCATCTTGAACCGTAATCGTAAACTCGTATTCTCCAGCTTGTAAATCACTCAAGTCCACTTCGTAAAAAGAACCTTTTAAAAGCACGGGCGACACTCTAGAGAAATCGGTATTCTTGCCTTCAATTTTAATTGAAATACTGGCATTCGGGTCAAACTGGTAGCTTTCATCAAAATAGGAAGCCCTAATTTTGGCCATGCCAGCGTTATCAAAAACCAGTTCATAATCCAACTCCAATCGGTTCCGCTGCTTGTTGGAACCTAAATACACCATTAAATTGCCAATGAAGTCATCAAACTTTTGAAAACTTTGATCATTACGGTACACTTGTGCCCGCCAACGCCATAAGTCTTCACCAAAGAGCACAGCTTCTTTTGTATTACCTTCTGTAAGAATTGTGAACAAGGGTTTGTCCAAATTGATGCCCTGCAACTGCTGGAACATCAATATTTCGCTATCCTTGTTCAGTTGAATATCACCTAAAGTGCCTTGCAAAGGAGGAAATCCATCCACAGAAAAATCACCTAATCCAAACAAGCCAAAGGCATTGTTTAAAATAGGTAAAATATCTTCTGGTTGTCTGCTACCCGAAACAGTAAAGCTCTCTTGCGCCCTATTCAAAAAATTCCAATCTGTTTTGCTTCCTGTTATTGTAAAGTAATTGGCCCCTGAATTTTCCAGAAATTCATAGACACTCCTGAAATTTCGATTGGGTTGATACAGAATCAATAGATCGGATTCCTCAAAAGCAGACTGATTGCCATTTGGATTTACCAAAGTAACAGAACGTTGTTCGTTCGATTCGATGGATTTTTTTAGCGCACCAATGTCCGGATGCAGCATGTCCGAAATAATGGCTACATTGGTTTTTTCATCAATTACCTCAATGGCCGTTTCTTTGACGTTATTCGCTGTATTTCGTTCATTTTCCAGCTTGCCTACCTCAATTTTAATGGTTTTGATGCCTACACTTTGTGCCTCGACCAAGGTATTTAGGGTTTGACTATTCTGAGTGCTATTGAGATTAACCATTTCCTGATGCACCCTACTTCCGTTGATTGAAATAGTGACTGTGATAAAGACAGGTCTTGAACCTTGATATCGAATTGAAGTCTCAATAGGAAAGCTATTTCGTAAAAAAGCAAATTTGTTGACATTGATGAGTCCAATGGAAATGTCTTCATACTGTGTAGTATCGCCCACTACTACCGGGTTTATAGTAGTATTTTCATTTAGGTTGATGTATTCGTAGTCCCGACCAAGTGTTTGATTACCATCGGAAAACAAAACAATCGCATTGTTTCCGTTCACAAAAACATCATTTAATGTGGAAAGCGCATTTGAAATATCGGTATTTCCCTGATCAAAACGGACGGAATCCGTTGCGGTTATTGTGTTCCCAAATCTATATTGATGGATGGTGAACCTTTCATTTAGAGCTTCATCCTGTTTGAGTTGAGCAATCACTCGGGAAATTTCTGCTTGGGATGAGGCATTTTCCATTGAGGTGGAATTGTCCACCAACAGGATCAGGTTTGCTTTCTCAACAAAATAATCCTTGCTAACAAACTTTGGATTTATCAAAAGTAAAAGGCCGCAGAACAAGGTGACAAACCTTAACGCGGCCAATATAGTCTTAAGCGAACCCTTTCTCGGGTTTTTATGAAAATATTGAAAATAGACAAGTATAAGTGCGGTAGCAACTGCTATAATTATAAGAAGTACCGTGCTTAAATCCATTCATTTATGTTAACATTCCACCATCAACGTTCAATACCTGTCCTGTTACATAACCAGATAGGTCCGATGCCAAGAATACACATGCATTGGCCACATCTTCTGGGCTTCCGCCACGTTTCAATGGAATACCTTCCCTCCAACCTTGAACTACTTTTTCGTCCAATTTCTCGGTCATTTCAGTTTCAATGAATCCTGGAGCAATGGCATTGCAACGGATGTTTCTAGAACCCAATTCCAAAGCTACGGATTTGGTAAAACCAATCATACCCGCTTTGGAGGCTGCATAGTTGGTCTGTCCGGCATTACCTTTTACCCCTACCACACTACTCATATTAATAATGGAACCTTTACGCTGCTTCAACATGGTACGTTGAACAGCTTTGGTCATATTGAATACAGATTTTAAGTTGATTTCGATTACTTTATCAAAATCATCTTCGCCCATACGCATTAACAAGTTATCCTTGGTGATGCCCGCGTTATTGATCAAAACATCTATTCTACCATCAAAATCCTCCAAGACCTTGGCAACCAAAGCTTCAGATTCTTCAAAACTGGCGGCATTACTTTTATACGCTTTGGCTTTTACACCCATATCGGTCAACTCTTTTTCCAATTCCAAAGCGGGAGCTTCGCTAGAGCTGTAGGTAAAAGCGACATTTGCTCCATGCTTTGCAAATACTTCGGCAATTCCCTTACCAATTCCCCTACTTGCTCCTGTTATGATTACGTTTTTCCCTTCCAAAAGTTTCATACTATGATTGTGTTTGAATGGTTATTAACCAAATATAGTTTTTGTTTTATGTTTAGACGAAAAAAAATCCCGCATAAAACGGGATTTAGTATGGTTTTAACGGTTGGTTACCCAACCACTTCTTTTACTTTTACGCCAATTTCCGCAGGTGAATCCACTACATGGATACCACAATCGCGCATAATTTTTTTCTTGGCTTGGGCTGTGTCGTCGCTACCACCAACAATGGCACCAGCATGTCCCATAGTACGTCCAGCAGGAGCAGTTTCACCAGCAATAAAACCAACTACTGGTTTTTTACTACCACTCTCTTTGTACCATCTTGCGGCTTCTGCTTCTAATTGACCACCGATTTCACCGATCATAACAACACATTCGGTTTCTGGATCGTTGATTAAAAGCTCAACAGCTTCTTTTGTAGTTGTTCCGATAATGGGGTCTCCACCAATTCCGATGGCAGTAGTGATTCCCAATCCTTGGCGCACAACTTGATCGGCCGCTTCGTAGGTAAGTGTTCCTGATTTGGAAACGATACCTACTTTTCCTTTTTTGAAGACAAATCCTGGCATAATACCTACTTTGGCTTCACCAGGAGTAATTACACCTGGACAGTTTGGACCGATCAATGTACAGTCCATATCCTTGATGTAATCGTTGGCTTTTACCATATCCGCTACTGGAATGCCTTCGGTAATGGTAATGATTACCTTGATTCCTGCATCAGCAGCTTCCATAATGGCATCCGCAGCAAATGCGGGTGGAACAAAAATAATAGTGGTGTCGGCACCAACTTCTTTTACAGCTTCTTCAACTGTGTTAAAAACTGGTTTCCCCAAATGTTCTTGACCACCTTTTCCAGGGGTCACACCACCAACCACGTTGGTTCCGTATTCAATCATTTGTTCGGCATGGAATGTTCCTTCACTACCCGTAAATCCTTGTACAATTATGTTTGAATCCTTGTTTACTAAGACGCTCATATATTTAACTTAATGTAGAGATGCAAAAATATGGTTTACTAAAGTTTTTTTCTATTGATTTCTTAAATCTTTTTCAGTTTTTTCAAGATTTCTGGAATCTTTTTGATGTATGCGATTTGTTTGAGTTTTTCCCGAGCTTCCTCAGCAGGGTAACCAAAATAGGTTTTGCCTCCTTCCAGTGATTTTGATATACCGGATTGTGCTAAGATTACCGCTTTTTTACCGATGGTTGCCCCACTGGTAATACCTACTTGCCCCCAAAGCGTTACTTCATCCTCAATTATGCAACAACCAGCAATGCCTACGTGGGATGCGATCAAGCATTTTTTTCCGATGACGGTATCATGTCCGACTTGAATCTGATTATCCAATTTGGAACCTTCCTTAATGGTTGTTGAGCCTGTCACACCGCGATCAATAGTACATCCAGCTCCGACATCCACATTGTCCTCGATGACGACGTTTCCCCCAGAAAATAGCTTATCAAATCCTTCCGGCCTGTTTTTATAGTAAAAGGCATCGGCTCCCAAAACGGTTCCCGCGTGGATGGTTACATTATCACCAATGATGCATCCATCATAAATGGTCACATTGGGATGAATTACACAGTTTTTACCGATTACTACGTGGTTTCCAATAAAAACATTGGGTTGAATCACGGTTCCCTTTCCTATTTCAGCTGAATCAGCAATAGCGGAACTAGCGGTTTCAAAAGGCTTAAAGTGGCGTGTCAATGTATTGAAATCCCTAAAAGGATCATCGGAAATCAACAATGCTTTGCCCTCAGGACAATCCACTTCTTTATTTATAAGAATGATCGTCGCCTTGGATTGCAAGGCTTTATCATAATATTTGGGATGGTCCACAAATACGATATCACCCTCTTCCACCACGTGGATTTCATTCATACCTAAAACAGGGAAACCTTCATCTCCCACGAAGTCGGTTTCAATGATTTCTGATATTTCTTTTAATGTATAGGTTTTAGGGAATTTCATTCAGGCTATTCTTTGGCTCGTTCCAAATAGGCTGCTTTTTCTGTATCGATCTTTATTTTGTCGCCTTCGTTGATAAAAAGCGGCACATTGACCGTTGCACCGGTCTCCACAGTAGCTGGCTTGGTGGCGTTTGTAGCGGTATTACCTTTTACTCCAGGCTCGGTATGCGTTACCTCCAAAACCACACTGGCTGGCATCTCAACGGAAAGAGGCATATTGTCCTCGGCGTTGAATATAATGGTTACCACTTCGCTTTCCTTCAGTAAATCGTATGCATCAAGAGCATCTCTTTGCAAAGCTATTTGGGTATAATCATCCGTGTTCATGAAATGATAGGTTTCACCATCATTGTACAAAAATTGATAGGACCGTGTTTCTACACGTACATCCTCAATTTTGTGCCCTGCTGAAAAAGTATTATCGATTACTTTGCCGGTGGTTACACTTTTTAATTTAGTACGGACAAAAGCGGGTCCCTTACCTGGTTTTACATGAAGAAACTCTACAATTTTGTAGATATCGTTGTTGTACTTGATGCACAACCCTTTTCTTATATCAGAAGTACTTGCCATAAATTTAATTTGAACTGAAATAACCTTTCATAATCCCTCTTTGCGAATCCCTGATAAACTGTAGAATCTCATCCCGTTCAGGGGTAGCTTCCATTTCAGCTTCAATGATGGATGCCGCTTGGGAATTGTTATAATTTCTTTGATATAGTAATCGATAGATGTTTTGAATTTCCCTGATTTTATCGGAATCAAACCCTCTTCTGCGCAATCCAATGGAATTTATACCTACATAAGATAAAGGCTCTCTTGCCGCTTTTACGTAAGGAGGTACATCTTTACGAACCAAGGAACCACCTGTTACAAAAGCGTGGTTTCCTATGGATACAAACTGATGTACGGCGACCATGCCGGCCAAAACAACGTTCTGCCCAATAGTTACGTGTCCTGCCAAAGTGGAATTATTACTGAAGATACAGCCGTCGCCTACAAAACAATCATGTGCTACGTGGCAATAGGCCATAATCAAGCAATTGTTTCCAATAATAGTTTTCATTCGGTCAGAAGTACCCTTATTGATGGTGGCACATTCTCGAATAGTTGTGTTGTCTCCAATTTCAACGGTGGTATCTTCTCCCTGATATTTCAGGTCTTGGGGCATTGCGGAAATAACGGCACCAGGAAAAATACTGCAGTTTTTTCCGATTCTGGCTCCCTCCATTATGGTAACATTGGAACCAATCCAAGTCCCCTCTCCAATAGTTACATTGTTATGTATGGTGGTAAAGGGCTCAATCACCACGTTTTTGGCGATTTTGGCTCCTGGGTGTACATATGCTAACGGTTGGTTCATCTACGAATCTGTATTTTTTGTTTTTACGATTTGCGCCATCAGTTCGGCCTCAGAAACTAATTTTCCATTAGCGTAGGCATAGGCTTGCATATGGCAAATCCCTCTTCGAATGGGAGAAATTAAATCGCATTTAAATATTAAAGTATCCCCTGGAACTACTTGTTGTTTGAACTTTACCTTATCAATCTTCATAAAGAAAGTCAGGTAGTTTTCTGGATCGGGAACGGTACTCAACACAAGTATCCCACCTGTTTGAGCCATTGCTTCGACCTGTAATACTCCTGGCATTACTGGCGCTCCTGGAAAGTGACCCACGAAAAACGGTTCGTTCATGGTCACATTTTTAACACCTACCACATGGGTGTCGGAAAGTTCCAAAATCTTATCTACCAACAAAAATGGTGGTCTATGTGGTAATCGTTCCATGATTTGGTTGACATCCAATAAGGGCTCTTTGTTCAAATCATAACTAGGAACTTTGTTTCTTTTTTCTATTTTGATGATTTTGGACAGCTTTTTTGCGAATTGAGTATTTACAAAATGCCCAGGTTTGTTGGCTATGACTTTTCCTCGGATACGAGTGCCGGCCAATGCCAAATCACCGATGACATCCAATAACTTGTGCCTGGCAGCTTCATTGGGATGATGTAGGGTAAGGTTGTCCAAAATTCCATTGGGCTTTACGGAAAGTTTCTCTTTACCGAAAGCTTTCTCCAATTTCTTCATTGTGGATTCCGAAATCTCTTTGTCCACATAAACGATGGCATTGTTAAGGTCGCCACCCTTGATCAATCCGTTTTCCAGCAACATTTCGAGTTCATGAAGAAAACTAAATGTGCGTGAATCGGAAATTTGCTCTTTAAAATCGGACATTTTTTCCAAAGTGGCATTTTGTGTGCCCAAAACTTTGGTTCCAAAATCGACCATTGTGGTTACTTGGTATTCGTCTGCTGGAATAATGGTGATTTCACTTCCTGTGGCTTCATCTTTATAAGAAACAACATCCTTCACCACATATTCCTCGCGCTCCTGCTCCTGCTCCACGATGCCGGCTTCTTCCAGGGCTTCCACAAAAAATTTGGAAGAACCGTCCATAATAGGGGGTTCAGGTGCATCCAACTCAATTAGAACATTGTCTATGTCCAATCCCACAAGGGCAGCAAGTACGTGCTCTGAGGTATGTATTTTAACGCCATTCTTTTCCAAATTGGTGCCGCGCTGTGTGTTTACGACATAATTGGCATCTGCCTCAATTATGGGCTCTCCCTCGAGGTCTATTCTTTTAAACGCAAAACCGTGGTTTTCGTCCGCTGGAAGAAAACTCATGGTAACGTTTTCCCCTGTATGTAGTCCTACACCTTGCAGCGTTACTTTTTTCGCTATGGTGCGTTGTTTGTTGCTTGTTTTACTCACCTTCAACTTTTTTTTCTAGGTTGGAGATTTGATTTGCCAATTTTGGCAAATTCTTAAAGTGTACGTATGATTTATTGAAGTCTCCATAGTTCAAGGCTGGTGAACCTTGAAGTACTTCATCGTCTTTTACATTTCTTCCAATACCGGACTGGGCCTGAATTCGGACCCTATCACCTATAGTGATATGTCCCACAATGCCTACTTGACCACCAATCAAACAGTTCTTTCCTATTTTAGTAGAGCCCGCAACACCAGTTTGGGCAGCAATAGCGGTATGTTCACCAATTTCTACATTGTGTGCAATCTGGATTTGATTGTCCAACTTGACACCTTTTCTCAATATCGTGGAACCAAGGGTGGCTCGATCTATTGTTGTACCGGCACCTATATCCACATTATCTTCTATAATTACATTGCCAGTCTGAGGCACCTTGCTGTATTCTCCATTGGAATTTGGTGTAAAACCAAATCCGTCCGCCCCAATAATGGCGCCTCCATGTATAATGCAATTATTACCGATAGTGGTTTCTGAATAAATCTTGGCTCCGGCAAATACAATTACATTGTTTCCAATAGTTACATTATCACCTATATAGGCATTGGGATACACTTTTACGTTATCGCCAATGGTCACATTATTTCCCAGATAAGCAAAAGCTCCAAGGTAGAAATCTTCGCCATAGTTTGCACTTTCGGAAACATAGCAGGGCTTCTCAATCCCTACTTTGTTATTTTTCACCTGATTATAATATTCCAATAATTTGGAAAAGGATTTGTAGGCGTCATCCACCTTAATTAATGTGGTGGTAATTGATTGCTCTGGAACAAAGTCCTTGTTCACTATGGTAATGGATGCTTGAGTGGAATATATGTATGAAGTGTATTTCGGGTTGGCGAGGAAGGTCAACGACCCTTTCTCACCCTCTTCGATCTTAGACAATTTGTGGACAGCGATTTGAGGATTCCCCTCAACTTCCCCTTCTAAGATTCCGGCAATTTGGGTAGCTGTAAATTTCATTGGTGCAAAAGTAACAAAATTTGTTAAACGGCTTTCTTTGGATAGCAGCTGTAATATTTGGTAACGGTTTTGGCCAAGGCTTTTAAGCTCAACTGATCCGACTCTTTGAGAACATCTGAAATTTTCCCGTTCTTTTTTAAAATTTGAATGGCCTCATCCCTACTGTAAGCTTTGTTGGATATTTCTCCTTGAAATACAAAGTTGGAAGCTTCTTCAACTGTAAGATTATGCTTTTCTATAATCCAGTCCAACTTTTCTTTCATTTTTTCTGAGGACATTGGTCGCTTTTTTACTTTGACATGCAACAGTCTTCTGTCCAATAACATCTTACATAATCTGGAAAGTACAAAGTCCTTATGGAATTGCCAGCTTTTCAAGGCGGAGAGAACATCTATGTCATCAAGTTCCGCAAATGTTTCCAGAACCTCAGCGCTAAATGTTAGGGTGTCGTTATTTTTCAAAAAAAACAACAATGGTTGACTACCTGAAAGGTCTCCCCCTTGGATTAAAAGTAATCTTGCCCTCTGCATTATCCGAACCAACAACTGCTCGGCCACCAATCCCGTCTTGTGCAGATATACCTGCCAATACATAAATCTACGGGCCATTAAGAACTTCTCTACGGCATATATCGCTTTTTCCTCTACCACTAAGTTGCCATCAACGACATTTAGCATGGAAATCAATCGCTCTGAATTAATATTACCTTCCGTTACCCCAGAATAAAAACTATCTCTTTTAAGGTAATCTAATCTATCCATATCCAACTGACTCGAAACCAATTGATTTAAAAAAGGTTTGAGGTAATCTCCTTGGAAAATGGCGATTGCTATATCGAGTTGTCCATCAAATTCCTTGTTCAACTCCATCATAAAATTTAAGGATATCTGCTCATGACTTATTTCTTTAGCCACAAAACCCTCCAAAGCATGGGAAAATGGCCCATGACCGATATCGTGCAATAAAATAGCACATAACAGTCCTCTTTCTTCTTCCGGGGTAATCTCTACATTTTTTAATTTTAAAACTTGGATGGCCTTGGTCATTAAATGCATACTGCCAAGTGCATGATGGAACCTAGTATGGTGCGCCCCTGGATACACCAAATAGGAAAGCCCCATTTGGGATATCCGTCTCAGCCTTTGAAAGTAAGGATGGGAGATCAGACTAAAAATTAGTTCGTTGGGAGTTCCAATAAAACCGTAAATTGGATCGTTGAAAACATTAAGCTTATTGGTTTTTACCAAAGTTTTTTGTTTTAATTCCAACAAAGATAATCACTATATGAACAAGATAACAATTCTTTGGGTCGATGATGAAATAGACCTACTAAAACCTCACATACTATTTTTGGAAAGTAAAGGCTACAAAGTGGTCACCAGTCAAAGTGGCCAAGATGCCATTGAAGAGATCAGGGAAGCTTTTTTTGATATTGTTTTTTTGGATGAAAATATGCCAGGCCTTTCTGGTTTAGAGACGCTGACCGAAATAAAAAAATACGATGGTTCCATTCCGGTGGTGATGATTACCAAAAGTGAAGAGGAATATATTATGGATGAGGCCATTGGGTCCAAAATAGCGGACTATCTTATAAAACCTGTAAACCCCAATCAAATCCTACTTTCTTTAAAAAAGAGTTTGGACAATTCCCGTTTGGTTTCCGAAAAAACAACAGCTAACTACCAGCAGGAATTTCGGAAAATTGCAATGGACCTTTCCATGATCAATACGCAAGAGGAATGGGTGGATCTCTATAAAAAATTGATTTATTGGGAACTGGAACTGGAACAAATCGAAGATTCCGGAATGTTCGAGATACTGGAATCCCAAAAAACGGAGGCCAATTCCCAGTTCGGCAAGTTTGTGGACAAAAACTATAGGACTTGGTTCCAAGACGGCGATGCTCCTGTAATGTCCCATACCCTATTTAAGAAGAAGATTCAACCGGAATTAGAAGACAACAAAACGCTTTTGGTCGTTATCGATAATTTAAGGTATGACCAATGGTTGGCGTTCGAAAAAACTTTATCGGTCCATTATAAAAAGAAACAAGAGTGTGCATATTTTAGTATTCTTCCAACAGCAACGCAATATGCCCGTAATGCACTTTTTTCTGGCTTAATGCCATCTGAAATGGAGAAAAGGTATCCAGATTGGTGGAAAAATGATACGGATGAAGGCGGTAAAAACCTTTTCGAATCTGAGTTTTTGGGAGAACAATTAAAAAGATTGGGACTCGACCTAAATTGGGAATACCACAAAATTAGCAACCTGAAACAAGGGAAGCAACTGGCCCAAAATTTTAAATCCCAAAAAGACAACGATTTGACTGTGGTCGTTTACAATTTCGTAGATATGCTCTCCCATTCCAAAACAGAAATGGAAGTTGTAAAAGAGCTTGCTTCCAATGATAGGGCTTATCGTTCACTTACCTTAAGCTGGTTCAAAAATTCGCCCTTGTTGGAGATTATCCAGCAAGCGCAAGATCTTGGCATGAAGTTAATTTTGACTACGGACCACGGGACCATCAATGTAAAGCAACCATCCAAAGTAATTGGAGATCGTGAAACCAGTTTAAATTTGCGCTATAAAACGGGTAGGAGTCTTACCTATCAGGATAAGGATGTACTGGCGACGAAGAGTCCGCAAGAAATTCATTTACCCAATATTAATTTGAGTAGCAGCTACATTTTTGCCAAAAACGATCTCTTTTTTGCCTATCCCAACAACTATAACTATTACGTGAGTTATTACAGGAATACGTATCAGCATGGGGGTGTCTCCTTGGAAGAAATGATTGTTCCTTTTGTAGTTTTGGACCCTAAATAAATTTATTTTGAAGCGAAATTTTCAATTGGATGAGATTAACGAAGTGGCCAACGAGGTACTTAAAAACGCGCCCGGAAAAGTCCTTTGTTTGTATGGGGATATGGGCGTTGGTAAGACTACATTGGTAAAAGCGTTGGTTAAAGAACTGGGTGCTGTAGATATGGCCAACAGTCCAACTTTTGGTTTGGTAAATGAATATTCCGACGAAAACGACAATCCCCTCGCCTATCATTTTGATTTCTATCGATTGAACGATGAAATGGAGGCTTTGGATATGGGTTTTGAAGATTATTTGAATTCTGATGCATGGCTTTTTATAGAATGGCCCGAAAAAATCTCATCCCTTCTGCCGGAAGATGCTGTGAGGGTATTCTTGCACTTTATCGAGGAAACCACTCGTTCAATCGAGTTAAATGTTTCTTAAAACACAATCGATCTATCTTCAATGAAATTATTGTTCGGAGCAAGTCGAATTCGATAAAATGCATATTTTTTACGTTTAAAAACCATTTTTATCGATAAAAGGCATGGAGAGTTGAAATATTTTCCTACATTTGTTCTGAAAATGAATTCATTTATTAACCAAAAACTCTTTTACGATGAACACTAAGAAAGTTTTTTTTGGGTTGCTAGCTGTTGCATTTTTGGCAATGACCGCTGTATCTACTACAGTTACTTTTGACGACAATCAAACAACTAGCATTAGAAAAGATCAGCTAAAGAAGCTTTAGTAAATCTTTTTCCAAACAGTAACAATAATCCCTTTTTTCGAGAAGGGATTATTTTTTTTACAATAATCTTTCGTTTTTATAGTTATCTACAACAATGAAGGATAAAACTAGAATTAGGAAGAAATTCATAATCGAAGGTGTCGTAGCGCTATTAATAGCTATTTCTCCAATAATTTTTTATGGTTATAAATATCTACCCGTCGGAGCCAAGACTTGGACTTTTTTAGGTATTGAGTTTACGGATAATGGGTTTGATGATGATGTTAGTTTAGCTTTTTATTATTATTTGAACAAATTAGTCCCACTGCTTCTTTTGATAATATGGTTTGTAACCTCAAAAAATTGGTGGTATCATGCTATTTTGATTCCAATTGCCATGTACAGCTTCCAATTGTACACGGTTTTGAATTATACCAACAGTGAACGAATCGATGAAAATGAGATTCTGTATGTGATTGCTGTAACCATGGTGGTTATACCCATTGTATATTTTATTAGGATTAAATTAGTCGATAAACACGTACATGGTATCGATTTGGAAGCCATGGATACCGAACTTCAGATACTCAAAGAAAAAGAAGAATTGCGCAAGGAACGGGAGAAATTGGAACGACGCAAGAATACTGCTTCAAAAAAAATGTAAATTTGCTTCAATACCTTATGGTATAGTAAATAGATTTACTTTTTATGAGCCAAGCTTCCTCTCCATTCAGCAAACAGCAATTACTTCCGCAAGAAGAAACTTTAGAGGTTGTCAAACAAAAGGGGGAACTCTTTATAGGCATTCCCAAGGAAAATCAATATCAAGAAAAGCGGGTGTGCCTCACCCCAGATGCCGTTAACGCCATTACAGCTAACGGACATCGAGTTTTAATGGAATCTGGAGCAGGGGAAGGAGCCAATTTTTCCGATATTGATTATACCAATGCAGGAGCCGAGATTACAAGAGATATCAAAAAAGTATTTTCCTGCCCCATAATTTTAAAAGTAGAACCCCCTACCCTTTCTGAAATAGATTTACTGAATCCGCAGACCATTGTAATTTCTGCTTTACAAATTAAAACACAGAACAAAGAGTATTTTGAGATTATGGCCAAAAAAAGATTGACGGCCATTGCCTTTGAATACATTCGGGATGATGATGGAAATTATCCAGCTGTGCGATCACTAAGTGAAATCGCTGGAATATCATCCATTTTGATTGCCTCCGAGCTCATGTCCAATCCCAATACAGGCAATGGGTTGATGTTTGGGAATATTAGCGGGGTACCTCCTGTGGAAGTTGTAATTATTGGAGCGGGTACCGTTGGCCAGTTTGCTGCACGGTCTGCCTTAGGACTTGGAGCCAATGTAAAAGTTTTTGATAATTCCATTAGCAAACTACGTAGTCTACAAATCAATTTGAATCAGACCTTGTACACTTCTACCGTGCAACCCAAGAACCTATTAAAATCTCTAAAACGTTGTGATGTCGCCATTGGGGCAACACGAGGAAAGGATCGTTCGCCTGTAGTTGTATCCAGCTCCATGGTAGAGAACATGAAAAAAGGAGCTGTGATCATTGATGTGAGCATTGATATGGGTGGCTGTTTTGAAACATCGGAAGTAACCACGCACCGAAAACCGACGTTTGAAAAGTTTGGCGTTGTCCATTATGGAGTTCCAAATATCCCATCAAGGTATCCAAGAACATCTTCTATCTCCATTAGCAATATATTTACCCCTTATTTATTGAAAATTGGTGAAGAAGGCGGCTTGGAACATTCACTTCGGTTCGATAAAGGTTTGCGCAATGGACTTTATATGTACCATGGTATTTTGACCAACAAATCCGTGGGCGATTGGTTTGGCCTAAACTATAACGATATTAACTTTCTTATTTTTTAATGTAAATGGCATTTTTGAAACGATTGGGATGGTACTTGGTTGGATTATCCATTGGATTGATATTTTTGGTTTTCTTTTTAAAGAAAAAATCAGGTGAAGAAGGGTTGGATTTCTGCTATTTCCCCAATTGTAGGGTACTCAAGGATATGCGTTCCAAAACATTGACTTTCTCTAAATCTCTTCCAGAGCAATACCGGGACACCTTGATGATTCAGTCCTTTTTAGAGGACGGCGATGTCGATTTTGGCAAAAGCGATACCAAATCCGAGCCTTGCAAAACGTATTTTATCTCACACGAACAAAATGGCAAAGAACTGGAGTTGCAGGCCAAGAATTGTGAAAAGGAGATTATGGTGGAAAACATAATTCCCGTAAACTAATCCTCCAACTTCCTTCTCTTACGCTCTTTGGAAAGCAAGGCAAGCTCCCTTGAAGTTTGTCCAGCGACCGAGGTGTTTTCCTCAGCTCTTCGGATCAGATAAGGCATTACATCGCGCACCGGCCCATAGGGCAAATACTTTACCGAATTATATCCTTCTGCCGCCAAGTTGTAGGTAATGTGATCGCTCATCCCAAATAACTGACCAAACCAAATGCGTTCATCGTTGGTCGTTATATCCTGTTTTTTCATGAGGTCGACCAGTTTGAGACTGCTCTGCTCATTATGTGTGCCAGCGAAGATGATAAAACGCTCCAAATGCTCCATCATAAAATCGATAGCCGCATCAAAATTTTCATCGGTTTCACGTTTGGATTTACAAATCGGGCTTTCATAGCCTTTCTCATTGGCCCTTTCGTTCTCTTTTTCCATATAGGCACCACGGACTATTTTTGCTCCAATATGAAAGTCTTCATCCACGGCCATTTTATATAACTTTTTCATGTAATCGAGGCGATCCCATCGATACATTTGAAAGGTGTTGAACACCACGGCCTTCTGCTTGTTATATTTACGCATAAGATCAAGAATCAAATCGTCTGCAGCATCCTGCATCCAGCTTTCTTCCGCATCTATCAACAAAGCAACGTCCAAATCGTAGGCCTTTTGACAGACTTTATCAAATCGGTTTACAATCCGGCCCCACTCTGCCTCTTCCTTTTCATTTAATTCACCGCCGGCAGTGACCTTCTCGAATAGTTTAAAACGTCCAAAACCAGTAGGTTTGAAAACGGCAAAGGGCATGGCATCCTTTTCCTTTACAAAGTCCAAAATCTCCAAGGTTTTTTCCATAGCAAAATCAAACTGGTTGTCCACCTCTTTGCCTTCTGCCGAATAATCCAAAATGGAGTAAACCCCATTGCCGAACATATTGTCAATAATTGGCAAACAATCCTTTTCGCTGACACCACCACAAAAATGGTCGAACACAGTTGCCCTTATCAAACCTTCAACAGGGAGGTGCGCCTTAATGGCAAAATTGGTGACTGCGGCACCAATTCGAACCAAAGGTTCGTTGGAAATCATTTTAAAAAGAAAATAGGCTCGCTCCAACTGGGAGTCCGTTTTAAGCTCAAAAGCTATTGCAGTATTCTCAAAATTTGGTCGCATTAATTATAATCCATTAAAGATTCAAATATAAGTACGGAATCTAGAACCATATATATAAAAATAATCTTTATTTAGCAGTGTAAACAAAATTATGGATTCGGTTAAATCACAGTCTTACGAGGTACATATTAATGAATTGGCAAAAGCTGCTCTTAACCAACATGTTGCCAATAGAAAATATTCCAAAATATTTCTTTTGGTAGATGAAAATACCAAGAAATATTGTTTGCCCGTTTTTAAAGAAATTTTTGATGGCCCTGTCGATTTTATCTTAGAAATTCAGTCCGGGGAAGAAAACAAGCACATTCAAACTTGTTTACAAATTTGGGAAGATCTTTCCAATTTGGATGGTGATCGAAAAAGCCTGCTCATCAACCTTGGTGGTGGAGTATTAACGGATATGGGGGGATTTGTAGCGTCAACTTTTAAAAGAGGAATAGATTTTATCAATATCCCTACCACCCTACTTGCCATGGTCGATGCTTCCATTGGCGGAAAAACAGGCGTGGACCTCGGTTCTTTAAAAAATCAAATCGGAGTGATCAATCAGCCTCAGATGGTATTGATTTTTCCTGAATTCTTAACAACCCTTGACCCACGACAAATAAAAAGCGGATACGCCGAAATGCTAAAGCATGGACTTATAAAGGACAAGGATTATTGGGGAGACTTAACCAAAAAAAGCAATTTTACCGATGCATCATGTATTCAGAGGTCTATTGCCATCAAGAACGACGTGGTTTTACAAGACCCTACAGAACAAGGATTACGCAAGATTTTAAATTTTGGCCACACTTTGGGGCATGCTATAGAATCTTATTGCTTGGAGAACCATGATAGGAAAACATTATTGCATGGCGAAGCCATAGCTATTGGAATGATTCTAGAAGGGTATTTGTCCCACGAACTCCGTGGACTTTCCAAATTATCATTGGATGAAATCAAAAAAAGCTTTTTGAGGTTTTTTGATAAAGTAGATTTTACCGAGGATGACATTGATTCCATTCTTCAATTGTTGAAATATGACAAGAAGAATTCCCACGGCAATGTAAATTTTGTGCTGCTACAGGCTATTGGTGAGGCGGTCATCGATATTGAAGTTCCAGAAGAATTATTCCAAAAAGCTTTTGCTTACTACAAGGAATAGGCACTTCGCATACTTATTTTTTACGTTTGCAACTCTTTGGGTCCATCAAATTCAAAAATTCCTAGTTTAGGAATGTAATTAATAACTAACCATTATGAAACGAATTTTGATAGACTACAAAAAATTGGACCATACTGTGGCATCCATATTAATTGATTCCTACCCAGACGGTTATGGCGACGATGACATCATTACCATAAGAAAGCCAAATGGAGAGGTAATAGAGGCTGTGGAGGTAAAAACAGCCGATACGATCTACTTAGTGAAAATAAGTAAGAGCCTTTCCAATTTTATAGCCAATTTTGAGGAAACCATCGAAAAGGAACTCGACAAAGATTTAGTAGCTTCTGAATTTGAAGGGGATTCTTTTGAAGGAGTGGAAACTACTTCCACCGATGTCGATGAAGACAATGAATATTGATTTAAGACAAATATCTTTCTTCAATAATTCGAATATGGTGTGCTTGATGTCCACTAATGATGAACCCCAGTGCCCTTACACTCATTTTTGAACCGCTGGCCGTGCCAATTCTTTTAATGGACTCTTCGTCAAACGAATTAAAAAGTGATATTGTAGAGTCCCTTACTGCTTTATATTCTTCGATCAAATCCTTTTTTGTTCTATTGGAAGCATTGGAATATGGCACATAGGCATCTTGGTCAAAGCCAGGAAATGGAGTTTTGTCATTTCTAGCAATACAAAGAGCACGGTATTGAAAAATTCTTTCCGTGTCGATGGTATGCACAATTGCTTCTGCTAAAGTCCATTTACCTTCTTCGTAGGCGAAATCAAGTTTTTCTTCTGAAATTTTCTCAAAAAGGGATAAAAAATTGGATTTACCGGCTTTTAGCTCTTCAAGCAAATCGACATTACCCAGAGCCATAACATAGGTCTGGTAAAATGGATTATATTCAGAGGAAGGCAATTCTGAAACTAACATATATGTAAGAGGGATTACAGCTCGTTGAAGATGGTGTGCATCAAACGCCTTTTATCGTTGATGCTCTCCTCTAAGGAAATCATGGTTTCGGTTCTGCTAATACCTTCAATATCATCTATTTTAAAAATGATGTTTTTTGCATGCGTTGTATCCTTGGCCCTTATTTTACAGAAGATATTGAACTTCCCTGTAGTAATGTGAGCCACAGTCACATAAGGTATCTGACTAAGCCTTTCGAGAACAAACTTGGTTTGGTGTGTTTTTTCCAAAAATATCCCAACGTATGCGATGAAGGAATACCCCAGCTTTACATAATCCAAGGTAAGGGAAGAACCTTTTATGATTCCGGATTCTTCCATTTTTTTGACTCGTACATGGACCGTACCCGCTGAAATCAGCAATTTTTTGGCAATATCCGTAAACGGTGTACGGGTATTATCAATTAACATGTCCAATATCTGGTGATCTATCTCGTCTAGCTTAACTTTGTTCATTACATTGAATTTTGCAGCAAAAGTAGTTAAAAAAGGAAATTTACGTAATTAAAATGGTTCTTTTTTAAATAAAATGCAAGAACACACGATAATTTGATTTTTATTTCTTGGTTTTTAACAGTAAATCGATAATTTCTTTTTCAGAGGAGGTAAAGCCAAAATCCTTGGTATCAATGCATTCTATGGTTTGATGTCCGTAAAACCCCTCAAGCAATCCAATTTCTGCGATTTCGGGCTTGAAAATAATTTTATCAACGTCCAAAACTTCTTTATATCTAATCCCGACCTTTTGGCCTGGTTCAATTTCAGGGTCGACCAATTCTGGATTTTTGATAATTACATCAAAAAACAACTTCTGATTCCCTGGAATTGAAAAATAATCTCCTGTCTTGTAGGTGTCAATTTTGTTATTGGCAATGATTTTTAGTGCTTCAATTATTGAAAGAAAAATAAGTTCTCTAGTTTTTTCTCTTTCATAATCTTCTGGATAGTGCCCAGATTCAAACAAAATCGTTGGAACGTTAAGCATCTGAAATGTATCGCCAATGCAATTGTCATTAAAACCATCATCGTATCTTCCTACCTGTCCAGGGATGTGTTTTTGTAGCATTGCATTCATCCCCACAATCAATTTCATGGCAACTTCCCTGGGCGGTGTTATATGCCGCTCTTGGTTGCTTGCAGGAGACAAAAATGATACTATCGCCGATTTGTTAGCTTTTCCGGCACTGAAAAGTGTTCGTTGATCGTGAAGATTAAAACAAAAATCCGGTTGGAACGATTCAAATAAGTCCCTTAATGCTATGCTCTCTGGTTGGGTTAAATTCTTTGCATCCCGGTTTAAATCCACTTTGTTAATATTCTCACGTGTATAGATCTTGGCTCCATCAGGATTCAGCATTGGCACAATCATTAAACTGCACTCCCTTAAAATATTTTGAGCCAAGGAGTCATCTGATTGTAAAAAATTGACCAGGTCCCAAACCGCTTTTGTTGTAGTGGATTCGTTCCCATGCATTTGGGACCACATAAGCACCTTTTTTCCACCCTTACCTAATTTAAAAGCATTTATCCCGATACCTTCGACTGAATCCCCAATATGAATGAGCGGGCAAGAAACTTTAGAAAAACAAGGCTGGATAGCCTCCATGTTAATATATCTACCTTGTATAGATTCCTCCTTATATAATGAATGGTCAATCATACGTTTTCTGAATTAAAGTTTACAAAAGTAATCATACTGAATTTTACATTTGTAACTCCGTAAAATTGGAATAAATATACTTTTGTAACAATCCTGCATCGCCCCACAGTAGGCTTGTTACAAATGTAATAAGTTAATTTTAATATGAATTTACATAACTGTATATCAATTATATAATAGTGTTTAATTAAGTGTTAACTTTAATATTTTTATTATTAAAAATGGTGCTATGCCTTGTCAAACGCAATTAATACCTTACCTTAGATTATAATAAATTTACAATTGTGAGTAAAGGAATAGTGTCTCGCATAGAAACCATTATTAGCCATTTGGAATTGACCGTTTCTGCTTTTGCCGATGAGATTGGTGTACAGCGTTCAAGTCTCTCCCATTTATTAAATGGAAGAAATAAGCCCAGTCTGGATTTTGTTATGAAATTGGTAGACACCTACCCCCAGGTGGATTTATATTGGCTTTTAAAAGGTGAAGGGAACTTCCCTAAAACTCCAGAGGACCGTCAAATTAAAATTGATGTTTCAGGGTCCCATGAAAAGAAAAAAGGTATTCCTGCCATAAAGCAGCGTTTTGATAAGGAAAAGGATTTGGATACAAAAGAGCCCTATAAAATAGTTTTGTTTTATCCTGATGGCACTTTTAAAACATTCAACACAAAAAAGGATTGACCCTTTCGACTACTTTCCGTTACTTTGTAGGTATGATAAAGTACATTTCTTCTGGATTTCTCTTACTATTATTTTTAGCTTGTGGCCAGCCGCCAGAACGTAATTGTGAAGATTTTAAAACTGGTAAATTTTCATTCACGGCTACCTTAAATGGTGAAGAGAAAAAAACTACGTTCTACAGAACCTTTGAAATAGAGGTGGACGAGTTTGAAGGAAAAAAGGACTCCTCTTCCATCCGATGGATCAATGATTGTGAATATGTCCTAAAAAATCTTAACCCAAAAAATAAAGCGGAGGAGAAACCGATTCATATTAAAATATTGACTACCAAGGAATCTTCTTATACTTTTGAATACAACATCGTTGGCGATAATAAAAAATTTAAAGGAACCGCTCATAAAATAGACTAGCCATGTTCGATATATTTGCAAGTCCTGATGCTTGGATGGCATTATTGACCCTGACCTTCTTGGAGATTGTATTGGGTATCGACAACATCATATTCATTTCCATTGCGGCCGGCAAATTGGAAAAAAAAGATAGAAGAAAAGCAACAAATATTGGACTGGTTTTGGCTATGTTGTTGCGAATTATTTTATTGTTCGGAATTACCTGGCTCACCAAAATGAAGAAACCGTTTTTGGTGTTCAACGAATCATGGCTGACCGGGGGCATAAGTTGGCAAGCTCTAATATTATTTGCCGGAGGCCTTTTTTTACTTTATAAAAGTACTCGAGAAATACACGAAAAAATAGAAGACCGCGGCCATGATGAACGAGAAGTGACAAAGTCCCGATCGTCATCTTTGACGAATGCCATTGTTCAAATAACAGTAATCAATATTGTTTTTTCTTTTGATTCCATTCTTACTGCCATAGGTATGACAAATGGGATTTCACCTAATCCAACGGATGCCTTGGTCCTAATGATAACAGCTGTAGTGATATCCGTGTTGATCATGATGTTGTTCGCAAATCCCGTAGGTGAATTTGTCAATCGGCACCCGTCCATTCAGGTTTTGGGGTTATCGTTTTTAATACTGATCGGATTTATGCTGATTGCCGAATCAGCCCATATTTCGCACCTGAGCGTATTTGGAAATGAAGTGGGAGCTATTCCCAAGGGTTACCTCTACTTTGCCATTGCATTTTCACTAATGGTTGAATTTCTTAACCTTAGAATGCAAAAAAATACCGAAGAGAAAAAAGGACATACGCTCGAAGAGCATTAATTTGGTCTTTGATACGCTAATTCCGGACTGGACTCCCTATGCTTTTTAAACAATCGCTGTTGTTGTTTTACGGTAAGCGTACTGCCATCGTGGCTCCACCCTGGAGGTCCAAAAATGTACATTAATTTATGTGAAAGTTTTTTGGACTTTTTTACGTCGTTCCAAATATCCTTGAACTCGTGGGTAAGTATAACCACAGGATTGTATGATTCTGGAGCATGGATAACGCCATATCTTACATCAATGTCATCGTCCAATTCCTTCCAAGTGCCGAAGATTTTATCAAAAATATTCAAGAAACCACCATGATTCTTGTCCAAATACTCCACATTCTGCGCATGGTGTACTTGGTGCATGGTGTGCGTGTTGAATATTTTTTCTAAAAACCCAAGTTTTGGAACATAAACCGTGTGAAGCTGAAATTGCCATAATGCTTCTATACCCAAGCATACCAACACCATTTCTGGTGGAAAACCAATGGCGGGCATCCATATATAAAAGAAAGGCTTGTATAAAATAGTAAACCATCCATTTCTAATGGCGGTACCAAAATTGAAATTGTCCGAGGAATGATGCACTATGTGGGCAGCCCACAAAACACGCACCTCATGGTTAGCTCTATGAAACCAATAATAAGTGAAATCATCAGCCAATTGACAAATAATCCAAACATACCACGCATATCCGAAGGATTCGTACCCTAAATAATTGGTTCTAACCCCATCTACCACAGGATTGAAAAGCTCGTATGCTCCTTCAAAAAGAAGAATGGCAAATGCCACTTTAAAAAGGGGTCCCAAAATTGCGGAACCAATACCCATAAAGCTGCTGGCAGCCAAATCCTTCCAATTATAAAGTTGGTCGTCGTTGTGGGTTTTACTGTAAGTTAATTCCAGTAAGATAAAGGCGATAAATACTGGCACGCCATACACCAGGGGGTTTGTAAAATCCATAAAGAAAATTTAATCTGTAGGCTTTTGGTATGTGTCGTCGGGAAAATTAGCTATAAAAAGCATTAAAACAAAGTTGTTTGGTCAGAACTATCATTCTTTGTCCCTATTTCATCATCATTGTTTTCTATTTGTTCCTCGTCGACCACTTCGATGTCCTCAGTTTTTTGTTGTTCGGGTTCTTTGTAGGGCAAGGAATCCAAAACATTGATATTTTTAACTTTTTCTGGAGTGAGCTGATTTCCAAGCGCTTTTATTCCTTTAACGGCAATAAACTCCTCCACATCCACTTCCAGATTTGGTTTGGGATCCTTACCGCGTGGCTTTACGAATTCAATTTCCAATCTGGGCCTCCAATCTGTAGATACCAGTTCCATGTAGGATTTAGAATCATCAGAAATAACCGCTTCCTCCTTATTGGGGTTCTCTACCAAGAACCGTTTTAAGTAAAAACGATCCTTATCGCCTACATAATGTACGACCGAAATTGGTTTGTCCGGATTCCATTTTTCCAAAACAATCATATCATCATTGAATCTTGTGAGCAAATCTGGTGGAATGGTTTTTACAATTCCTTTTTGGTCGATTACCAAAAGCAGGTCGTCTCCTTTAAATTCCCCGAGCAACTCCCCTCTCCCGTCAACATTTAGTCTGCTAACTACATCATCGAACCAAATTTTTCTCGGTTTCAATGTGGACACACCTTTTTCTTTCAGTTCGATGCGTTTTACGGTATATTTTGTGACCAGATTTCCTTTGGAGCTCCGTCCTTTGATGAGTACATCTGAAAAATCCAGGTCCCACTTTAGTTTTTTAATACTCCCGGATTGACGTAACATTACGGTAACCACTTCTGCCTCTCCGTTGGGATTGGCCGAAAAGTACAGTACTTCAGCAGAAGCTTTGTCTCCAGTGAGTTGATATATTTTATCTCGGGTGATGCTCGTTACATTGAATCGTTTAATGTAGCTTGGCCCACCTTTCATGAGTTTGTAAATCATATTATAGGTGGTACGCTTATCTTTCTTTTTAAAGACGGCTACGTGAATTATGTTTTTGCCGATAAATACCTTGGAATCAACCTTGGTGACCATCATCTCCCCTTTTTGGGTAAAAACAATTATATCGTCGATGTCACTACAATCGGTAACATATTCATCGCGTTTTAAAGAAGTTCCAATAAAACCTTCTTCACGATTTACATAAAGTTTTGTATTTCTGATGACAACCTTGGTAGCTTCGATATCATCAAAAATCCTTATTTCTGATTTTCGCTCCCGACCAGCACCATATTTCTTTTTTAGTTCTTTGAAATAAGCAATAGCGTATTCCACTAAATGCTCCAAGTGATGCTTGGTCTCCGCAATCCTATCCTCTAAACTTTCAATAAGTTGCTGTGCCTTGTCTAGATCAAACTTAGAAATACGTTTGATGCGAATTTCGGTCAATCGAACAATGTCCTCTCTGGTCACTGTTCTTTTTAAATGAGAGATGTGCGGCTTTAAACCTTTGTCAATAGCATCAATTACACCTTCCCAAGTTTCTTCTTCTTCAATTTCACGGTAAATTCTATTTTCTATAAAAATACGTTCCAACGAAGAGAAGTGCCATTGCTCCTCAAGTTCATCCAGTTGTATTTCAAGTTCTGCTTTAAGTAACTCTACTGTATTGTCTGTTGACCTTTCAAGCATCTCTGTGACGCCGATAAACAATGGTTTATTGTCTTCAATCACACATCCCAATGGGGAAATGGAAGATTCACAGGCGGTGAAAGCATAAAGGGCATCAATGGTTTTGTCCGGTGAGATTCCGTTTGGCAAATGCACCAATATTTCCACTTCGGCCGCTGTATTGTCTTCAATCTTTTTTATTTTGATTTTGCCTTTATCGTTAGCCTTTAAGATGGAGTCAATTAAAGATGAAGTGTTGGTACCATAGGGTATTTCATTGATGACCAACGTATTCTTGTCCAAAGTCGATATTTTGGCCCGTACCCTGATCTTACCACCGCGCATACCATCGTTGTAATTAGTAACATCAATGATACCTGCTGTTGGAAAATCTGGATAAATGGTAAACCGCTTCCCTTTCAAATGCTTTATGGAAGCATCGATCAATTCATTAAAATTGTGCGGTAATATTTTAGTGGAAAGGCCAACTGCAATCCCTTCTGCACCTTGCGCAAGTAATAATGGAAATTTTACAGGTAGATTTACGGGCTCTTTTTTTCTTCCATCATAAGAAAGTTGCCACTCCGTAATTTTTGGACTGTAAACAACTTCCAGTGCAAACTTGGAAAGTCTCGCTTCGATATAACGAGGGGCCGCAGCACCATCTCCTGTTAATATATTGCCCCAGTTACCTTGAGTGTCGATAAGGAGGTCTTTTTGGCCGATTTGAACCATGGCATCAGCAATGCTGGCATCACCGTGTGGGTGATACTGCATAGTGTGCCCCACCACATTCGCCACTTTGTTATAGCGACCATCATCCAATTCTTTCAACGCATGCATGATTCTGCGCTGCACGGGTTTAAATCCATCCTCAATGGCAGGTACGGCACGCTCCAAAATTACATAAGAAGCGTAATCCAAAAACCAATCTTTATACATCCCAGTAACCCTGACCAGGCTATCTTGGGACTCATCTTGGTTGTCTAAACTTTCATCGTTCAGTTCTTCGTTCTCTTCCATTTAGAAGCAAGGCATTTATTTGGGTTGAAGTTCGTTTTCTTCTACTAAATCAAGTTCTACTTTAAGGTTGTTTATGATAAACTCTTGCCTGTCGGGTGTATTTTTCCCCATATAAAACTTTAAAAGACTGTCTATGCTCATTGCTTTATCCAGCATTACAGGCTCCAAGCGGATATCATCACCAATAAAATGTTGGAACTCATCTGGAGAAATTTCGCCCAATCCCTTAAATCGGGTTATTTCGGGTTTTCCGGAAAGTTTTTCAATGGCATTTCTTCTCTCCTCATCACTATAGCAATAAATGGTTTCTTTTTTATTGCGCACCCGGAACAATGGGGTCTGAAGGATATAAAGATGATTTTCTTTGATCAGTTCAGGAAAAAATTGCAAAAAGAACGTAATCAACAATAACCGAATGTGCATTCCATCCACATCGGCATCCGTGGCAATTACAATATTATTGTATCGTAGGTCTTCCATGGAATCCTCGATATTGAGCGCTGCTTGTAATAAATTGAATTCTTCGTTCTCATAAACTATCTTTTTGGACATTCCATAGGAATTCAACGGTTTTCCACGTAAACTAAATACGGCCTGCGTATTTACATCCCTTGATTTGGTAATGGAGCCTGATGCGGAATCTCCCTCTGTAATAAAAAGGGTGCTTTCCAGGCGTCGGTCCTTTTTCATATCTTGAAGATGGACGCGGCAATCTCGAAGCTTTTTGTTGTGAAGACTTGCCTTTTTGGCGCGTTCCCGTGCCAGCTTTCGAATTCCGGAAAGTTCTTTACGCTCTTTCTCTGCCTGCACTATTTTCTTTTGAAGTGCATCGGCCGTTGCTTGGTTCTTGTGGAGATAGTTGTCCAAATACGTACCTATAAAATCGTTTATATAGGTACGAACGGTTGGGAGCTTTCCACCCATGTCGGTTGAGCCCAGTTTTGTTTTGGTCTGACTTTCGAAAACAGGTTCCATTACTTTTATGGAAACTGCGGATATGATGGATTTTCGAATATCGGAAGCATCGTAGTTTTTTCCGTAAAAATCACGGATTGTTTTTACAATAGCCTCTCTAAATGCAGATTGATGTGTTCCACCCTGCGTAGTATGTTGCCCGTTTACAAAGGAGTGGTACTCTTCACTGTACTGGGTTTTACTGTGGGTCATTGCCACTTCAATGTCATCACCTTTTAGGTGGATGATGGGATATAGAAAATCTTCCTGATTGTTGTTGTCTTCCAATAGATCCTTCAAACCATTTTCGGAGTGAAACTTCTCCCCATTGAAAACAATGGTCAATCCGGGGTTTAGGTAGACATAATTTTTGAGCATGCGCTCCACATACTCATTACGGTATTTATATTTTTTGAAAATAGATTCATCCGGGATAAAACTCACCTTGGTCCCTTTTCTTCTGGAAGACTCTTCCAAAAGCTCCTCGTTGACCAAATTCCCAGTTTCAAATTCAGCAGATTTGGATTGCCCGTCTCTGTTGGATTCAACCCTAAAATATGTGGATAGGGCATTTACTGCTTTGGTACCTACTCCGTTCAATCCCACAGATTTTTTAAAGGCACGGGTATCGTACTTTCCACCGGTGTTCATTTTGGAAACTACATCAACAACTTTACCAAGGGGAATACCACGCCCATAGTCGCGGACGTGAACTGTGTTTTCCTTGATGTTGATTTCGATGGTCTTCCCTGCTCCCATCACAAATTCATCGATACAGTTATCGATTACTTCCTTTAGGAGAATATAAATACCATCGTCCGCGGAGGAACCGTCGCCCAATTTTCCAATGTACATCCCCGGACGCATGCGTATATGCTCTTTCCAGTCCAGCGAACGGATATTATCCTCAGTATATTGGGTATCTGCCATTAGTTCAGGGTTAATCTTTGCAATATAAAATTTAGGAGCAAAAATAAAAGGGTGTATGGTAGAAAGTAATCAACAATAGAAAACAATAATTGTTAATATATATCAGCCTTTAGCCCTCTTTTTGCCTTGGATTGACAAATAAGTCACTCCAAAAATAACAACTAGCATTCCGACCAATTGCCAATACATGAGTTTTTCGTCCAAAAACACAAAGGCCAGCAAAATGGTGGAAATTGGTCCCAAGCTTCCTAAAATTGAAAAATTGGATGCTCCTAACTTCCCAATAGCTGCTGAAACCAAAAAAGACGGAATCAATGTGGCAAAGATGGCCATTGCCAAACCATAGGCATACACAGGCCAAGGGTAATCCATAAAATCCCAGTTCCCCGCGACCAAATAATGCAGTACAATGCAAATGGTGGATACGATCATTGCGTAGCAGGTAAATCGAAGCACGCCAAACTTGGGAATCAACCAACCACTTCCTACCAAATAGGATGCGTAGGTGATAGCACTCAACAATACCAGAAACCCACCCCATAAAACTTCGTTGCCCGATACGTCCAATTCATCCCAAAAGGTAATGAGCACCCCTACGTAGGTAACGAGAATGGCGATAAATTGTACTTGGGTAATCTTTTTACTGAAAATCAACCAATTAAGAAACACCACAATGGTAGGATATACGAACAAAATAATTCGCTCCAATCCTGCTTTGATGTAATTCAATCCCAAAAAATCAAAATAACTGGCCAAATAGTAGCCAATTAACCCAAAAAGAAAAAGCCAAGCATAGTCTTTGGTGACAATTTTAGTCTTCGAGGTCTTTTTTCGAATCAAGAATAATATCAAAATATAGAAAGGGAGTGAAAAAAGCATGCGGAACAACAGTAAATCGAGCGTATCCACATCGTAGCGATAAGCCAATTTTACCATGACGGCCTTGGAGGAGAACAACACTACTCCCAAAACCCCGTATAAAATCCCCAAACTTTTACTGGACATATAGCAAAGCTATTTTATGTACAGAAAATAGGTAGGCATATTTTTTTTGAATTACAATGTTCAGCAGTTACACGTTAAACCTAAAGTGCATAACATCACCGTCCTTAACGATATATTCTTTGCCTTCTACACGCATACGCCCCGCTTCTTTTACCTTGGCTTCGCTGCCATATTTTACGTAATCGTCATAGGAGATAACCTCGGCACGGATAAAGCCTTTTTCAAAATCAGTATGGATAACCCCTGCGGCTTGTGGCGCGGTTGCACCAACAGGAATGGTCCATGCACGGACTTCCTTGACACCAGCAGTAAAATAGGTTTCCAAGTCAAGTAACTTATAGGCACCACGAATCAATTTGGCGGAACCTGGTTCTGAAAGTCCCAAATCTTCCAAGAACATCTGGCGCTCCTCGTAGGTTTCAAGTTCAGTAATATCAGCTTCCGTACCCACGGCCAAAAAGATAACCTCGGCATTTTCGCTGGCTACGGCCTCTTTAACTTTTTCCACATAAGCGTTGCCATTAACAGCAGCGCCTTCATCCACATTGCAAACATACATTACGGGTTTGTCCGTAATCAATTGCAGTGGTTTCACGAATTCTTCACGGCCATCTTCACTGACTTCAATAGCTCTGACAGATTTCCCTGCTTCAAGGCCCTCTTTTAGTACGGATAATACTGCCTCCTCTTTCTGTGCTTCCTTATTTCCTGTTTTAGCGGCACGCTTTACTTTGTCAAGCTTTTTCTCTACGCTCTCCAAATCTTTAAGTTGCAATTCCATATCAATGGTCTCTTTGTCCCTGATCGGGTCTACGGAACCATCAACGTGCACTACATTATCATTATCAAAACAACGAAGTACATGCAGAATAGCATCGGTTTCGCGAATATTCCCCAAAAACTGGTTTCCAAGCCCCTCACCTTTACTGGCGCCTTTTACCAAACCGGCAATATCAACAATCTCTACGGTAGCTGGAAGAACACGTTCCGGATTTACCAATTCCTCCAATTTTTCTAACCGCTGGTCGGGTACGTTCACCACACCAATATTGGGTTCAATGGTACAAAAAGGGAAGTTGGCACTTTGGGCCTTTGCGTTGGACAAACAGTTGAAAAGAGTTGATTTTCCTACATTTGGTAGTCCTACAATACCTGCTTTCATTCGCTAGCAATTAGATTTTAGAGTTCAGATTTTAGAAATCAGAATTCAAGTGTTTCGTCCTACTTTCAATCTTGACAATTTTGGTTATACCCTTCATTGTTTATTGAACATTGATAATTGAAAACTGATTTAAGGCTGCAAATATAAGTTGAAGTTTTGGTACTGTGACTAAAAGCCCTGAATCAATAGATAAAGCCCTATGATAAACAAGGCAATGATGCCGAAAATGGCGATAAGGGACAATATACATCCCGCTTGCTTCCAAATACCTTGGTATTCTTTCTCTTTTTCTCGCATAAAAAACCCGAACCATTTAAAGATTCGGGCTAAATTAAATGTTTTTTATTGCTTAACCATCGGGGTGCATAAACTTTTGCTTGCCCAATAGTTCCTCTTCACTTTCTTCGTGGTCTTCATCGGGAACGCAACAATCAACCGGGCATACGGCCGCACATTGTGGCTCCTCATGAAATCCTTGACATTCCGTGCATTTATCGGGAACTATATAATAAAGCTCATCGCTAACAGGTTCTTGAACTTCATCGGCATTAACCTCCTTGCCATTGGGCAAAACCACATCACCCTTTAACGAAGTTCCATCACTATATCTCCATTCATCCGCACCTTCATAAATTGCTGTGTTCGGGCATTCTGGCTCGCAAGCACCACAATTTATGCACTCATCAGTAATAATAATTGCCATAATTTTCTTTTCCTTTTGGGCTGATTCTTATCAGCATGCTTACTTTTGACAAAAATAAACCCTAGTAAATTAGTGTACAAATTTAATGGCACCAGATACAAATACCATAGATGCTTTTGTTAAACTTGGAAAATACCTAACGGATTTTTGTGATAAATGTTATTCGGAGAATGCTGAAGTCGATTCCGAATTAAAGGAAATCGTTGAGCGAGCTGGACATCATAATGGATGGTTTACCGAGGATAATATTTTGTTTTCCTTGCAACAATGGGGCGATTTGCTCACAGAAGAAAATCTCAATGAATGGTTGTCCAACTATTCCTTTAGCAATGAAAGCAAACCAAAAACGGTTGGCATTGTAATGGCGGGAAACATTCCGTTAGTAGGCTTTCACGACTTTTTATGCGTCTTGCTTTCTGGAAATAAGGTACTTGCCAAGCTTTCATCCAACGATAAAATTCTACTGCCCCATCTATCCAAATATTTGGTTCTGCAGGAACCATCACTTGTCGATAAAATCGAGTTTATAGATGGAAAAATGGAGAACTTTGATGCTGTAATCGCCACGGGAAGCAATAATACAAGCCGCTATTTTGAATATTATTTTGGCAATAAACCCAACATCATTCGAAAAAATAGAAATTCGGTTGCAGTGCTTACTGGAAATGAAACCGAAGAAGAACTAAAAGCACTCGGGGAAGATATTTTCAGGTACTATGGCCTAGGTTGCAGAAATGTGTCCAAAATCTTCGTGCCCATCAATTATGATTTTGATGCTTTGTTCAACGCACTTTATCATTATAAGGATATTATCCACCAACACAAATATGCCAACAACTACGATTACAATAAGGCGGTTTATTTGATGAGTGAGTTCAAAATTCTGGATAATGGATTTTTGGTTTTAAAGGAAGACGAAGCACTCACCTCTCCCATTGCTGCATTGTTTTACTCCAACTACGGTGATGAAACAAGTCTACGAGAAAAATTGGAAGAACTTGATGAACAAATTCAATGTGTGGTTTCTAGCGGGATAAGAGAAAACGAAGTCAATTTTGGAGAAACCCAAAAGCCTAGTTTAAAGGACTACGCAGATGAAATCGATACCATGGATTTCCTGCTCAAACTTTAAGAAATTCCTAACCATGGGAAACATTTTTAGATCCAACAATTTTTAAGACCTTTACCCCCCTTAAATCAAGAAAATGAAAAAGCATAATTTTAGCGCAGGCCCATGCATTTTACCCGCAGAGGTAATGCTAAAGGCATCTGAGGCCGTTCTAGAACTGGACGGTATTGGGCTTTCACTTATAGAAATCTCCCACCGAAGCAAAGAGTTTGTTGCCATTATGGAGAAGGCCCGCTCATTGGCACTGGAACTCTTGGGACTCGAGGGCAAAGGCTATCAGGCACTCTTCCTTCAAGGTGGTGCAAGTATGCAATTTTTAATGGCGGCCTTTAACCTATTGGATAAAAAGGCAGGATACGTCAACACAGGTACATGGAGCCAAAAAGCCATTAAAGAGGCTCGTTTGTTTGGCGATATTGTGGAGGTTGCATCATCTCAAGAAGATAATTTTAAGTATATCCCAAAGGGATTTGATATTCCATCCGAGTTGGATTATCTGCACCTTACCTCCAACAATACTATTTACGGAACGCAATTCAAGGAATTTCCCAAAACCGATGTGCCATTGGTGTGCGATATGAGTTCAGATATCTTTTCCAGACAGATGGACTTTTCACAGTTTGATTTGATTTATGCAGGAGCACAAAAGAACATGGGGCCAGCAGGAACAACACTTGTAGTAGTAAAAGAGGATATTTTGGGTAAAGTATCCAGAAAAATACCATCCATGATGGATTATTCCGTTCACGTAGCCAAAGATAGTATGTTCAACACCCCTCCCGTTTTTGCCGTGTATGTTTCCATGCTTACTATGCAATGGTTGAAGGATTTAGGTGGAATTGCTGCTATCGAGGAAATTAACGAACGTAAGGCCAACTTAATTTATTCTGAAATCGAGCTCAACCCTGTTTTCTCTGGTTTTGCTGCCAAAGAAGACCGTTCCAATATGAACGCCACCTTCAATATTACCGATGATGAATTAAAAGATGTCTTTGATGAAATGTGCAAAGAGGCAGGAATTAGTGGCATAAACGGGCATAGATCCGTTGGAGGTTATCGGGCTTCCATGTACAATGCGCTTCCTTTGGAAAGCGTTGGTGTTTTGGTAGATATAATGAGTGAACTCGAAAAGAAAGGATAAATTTTAATGGCGAAGATTTTAGCGAATGATGGCTTAGCCCCATCAGGAATTGATTTACTCGTAAAAGAAGGGTTCGAAGTAAAAAACACAAGGGTTGCCCAAGAACAATTGGTAAATTATATCAACAAGAACAACATTGATGCACTTTTGGTACGAAGTGCTACAAAAGTGGATAAAAAGTTAATTGATGACTGCCCAAGCTTAAAATTAATTGGACGCGGTGGTGTTGGTCTGGACAATATTGATGTGAAATATGCCGAATCCAAAGGTATTAAGGTATTCAATACTCCCGAAGCATCTTCCGAATCGGTAGCAGAACTTGTTTTCGCACACTTGCTAAACGGTGTTCGGTTTCTGCACGATGCCAACAGAAATATGCCTTTGGAAGGTGACAGCCAGTTTAAACAGCTCAAAAAGAGCTATGCTGGAGGTGTTGAACTTCGTGGAAAAACCTTGGGAATTGTTGGTTTTGGAAGAATTGGTCAGGCAACAGCTAAAATGGGACTCGCTTTGGGCATGGAAGTTATATTCACCGACCACCATACCAAGGAGGCTACTTTGACGCTTTCCTTTTTTGATGGGCAATCGATTGATTTTAATTTAAAAAGCAGCGATTTAAAAGAAGTACTTGCAAACTCTGATTTTATAAGTCTTCATGTACCATCTCAAGAAAAATACATTATCGGCAGAAAAGAACTCGGGCTCATGAAGCCAGGATCTGGTATCATAAATACTTCTCGTGGAGGAGTGTTGGATGAAGTTGCCTTGGTGGAAGCTTTAGAATCAGACCATTTGTCTTTTGCAGGGCTTGATGTATTCGAATCGGAACCGACCCCCGAAATTAAAATATTAATGAACCCAAAGATTTCCTTGAGCCCTCATGTTGGTGGCTCTACAGTTGAAGCGCAAGAACGTATTGGTGCAGAATTGGCCCAAAAGGTTATCAAATTGCTAAAGCGATAGGTTTTCTTATTGTAAACAATCATTCAAAACCTACTTTTTCGTACATTGTCCTTTTAACCTTAACACTAACACAATGTCAGGATTATTAGATTTGATCAACAGCCCTACCGGGAAAATGTTGGTTAGCGGTGTAGCTGGTCAAACAGGTCAACCCGAAAATAAAACAGCAGAAGTTTTAAGCATGGCCATGCCACTTTTAATGGGGGCCATGAAAAAGAATGCGTCCACTCCTGGAGGGGCACAAGGACTTATGGACGCTTTATCGACCAAACACGATGGTGGAATCTTGGATGATTTAGGAGGCCTTTTTGGAGGAGGTGTAGACCAAAATGTAATGGATGACGGAGCAGGAATACTTGGTCATGTACTAGGATCTAAGCAATCTCAAGTTGAAAATGCATTAAGTTCCAAATCAGGAATCGACGCAGGTTCAATTGCTCAAATATTAAAAATTGCAGCCCCAATCCTTTTGGGTTATTTGGGAAAACAGACCAGACAACAAAATGTAAGTAGCCCTGATGGTCTTAACGGTTTGTTAGGTGGGCTAATGGGAGGCAATAAAGCGGCAGCAAAGCAGCAATCCTTAGTTGAAAGCTTTTTAGATAGTGACGGCGATGGAAGTGTTATTGATGACTTGGCAGGAATGGTTTTGAACGGTGGAGGTCAGAAAAAAAAGGGACTTGGCGGAATGCTAGGTGGACTTTTCGGAAAATAAATTAAGCAGCTTAACTATATTTAACAGAGCCACTTGAGTTTACAAGTGGCTTTTTTTGTATTTTAAGATTATGAAAAAGAAACTGTTTAATTTAGTGTTGTTTTGCCTAACACTTTGTGTTGTCCTAATTTCTTGTACTTCTCAAAAATCCACATTGGATGTTACCAGTGAAGAAAAGGCAGTTTTCCAATCAAACGATAAAGAAGCCGTAGAGATTTCGGATGATGAAACCGAATATGAAATCATTATCATTGAACCTGGTTTTTATACTTGGTTAAAGTCTATTGCCCGACCCGAAGGATATTATTCCCAATCGTTTTTGGAAAATCGAAATGCAATTATGGTGGTCACATGGAACCAAAGGGTATTGCTGCCACAAAGGTGGAATCCCAATCTTTACGAAATGCAAATCAATTACGATCCCAGTATTGATTATGGTTATGAAGTCAACTACAAACTGTACAATTACTTCATTTACTTTCAAAGAAAATACAATCAACGTTTAGGTCCTTTTATTCCAAGGATTTAATGTGTTATTTTTGCATCAATTATAGTTGAACAATGCAAAAATTAAAGCAGCGCTGGGAAATCCAAAAGAACTGGCAAATTATCTTTCCAATTTTGGGTGCATTATTGGTTTTATTTACTGCCTACACCATATCTAGAAGCTTTTTACACCTTTTTGGCCTTAACAACACCATATTTGAATGGATTTTTACCATTGGTGGTACGTTAACGCTTTATTTTTTATTGATAAAATTTTTCATTTGGTGTTTCAAAAAAGTGGAAAACAAATGGAAAGTGGAATACAAATGGGAAATGATTGCCATTTTCATTGTATTTGCCTTAACTGGAAGTGCCGCAGGGAAATTGGCTGGTCCATTGGTCCATTGGATAGGATTGGACAGTGAAAATGTTCACGGTGCGATTTATTGGACACTTCGAATTCTCTTGATTTTTCCCATCTATCAAATCCTGCTTGTTTTTATAGGTTGGTTGTTCGGTCAGTATCAATTTTTCTGGAATTTTGAGAAAAAAATGCTGAAACGTTTGGGTTTAGGGACTTTCTTCTCATAGTTTATAGTTTTTTTAACACAATAAGACCAAACACCTTGGTTAATTTTGTGAAATATGATCACCAACCTCCACAAACGTATTCTTATATCAGCTTCCCTTTTGATGGCAGTGGCAATGTTGGCCCCTTCCATAATAAAATTAGGACACGCTTTATACGAGCATAACCAAGAGGAACAATGTATTGCTTATGGTACCAATCATATACACGATGGTCATCTAGATTGTGATTTTCATGATTTTACCCTTGCCAATAAAGTACTTTTTAATTCTTCTTTTACTTACCTACCGGTCGAAATACCAGAAATAAGGTATACGACCTCTATCTACCAATTTATTTACAAGCCCAAAGAAGTTGCTTTCCGAGCTTTACGCGGTCCCCCATCTGTTTCATAGTAAGATTGATTTAAGATTTTTTAAACCATTTATTTTTTACAATGAAACAATTATATATTTCAATGCTTTTGGCATTGGTTCCCCTATTTACATATTCACAAAACACATTAACAGGAAACATATCTGACGCCGAGACCGGCGAACCTTTGGAACAAGTTTCCGTTTATATTCCGCAATTGGAAAACGGAACGGTCACTGGTCAAGATGGAAACTATTCTTTAAAAAACCTTCCTGAAGGAAACTATAAACTCGTTATCTCTTACATAGGATTTGAAACGCATTCCACATCAATAGAAATTAATTCCGGAAACAATGCATTCGATTTTCAAATGGTTCCTTCCGCTATAGAAATGGATGAAGTGGTCCTTTCCACACCATTCCATAAACTACAGCGTGAAAACGTTATGAAAGTGGAACAAAAATCCATGGAAGAGTTAAAACAACAAGGTGGTATTACCTTATCTGAAGGAATTACCAATATTCCTGGGGTTTCATCGGTCTCAACAGGAGTTGGTATTGGAAAGCCCGTTATCCGTGGTTTGAGTTTTAACCGTGTCTTAGTGTATACGCAAGGTGTTCGTTTGGAGAACCAACAATATGGCGGCGAGCATGGATTGGGGCTCAACGATGCCGGTATTTCAAGTGTTGAAGTTATAAAAGGACCTGCCTCATTATTGTATGGTTCCGATGCATTGGGAGGTGTTTTGTACTTAAATCCTGAGAAATTTGAGTCATCCGGCGAAACATCCGGAGATATCAATATGAGATATTTCACAAATACCTTAGGTTACAATGCGAATGCTGGCTTTAAAACCTCTGGCGATAAACTAAAATTTTTGGTGCGTGGTGCCTATGCATCCAATGCCGACTACGAAACTGGGGATGGCACAAGCGTCACCAATTCCAGATTCAACGAGGCCGATTTAAAAACAGGGCTAGCTTACCAAGCCTCAAGATTTAAAACGGAGCTTCGGTACAACTACAATACTTCAGAACTTGGTATTCCAGAAGAAATTGGAGTTCAAAACAACGATCGTGATCCTTTGGAGCCCTACCAAGAACTTACTACCCATATTTTGAGTTCGAAAAACAACATCTTTTTTAAGAAATCCAGTTTGGAGGCCACCTTTGGTTACACGGTAAACAATAGGAAGGAGTTTGAAGAGCATCACCACGAGGATGCAGAGGAAGAGCATATGGAAGAGGAAGAGGAAGAAGGAGCAGCCTTGGATATGCGGTTAAGTACCTTCAACTACAATATTCAGTTCAACCCACAATGGGGGAAAATGACGACTATCTTTGGAGTCCAAGGGATGCATCAAAAAAATGAAAACTTTGGAGAAGAAGTATTGGTCCCCGATGCCATTACCAACGATTTTGGAGTTTTGGCCACTTCGCATATCCATTTTGATAAAAGTGACCTTCAAATTGGATTACGGTACGATTTAAGGTCCATCAACGGAGAAGAAAGTGGTATTGAAGGAGATGAAGAGTATATTCCTACTTTAAGTAAAGACTTTAATAGTTTTAATGCTGCTGTAGGGTATCGCATGGACCTTACACAGAATATTATAGGGCGTTTAAATTTTGCCACAGGCTTCAGGGCTCCCAACTTGTCTGAATTATCATCCAATGGATTGCACAGTGGTGCCAACCGAGTGGAAATTGGAAACCCTGATTTGGATAGTGAGCAAAACTTCCAGATAGATTTGGCTTTAGAGTATGGAAACAAACATATTGAAGCTTATGTCAATACTTTCTACAATATAGTAAATGACTACATCTATCTGGAGCCAACCGGAGAATTCAGGGAATTGGATCCTGTTTATGATTTCCAACAGCAAAATGCGATTTTGTACGGTGGTGAATTTGGATTCCACTTACACCCCCACCCCATAGATTGGCTGCATTTGGAAAGTAGTTACGACATTGTTTTTGGTGAGCTGGAGGATAATTCCAACCTACCATTGATTCCTGCCAATCGTTGGACAAATACTTTTCGTGTAGAATGGAATAAAAGGAACCAAGATTATAAATGTTATGCATTTGTGACACTTCAAACCTTTTTTGATCAAAATAAAGTGGCTGATTTTGAGACCAAGACGCCTAGATATAACCTGTTTAACGTTGGTGTGGGAGGTGATTTGAAAATTTTCAATCAAAAAGTTGGGTACTCCATTACTGGAAACAATGTTTTTGACAAGAATTATATCTCACACTTATCCAGATTAAAGGCTGATGGCATAGCCAACATAGGAAGAAATATTTCTTTCAATTTGAATGTTCCATTGTAAAGCATCGGGATTCAACCCATCTAAAAATAAAGGTCAATCTATCTTAGGTTGACCTTTTTTCTTACTCAATAAATAAGTGTAAATCCAAGTGAGCGTAAAGGTGGGAATCACATCCATACCAGGGACCAACTCCTCTGTAAAAGTAATGAGACCGGCGGCCTGTCCTACCCTACCTTTATAAAGTCGGGTCATGAGCCATCCGGCAAGAGGCGCCCAGATAACATCGGAAAACTCACCTATGCCGGGAATTACAAAGGATAGCATCCCAATGGCATCGAACAGTAAACCCAAAAAAAGGTTGCGATATTTATTGTCTTTTTTTTCTGCCATAGAGGAAAAATAGCAATTCCCGCTTAATTGGAAAAGTGGTTTACGACAAATCGGCGCTGATCAACTTTAAAAATTCGTTTCGGGTCTCGATTCTCTCAAACTGTCCTCTAAAGCCTGAGGTTGTAGTAACTGAGTTTTGTTTTTGTACACCGCGCATCATCATGCACATGTGGGAGGCTTCAATTACCACAGCAACTCCCTTTGGTTTCAATGTCTTGTTGATGCATTCCAAAATATCATGTGTTAATCGCTCTTGTACTTGCAATCTGCGAGCAAAAACGTCAACCACACGAGGAATCTTGCTCAAACCAACAATATGTCCGTTGGGAATGTACGCCACATGCGCCTTCCCAAAAAATGGAAGCATATGATGCTCACAAAGCGAGTACAGTTCAATATCTTTAATAATGACCATGTCATCATAGCTTTCTTCGAACATGGCCCCTTTAAGAATTTCCTCCGCATCTTGCTTGTAACCCTGCGTAAGAAAAAGCATAGCTTTCGCTGCACGCTCTGGGGTTTTAACCAATCCCTCACGGGTAATATCTTCACCGATATCATCCACAATTTTGGAAAAATGATCTTTTACCTCATTGGTAATTTCAATATTGTACTCTTCGAGGTTTCTATACGGTGCCATTCTTTAGTTTTTTTGAAAAATAGTTGTTCAGTTTTTTGATCTTAGGATCAATTATGGTCTGACAATACGGTTGTTGCCTATGTTCGTTGTAATAATCGTGATGCTCCTCTTCGGCCATATAAAATGGCTTGGCCTCGGAAACGGCAGTTACAATGGGAGAGTCAAATATATTTTCTTTCTCCAATAGTTGAATGAAATCTTCGGCCAACTGTTTTTGTTCCGGGGTAGTATAGAAAATTTCGCTACGGTATTGTGTCCCCACATCATTGCCTTGTCGGTTCAATGTTGTAGGGTCGTGTGTGGCAAAAAACACCTCCAATAATTCGGCATATGATATTTTTGAGGCATCAAAGGTAATTTTAACACCTTCGGCATGTCCCGTTCTTCCAGTTGTAATCTCTCTATATGCTGGATTCTTAATGGTTCCTCCTGTATAGCCAGAAACGACTTCCGATACTCCATTCAATCGCTGAAAAACAGCTTCTGTACACCAAAAACAACCCGCGGCAAAAATTGCCGTTTTCAATTCCACTTTATTTTGTTTATCCATTTCGATTCAAAGTTAAACAATATTTGATTGGAAAAATGAATCCTAACAAATATTTATATGTTGCTTGGTCGAATTTAAAGCCTTATACTTATTTCTTGAAATTTCCACTACACTTTAATCTATATGCGGATACGTTGTGAAAAATTGTGGGATTCATATCAAAACGTCATCTTTGCGATACAACAGTAATCATTATCTTCGACCAATGAAGATGTACTTATGATAAAGGCCACAAATATTCAAAAAAGTTACGGAGACCTCAAGGTTTTACAAGGGGTTGACTTAGAAATAAAAAAAGGTGAGGTAGTTTCCATTGTCGGAGCCTCGGGGGCTGGAAAAACTACGCTCTTGCAAATATTGGGTACTTTGGATACCCCTACCAACAAGGGAGAAAGTACTTTGGTAATCAACGACACCGATGTAAACCAGCTCAACGATAAGGGTTTGGCTAAATTCCGAAATGAGCATATTGGTTTTATCTTTCAGTTTCATCAGTTGTTGCCCGAGTTTACGGCTTTAGAGAATGTCTGTATTCCCGCTTTTATCAAAAAAACACCTCGAGCGGAAGCCGAAAAGCGGGCCAAAGAGCTATTGGACTTCTTGGGATTAAAGGAACGTTACAATCATAAGCCCAATGCACTTTCGGGCGGTGAGCAGCAACGTGTGGCCGTTGCCCGTTCCTTAATGAACAACCCTTCCGTGGTTTTGGCAGATGAGCCCAGTGGAAATTTGGATTCTGAAAGTGCAGACAATCTACACAAACTGTTTTTTCAACTTCGGGACGAGTTCGGACAAACCTTTGTATTGGTAACCCACAACTTGGAATTGGCCGATATGGCGGACAGAAAATTGACCATGGTGGATGGATTGATTGTTTCCAAAGAATGATATGACCAAAGCTGAGCTCAAAGAATTTTTGGATGCCAAGGTGTTGGAGTACAACCACCCCAAGTTTTTAGAGGATGACCCTTTGCAAATTCCACACCTGTACAATCAAAAAGAAGACATTGAAATAAGCGCTTTTTTAACGGCCACCATTGCTTGGGGAAATCGTAAGAGTATTATCAATAATGCTACAAGATTGATGGGGTTAATGGGCAATACGCCTTATGATTTTGTTATGAATCACTCCCAAGATGACTTGGATGTACTCTCTCCTTTTGTACACCGCACCTTTAATGGAACTGACCTTGGTTACTTTGTAACCAGCCTACAAAACATCTATAAAAATCATGGTGGTTTAGAGGCAGTTTTTAGCGAATACCAGGGTAAGGACACCATGCAACCTGCCATTTCCAATTTCAAGGAATTGTTTTTTGAGCTTCCACACCAAAATAGGACCCAAAAACATGTATCCGACCCTAATAAAGGTTCTGCGGCGAAGCGAATCAATATGTTTCTGCGTTGGATGGTCCGTGACAACAGTACGGGAGTTGATTTTGGGTTATGGAAAGACATCTCCCCGGCCAAACTTTCCTGCCCATTGGATGTGCATTCCGGCAATGTTGCCCGCAAGTTAAATCTGCTCAAACGCAAACAAAACGATGCCAAAGCGCTACAGGAATTGGATAAGAACCTAAGAAAACTGGACGCTACCGACCCTGTAAAATATGACTTTGCACTGTTCGGTTTAGGGGTTTTTGAAAAGTTTTAGGTAATTTGAACCTTGTAGATGTATGATGAAATGAAATATTTGTCCCCTTCTTACTTTTTTGATTTTGAACACCATTCCATTCAAGAATTGATCACGGAATTTATGGCACCTGAATTGACCAATAAAGAGAAAACCATCGGGCTGTATAACAAAGTTCGGGATGAATGGAAATATGATCCATACCATATCAGTCTTGCCAAAGAAAATTATAGGGCCAGTAGCATTGTACAGAAAAGCACGGGCAATTGTGTGGAGAAATCCATTTTGTTGATTGCCGGGCTTAGGGGAATGGGAATACCTGCCAGACTTCATTTAGGGAAAGTTAAAAACCATATTGCCGTAGAAAGATTAACCGAAAAGTTCGGTTCCAACGAACTTACCCCTCATGGAATGGTTAATGCCAATCTCAACAACAAATGGCTAAAAATGTCTCCTGCGTTCAATAAAAGTTTGTGTGAGAAATTAAATGTGGAACCTTTGGAGTTCGACGGAGAACATAACTCTTTCCTACAAGCTTACAATAGTGCTGGCACTCGATTTATGGAATACATAGAGGACTATGGGCATTTTGAGGATGTTCCACTGGAATTCATGAAAAAGAACATCAAAGAACACTATCCCCATATTTTTGACAAAGCTGACAATATTACCGAGTTTAGATTATAATGAAAAATAATCAGTGATTTCAGCCGCCAAAGCCAAAGCCAAAGCCAGGCTCAAAATCCAGTGCAATCGTCTCTCCCCCATTGGCTATGGATTTATAAATAGCTTCCACAATCATCATATCGCGTTTTCCCATTTCGCCAGGCGCTTTGTTGGGTTCGCCAAATAATACATGTCGTGCAAAATCGTCCATTTGTAATTTTTGTTGACTTTCATGTGGAAATTTGATTTCGTCACCGTTTGAGGTCTCTCCGCTAAGTGGTCCATAGTTATTGGCGGGCTGCAATCTAAACCAACCCGAAGTTCCCGAAGCATACATGGCATTGGCATTAAAATTATGGGAAGTGGTTATATTCCCCACAGCACCGCTTGGAAACTCAAATTGTGCCGTTATGGTCTCGTCGGTCTCTTTAAAATATTCAGGTCGGGTGCTAAACTCCTGTGCGGCAACCGATATAGGATTTTCACCGGTACCATAAATGGTACTTTGTACAGCATACACCCCCATATTCATTAAAGCACCACCACCAGAAAGTTTTTTATCCAAACGCCATTGGTTGGGGTTGCCTGCAGAACGATAAGCTGCATCGGCAGAAACAAATAAAATATCACCAAAGGTTTTTTCCTTTACATATTTCTTTACTTGTTGTGTGTAGGGTTCGGAATGTAAACGATAGCCCATCCCAAGTTTTACACCAGCTTCATTACAAGCATTTATGATAGCATCACACTCCGCAACGCTAATGCCCATAGGTTTTTCACAGATGACATGCTTGCCGGCTTTTGCGGCACGAATACTAAATTCGGCATGCATACTATTGGGCAGTACCACATACACTACATCAATGTCCTCGTTATTGGCGATATCATCAAAATTTTGATAATTATAGATGTTCTTTTCAGGGATTCCGTATTTATCCGCCCAAATTTGCTTCTTTTCAGGAGTCCCCGTCACAATTCCAGCCAAATAACAATGTTGGGTATCCTGCAATGCAGGAGCTAATTGATAGGTGCTGTACCCTCCGAGTCCTACCAAAACAATACCCAACTTCTTTTTATCTTGATTGCCCCCCATGGCGCAGGCAAAGGGTGCAGACGATAACAATGCTGCGGCTCCAATTCCTTTTGCGGTCAGACTATTAAAATTTCTACGGGTAAGACTTTTCATGGAATATAGATTTAGTGAACGATACTAAAATTAAGAATAATAGCTCAATTAGGGCATTTACAATTCTTTTAACAAGAGAAGAACTTTCAAATTCCTTATTTTTATGGCTAGACTAATTCAACCAAATAATAATGAAAAAACTCTTACTGTTAGGCATCGCGTTATGTTCTACCTTAACCTTTGCTCAAAAACGTAAATTACCTGTCGACACTACAATTACCACCCAACATGCCGTAACCATCAACGGTTCTCGAATTGATTACACAGCAACCACTGGGACACAACCGGTTTGGGACGAATTGGGTGAACCCATTGCATCTTTGCACTATACCTATTACACAAAAAATGGGGTAAAAGATAGGTCTGCAAGACCTTTGTTGATTTCCTTTAACGGCGGCCCAGGTTCTGGGTCCGTTTGGATGCATTTGGCCTATACAGGTCCAAGAATCCTTAAAATTGATGACGAAGGCTATCCTGTACAACCTTACGGCGTTAAAGAAAACCCTTATTCCGTATTGGATGTAACCGATATTGTTTATGTAAATCCTGTAAATACAGGATATTCACGCACAATTCCTGAAACTGGAAAAGAAGTGGACCGCAAAAAATTCTTCGGAATCAATGCGGACACCAAATATTTGGCCGAATGGCTGAATACCTTTGTTTCCAGAAATAACCGCTGGAATTCCCCAAAATACATTGTGGGCGAAAGTTATGGAGGTACCCGTGTAATGGGGCTTTCCTTGGCTCTTCAAAATCAACAATGGATGTATTTGAACGGTGTGATCATGGTTTCTCCTGCCGATTATAAAGTGTTCCGTGATAATGACCCTGTTTCCAGTGCCCTGAACATGCCTTATTATGCAGCAGCTGCATGGCACCATAAAGCTTTACCATCAGATTTGCAAAGCAAAGACCTTTTAGAGGTTTTACCAGAGGTAGAAGAATTCACGATAAATGAGTTGTTGCCGGCCATTGCCAAAGGTGGTTTTATCGCTGATTCTGAACGTAAATCCATTGCCGATAAAATGGCCCGTTATTCCGGTTTGAAATCAAAAGACATCATTGACCACAACCTGGATGTGCCTACGCAATTCTTCTGGAAAGCTTTGTTGAGGGATAAAGGCGGATATACTATAGGACGTTTGGATAGCCGTTATTTAGGAATTGACAAAACATTGGCTGGTACCCGACCTGATTATTCTCCTGAGCTAACCTCTTGGTTGCATAGTTTTACGCCGGCCATAAACTATTATTTGCAGGAAGAACTTGACTTTAAAACCGATATTAAATATAATATGTTCGGCCCTGTTCGTCCTTGGGACGACAGCGACGATAATGTTAGGGACAATCTTCGTCAAGCTATGGCTCAGAATCCATACTTAAACGTTTTGATTCAATCGGGTTATTATGATGGTGCCTGTACCTATTTTGCAGCCAAGTACACCATGTCTCAAGTAGACCCAAGTGGTAAAATGAAAGATAGATTTGAATGGAAGGGGTATCGCTCTGGACACATGATGTATTTGAGAAATGAAGATTTAAAATCAGCCAACGAAGATATTAGGGCGTTTATTTTAAGAACCCAAGCCAACGGGAAGAGCGCGAAATATTAATTCAGATAACATTTAAGCTAATAAAGGCGGTATGATAAAAAAAATCATACCGCTTTTTTATTGAAATAATTTTACATGAAATTTCATACTTTTAACCAAAACCGCACATAGTGAAAAAACAAACGATACTCTGGATCATGCTATCTTTTTTAGGATTGTCGAGCACCTCTAAAATGAACGCACAAGATTGGCCCAATTTGGAAAAATATAAAAATGCAAATGCTCAACTCGCCGCTCCTGCAAATGGAGAAAATCGGGTGGTTTTCATGGGCAATTCCATCACCGAAATGTGGATAGGGACCCATCCAGAATTCTTTAAGGACCATCCGTATGTAAACCGTGGCATTGGCGGACAGACAACACCACAGATGCTGCTACGTTTCCGTCAAGATGTGATTGACCTTAATCCAAAAGTAGTGGTGATTTTGGCCGGCACCAACGATATAGCTGGCAATACAGGCCCCATGACGTTAGAACAAATCCATGATAACATCTTGTCCATGGTGGAGTTGGCAAAATCCAATGGTATCACGCCCATTGTTTGTTCTGTACTTCCTGCCTACGATTATCCTTGGAGGCCGGGTTTGGAACCCAATATCAAAATTCCAAAACTCAACCAAATGCTCAAGAAAATGACCGAGGCCCAAGAAGTAATGTATCTGGATTATTTCTCGGAAATGGCCGATGATAGAAATGGACTTCCATCAGAACTTACGACGGACGAAGTTCACGTGACCAAAGCTGGATATGAAATTATGGAGCGAATGGTACAAGGAGCCATTGATAAAGCCCTAAAAGATCTATAAAATGGAAAATGCCGACTTTGTTGCCGCTTTTGAATCAGGGGAATTCCCTCCTCAAGAGTTCAACCATAAGGCCCATATAAAACTAGCTTGGATTTATTTGGGGTTGTTTGACGAAAAAACCGCCATTTCCAAAACTTGTGAAGCCATCAAAAATTTTGATATGCTCCACGGCGATGGTACCAAGTATCATACTACATTGACCGTTGCTGCGGTAAAAGTGATACATCATTTTAGACAAAAGTCCAATGCAACCACCTTTGAAAATTTTGTGGCAGAATATCCAAAATTGGTTACCTCTTTCAAGGAATTACTTTTTCAGCATTATGATAAGGGTGTGCTTACCGACCCAAAAGCAAAAACAGCATACTTACAACCGGACTTGCTTCCATTTACCTAAACGCTTGCTTATAATTTAGTTACATTGCAGCATGCAAAATGGCAAGGTCAGCATTATTATTCCCTTTAAAAACACTGCACACTATCTTCCCGAATGTTTGGATTCCATTGTGAATCAATCTTATACCGATTGGGAAGTCTTGGCCGTAAACGACAATTCTACCGACGAAAGCTATGAACTGCTAACCTCCTACTCCAATAAAGATGAGCGCATTAAGGTCTTTCAAAATAAAGGCTCGGGGATTATTCCTGCGCTTCAAACCGGCTATGCTAAAAGTAATGGTGCTTTTGTCACCCGCATGGATTCGGACGACATAATGAGACCCAACCGATTGGAAGTCATGGTAAATTCATTACATGAAACTGGGCCCGGTTATATTGCTGTTGGTCAGGTAAAATATTTTTCGGACCGAGGAATTAGCAATGGTTACGAGCGGTATGAGGAATGGTTGAATGGATTGACATCAACCGGTAATAATTTTGATGAAATTTACAAGGAGTGTGTAATTCCTTCTCCTTGCTGGATGGTTCACCGTGAAGATTTTGAAAAATGCGAAGGTTTTAAACCCCAGCGCTATCCCGAAGATTACGACCTCACTTTTCGATTTTACGAACAAGGTTTTAAGATTATTCCTTGCGATCCAGTCTTGCATATGTGGCGCGATTACGATACACGTACCTCACGTACACACGAGCACTACGCCCAAAACTATTTTTTGGACATCAAGCTCCATTATTTCTTAAAGTTGAACCATGACCGAACCCGACCATTAGTGGTCTGGGGAGCAGGATTTAAAGGGAAGAAAATTGCAAAAGGGCTTAAAAAACAAGGATTAGAGTTTGTTTGGCTGTGCGACAATCCTAAAAAAATAGGGAAAAGTATTTACGGCAAAGAACTCGTTCATTTTGAAGCCTTGCAGAATCTGAATAATCCACAAAGTATCATTACCGTAGCTAATGAAAATGCCCAAAAAGAAATTAGGAGATACTTTTCAGAATTAGAGCAATCCCCCATGCAGGATTATTTCTTTTTTTGCTAAGGTGTAATTCCGCACGGATGCTGAACGTAGTCGAATCATGATATGGAATCCACCTGTGACGAGACCCCAAAAAAATTCCGATAACTATCGGAACAGGATGACAAAGGAATTCTTAATCCGCGATAGCTATCGGGATACTCAGAATGAAAAAAGGTTTATTGATGCTTGTTCATTGGTTATTGTTGATTGTTCATTCACAATTGCCAAATGAAGTTTGAAATCAGAATGTTTTAATGCCTATCTTTGATCAAGCAATATTGGGAATGCAGTTTAAACATCCAGAAATTCTTTGGGCACTTTTTCTTCTAATCATTCCTATTCTCATTCATTTATTTCAGTTACGACGCTTTACCAAAACTCCGTTTACCAATGTGGCCATGCTACAAAAGGTGATTTCGGAATCAAGAAAGAGCAATTCCCTTAAGAAATGGCTGCTGTTGTTTACCCGACTTTTGCTACTTGCCGCTATCCTAGTTGCTTTTGCACAACCGTTCACCTCTGCCACTAGGGCGCTTCAGGAAAAGGAAACTGTTGTTTATTTGGATGATTCCTTCAGTATGCAGGCCAAGAGCAATGGTATTTCGCTTTTGGAAAAAGCAGTGCAGGATTTCATTAAAAATATTGATGGTGAAACGGAGTTCAGTCTGTTTACCAACGAAAAAACATTCAAAAATGTTCGTGTTACAGATATTCAAAATTCATTGTTATCGCTCCCCTACTCCTACAAACAATTGAACTTGAATGAAATTAGCCTAAAGGCCAATAGTTTGTTTTCCCAAAATAGCGGGACAGTCAAAAACCTTATTGTGGTTTCTGATTTTCAAGAAAGATTGGCTGCTGGAAACACTTCGTTGGATTCTACGTTATTCGCACACTTTGTTCCGATGCAACCACTGGAAATACAAAATGTATCCATTGATTCTGTTTTTGTGGATGATGGTTTGAATGAACAGGCAACACTTCAAGTATTTCTTTCAGGTGGAAATGAGGACGGGGCATTGCCCATTTCACTATATAATGATGATGAACTGATTGCCAAAACAGCGGCAAAATTTAAATCAAACGGAGAGGCTGAAGTCGAATTTACCATTCCCGTAAATGAACAATTGAATGGACGATTGAGTATTATCGATAATGCCTTGGGGTACGATAACCGGTTCTATTTCAATATCAATTCCAAAGAAAAGATAAAGGTGTTGGCCATTAGCGAATCGAATAGCGATTATCTGAACCGCTTATTTCGTGGCGATGAATTCGATTTTCAAAAATATGCCTTAAACCAATTGGATTACAGTAATTTAGATAATCAAAATGTAGTGGTTCTCGATAATTTGACCACAATCCCAAGCAGTCTCCAAAATATCCTGCGTACTTTTAAAAATAATGGAGGTACCCTAATCATAGTGCCTTCCATAAATAGTGACTTATCATCCTACAATAGTTTTTTGTCCAGCTTATCGGCCACACAATTTTCGGAGAATATTACATCAGATGCACAACTGACTACCATTACGTTCGACCATCCGTTGTATCGCAACGTTTTTGAGCAGGAAGTGACCAATTTTCAATATCCATCCGTAAAAAAACACTTTAAGGTACAGACCAGTCTACCTACGGCTTTATCCTTGGATGGTGGTGATTCATTTTTATCTGGAGACAACGGACTCTATATTTTTACGGTTCCTTTGACATTGGAAAATTCAAATTTCATCAACTCGCCGTTGATTGTGCCCACCTTTTATAATATGGCACAATCCAGCTTGCAAATACCGAAGCCTTATCATAACCTTGGTGAAGCAACCACGGTAGATATTTCCGTTCAAATTGGTAGCGACGATATTTTGAAAGTGTCCAAAGAAGGTTATGAGTTTATTCCGTTACAACAGACTTTCCCTAATCGGGTACGTCTCACGTTTGACCAAAACCCGACCGAGAATGGTGTTTATTCCATTCTGCAGAACGAACAAACTTTACAAAATATCAGTTTTAATTACCCTAGAACGGAAAGTCAACTCAAATATCTGGATATGGGAACTTTGGAAAATATAAACACCATGGATTCCGTTCCGGAGCTATTTGAATATCTTGAAGCGGAGAACAACATTACCGCATATTGGAAATGGTTTGTTATTTTAGCGTTGCTTCTGGCGCTTATTGAGGTTATTATTCAAAAATTTGTTACATGAACATTCTGCTGAAGTCTGCAAAAATTGTATGCCCGGAGAACAAGGAACTTCACTTGAAAAAGCGTGATATCCTTATCAAAAAAGGAATTATTGAAAAGATTGGTGTTTCTGTGGAAGCCCCTGCCAATATAAAAGCTATAGATAAAGAAAATCTGCACGTTTCCTTAGGTTGGTTCGATAGCAGCGTAAGTTTTGGTGAGCCAGGTTTAGAGGAACGGGAAACCATTGCCAATGGACTTTATACTGCTGGTAAAAGTGGATTCACCGATATAGTTCTCAACCCAAATACCAATCCTGTGCCCGATACCAGCTCCGATGTGGTTTTCCTAAAAGAACGTGGACATGGTATGGCAACAAAAATATACCCGTTGGGTACGTTGACCAAGAATGCCAATGGTGTTGAGCTTGCGGAGCTTTTTGATATGAAAAATGCGGGCGCTGTAGCTTTCTACGATTTTAAAAAGCAAGTTTCCAACCCCAATTTGTTAAAAATAGCCTTGTTGTATGCCCAAAATTTTGATGGGTTGGTCTATTCCTTTCCACAGGACGGTAACATTAAAGGCAATGGGGTAGCACATGAAGGCGAAATGTCAACAAAACTTGGACTAAAAGGTATTCCTGCACTTTCAGAAGAACTTCAGATTGCCCGAGATCTTTTTATCCTTGAATATACAGGTGGTAAAATGCATATCCCCACCCTATCATCTGCTGGTTCGGTAAAACTTATTGCCGAGGCTAAGAAAAAAGGGCTGGACATAACGTGCAGCGTTGCGGTTCACAATCTCTTGTTTTCGGATGAAAGTCTAAATGAGTTTGATTCGCATTTTAAGGTTTCTCCTCCACTACGTACAAAATCCGATAGTAAAGCATTGATCAAAGGATTGAAAAATGGAACCATTGATTTTGTGACTTCGGACCATATTCCTATGGACATTGAGCACAAACGTGTGGAATTTGACAACGCGAAAAGCGGTAGCCTTGGTTTGGAGTCGGCCTTTGGAGGTTTGAACACTATCTTTGATTTGGAAGAGACCATCTCTTTTTTAACAAAAGGTCGCTCTCGATATCAAATTGAGGCCCCAAAACTAAAAGAAGGCTCGAAAGCTTGTTTGACATTGTTCAACCCTGATAAAGAATACACTTTTGAGACAAATGACATTCTTTCTACTTCAAAGAACAGTATGTTCCTGGGCTCAACATTGAAAGGAAAAGTTTACGGAATCATAAACAATGATCAAAGTACACTATAATGAGTAATTCCAACCCCGGAAAAACCACCGCAATTGTGGCCTATATTACCATAGTAGGCTGTTTAATTGCTATTACCATGAATATTGAGCCCAAGAACGCCTTTGCCCGTTTTCATATTCGGCAAGCTTTTGGAATACATGTTCTTTTCCATGCATTGGCTATTTTATTAACCTACACTGGTTTTGTTTATCTGTCCGTACCGATCTACATTTTTTACCTTATCATTTGGGTGTATGGTTTTCTTCAAGTTTTAAATGAAACGACCAAGCCATTACCTGTTTTGGGTAAATACTTTCAAAAATGGTTCACATTCATATCATAAATTAAAACAATGTCCCTAAAACCCTTATCGTTAGAATATTTAGTGCGGCCCTCATCCAAAGATTCAGGAAAAATCCCTGCACTTTTTATGTTTCATGGTTATGGTAGCAACGAAGAGGACCTTTTTTCATTTGCATCTGAACTACCTGAGGAATTGATGATTTTTTCCTTAAAAGCTCCCTATGACCTTGAACCTTTTGGACATGCTTGGTATGCCATAAATTTTGATGCGGAACAGGGAAAATGGAGTGATGATGAACAGGCCAAAGAATCAAGGGAGAAAATTGTCACATTTATTGATGAGGCTATTGATGCGTATGATCTGGACAAGAGCAACATTACACTTTTAGGATTCAGTCAGGGAACCATATTGAGCTATGCAGTAGCCTTATCCTACCCTGAAAAGGTGAAGAATGTGATTGCGCTCAGTGGATACATCAACGAGAATATTTTGGTTGACGATTATGCAAATAAAGACCATAGTCAGTTGAATTTCTATGCTTCACATGGTCAGGTGGATCAAGTCATTCCTTTGGAATGGGCCCAAAAGTCACCAGAATTCCTGAAAAAAATGAATATTCCAACCATGTACCAAGAATTTCCTGTAGGTCATGGCGTTTCACAACAAAATTTCTTTTCCTTTAAAAAGTGGTTGGAGGAGCATATTTGATTTTTTAGATGATTGTTTTTTTGAACTTGAATTGGTCACTCTGAAGGAGTTCCACGACTGAAGAATCTAGATTTCTCGTACCGATAAAATATCGGGGCCGCTCGAAATGACAGCCATAAAATTATTTGAAGATTCTTCGCTCAGCTCAGAATGACATACTGTGTTTTGCACGGGGTTATTTCATAATAAGACCCAGAAACAATTCCGATAATTATCGGGACAGGGGGATTGTAAAGGTTAATAATCCTGTGGGGCGTAAAGTAAATATTCTGCTAAGGTAAAGTTTACGCTTAGGTCATCCTTGAGCTCATATTTAATAATTAGATCACCCCAGTATTTTCCATCGGAAAAATCGGCCAAGATCCATTTATGGTTCAGTACCTTTATTTTATTGATCTTGAAATCACTTTCCATCCCTTCATAGGGAATTAAAGGGTTATCTCCTTTTTGTTCGTTGGTTTCCAATAACTTATCTTGAATGTAGAGTGATGGGTTTTCTATGTTCAGATGCTCATAATACGCTAGAGCATCATCATTGTTCTCCAAAGTAAAATACTGCATATCCAGTACTTTAAGGTGCATTGTTTGTAGGGAATCTTTGAGTTCTTCCACTTCAGTTTGTAATTGATTAACATCCGTGGTCAATGCTTTTTGCATATTGTTACCGGTAACAAATTGAAACAGGGCCAGCAAAGCTGCAAAGACAAATAGGTATAAAAAAATTCTACTCTTCATGGAGCTTATATTTTTAATTGTAGGTTATCGTAGGCCAAATGTATGTTTTTAGGGAGACTTTTTTCCACTTCTTCATGAAATCCCAACAAAGCACTGATATGGGTAAAATAGGTCCGCTCTGCCCCTACTTCTTCTGCGAACTCCAAAGCTTCTTCCAAATTAAAATGGGAATGGTGCGGTTCTATTCTTAGCGCATTAACTACCAATACCTTAGCACCCTTCATTTTTTTTATTTCTTCCTCTTCTACCCGTTTTACATCGGTCATGTACACAAATTCACCAAATCGATATCCAAAAACCTGCAATCTGTTGTGAAAAGCTTCAATGGGAACTACATCCAAATCACCCAAGGGAATTTTTTCATCTTTTGAAACATTGTGAACTTTTACGGCAGGAGCACCGGGATAACGGTCTTCATCAGCAAAAATATAGTCGAAACGCTTGCGTAGAGAATCATTAACCCTAGGATGGGCATAGATTGGAATATCCCCTTGTCTAAAGAAAAAGGGGCGAATATCGTCAATTCCTGCTGTGTGGTCCGCATGCTCGTGTGTAAACAAAATTCCATCCAACTTACTTATTGGATTGGTCAACATTTGCTGCCTAAAATCAGGGCCGCAATCAATTACGTAGTTGTAATTTTTCCACGAAATCAATACGGATACCCGCAGTCTTTTGTCTTTGGGGTCTTTGCTGAGGCAAACAGGATGGTTGCTTCCGATAACAGGAATTCCCTGAGAAGTTCCCGTGCCCAAAAAAGTAATGGTCATCTTATCATCCATTAAATCCAAAATTATAACTTATTTATTTAATAGATTAATTGAAGAGTGTAACTTTGCTATACTTTAAAAAAACGGACATGCCCAGCATACCAAGCAAACAAAATGCTTTTGAAAATATTCCTTCCATAAAGGCGAAAACCCTTAGGATCAATTTGAACCAAGATATTTATGGAACCTTTGCCGAGATCGGCGCAGGACAGGAGACCGCCAGACATTTTTTTAGGGCCGGTGGAGCCTCGGGAACCATTGCAAAAGCAATGAGTGCCTACGATAAGTCCTTTAGCGATGCCATTTATGGGATTGAGGAAGATGGACGCTACGTTACACAATCCCGTTTAAAAAAGATGTTGGACCACGAAATGCGATTGGTCGAAGAACGAATCAGTAGGGACAGTAATCCTGATTATTTGTTTTTTAGTTATGCCAACACTGTGGCCACTATAGATTTTTCCAAACGATACAAAGGACATGGGTGGGTAGGTCTTCGTTTTCAATTAGATCCCGACCAAAAGGAATATGATGAAATTGTACTTCATATCCGCTTTAAACAAAATGAAGCTAGATTACAGCAAGAGACACTTGGGATACTTGGTGTAAACTTGATTTATGGTGCATTTTTCAAGTTTCATAAGCCAAGAAAACTATTGAAATATCTGTACGATCATATTGACCATGATACCTTGGAAATTGATATGATCAATTTTACGGGACCCAACTTTGCCGATGTTGATAACAGATTGATGAGCCTTCAGCTCATTAAAAATGATATGACCGATGCGGTAATGTTTGGCCCCGACGGGCATAACTTGCTTCCCGCAGCAGTACTTTACAAAAAGAGTATTTTGGCGCTTCGAGGTAGTTTTAGACCTGTTACCAAGGTTAATATGGACATGTTCCAAAAGTCGTACGATATATTTGTCCGGGAACAGACCGTCGAATACGAGAATACCATTGTGGTTTTTGAGATAACACTTTCCAATCTTAAGGCTTCGGGTGAAATTGACGAACAGGACTTTATGGACCGAGCAGAACTTTTATGTTCACTTGGACATACGGTATTGATATCCAAATTCCAAGAGTATTATAAACTTGTGGAATACTTCAATAATTACACCAAGGCCAAGATTGGACTGACCATGGGGGTAAATAATTTGGTGGATGTATTTGATGAAAAATATTATCGTCACTTAAGTGGCGGTATTTTGGAAGCGTTCGGTAAATTGTTCTTTAAGGATTTGAAAGTTTACCTATATCCAATGAAGGACCCAGAAACAGGTCAAGTGCTCACAAGTAATAATGTGAAGGTCCATCCACGAATGAAGGAATTGTACAAATTCTTCAAGTACAATGGAAAAGTGATGGATATTATCGACTACGATCCTGAGGTACTCCACATTTTTTCAAGGGATGTACTCAAGAAGATCATCAAAAAAGATGAAGGTTGGGAAAAAGAACTACCTGAAGGTATTGCAGAAATTATAAAAGAGAAGAATTTGTTTACACGAAAGGTTCTCGAAGAAAAAGAATAACAGAAAAGGCGCTGAATCAGCGCCTTTTTTATTTCTACACTTTCTTATGCCAATATTTGTGCCGCGTGATCCTTGGTCTTTACCTTTTCAATCACATTTTCCACTACCCCATCGCCGTTGATAATAAATGTGGTTCGGTGGATTCCATCATACTCTTTGCCCATGAACTTCTTAGGGCCCCATACACCGAAGGTGTTGATTACGGTATGGTCCTCATCTGCCAATAACGGGAAAGGAAACTCGTATTTATCTTTAAAATTGGCTTGTTTCTTTTCTGAATCGGCGCTCACTCCCAAAAGTTCGAATCCTTGGTCTTGCAATTCCTTGTAGTTGTCCCTTAAATTACATGCCTCCGCCGTACAACCTGGGGTATTTGCTTTGGGATAGAAAAAGACCACTAGCTTTTTTCCTTTGTAATCATTTAGATTTATTGTGTTACCGTCTTGGTCTTTTGCTGAAAAATCAGGTACTTTATCTCCTACTTTTAACATATTCATGTGCGTTGCTCTTGAATTTATTGTTTAATATTTATAATAACAAAGTTAAACAAATATGACCAAACAAGAAAAGGTTGAATTCGTTATAAAAACCTTGGATGAATTATATCCAACAATTCCTATCCCTTTAGATCATAAAGACCCATATACATTATTGATAGCGGTATTGTTATCGGCCCAAAGTACAGATGTTCGTGTAAACCAGATTACCCCGTTGTTATTTAAAAAAGCGGATAATCCCTATGATATGGTAAAGCTTTCGGAAGAAGAGATTCGGGAAATTATTAAACCCGTAGGCCTCTCCCCTATGAAGTCGAAGGGTATTTACGGGCTTTCCAAAATTTTGATTGAAAAATATAATGGCAAAGTGCCTAGAGACATTGCATTGTTGGAAGAATTACCGGCAGTAGGACATAAAACTGCCAGTGTCGTTATCTCACAAGCTTTTGGTATCCCTGCTTTTCCAGTGGATACACATATACATAGACTTATGTACCGATGGGGTTTCAGTAATGGGAAAAATGTGGTACAGACCGAGCGTGATGCCAAACGGTTGTTCCCAAAAGAAATTTGGAATCGATTACATCTTCAAATTATTTGGTATGGTCGGGAATATTCGCCAGCACGGGGTTGGGATTTGGAAAAAGATATTATCACCAAGACCATAGGAAGAAAAACGGTGATCCACGAATACCATAAAAACAAAAAGAGCCGCTAATTGCGGCTCTTTTCGTCAGTTTGATCCTTAAATTAATTCATTGTTACTTCAAACTGGTGTTTTTTGTAGTCAACTACATGAATCGATTTTGAAAAGCTAAGTAAGAAATCAACTGTTTTCTGACTCGCTTTTACCGTTTTTACGGATTTTTGTTCTTCAGAGTAAATGTTTTCCATATTCTAGCGTAAGTAATTGTTTCCATAGTATAACGGCGCTAGATTGGAAATATTGCAGGTTTCGACGTAATGCTCGATTAATTCGTTAAAACGATATTCTTACGCTCAACTATTTTTCTAAGGTTTATAAGGGCGTATCGCATCCTTCCCAAGGCTGTATTAATGCTAACATCGGTGTTTTCGGATATTTCCTTGAAGCTCATATCCTTGTATATGCGCATGATCAATACTTCTTTTTGATCATCTGGCAATTCATCAATCAAAAGCGTTAAGTCGCTTTCTATTTGATCTTTTATGATCTGCTTTTCAGCATTCAACTTTTCGTCCTTGATTACAGAAAAGATATTGAAGTCATCACTGCCCTCAAACTTGGGCATTCTTTTATTTTTACGGAAATGATCTATCACTAGGTTATGCGCAATTCGCATCACCCAAGGTAAAAATTTACCTTCTTCACTGTACTTTCCTCTTTTAAGGGTTTTGATCACCTTGATAAAAGTATCTTGGAAGATGTCCTCTGCAACATCTCTGTCCAAAACTTTGCTGTAAATGAAGCTGGTGATTCTTTGGTTGTGCCTGTTGATAAGAATTTCAAGAGCCTTTTCGTCTCCGTCAATATAATTCTTTACTAAAATCGAGTCTTTAATCTGTAGTTGTTCCATACAAATTACTTTTTTTTGGGTTAAAACACAGTCCTCCCTTTACAAGGAAAACCTTAGTTATTCAGTTTTTAATCTTTAAAAAAGTAATTATTCTGTATAGGCCTATCAGGATTTTAATTACACTTCAAATATAGATAAATAGGCAGGCGACCTAAAAACTATGTTGTGAGTTGACGATTTTTATATGTTAACTGTTACAATATACGTATTAAGTGTGGTGTATCGTATCTTTGAGACCCTAATTTTAACAAATGGCAATCAATATAAACGTAGACCCCAAGCAGAATATTATTATTAAAGGTGCCAAGTTGCATAACCTTAAAAATATTGATGTTGTTATCCCAAGAAATAAGCTGGTGGTAATCACTGGATTATCGGGTTCTGGAAAATCCAGCTTGGCTTTTGACACTTTATACGCAGAAGGTCAACGTAGATATGTGGAGAGCCTCTCATCTTATGCCCGACAGTTTTTGGGGAAATTGGACAAACCCAAAGTAGACTATATAAAAGGTATAGCACCTGCGATTGCCATAGAACAAAAAGTAAACTCCACAAATCCTCGTTCCACGGTAGGGACCACCACCGAAATTTATGACTACCTCAAGTTGTTGTATGCCCGAATCGGCAAGACTTTATCCCCCATCTCGGGCAAAGAAGTAAAAAAGCATACCGTAACCGATGTCATTAATTATATAAAGGAGTTGAACGAAAGGGATAAGCTCCTGTTATTGGCACCGATTACCATTAGCGAAGAACGCGAACCATTAAAATCGTTGGAGCTTTTTTCCAAACAAGGGTATGCTCGTATTAAATATCAAGGTGAAGTCATCCGAATAGATCAAGCTCCTGAAGATATTGGAAGGGAGTTCGATTTGGTTGTGGATCGTATCATTGTGAAAGATGATGAGGATTTCTACAATCGTTTGGCCAATGCAGTTGACAATGCCTTTTTTGAAGGAAAGGGTCAATGCACCATCGAAAACCTTCAAACTGGGGATATCAAAACTTTTAGCAACCAGTTTGAACTGGATGGAATGAAATTTTTGGAGCCCAATGTGCATCTGTTCAGTTTCAACAACCCTTACGGTGCTTGTCCCAAATGTGAAGGTTATGGAGATGTTATCGGTATTGATGAGGATTTGGTGATTCCCAATACAGCTTTATCGGTTTATGAAAACGCTGTTTTCCCTTGGCGTGGAGAAAGTATGGGCTGGTACCGAGATCAATTGGTGAACTCAGCCTATAAATTCGATTTTCCCATCCATAAACCTTGGTTCGAACTTACCGAAGAGCAAAAGCAACTGGTATGGGAAGGAAATGACCATTTTATTGGTATCCATAAGTTTTTTGAACAGCTAGAGGAAAAAAGTTACAAAATTCAGAACAGGGTGATGCTTTCCCGTTATCGTGGAAAAACCAGATGTTCGGTCTGTAAGGGAAAGCGATTACGCAAAGAAGCAGATTACGTAAAGGTCGGCAGAAAATCCATTTCCGATTTGATTGAATTGCCCATTAATAAATTGATGCCATTTTTTGAAGCGCTTCAGCTTTCCGAACACGATACCGCCGTGTCCAAAAGATTGCTCAAAGAAATTACTACGCGTTTGGACTTTTTGGACAAGGTTGGTTTGAGCTATCTTACATTAAATAGAAAATCCAATACGCTGTCAGGTGGAGAAAGTCAGCGCATTAATCTAGCCACATCCTTGGGAAGTAGCTTAGTAGGCTCCATGTACATTTTGGACGAGCCGAGTATTGGATTGCATCCCAGAGATACCGAGAATTTGATTGAAGTATTAAAGTCTCTTAGAGATTTAGGTAATACCGTTATTGTAGTAGAGCACGATGAAGATATCATGAAAGCTGCAGATGAAATCATCGATATTGGTCCCGAAGCGGGAACCTTGGGCGGTAATGTTGTGGCCACCGGAGATTGGGAAGCCATCCTCAAATCAGACTCCTTAACAGCTTCCTATCTTAATGGAACAATGGAAATATCTGTTCCCAACGAACGTAGAAATTCAAAACACTACATACAAATAAAAGGTGCACGGGAAAACAACCTTAAAAATATCGATGTCACTTTTCCATTGAATGTGCTGACCGTGGTCACGGGTGTATCAGGAAGTGGAAAAAGTACTTTGGTAAGAAAAATACTGTATCCTTCTATATTAAAGGAAACGGGCGGGTATGGAGAAAAAGCAGGTCAGTTTTCGGCTATGGAGGGCAAGTATGCCCACATCAAACATGTGGAATTTGTAGACCAAAATCCAATCGGACGTTCATCTCGTTCCAACCCAGTTACCTATATAAAAGCATATGATGATATTCGTAGTCTGTTTGCATCACAAAAGTTGAGCAAGCTACGTGGCTATAAGGCAAAGCACTTTTCATTTAACGTAGATGGAGGTCGATGTGAAAAATGCAAGGGCGAGGGTGAAATCACTGTGGAGATGCAGTTTATGGCCGATGTTCATTTGGAATGTGATGCATGTGATGGCAAACGATTCAAAAAGGATATTTTAGAAGTTCAGTTTGAAGGAAAAAACATTGATGACCTCCTCAATATGACCATTGATGATGCTATAGAGCATTTCTCTACCTACAAACAAGATAAAATTGTGACCAAATTAAAGCCGTTGCAGGATGTAGGATTGGGTTACGTAGCACTCGGTCAGTCCTCCTCTACCCTTTCTGGTGGCGAAGCTCAACGGATAAAACTCGCATCATTTTTGGTAAAAGGCCATACCAAGGAAAAAGCCTTGTTCATCTTTGATGAACCTACTACCGGACTTCACTTTCACGATATTAAAAAATTGCTAAAATCCTTTGATGAACTTATAGATAAAGGACATTCTGTAATTGTTATAGAGCACAATATGGAGTTGGTGAAATGTGCCGATTATATTATAGACCTTGGCCCCGAAGGTGGTGAAAAAGGAGGTAATTTAGTGGTTGAGGGAACTCCTGAGGAAATCATTAAAAACACGACTTCTTTTACCGCAAAATATTTAAAAGCAAGTATTTAACTACTGCGTTTTTTAAATAATACAACAAAGAATCCAAGAAGGATTCGATAGTATATCTTAAGCCCTGATACTTACCTATTTTGTGGGTTTAATCCCATAATTCTTTCTAAATCAAGGAGTATCAGATAATTCCTATCAGATCATATTGGTCATTCATCAATTGAAAAGGGGGTTTCAAAAAGTCATGCCTTCACACCTTTCTGTCATCGATGATATTTGCAGCCAAATCAAATTAAACTTTCTATCTGTATTTGTATTACATGTAGATGTTTTTCTCTTACACCTTTCAAAGTTGATACTATCGATAATATAATACTCCAATCATGTTCTTTACGTATATCTCAGCAACAAAAAGAAACCCACTATTCCTCACCTGTGTTCTTTTTATTTCGATTTTCATAAATGCCAATGCCCATATTTCATCATACGATAAATCAATGGGTTTCGATGTAAATCCCGATTTTAACGAAGCTTATTCAAATGGGATGTACTTACCCATTATTTCACTAATAAAAATTGGAACGGTTAGCCCGGACTGTAGCCAAATTAGGTTCAATTTTCAAGTAGTGAATCAGAGTACTGCTGGCGAGGTTTTGGAAAATGTGGTTATAACGGACCCTGCTCTAGGCGGAATTGTAGCTGGAGCATTTTCTGGAGATGTCAATAACAATGGTCTCTTGGAAATAGGGGAAACTTGGGAAATAGAAGCCCTATATGATATTAAACAGGTCGATATAAACAATGGTCAATTCATAAATCAAGCCAACGTTCAGGCCGATGTTCAAGGTCAACCAGGAGTAACAGTAAATGACCTATCAGATGACGACAGTTTCTTCGAGGATCAGCCCACCGTTACGGATGTATCCTCCTGTCAGGCTGGCATTTCGGTTATCAAGACAGGTACGGCCATAGCAGGTATCGATGCAGGCCCAGGATGTAATTTTATCATTTATGAATTTGAAGTAGCAAATCAAGGACCGACCATATTGGAGAATGTGGTTCTCAACGATCCATTATTGGGCGGGAATTTAGCAGGTCCAGATTCAGGCGACGTGAACAACAATACTTTTTTAGATCCAGGTGAAACTTGGATATACTCTTCCATTTATGTGATAACCAATACTGATATTTCAAATGGTGAAGTGGTCAACCAAGCTATTGCCACAGCTGACATTCAGGGTCAACCCGGTGCTACGGTACAGGACCTTTCCGATGATAATAGCATATTGGAAGATGATGAAACTGTTATCGATTTGTCTTCCTGTCAACCAAGGATAGCTGTCGTTAAAACCGGCATTGCCCTTGAGGGCATTGAGGCAGGACCCGGGTGTAACCTTATTTTATATGAGTTCACAGTAACCAATGAAGGACCTGAAATTTTAGAGAATGTAGTTCTGAATGACCCGTTGCTTGGCGGTGATATTGCGGGTCCGGTTTCCGGTGATGACAACAACGATGGGTTCCTTGACTTGAATGAGGTATGGATATATGCTGCTGCATACAACACCCTCCAAAGTGATATAGATAATGGTTTTGTTGAAAATCAAGCCACTGTTACAGCAGATGTCCAAGGGCAACCTGGTGTAACGGTACAAGACCTTTCGGACGATAATAGCATATTGGAAGATGATCCAACCAAGGTAGATTTATCCTTCTGTTTGGGTGCAGGTATGGGATTGATTAAACAAGGTACAGTTGTTGACATTGATGGTGATGGATGCTTGGAAAGTATTTTGTACACATTCACACTCACCAACACGGGAACTGTGGATATCGACGAAATTGTTCTAGAGGATGAGCTTCTCGGTGGCGAAGTTCCAGGTCCAGTGGAGGGAACCGATGTCAATGATGATGGTATACTATCCGTAGGAGAGACATGGACTTACGAAGCTATATACGCCATTACTCAGATGGATATCGATAATGCTGCCGTCATCAATCAAGCAGAAGTAAATGGAGAAATTGTAAACTCAAACACCGCTGTTTTTGATCTTTCCCATGATGCCAATCTGGACGAAGACGGTCCAACCAGAACACCCGTACCCGATGATGCCTGTACCGAAGGTTCTGCAGATATAGGGTTGGTAAAAGTAGGGAATGTGGTGGATATTGATGGTGATGGATGCCTCGATAGCATACTGTATACCTTTACCTTGACCAATACGGGAGGCGTGGACATTGATGAGATAACCTTGGAGGATGAACTTCTTGGAGGTGAAGTCCCAGGACCTATTGATGGAACCGATATTAACGAAGATGGTATACTTTCCGTGGGTGAAACATGGACTTACGAAGCAATTTATGCCATTACCCAGATGGACATCGATAATGCTGCGGTTATAAATCAAGCTACAGTAAATGGTAAGATCGTGAATACCCAAATACCGGTCAGCGATCTTTCCCACGATGCCAACCTGGATGAGGATGGTCCTACAAGAACACCCGTTCCAAACGATGCTTGCACAGAAGGTTCAGCTACTATGGGACTTATTAAAGTAGGTACGGTAATCGATGTCAATGGCGACGGTTGCCTTGATAGTATCCTTTATACCTTCACTTTGACCAATACTGGTGATGTTGCTATCGATGAAATTACCTTGGAGGACGAATTATTGGGAGGTGTGGTTCCAGGACCCGTCGATGGAACGGATATCAACGAGGATGGTATACTGTCCGTTGGGGAAACTTGGACATATGAGGCTATTTATGGCATAACCCAACAAGATATTGATAATGCAGCAGTTGTTAATCAAGCTAAGGTAAATGGGGAGATCATAGCTACTGAAATTTCTGTATCAGACCTTTCACACGATGCCAACCTGGACGAGGATGGTCCAACAAGAACCCCCGTGCCCAATGATGCGTGTGCCGATGGTTCAGCTAGCATGGGACTTATAAAAGTAGGTACTGTGATCGATGTGAATGGCGATGGTTGCCTTGATAGTATCCTTTACACCTTCACTTTAACCAATACAGGTAGTGCAGATATCGATGAGTTAAGCTTGGAAGATGAGCTACTCGGAGGTGAAGTTCCTGGACCAATTGATGGAACAGACATTGGAAATGACGGTATCCTATCTGTAGGCGAAACATGGAACTATGAGGCAATTTATGCCATTACCCAACAGGACATCGATAATACAGCAGTTGTGAACCAAGCTACAATAAATGGTAAGATTCTCGGAACCGAAATTCCCGTTACCGACTTTTCACACGATGCCAACCTGGACGAAGATGGTCCGACTAGAACCCCCGTGCCAAACGATGCTTGTACAGAAGGGTCAGCCGGTATTGGTTTGATCAAAGAAGGATTAGTGGTTGATGTGGATGGCGATGGCTGTGTTGAAAGTATTCGATATACGTTTACTGTTACCAATCTTGGAAATGTGGACTTAGATCAGGTTACACTAGAAGATGAATTGTTAGGTGGGAATATTCCAGGACCAGAATCCGAAAGCATATTAGAAAATGGCATACTACAAGTAGGGGAAACCTGGACATATATTGCCCTTTATCCTATTACACAACAGGATATTACAAATGGTTCTGTCATAAACCAGGCGACTGTATTCTCCGAGCCTGTGGGCATCGATAATCAAGTGGCGGATTTTTCCGATAATGACAGTAATCTTGAGAATGATCCCACCAGAACACCTGTTCCCAATGATGCCTGCCCAGGAGATAATGGAAGTGGCACCCCCATATTTGGCATAGCCCTAATAAAAACCGGATTAAGTTTGGATACCGATCTTGACGGATGTGATGATACAATCGAGTATCGATTTACTGTAACCAATACGGGTACCATTGACTTGGAAAATATTATCCTGAACGATGATTTACTTGGTGGGCAAATCAATGCTCTGGAAAACAGTGAAGCTTCCGCGGATAATATTCTGCAACCAGGAGAAGAGTGGCTGTACACGGCTGCCTATCATCTAACCCAAGAAGATATAAATGGAGTATTTGTGGATAATCAAGCTGTGGTCACTGCAGATTTAATAGATACTACGGATTCTGTTTTTGATAATTCTGACGATGATAATTATGAGGAAAATGACATCACTTCCGTAAATGTATCCACCTTCTGCGAATACGCTGGAGGAGGCTCTGATTTCCAAATATTTAACGGAATGACCCCGAATGGCGATGGGTTGAATGATTACTTCCGGATCAAGGGAATAGAAAATTATCCCGATAACAATGTGAAAATTTTCAATAGATGGGGTGTGCAAGTCTACCAAGTAGATAGTTACGGGCAAGGCAATAACTTATTCTATGGTTTATCAGAAGGAAGAGCAACCCTGCAGAAGGACCGTGAACTTCCAAGTGGCACCTATTTCTACATACTGACTTTTACCAGTGAAGTCAACCCCGGGGATGAAAGCTATTCGGGATACCTATATATAAATAGGAACTAATACAACCCACACAATAAAGTAATCAAGAACCAAAGAATTTAACGAGAGGATGATACATCTAAAAACCTATAGAAACCATTGCCTGTTTGCATTGCTGCTTCTATCCATTTATACATCAAAGGCTCAGCAAGATCCACAATACACACAATATATGTACAATACCCAGGTCGTGAACCCTGCCTATGCCGGCAACAGGGAAATGTTGAGTTTTGGACTTTTGGGACGAACACAATGGGTAAGTTTGGAAGGGTCTCCCGAAACCGGGACCTTTACCGTGAATTCCCCTATTGGGCTCTATGACAATATGGGGCTCGGATTATCCATTGTATACGATAAAATTGGTCCGGCCGTGGAGTCCAATGTGGTTGTTGACTATTCGTATTCCATAAACCTTTCTTATAATACAAAACTAGCATTCGGCGTAAAAGCCGGGCTGGATATGTTGGATGTGGATTACTCGAAATTGACACTTTCTGAACAAAACGATCCCTATTTTCAATCCAATGTGGACAATGAACTACAGCCGCAAGTTGGAGCGGGTTTATATTTGAACAATGATAGGTTCTACGCGGGACTGTCCGTACCCAACTTTTTGAACACCAAACATTTCGATGAAAGTTCCTTGGAAAATGCCAATACCGATGATATTGCCATTGAACGTTTGCACTATTTCTTCATCACAGGTTATGTTTTCGACTTAAATGAAAATTTAAAGTTCAAACCAGCAACGCTGGTAAAATATGTAAGTGGTTCCCCATTACAATGGGATATTTCAGCCAACTTCTTGATCAATGAAAAGTTCACAGTGGGGGCTTCGTACAGATGGAGTGCTTCGGTAAGTGCGTTGGCAGGATTCCAAATATCGCCCAATTTCTTCGCGGGTGTGGCCTACGATTATCAATCCACTGATATAGAAAAGTACAGTGATGGTTCCTACGAAGTATTTCTCCGGTTCGACATATTCAACAAATCAGATAGGATAATAACTCCTCGATTCTTTTAAAAAAACAACCATGAAAAGAACGATAATTATACATGTATTTTCTATTTTCTTACTGGTCGGAAACGTATTTGCACAAGAAAATAAAATCAAAAAAGCGGAAGAAGAATTCAGTAATTATGATTACATCGATGCTAGAAAAATTTATTTGAGTGTGGTAGAAGACGGTTATAAATCCGCTCAAGTATTTGAAAAATTGGGAGACACTTACTATTTCAACAGTGAATATGCCGAGGCAAACACCTGGTATGGAAAACTAATGGACAACTACCCTGATCAGGTTAGGCCGGAATATTATTTCCGTACGGCGCAAACCCTCAAAAGTGTAGGCAAATATGAAGAATCCAAGAAAATGATGGAGAAGTTCAAGTTGTCTTCCCCTTCCAATCTAGCCAACAGCCAATTGAACAACTGGCAATCTTTTGAAAATCTTACCAATTCAGAGGGCAAGAATTTTAAAGTAACAAACATCACCTCTGAAATGGCCGGTTCAGATTTTGGACCCGCATTTTATGGAGACAAAATTGTATTTGCTTCATCTTCCAAAAACACCGAAGGAAGCAAAGTCCATGATTGGAACGGCCAGCCCTATTTGGATTTATTTGAAGCCGAGATCGGCGAAAACGGAAATCTAACCAATGTAATTAGCCTAAAGGGCGATATCAATTCACCTTACCACGAATCTTCCGCAGTATTTACCAGAGATGGAACAACCGTATACTTTACCCGTAACAATTATATTGATGGTAAAAAGAAAAGAGGCAAAAAACGCTTGGTAGGTCTAAAAATTTACAAAGCCACAAAAATTGATGAAAGAACCTGGGGCAATGTTCAGGAGCTTCCTTTTAACGATGACTCCTACTCCACTGCTCACCCTGCCTTGAATGTACAAGAAAACAAATTGTACTTCTCCTCCAATAGACCAGGTTCTATAGGGGAATCAGATATTTGGTATGTCGATATCATAAACAACAGCACATATGGAACCCCGATTAACTTGGGTCCGAACATTAACACAGAGCAACGAGAAACCTTTCCCTTTATAAGCGAAGAGAATACCTTGTTTTTTTCAAGTGACGGTCACTTCGGACTAGGAGGATTGGATGTTTTTAGAGTTTCTAAAAACAATGATCCAGATGTTGCGGAAATTATAAATTTGGGCCAACCCATTAATTCGAATCAAGATGATTTTGGATTTATTGTAAAAGAAAACGAAAAAATCGGATATCTCTCCTCCAATAGAGATGGCGACCAAGGTAGTGGTTCAGATGACATTTATGCCATTGCCGAAAACTGTAATGCCGTTATTTATGGTGCAATTACCGATGCCAACACCAATGATCCTTTAGAAGGTTCGGTAGTTTATCTGTTGGATGAAAACAGTAATGTGGTTTCCCAAAAAATCACAGGAGCCAATGGAAACTATGAATTTGACAACGAAATTGATTGCCAAAAACAATATGTAATAAGGGCCTCCAATGATGAAAAAGAATATCTATCCAATGAAAAAGTAGTATTAACACCCCAAGGATCCAATATGCTACAGGTAGATATCGCTCTTACCCCACCCGATTGCCCTATAAACGATTTGGGATGCCGATTGGACCTCCAACCGATTTATTTTGATTTTGATAAACATAATATTAGATCAGATGCAGAAGTGGAATTGGCCAAAATATTGCAGGCCATGAAAGAATATCCACAGTTAAGAATACATATCGAGTCTCATACGGATTCAAGAGGAAACGATGATTATAACGTGCAATTATCCGAACGAAGAGCTAAGTCAACTCTTGAATGGTTAGTAAATAAAGGAATTGACCGCAGTCGATTATCCTCCAAAGGATATGGGGAATCCCAATTGATCAATAACTGCTCTAATGGGATAAATTGCTCAGAAGAAGAGCATCAATTGAACCGCAGGTCAATGTTCATTATTCAATAATAGTAGTCAAAAACATATTTTTTATACTGTATATCAGCGTGTTACATTTTTTGGCACGCTGATTGCATTAAACAGGGTGGATGTAAATAGTTGCATCTAGAATTTAAAACCTTGTAGTATGAAAAAGTTAGTACTCATTATAGCAGCGGTTCTTTTTGGAATACCAAGTATCCAAGCAGAAACAACCAGTACAGTGGCTACTGCCATCAATTACCGATATGGAAATTCTTTCATTTTTGTGGAAGGTGGAGTTACATTCTCCGTTTATCCTGATGGTGAGTTCGATTTCTACATGGACAACAGGGTTAATGTGGGGGTCGGAGCCAGAATCGGAAACGTTGGAATCACGTTTAACTCAGGATATAATTACAACCCATATGTACAGTATGATGATTATGGTGCCGTAGTCCAAGTTGAAAACACCCCTATTTATTACGACTATTACGGACGTGTTTCACAAATTGGAAACGTAGATATCTGGTATAACAATGGTAGGGTTCGTAGACTCGGAGGAATGAACATTTACTATAATGGAGGGGTTTTCAGTCACTATACGGGATATATCAATATTTACAATAGAAGATATGTATACAGACCTTTCCATAGGTATTTTGCAAGACCTGCAGTAGGATTCTGTAATGTGTATGCAAGACCATATAGAAGGTATTACAGACCTATTAGATATACGTATTACGCACCATACAGACATAATACAAGACGTGCTTATGCCAACGTTGGCAGGGTTTACAGAAACAATAATAAATATAGAAGAGACAACATCTATAGAAATGACAGAAGGGTTTCTGTACGTAACAATAATAACAGAAGAGCGGATTATGGTAGAAACAATGCCATGGTATCCAAAAATTCTTCTAGAAGAGGAAATGCAGCGGTAAACCGTTCAAGTAATTCTGTAAAAAGACAGAAAGTAGCTTCTAGAGATTACACAGGTAATACGAATAGAAAGTCCAATAATGTATCAAGAGCTGGAAGAACGGTAGCTTCCAATAATAAAGTAACACGTACTCCAAACAAAAGAAGTGTGAGTCCAAGAGAAGTAACCCCACGTACAAAAGAAAGAAGTGCAAAGCACTCTACTAGAAGTACATACAGAAAACCAAAGACCACATCGCGAACATCAAATAGGTCTGTGGTGAGCAGGGAAAACTCTTCTTCAAGGAAAGCCGTTTCCAGAAGCTCTAGACCTAGTGTTAAAAAAAGTTCTGTAAGTAGAAAAACCACTTCTAGACCAAGTGTAAGCAGAAGCTCTGGTAACAGAAAAGGTAGCGCTAGAACAAGTAGCTCAAGAGGGTCTTCCAGACGAAATAATTAGATAGTTTTTTTAGGTTGGTTAGTTGTTTACCCCGTAGTTGAATTTATTCGCTACGGGGTATTTTTTTTGAGCCATTTGGATAGGAACCCCGTAACATCTTCCGAAATATTGAAGCGATACAAAATACCCACATACATCACTACGATAAGTAAGGACTTTAGGGCAATATTAATGATGGGATGAAACTGAAACTGCAATAAATCAAACAATACGGCCAATAGAACCAATGTGGAGAACACTTTAAAAGTGGCCGAAGTAAAAGGCAAAATACCAAATTTCATCTTTACAAAAACCAACTTTACCAAATTGAAGATGAAAATGGAAACAAAACTGGCCAATGCTGCGCCCTCTAGTCCCATCTTGGGAATTAAAATATAGTTTAATAAAATGGTCAGAGCTGCCAAACAGACCCCGAACACCAAGACTGTTTTATAATATCGGGAGTTATACAAAATGGAATTGATATTCCCTAAAAGTGAATCCATCACTTTGGCCAACCCAATCAAAAATACAATGGTAAACCCATTTCTATAATTTTCAGGCAGCATCAAATACAAATCGTTCAAGTTGAGAATAATTAATACAAACAAAATACCGGATGCAATAAACAATGTTAAAGAAGTCTTTTTATACAGTTTATCGAGACCAGCAGCATTGTTGGTGTTCAACAATTCTGCTGTTAACGGATAGGTAATCTGATGCATCGCGCGGGATGGGACAATAATCACTGTGGCAATGTAAACAGATACCCCATAATAAGCTACGTTTTCAATACTGATAAACTGGTTCAACATCACCTTATCTATTTCCAATAAAATAAGGGCTGCGGAACCCCCCAAAATAATGAGAAAGGAATAGGATAAGATTTCCTTGGTGTACGCTGGAAACTTAAAATCCAATTTGGGCATCCGTAACGTAAACGCATAAATTTTGATGACAACGGTTCGCAAAAGATATAGTCCCACCAAACATTTAAAGAAAATGTCCAACGAAATCACATCAAAATAAAAAAGTATAAGCAGTATAGAAACCCCTACCCTAGCAAAAACCTCTTTCATAAAGTTGCCGACAACTGACTTTAAATGAACCTTGGCCCAGGAATAAAACACTTCAAAATAGGCCATCGCAAGTCCCACAAAAAATACATACCATAGATAATCCTTCACCATGGGGTTAACCTGCGATACCCAGTCCCCGATGGAATCGTACCAAACCAAACCTACCAAGGCCACAGGGAGTATCCCCAGCAAGGGAATCAATAACATCAAGGTAAAAAAGCCATCCTTTTCCACTTCTTGATGGTTGCTATAATATTTTACCATGGTATTGTGCACCCCAAAGGCCATCAAGGGCATCAAAATAGCACCGGAGGCCAATATAAAAGTGACCAGGCCGTAATATTGATCGGGAAGAATCTTGGTATATAGAAACAACGTATTTATGGCCCCAAAAAAGAAACCCAAATACGTTATCAAAGTGTTCTGTATGGATTGTTTTAGAACAACGCCCATTAGATAAATTTAGCCAAAGATTCCGTTAGTGCCTTTCTGTGATACTGCTCCACCCTTTCAGAGTGGCAAACCAAAGTACCTTTTTCATATTGGTGGAAGGCATCCAAAAGTACATTTTTTAAGCGCTTGACCTCACCATGCAAACAGGTATTTCCCGCTTTGTGCTGCTCTACCATCGCTCCTGCTTCCCATCCTTTGGGGCCAATCGCCAAAATGGGACGCTTTGCATTCAAGTATTCAAATAATTTTCCGGGGATAATGCCTTTTGTCTCTTCCGAATCAATCTCCAACAACAAAAGCAACTGTGATTTTTGTTGGGTTTCCAAAACCTTATCATGGGAAAGGTAGCCCAACTGTTCCACATAATCATCTAGTCCAAAGGCTTTGATGGAATGCAGCACCTCTTCCCCCACTACCCCGGCCAACTGGATTTTAATCGCATTTTTAAAAGCTTCATTCTCTGCAATCAATTCTTGCAAAGCCTGCCAAAGCCCTAAAGGGTTTCTTCCTGTCAGCAACGAGCCTATATGGGAAATCGTAAACTTGGAATCCAGTTCTCTGGGCTTCAATTCATCATCAAAACCATTGGTGATCACTTTTATCGGTTTTGGAGTAATAGCCTCGAATTCAGTTTTGGTCGTGTTGCTAGTAACCACAATCTTATCTGCCCTAAGAAGCACTCCTTTCTCCAAAGCCTTATGCTTTAGTCGCGATGATTCGGTCAATCGTAATTTTTTGTGGTATCCTATCGATGTCCAAGGATCACGGAAATCGGCAATCCATTGGATGTTGTATTTTTTTTTGAGGCCAAGCCCTATCAAATGTAGACTGTGTGGAGGTCCTGTGGTTATAATGGTTTCAATGCCTTCATCCGCAATTACTTTGGCCAAATAAGAAATGGATGGGGTTACCCAAAGTTTACGTGCATCTGGAATAAAAAAATTGCCGCGAATCCATAGCAATATTTTTTCCATGAATGATGGATCTTTTTCCTTGATAATCCCAGAACTGATTGTCTTTGTTTTCTTTTTGGACAACAACGAAGCCCAACTATATGGTTCTCTGATAGGTTTCTTCAATATTTTGACTGAGCCTGGGATTTCGGAAACCAACTTTTCATCCATAATGGGATAACTTGGGTTTTCGGGAACATATACAATGGGTTCAAAACCGAAATCGGGCAGGTATTTCATAAACTTGAGCCAGCGCTGTACCCCTGGTCCCCCTGCAGGAGGCCAATAGTACGCTATGACCAGGATTTTTCGCATTAGGAATCTTCCTTTTTTCTGGAGAATAAGGTAAAGCCCAGTCCCCCAACTATAATCAGTCCTAAAAGAATATTGGATGCCAAGGTAATCTGGCTTCCCGTTTCCACCACTTCGGGCTCAAACTTGAACTCAATTTCATGTTGTCCAGCAGGGACCTTCATGCCACGCAAAGCATAATCCACTTTATAGTGTTTTTGTGGCTCCCCATCAACAAAGGCATTCCAACCCGATGGATAATGCATTTCTGAGAACACCGCAAAACCATCATTGGAATTGTTGGACGTATATTTTAAATAGTCAGGACGATACTCCACCAAATCAATGCTTGCCACAGAATCCACCTCATAACGCAATTTGGTCAAATCGGGATACTCACGGTTGTTTACCACCGCCTGTGTTTTGGAATTGAAATCTTTCAGTTTTAGAATTTCCTCATTGGCAGAAGAGACAGGTATCAATTGATCAACAAACCACGCATTCCCGTTAGCATCGGGATTCACGCCCGGGAAACTGTTCCCTTCTTCATCTTGTTGAATAATGTATTTAACATTCAACATGTTCAGCACCTGAAGATTGTTCCGATATAAATGATATTCGAATAAATTTTGAAGTGCTCGAGGCTTTGCCGCGTGATACCCACCAATGGATTTATGAAAATAGGAAGTCCGTGCTCCATTAATCCCCTCTTGAGAATCAAAAACCCTATAAATGGAATCGTCCTGCATGATCATTTGATCTAGCTGATTGGCTTGGAAAGGTTCATTTACCTGACGCTGACGCACAAAATCGTCCTCGTTCACATACCTGAGGTCCACACCAACCAAATCGAATATAATTAGAGCGCCCAGGGCAAAGACCAAAATGTTTTTATTGATTTTATCTTTGATAAAGAACCACAATACTGCGGCGGCCAAGGCCACATAAATCAACGAACGGATGGTATCGCCGACATAAACCGCTTCACGATCACGTTGAATCATGGTCATCAGTTCATCACCAAAATATCCTCGATACGTTTCGTCTCGCAGTCCTTCAAAATCAAAGAAACCTTTCAATAAGAAAATCAATATGCCAAGTCCTACGGAAATAAAGAAGCTAAGCTTTAAGGCTTTCAGCTTTTCCGTTTTATCCATAGTTGATCTAAATAGTTCTCGTATTCCCAAAATACCGAGTACAGGTAAGCACAATTCCAAAACCACTTGTATGGAGGACACGGCCCTGAACTTATTGTACATCGGGAAGTAATCAATCATAAAATTGGTGAGGAGCGGAAAATTCTTTCCCCAAGAAAGCAAGAGTGACAAAATCGCACCCGACAACAACCACCATTTCTTTTTTCCATCAACCAAAAATATGCCCAATATAAACAAGAAGAAAACAATAGCGCCCACATATGCAGGGGCCGCCACAATGGGCTGGTCACCCCAATATAAAGGCAAACTGCTGGAAAACTCAATGGCCTTGGTCGGTGTTAACCCCTGATTGGTCAAATACTCATACGCTTTGGAGTCTTTTCCTAAATCTTCTCCGCCCGAACCTCCGAACAAACGTGGCGCGAACAGGTTCAACGATTCGGCGATTCCGTAACTGTATTGGGTAATGTAATCATAGTCCAAACCTTTGGAAACCGCTTTATCACTTCCATCAGGGTTTACGGTGAGTTCCGATGTTCCTCGGGTGCTCCAATCGGCATACTCCTTGGTCGCCATAAGGCTGGTGGCATTCGTAAAAATGGACAACACCACGGCCAACACCAAAATGCCCACCGAGGCAACATAGTGTTTCAGTTCTTTTTCTTTGATAGCATAAATCAGGTACACCAAGCCCAATACCAATACCAAAAGCATGAAATAATAGGTCATTTGGTAGTGATTGGCATTGATTTCCAGTGCCATCGCCAATGCGGTCAGTATGAATCCTAAAATGTATTTTTTTCGAAAAACCAGTACAATTCCGCCCAAAACCATAGGAATATAGCCTAAAGCGTGTGCTTTGGCATTGTGTCCCACGCCAAGAATAATAATCAGATACGTTGAAAAACCAAAAGCAAGAGCCCCCAATACGGCAAGCCGAAAATCAACCTTAAGACATAACAACAGAATGTAAAATGCTATTAAATAGAGAAAAAGATAATCGGCCGGTCTGGGCAAAAACCGAATCAAACGGTCCAATTCCTTAACATAATTATGTGGATAGTTTGCTCCTAATTGATAGGTGGGCATTCCGCCAAAAGCACTGTTGGTCCAATACGATTCCTCTCCTGTAACATCCTTGTAAGCATCCCGTTCCTGGGCCATTCCCTTGTACTGGGCAATGTCCGACTGATAAATGGCTTTGCCCTGCAATACCGGATAAAAGTAGACCAGCGAAGCAAGGATAAACAAACCGATAACACTAATATGGGTGATAATGGCTTTTGGAGAAAGATTCATGGATAGGTTTTGATACGGCAAATATTAATCAATTTCCTCAAAATCTATGTATTCTCCAACTTTTTTTGAGGGATTGGATTTTCGGAATGTTTTTTTGGAAATGGTGGTCTCCCCTTCCTTCTTTTGAGCGTTATCAAAATCTTGAGGGTTTCCGAACTGTTGCCCAAAACGCTCGCTCGTCTTTTTTACCGCATAATTCAAGAGCTTCGGAGCCAACCACTTTAAAAGTAATTTAAGTCCGTAGTATACTAATATGACAATTAAAATCGTTTGTAATAAAACCATATAACCTTAGTTATTGTATCAAATTTACACTGTTAGTCTCGTAAACCCATCAAACGTATCTTAAAATAGTATTAAAACCCAGTTATATGGACATTTCCATGATCAAAAAGTCATTATTTCTTTTCGTTCTAACCCCAACTTTTATTTTCGCCCAATATACCGATGTCATCAACTCCAATAGACCTGGGCGTGCAGCTAGTGCTTATGCCGTTGGTAAAAATGTGGTACAGACTGAAATTGGAATGTTGTACGAACAGCAAGATAATGCCGATTTAAATTCGGACTCCAACATTTTTGGGGCCGATTATGCCTTTAGGTACGGTTTACTTTTTGAAGAATTGGAAGTTATTGCCGAAGGCTCCTTTATTACACAAAATATCACCTATCCCGATTTGGGTATCGAGGGCAAGCTGACCAATTTTTCCAGAAACCGTGTTGGGTTAAAATATTTGGTTTTTGACCCCTATAAAGATCCTCAACGAAGCAAACCCAATTTATACAGTTGGAGGGCCAACAATCTGTTTCAATGGAAGAACTTGATTCCTGCCGTATCGGTGTATGGAGGGGCAAATTTTGTACTGGGAGATAATCCGTTTTATCCGGGCGAACCCACCGTTTCCTACCGAGGGGGTATACAAACCCAGAGCAGGCTTTCCCCTAGGTTTGTGTTGATTTCCAACATAGCCTATGATCGCATTACCACCGATTTTCCGGAATGGCGCTATGCCTTATCGGTTACACATGCTTTCCGTGATCCACGTTGGAGTGTGTTTTTTGAGGGACAGGGCATTTCTGGTGACCGATATTCCGATATTATTTTAAGAACCGGTGTGGCCCGTTTGATCAATCCCAATTTTCAGGCGGATTTTCATTTAGGGTCGGGGTTTAAAAATGACCCATCCCGTATTTTTGTGGTACTTGGATTCTCCTACCGTTTGGATTTCCATAAAGATGAACTCATTCCCATCAACGAGCAGCAATCGGGTATGAACGGAAAAATCAAGAAGAACGCCAACAAAAAATCAAAAAAGCGCAATAAAAAGAACTGACCAATCTTAGTTTTTTACGTTTTCCACGAACTTCATTTTTCTACTGCAAGTAATATTCATAATATTGGGCATTAATTTGCAACTATGGTTTCCGTTAAACAGGTTCAGTCCAAATCAGACCTAAAGCGTTTTGTAAAATTTCCCTTTTCACTCTATAAAGATTCCCCGTATTGGGTTCCTCCTATTATCAAGGACGAAATGGAATCTTTTGACAAGGATAAAAATCCTGTTTTTAAAACGGCGGAGGCTAAATTCTTTTTAGCTTACAAGGACAACAAGATCGTGGGTCGCGTAGCGGCCATCATCAATTGGTTGGAAGTAAAGGAACAAGGTCTCAAAAAAATGAGATTTGGTTGGTTCGATTTTGTGGATGATCTTGAGGTTTCCAAAGCCTTATTGGACAAAGTAGGTGAAATAGGCAAGGAAAACCAGCTGGAATATATGGAGGGTCCCGTTGGCTTCTCCAATTTGGACAAAGTGGGTGTGCTTACTGAGGGTTTTGATCATATTGGAAATATGATAACTTGGTACAACCACCCCTATTACCAATCGCATTATGAGCAACAGGGGTTTACCACGGAAAAAAAATATAGCGAAAGCAAGTTTTTAGCGGCCAATGCAGACCCAAAATTATTTGCCAAGGCCAACTTGCTGATAAAAAAGCGCTATGGCCTACGGGAAATGAACTTTGAAAAGAGCGCTGACATAATGCCCTGGGTGGATAAAATGTTCGACCTTTTTAATGAGGCCTACGCCAAACTATCGTCTTTTGTGAAAATCACGGATATCCAAAAGGAGTATTTTAAGAAAAAATACATCGGTTTTATAAATCCGGAGTATATCAAATTTGTGGTGGATACGGACGATAATTTGGTGGCTTTTGCCATTGTAATGCCATCATTTTCCGAAGCCTTGCAAAAAGCGAACGGTAAATTGTTTCCCTTCGGGATTTTCCATCTGCTCAACGCGAGAAAAAACAGTAAGGATGCCATTTTCTACTTGATCGGCATCCATCCGAAATACCAAAACAAGGGAGTGACCGCCGTTATTTTTAACGAGTTCCACCATACCTTTAAAAAAAGAGGGGTCGTTAATTGTATTAGAACCCCCGAACTAGAGGACAATCTAGCTATTCAGCAATTGTGGAAGCATTTTGACCCCAAAGTGATCAAGCGCAGACGTACCTACGTAAGGGATTTATAGTTCTTTTCCAATTCAAGTTTTCTTATTTGTTCAATTTGCTCCTATGTTTCCAAAAGTGCGTCTACGAAATATGAATTGATTTTGTAATTTGACCCCATGATATCGATTTCCATTCGATATTGAATTTATGCAGCATCCCCTTCACACCTAAAACACATAGGATGAAAACCGTAAAACTGGTTCGGGGAGCACATAAGGGAGAAGAAATAATCGAAATAATTATTGATAATGGTTCCTTGGTAGAAAACCATCTTGTTGGTTTGCCGGGCATAAAAAGGAAGAAATCGGATAGTAGATTGTATCTTACAAACTCCTCCGTTAATTTAAGTCGCGTATTCCATCATCTACGAAAAATCAAATGTTATGTGGACTATTCAGATGTGATTCAAAAGCCATTTGATCTTCCCTCACGGAAAAAGCGCCTTACCTTACCTCCCATCAACGCCTTTCATCAAAAAGATCTAATAAGGTTCCGTAGGTGGTTGGAAGAAAAAAGATTAAGTCCCCACACCGTGAATACTTATGTGGAAGTAACCCGTTTTTTTGTTAGATACTGTATTGGTAAAAAATCAAAAAACTATACCAAGCGCCTGGTCGAAGCCTTTAATTATGAATTTATTGTTAGCGAGGGCAAGTCGATATCGTATCAAAACCAATGCATCAATGGGATTAAGAAATTCTTTATCTTCAAGAAGATGGATATCGATACGTTAGATTTGATCAGGCCCAAGAAGGAGAAAAAACTTCCGGTAGTTTTAAGCAAGGATGAGGTGCGGTTACTTATTGATGAAACCTACAACCTAAAACACAAAACATTATTAAGCCTAGTGTATTCTGGCGGTTTACGGATTGGAGAGGCCATCAACCTAAAGGTTGATGATATTGACAGTAAACGAATGCTTATCCATATTAAGGGTGCAAAGGGAAAAAAGGACAGATATACGCTATTGTCGCACAGTTTTTTGGAAATCCTTCGGATCTACTACAAGCAGTATAAGCCCAAAGATTATTTGTTCGAAGGGCAAAAATTGCCCACTTATAGCACAAGTAGTGCACAATGGATATTGAAAAACGCCGTTGCCAAAACCGGGATACGAAAGGATGTGACATTACATACCCTTAGACATAGTTTTGCCACACATTTATTGGAAAATGGCACCGATATTAGATATATACAGGAACTATTGGGTCACAGTAGCCCAAAGACCACAATGATCTATACCCATGTTACCGAGAATAGCATTAAAAACATCAGCAATCCATTTGATGACCTATAAAGTATGATTATATTGCATTGTAAGAAAATAAAACATAATGGATATACTGAAGGGGAAATCACAAAACTTGGGCATAGCCCACCAATTTGGTCGTCTATACCCAAAAATGTTCAGTATATAAACAAGTTGTGTTTAATTTAAAGAAACCGAAGTGCAATTACTAAACCATATAGAAGAGCATGATTTTATTAGAGAAATATAGTCAACAAATTGAGGATTTCGTGATTAGGACACTTGCTGATTTCAAAGAGAAAGAGGGAGAACCGTCATCAATGGGAATTTATTGTTGTCCTTCGAGTGGTTGGATTAGCTTAAACTTTAATATCAAAAAGACAGTTAAGGAAACAGAACATAATTGTCCTGATTTTGAATATGTTGAGTTTGGATTAATCGACTTTGAGGACTGGACAAATGAATATGACTCAAAACATGCTTCTTGGCAAGATGAAACGGGGTTTGTTTTTAAATATGACGACGAATTAGGAGACGAAGGGATTAATAACTTCTTTTTCATTTACTTAAAATCACTTTATTGGGCAATTAGCAAAAAACATAGATTGCCTGACACCTTAATTCAAATGCTTGATAGCAAGCACTACACGTTTATTCAAGAAACATCATTGGACAGATTGGGGAAATTTATAATTCACCAAATGCGTGATGAAGCTATTCTATTGTATGAAAGTCACAAACAAAATGCCAAGACAAAATCTTTAAATTCAAATCAAACGAAAGAGTTTCTTGACCTTGAGAAAGAGAGACAAAAATTAATAAGAGGATTAAAGAAAAGTGAGATTGCTGCTTTAGATAAGCTGATATTGAATATTGTAGACAATGCTGCATTCACATTACTTCGAGGGATTCAAGAAAGTATGGATGATTGCGATGGGACTGAAAATGTTGAATTGAAAATTGATGGGAAAAAGGCGAATGAATTAGATTTGACCTCAGGTTCATTATTTGGAGACTACTTTGATTGGATTCAAAGATTTAGTAGATATGGAGAATTTCAACATTAAAAACTAAACACAACAATGGTAACCGTTGCACAAGCCATTGAAAAGCAAAAAAAC
>TARA_R110000764_G_scaffold233608_1_pt1 | contig 183138 bp, 177 predicted proteins | sample TARA_R110000764 | Tara Oceans TARA_R110000764 (sample SAMEA4398111) | marine metagenome | biome: Polar Biome; feature: [SRF] surface water layer (ENVO:00010504); material: water (ENVO:00002006), including particulate matter (ENVO:01000060) such as... | depth 5 m | reverse complement strand
CACTGTTTGACCGAAACAGGTGGCACCATCACTCCGAAATAGCCAACTATAAAAAATTCAATGGAAGCAGTATAAACCTTCCCAAAAATAAAAATCAATATCCTTCAAAAAAAGCTTTACTGTATAAGAAATTCGAATTTAGAAATGAATAGAAACTTAGATGATTTAAAAGAATTGATTCTCAAGTTCAGAGAAGACAGAGATTGGAAACAGTTCCATAAGATTAAGGATTTACTCATAGGGTTGAATATTGAAACTGCTGAATTACAGGAATTATTCCTTTGGAAATCTGAAGACGAAATTGTACAAATTGAAAAGTCGAAAATTGAAAATGAAATAGCCGATATTTTTATTTTTCTCATCTACTTGTGTGATGAATTTGATATTGACTTGATGGAATCTGTAAGTAGAAAAATTAAGTTGAACAATGATAAATATCCTATTGAAAAAAGTAAAAGCTCAAACAAAAAATATAACGAATTATAAAACTAGCGGCAACAAGGCATATATTGCATGACTTCTAACACTATCCATGACACCATAAACATAGATTTAGCAAGAATCGAAGAAATTTTAAGTAAGAATAAATCTATTTGCGATGTCTTTTATTTACCAATTTCATTCTAATTGATTCAATTTTGTTAATTTCTTCTAGGTTAAGATTGAGAGAATTGTTTAAAATTTGATAATTATATTTTAACAAAACGTCTTCAATATCATTTTTACCCTTAAAATCCTTTTTGTAAGAATTAAAATCATTGTGATGTGCCATTGGAATAGGCAATACTCTAAACTCATTTGGTGTAAGCTCTAAAACACCACCTCCATAGTAACGTCCTTCCAGTTCGGCAAAAGCTAATGTTAATGAATTATAGAATGAAAATATAAAATCATTTAAATTATGGCTATCTTTAATATCAATATTATAAGCACTATCAGTTACAAATACATTCGCTTCATTTTTTAATAATTTTGGGTATTCATGAGCCCTTTTAAAGAAAAATGCTTTTGATTGTTTTGCTATATTTGGTACTTGATACCAGTAGTTTCTTTGTTTACATTTAAACCTATCTTGAAGTTTTTCTTCTTCTCCTAATTCAATGTAATCCTGTACATTTGAAGGGATATTTTCAACATCCAAGTTATTAAAGTCCAATAAATAAGCTGGTTTATTTTCCTTGATTAATTTTGAATAATCATTCCTATTGAATGCTACCGATCCGTTAACAAAAAAACCCTTTTGCACTATTGGTTTTGCATATGCTTCTAAATCGTATTGATCTAAAATTTCTTTATCTACAATAAAATAGTTATTAGCAGCTGTTACAATACCTGCTTTATTATCTACATAATCAGAAACAAGATTTAAATCTTGTTTAATATTTTCAAGAAATGTATGTTCTTCTGGGGTTATAAAATGGTGTGTCCATTTTTTACTTGATTCTGATACACTTTCATTACTATACAATCTGAAACTTCTATTTTGAAGCTCATTCATTGATTTGATTGTAGTATAAAATGTGCCTGATACTTTATGCTTTTTATAGCCAATTAACAATACTGTATCTTGACCTTTACACTCCAAAAATTGAAGCTCGTCAAACATAAAAATCTCGATACGCTCAAAAGATGTTTTAAGTAAATCTCGAATTTCTTCTGTAAATTTTACTTGTAACAATTCTAAAGGAAGTACAAAAGCCAAAAGACCATCTTTCTGTAATTTAGAAATACCACTAACCAGAAATGAAGTCCAAATGTTATTTATTTTTCTATCAGCAAGGTTTTGCTCTAAATGAATTTCTTTAGCTAGTGCCTTTTGCTCAGCAGTGAGATAATTACTTTTTACATATGGTGGATTCCCAAAAATAGCAGAAAACTTCCTTTTGTTCTCAAAATGAAAATTCAAATAATCTTTGTTTAAAGCAGCTAATGCAATAGAGTCTCTAGTCTTTTTCTTCTTTGCTTTTTTTAATTCTTCCTTTTCCCTCTCAACAATAGTTAAATCAATTTTATTAAAATTATTTAGTACTTCTGTATCATTTATAGCCTGTACGAAATTACCATCACCAACACTTGGTTCAAGGACAGAGATATTAAACTTATCTAACTGAGATAAACAGTAATCCGCAATAAATTTTGCCAGATTTAGAGGTGTATAATATGAGCCTATACTTTTTTTATTCATTTTCTAATTTCAGATAATTTGTATGGTCTTATATTATTTCGTTTTTGGGTTGTCTTAAGCAATTCAATTACACCTTTATTAGACTCCTTTAATAACTCTTGCGTATCTATCATTTCTTGCAGCGCCTCAATAGCTTTCGTAACATTTTCCGCTCTTTGCTGTAAAACTGTTTCACGCCTTTCATACAACAATTGAGGCCGATTTAAATAAAGTCTTTCTGTCATATATCTAGTACTAACATATTTACCATTAACTTTATAATCATCAGTACTAACATCAAATAATTCTGAATAATTATATTCAGAGGGATCTGGATAACAAATTTTATCTAAATCATCTGCATCATTTGGCCAATCATTACTCTTAAACCTGTTGCATATTGGACAGCTGTAGAATAAGTTGCATATATCATTCTCTAAAGCTTTAAATCTTTCAATTGATTTTGGCTTATAATGCTCGATGTGATAATGGTCAATGCCTCCAAATTGTGCTTCATTAATTGAACAATAAATGCATTGAAAAAAACACTCTTCTGCTATTTGTTCTTTCCAATCTGTATATGTTCCTTTTTCTGGTTGATTAGCCTTGTCTTTAACTATAAGTTTCCAATTCACTACTCCTTGATTTTGTTTTCAATTTTCTTCTGAAGCTCTTCTAAAAATTGAATTTTACTTTCATATTCATCTAACCAATCCCTTCTTTCACCTAAACCACTATCTATTTGAACATTTAACTTAAGTTGTAACGCTTTCAAACGTATTAAATCATTTTCGTCACTCTTACCCGATGCTACAAGCTCTGACAAGTGCTTCAATTCTGAAAGTTCTGAAACATTTTCATCTAAAAAACTTTGGCTTGCTCGAATAAAACGTTTTACATATTTTTCACCCCCATTAATAAAGTCTTCGCGACCTATGATGTCCTCAAATTCACTAAATTTTGCTTGCAAATCTTCATCGTTTTTGTGTGAAGTAATTACATAAATAGGAATTTCTTTAAAGTACTTCCTAATTTCCAACACTAACTGATTACCGCGATAACCCACAGGCCCCTTTTCTTCCTCCGAATCATTATGCATTTGTTCATCAAAAATCAGACAAACAATTTCATTTTCCTCAATCCATTCTTTGTAATTTGCAATTAAATCATCAGAAAAAGGAAATGTATCAACCACCTCAATACTGGAATCAAAATTTTCCAAATGAGATTCTAAAATTGATTTTAATGTCTCTCTTTGTTCTTTATCATCGTCAATAATACCAATTCGACTCATCGTTTAACTTCTTTGTTTTCTTTCTTTTGGAAGCCATATCTTGAACCTTGCCCCCTTTAATATTGGATCTCTATCAAACGAAATTTTACCATTTAAATCGTTTACTATTGAGTTTACAACGGTAAGCCCTAAACCTGTACCAATACTTTTACTTCCTTGTGTTGGGTTAACTTTTGTGGAAAAAAGTGGTTCAAATAACCTATGTTCAAATTCTTTAGATACACCCGGTCCAGAATCAGAAACAATGAGAGAATATCCATTCTCAACCAGTTTTTTAGACTCTTTCAAGTCTTCCTCTGTTAACCTGACTGTTATTAACCTTTTTCCTGATTTTAACGTAGCTGCTGTATATGCATTGGTTAATAGGTTAATTAATACGGTTTCGATATCCATTTGAAATGTATATGTGTAAATATCCTTAAGCTCGGTATCTAAAGTTATAGAAGCGGCTCTAAACGCTGGCTCTAATTCATTAACTACAGATTGTATAATTCTTGCAATATTTACATTTTTTTTATTTCGCTTTTCCCGTTGAACTCGAGTAAGTGCATATGCGCCCCAAGCTGCAACACGCTTTGAAGACTTGACTGCTTTATCAATTTCCGTTATGGCGTCATCAACCTTCGGGACTTTTCTAGACAACGCTAGTTTTGCAGCCATTACTGAACCTTTTAGTTGCGTAATTGAACCCTCTGTTTCATGGCCAAAAACAGCCGAAGATATCCCTATTGTTGCCAAACCGCTTAAAGTTCTATTCCAGTTTAGAAGTTCAGTTATGGTTTTTTCAACTTTATCAGTTGTACCACTTAAATCGTTTACATTTTTTTGAACTCTCTCCTTTAAGTGATTTGCTATATCAGAATTATTTTGAATTTCAAAATTGATACTATATAAATCTTTTTCAATACTGTTTAAAGCCTTAATAATCCTTTCTGTTCTTGACTCTTTACTTCGTGACTTTCTTTTAGCCTCATTGATTTTTGGTATTAATCTAGTTCTATATGATTCGAGCATGTTGATAGTACCCATAACTAGGCTTTTTAAATCATAGAAAGCTTCAGATTCAACCAATCCTTCTCTGGCAGCACTATCAGCTAATTCAATATTTGAATCTCTAGCAATAAAAACAGCTCCAACTAACTGATTAGGTGTAACACTGTAGTTGTCCGACCTACTAATACCAGCAGGGTCTTTGGCCTTTCTATCTGCTAACCCTAACCAATCATAGCCAAATTGTGAACTCGGAAAACCATAAGGCTTGACAACAATTCTATCACGATAAATCTTAATTCCAGCATTATTATCGAGAAACTCCCTCAACTTTGTCAAATTAAAGTCAAAGTCCTTTACAGATGCACTTTCTCTTAAAAAGAAATATAGTTTAATTGTAGCTGCCCCAGATCTGATTTTATTACCCAACAGATTACTTGAATCAATTCCTGTTCGTGTCAATAGGTTCGACCAATCGATTTTTTCAATAATCTCCTTATCATTGTATTTATCCCAATATGTATAAATTATTTCTGTACCAGTGCCAGGATAATATGCTTCAATTTTAATTTCAGCAGCATCTAAGTAATTTGAATTAATATCTTCTGACGGCAGGGGAAAGACATCATTCAATAGTGAAATATCAAAATCTTCAACACCTTCAAAAGGGGGTGTTAGAGCTGATAGTTCTTGATAAAGATTTTCAATATTTATCTTTGTCCAAGCTTGACGTTGATTTCCAATAAGTATTTCAGTTCCAGTTGCGGACGGTTTCCCTTTAGTTAGAGGCAAATTAATTTCAGTTGGCTCAAAAATTTGAACTCGTATGTCAGAAAGAGATTTACCTTCTACATCAAAATCATCCCAATTTACTTTTAATCCAATGAGCTGAGCGTCTTTTGATTTAGTACGTAATTCTAGTATAGAACCTAATCTGTCAGTAGATATACGCCCAATTCCTTTTTCACCTGTCTTTCTTCTACCCAATTTACTTTTTGTGGATACTCTTTTACCCGAATACCCTATACGTAACCAACTGTTTTTCAATTCATCAGGAGTCATACCAAAGCCATTGTCCGCCACACGAATCAAATCTTTGGTTTCTGAAAAAATTTCTATATCTACTTTTGTTGCATCAGCATCGTAACTGTTTTTAACCAGTTCCAACAAAGCTGTTGAATGATCTTTAATACTGTCTCTTCCTAAGTGTATTAAAGTTTTAGCATCGATATAGAATCTTTGATTTGTAGGGTCTTGTTTTGCTAATTCGGTAGATAAAGATATTATATCATCCAAATTGGGAGGGTCACTTTGAATGGCCAAAAGCAATTTCGATTGTATTTCGCTTGACTTACTCACTATGCATTAATTAGGTTTCTTGGATTAATGTTTAAAGCTTTGGCTATTTTAAATAATGTAGGAAGAGACGGTTGTCTATGATTTGTGCACCAATTAGAAACAGTTGTTTCACTCATATCTAGTTTCTGTGCCAACCATTTATTGGATTTATTTTTTTCTGCAAGGACTATTTTTATCCTATTGTAATGGTTTAATGCAAGCATATTTTTTATACTAATAATCAAATATATTTAAGTTTATGCATATTATCCGGTGATATGGTAATTTATTTCCCTCTCGTACTAATGATTAATAAACCAACATAAAATAAGCCGATATTTGGTGCCATTCTATAAAGCAAAGTGCAATTTTTAGCTTAACTTTCCAATTTGGGGAAGAATTAGAATCCCCTATTTTCTATTCATCAACTTGTTCAATTTACTGTATTCTAGCTCTGATATCTTTTCACCCAGTTTGTTATTGAAGTGCATTTGTCTATCAGAAAGTATTGTAGATACTTTAAGTGAAGGCTATAATCGGAAAATGACTAAAACAAAGCCAAAAAAGAGGACAAACGGATGAATGTTCTCTTTTTAAACCACCCTTTTTACTTCAAAAGCTGGTTAACCTCATCCAAGAACTCCCCTTCTTCAAAAGGCAAGAGTTGCGTGACAAGTTCCAAGGTCTTACGTATATCCTCTCCCGGCTGTTTTACGTGCGGAGGGGAATAAGGGTCTCCTTGGGTAGCCAAGATACAAACATTGATCAATGCTTCTATGGTATCAAAAAGATCCAAGTAGCCATCCAATAAAACAAAGGATGGTCTGAACTTACCTTTTTGTAGATTGGTAGGCTCCAGTACCTCCAACTTATATCTTGCGGATTCCATAAGTTTCTTCAATTCCTTTTTGCTCTTTTTCATAACTGTCCCTTTATTTGTTGTTTTCTTAAATTAGTCCTCTTCTTTGGCTTTCTTTTCTTCCCTATAAAATAGGTTCAAATGATCCATCAAAGCTTCTTCCCCGACCGGCATCAACCGGTTGGCTATGGTCATCGCTTGATGGATGAATTCTTCTTCATTTCTGTCCATCATATCATCAGAACCCAATTCAGGGTTTATTGCCCTCATGGAAAGGTATATCAATGTGCGAACGGTCAGCAATAAATCGGCGTGGCCGTCAAGGTAAAAGAATGTTGGTTGGAACTTATCCTTGAACCATGGATGGGGAACCAGTGTCGGGGTGTGGTCGTTGCCGTGGAATCTTAAATCCTTTATGAGCTTTTCTTCGTTTGGGTTCATGGATTTATTTTTTGTTTTTCAGTTCCGATAGTTTTTCATCTAGTTTGTCCATAAAGTACATCTGGTTATCGGGAAGGATGCTGAGCACCAGTTCCAATACTTGGGTGACACTATCCTTTTTGGATGCATTTTTATTGTCAGGCGACAACATCATTCCCTCTCCATCAAGGGCAAAAACACAGACCTCCAAAAGACTAATGATCTGCATTAAAAGATGGTTGTTGTCCCTTACCTCAAAGGACACATAGTTGCCCGTTGGATTTATTGACTTTTTGTTTCCCAATAGTCCCGAAAGATTGTTCCTGAGCTGTAGGATTTCCTCCAAGGTCTTTAGCTTTTTATTCTTCTTCATAATAGGCTATTTTGGATTCATGATTGTATTTCGGTTCCGAAAGCAGTTTGCAGATCTTATCAAGAAATCTCATCTCGTCATGGGGTATCATATCCAATACATATCCAAGCACTTCACGGATATTATGCTCCGGTTCTGGAACCACACGATTTGAAAGCAGATCGGATTCCATTGCCGTAATACATACCTTTATCAAATTGGAAATCATGAATGAAGAGTCCAAATAACCCTCTGTGGTGATGTCTATGGTCTTGTGTCCGTTAAAGGACATCAAAGTTATAAAGTGTTCTTCCTCCCAATCTTTCAGTTTTCCCCATAGGGATTCTTCAGGTTCATCCCCATTATTATAGGCTTCAATTTGGGCTTCATCGGTGGAATCCTCCTCGCCCTCAATCCTATGCTTACAATGGTCATGGTGCCTCATATAAACGGCTTGCACCTTTTCAATAAATTCCCTTAGTTCGGATTGGATGGTCTGAGTCTGAGTTTTGTCTATTTCAAATTCATTGCCGTAACGTGCTACGCTATAGGCGTGTTCCAAAAGAAGCAATAGTTCATTGTTGTCCAATTCCGATGTTTTTGAAAACGGAACAATCGTTGGAAAGTAATGTCTGCAATAGTTGATATGACTTATTATGCTATGGGTAACTTTGCTCCTTCCAATACACATCTGTTCGATGAAGCGGAACGCAAGCTCAAAGGCTTGGTGCATGTTGAAAGTGGCAATTGCATAGTCCCCTTCCTTTATCAAAATGTCCGCAGTATTAGCAAATGTTGTAACCTTCTTCATTTCCGAATCATAATAGCGTGAAGTTCTTTTGATGATGTTGGTCAGGGTCAATTCAGGATAGTCCAAGAGGTTCGCCCCCTCCATACGGGCATATACCGTATCCCCAAGGCAGCAATGCTCCAAGAAATAGAGCGACCCGCGCGAAAGACCTATCTCCGATTGTTCCTCGGTATAGATCCTTATCCTGAAATCGGGATGCTCCTTCCCAAGCTTTGATACCAATGCCAGTATCTCATTTGGAACAGGATCGTTATCGACATCGGTAAAGAGTGTAAGGATATGATAAGCAGTATCTCCCTCTATTTGTTTTCGTGAAAGAAAGATAGCATCAATGGTAATCACGTTTAGGATGTTTTCAATCAATTTGGAGAGTTCCTCCGCTCTTTCAAAGTTTTCAGGTATGTTTGTATGGTGTTTCATGGGTTCATGGTTTAAAGGGTTCAAGAATCACAGACTATATTAAGGACAGATTCCCATGTACCCCACCATGTACACTTGTACTTTATTGAAACTGTTTTGTATTTTACAATCGGATTATTGTGGGAAACACCCTATATTTGAGATATGCAGACAAAGACCAAGAACAACCATATAGGCCGAAAGATCAGCAGGATCCGGGAACTCCGTGGAATGAAACAAGAAACCCTTGCCGAAGAATTGGGCATCAGCCAGCAGGCCGTTTCCAACATTGAGAACAGTGAAAAGGTGGACGATGTTAAGTTGGAAGAGATTGCCAAAGCTCTTGGTGTTTCAAAAGAAAGTATTGAGAACTTTTCTGAAGATGCAATCTTCAACTACTTCAGCAATTTTTATGATAACAGTACTGGGCAAGTTTATAATAGCAATTGCACTTTCAACCCACTGGATAAGGTCGTTGAACTTTATGAGCGTCTTGTTCAGGCTGAAAAAGATAAGGTGACTTACTTGGAAAAGCTATTGGACAATAAATAGCCCAATACTTTGAATCAGATTTTCTTTTAAAACTTACTTTCAAAAAAGCGAACGGAACGCAGTGAAGTGCTGCAAGCGTCCCAAATTCTTACCCCAACTTTTGCGCATGGATCCTATCGGGTTTTTGTAGTGTTCGGGCAGATAAGCGTAAAGCAAAAAACCGAAAGGGCGCAACCTACTTTTTGGATTTCAATAACCCATGTCCTCACCAGTCTCCCTAGCCTTATCGATTCCCCTCCCAAGAGCCTTTATGATCTTGGCCGCAATTTGCACTTTATTGGTCGGAATACTGGGAGCCTTGACACCCATCGTTTTAAGAAGTTTAAATGCCATGTCCTTTTCCTTGGTGGGCAACCCAATGACCTTGGCAAAGAACTTCCCCGGTTCCTTGGCATGTGCCTTTCTCCCCAAATAGGATTCCACATAGTTCCTCTTGAAGCCCGTTGTCCTGTCAAAGGTCTTTTCTGCTGCTTGGTAAAAACTGTCCCGATCAAATCCCCTTTTGACCGTCCTTCCGTTCAGTTCCACTTCGGAGGCCTTGTGCTTGGCCATTGGGGAAAGCGTATAGGTATTCGTCACATCTTTTCTGCTGACAATGATATGGATATGGGTCTGTGGCCCCTCCTTTTTCATACCTGCGGCCACTAATTGTCCGTTCTGTTTGTGCGGGGCCAATCTTTCTTGCTCTTTGATCCTTTTTTCAAGCTCTTTGACATTCCCGATGGTTTCGTCCCGTTCCACTTTCCTTATCTCGTTCCTTAGCCTTGCTATCTCGCCTCGGTAGGGTGCATTCTCCTGTACCTGTCTGTCAGTGCCCCGATAGGTGCGTTCATGTTCTATCTTGGCATAGTATTTCAAGCTTTCGGCCTTGACCTCTTGGTTGCGATGGAAGCTCTTGGCATAGTCCTCCATCAGTTTCCTAGTGTATTCCCTTAGCAGATTTGGATCATTGCCAACGGCCTTCAGTTCCCTTTGGTTGGGACTGACCACTATGGAATAGAATTTCGGGTCCTTCTGCCTCAGTTTAGCCGTATTGGCATCTATTTCCTCGACGACCGTTTGAGGGCTTACACTGTCGTTCTCTTGGTCAAAGAATTCCTCCCTAAGTTCGGGCGACCTATCCTCATTTTCCTTTTCCAGATAGTCCACATAGTTCCCTACACTGGAATTATAGGTACTGCCCATTTTCTGTGCCGAGATGGTAAGGTACATAAGCGTTATCTTAATTGATATTTCAGGCTTTCAAAATCCCCGATGCCCATATTGATCTTTAGATATGGCTTTCCCATCATAGGCTCCACATTCTCCACATTGGTGAGGATTTCATTGCAGCGTTTTTTATATTCTTTGAATTCTTGCAATATTCTATCATGTTCTGTTTTCGAAACGGTATTTCTTGGCTCCAAAAATTCCTTCCGCTCTTCCTGAATCTGGACAGGTTCACGTCTCGGTTTCCTCCCATCCTTTACATAGGCCTCGTAAAGAATGAGCACCATTTCATAAGTGGGCCGGATACTGGTCTTTTCCATGTTCTTTATAATGGCGATGAGCCTATCGAATTTTTTCATCATCTTTACTTCCAAATTTTTGATATTATCGACCACTATCTTTGTTCCCTCCCCAAAAGGGTCAAGGTTGTTCTCCTTGAAGTATTGTATCATCCCGTCCAATACCTCATTGTGAGACTTGTTGAACTTTTTGGAATAGCTGCGAAAACGTGTAGCCGTTTCTTTCTTAACGGTGATATTGGAATAAGCACCGGTTCCTTTCTTTGTCCTTCCCATTGTAGATTGCTTTTCCATAGGTGCGAATTTGTTTTTTAGTGAATTTGCGTCAATTTTTTCGTCAAAAATTTCCAGGGTTTACAGGGCTTCCCAAAGGGTTTACTGTAGATTTCGGAAAAGTCTACTGTAGCCCCTGATTTTATACAATGTTCTAAAATCATCTCAATCAACTGGTTTTCAACTTGTTGAAGACCCGAAAACAACCGTGATGGCGCATTTTGCGCATCACCCTCTTGCTATTCCTTCGTCCCGCAAGCGGGACCGAATAAATACTTCCTGATCATCCTTCGGCTGATCGGCTAGTTTGCATATAATCTATTAGGTTTTGCATGTCCTCCCCTATCTTGTGTTCCAGTACCCTTGCATAGATTTGTGTGGTGGACAATTTGGTATGGCCGAGCATTTTGGAGACTGTTTCTATAGGGACTCCATTGGACAAGGTTACCGTTGTTGCAAAAGTGTGCCTTGCAGTATGGAATGTCACTTTCTTGTAAATCTTACAGGCTTTGCAGATTTCCTTTAAGTAATAATTGACCTTTTGATTGCTATAAACAGGCAAAAGGACTTTTGTTATTCTCCTTTCGGCTGAATCTTCATATTTCTTGATGATTTCCTTTGCTTGTGGTAATAGGGGGATTTTAAGTTTTTCGTCCGTCTTTATCCTTTTGGTGAACAACCATTCATTTCCATCTATTCCTTTAAGTAGGTGGTCTGGGGTCAATGCCTTGACATCGATATAGGATAGGCCAGTATAGCACGAGAAAAGAAACACATCCTTGCATTTCTCAACCCCCTCCTTTGTGAATGTGGTTTCTTCTATCAACCTCAATTCCCGTTTTGTCAAATATTCCCGTTCGGTTTTCTCAAAACGCAGTTTATAGTTTTCAAAAGGGTCTTTTGTTATCCAATCCAACCGAACGGCCAATCTCGACATTTTCTTTAGCCGTTCCATATGTTTCATGGCCCCATTGTTGGTACATTTGGTTCGTGTGGATGGTCTGTACTTTCTTAGGTACTGTTCAAAGTCGGATATAAAACGATAATTCAGTTTTTTGAGCTTTATATCCTCCATCCCATATTCCTCTTTTAAAAATAGGCCCACGCATCTTTCTGTGATGTGGTAATTCTTTCTGGTTCCCGGACGTAAAGAAGTGTGCATGGTTCCATTGTGGTAGGCAATCAATTGTTTCAATGTTTTTCCGCCCTCATCTTCCCCAAAAAATCTTGCTTTGATAGATAATGGAGTGATTACTTTTTCTTCTGCCATCATTAATCTATGGGCCTCATGTAGTCCTGTATAAATTTGGTCTAGGTACTTGTTAAAGGAGATGACATAATTGGAAAATCCCTTGCCCCTTTTACGGCTATTGTCCCATAAATTGGTTTTGATTTCCCGATTTATGCTAAAATCGGTGCGCTTACCATCGATGGTAATTCTGCAATAGACAATTCGGTTCTCGGATTGCACCTTATGTTTTCTAGTAAAGAAATTGATTGTTAAACGATTGTTTTTCTGCATATTGTAACCTTTTAGAGTGTGAATACTGTGAAAGTCAAAACACAAGAAAAATGGTTCTAAAAGTCATTTAAAATTACAACAAGAACTGTAAGTGTTTGCTCCCGATGGGAACACGCTTGTTATGATTTTAGATGGTTTTAAATGATTTTAGATGATATGCCTAAAAACACAAAACACTGAAAATCATAAGATTAACAGTGTTTTGATTTTACTTAAATAAGGTAAGTCGGGATGACTGGATTCGAACCAGCGACCACGCGCACCCCATGCGCGTACGCTACCAGACTGCGCCACATCCCGAAAAGGGACTGCAAAAATATAAATTTTGGCAACAATTGAACATAAACTGTATAAAACTTTTATCGTTTTTCAACTCTTTGATTTATTCACATGCCTTAAAGCTCATTATACTAACAAGCAGAATGTCCTAAAAATCACTTAAATCACTACTCTAGGGCACCAATCCATCCTTTAGACAGATGATTCTCGTCATTGTTTTAGCCAATGAAACTTCATAGTTTCCATATCCTATAAAAAGTTCCAAGTAAAGAATAATGTTCACAAAAGAAATAAACATTAATGTAAAAGATACCACTTTGGAAGGCAACCTTACCATACCTGCCAATCCAAAGGGTTTGGTTATTTTTTCCCATGGAAGTGGTAGTAGTCGATTTAGTCCAAGAAATAACTTTGTAGCCAATATTCTTCAAACCAAGGGAATAGCCACGTTGCTTTTTGACCTGTTGACCGAGCGAGAGGATAGCATTTATCAAAACAGGTTTGATATCAATAAACTAACCAAACGGCTTATCGAAACCACTCAATGGGCTTATTATCAGAATGGTATCTTAAAATTACCCATAGGATATTTTGGAGCTAGTACGGGAGCAGCTTCTGCTCTTCGGGCCGCAGCTTTTTTTGGAAACTCCATAAGTGCAGTAGTCTCCCGTGGAGGAAGGCCCGACCTTGCCCTTGATCAACTTAATGAGGTGAAAGCACCTACTCTATTAATTGTAGGCGGCCTTGATACCGAAGTAATTTGGCTCAACCAAAAAGCCTATGAACAACTTGAATGTCAAAAGAAAATGGAAATTGTTCCCGGTGCGAGCCACTTGTTCGAAGAGCCGGGAAAACTTGAATCCGTTGCTGACTTGGCAGCTGAATGGTTTGATAAATGGTTCAAAAAAACAAAAGAAGATGTTTCAGGATAGAATGGATGCCGGACTACAATTGGCGGACAATTTACAGCAGTTTAAAGATAAGAATGTTGTTGTACTTGCCATTCCAAGGGGTGGATTGCCCTTAGGTGCCATTGTTGCACAGTCCCTACATGCGCCATTGGATGTTGCGCTCTCTAAAAAAATAGGTCACCCCTACAACAAGGAGTATGCTATTGGAGCAGTAAGTTTGGACGATATAATTCTAAGTGATTTACCCAATATAGATAAAACATATATTTCTCGGGAAACCGAAATAATAAGACAAAAACTGAGAAAAAGGTATGACCAATACTACCAAAATAGTTCGCCCTTGGATTTAATGGGAAAAACCGTAATCATCTTAGATGATGGGGTAGCCACCGGAAACACCATTAAAATAACAGCTCAAATGGTGCATAAAAAACGCCCTGAAAAAGTTATTGTGGCCATCCCCGTAGCTCCAACGAGAGCCGTTGAAAACATGAAATCATCTAACTATATTGATGAAGTAATCTGTTTGGAAACTCCATATAATTTCCATGCGGTGGGTCAGTTTTATAATGAGTTCAATGAAGTTACCGATGAAGTGGCCATCCAATTACTGGAAAAAACACGCAAGGCCTACAAATCTTGAAACTTACTATGACGTTTTAACAAAATGGTTTTCTTACCATTCAAAACAAAAAAAATGGTCCAAACAAAATTTTGTTTGGACCATATCCTTTGAAAGCAAAAGTCCTAATCATTGACAATACCGAAAGTAACCTTGGCATTGACACGATATTCCGAAATCTTACTTTCCTTAACGCTAACCTGCATATCTTGAATGTATACAGACTTAATGTTTCTTACAGATTTTGATGCCTCATCAATAATATTCTGAATAGCATCTTCAAAACTCTCGGTGGAGTTGCCTAAAATTTCAATAACTTTTAATACTGACATGGTAACGAATTTTACGATTCATAAATTGATCATCCACAATTTATTTTCTAAAGAAAATCACCATTTTCATCCACCTTTATCCTCAAAACCTTATCACCATTTTCCAATTTCAATTTGTATTTTTTAGTAACACCTTTATTATCATAATAATGGGTAATATAGGTATCCTTGGTAATGGTCCATTCAGGGAATCTGTCCAAAACAGCTGTCTTTACAGAATTGGGAAGGTTAACGTTTTTGAATCTTTCAGCAGTACGGATTATTTTTCCGTCCTTGTCATAGGCAGCTAAAATCTTACCCTCTGGGATATAGAAATTAATATTGTAAACGTCATAATCATCTTGATAAAATTCTGAACTCTTTACATCGAAAGCTGCTACTTTTCGTCTTAGCATTTCTACTGGTATGGAAGCTTCTTCCTGAGTATCAATGCTATTGAGGTACTTATAATTTGTCGCATACACCACTACCTCTGATAATTCTTCTGTCTTAATGATTTGGGATTGCATTGGCACTATGAATCCCATCACAAAAAGAACCAATAATAGCTTTTTCATGATCCTAATGTTTTAAGTTAATAACCTTACGAAAGGAATTCTGGAGCTCCATTATCCACAAACACTCGAATATACCCTACTGTTATCTGATTTACAATGATTTAAATCAGTTATATTACTTTTTATTGAGGTTAAATTAAAGGATGATGACGCAAGAAGAATCAAGTTGCACTGACTATAGAAAAATCGAAGGATTTGCCCTGAATTTTACTTAGCGATATAGGGTAAAATGCCCCACGAACTTTTGCTTTTCATTGTCGTTTGCATTTACCACGTACCAATAATCACCAGTTGGCAAAGGTTTGCCCTCGTAGGTTCCGTCCCACTTTTTAACTTGGTCCAAACGGGCTACAACCCTTCCGTACCTGTCGTAAATAATTACATCGATAAATGGGAAATACTCGCGGTTTTCCGGGTACCAATAGTCATTTAGGTTATCTCCATCCGGAGTAAAGAAATTAGGCATTTCCGGCATTCCTTCAAAATTGAAAGGCATCACCAATGTGGCCTCACAACCGTTTTGATCACGGACCATAATATTGATATTGGAATCCACATTGATGTTAAAGGTATTGACCTCGCCATAAGATTCTCCTTGGAAGAAATACTCATAACCGCCAAATCCACCAGTTGCCATTGCAGTAACCTCATTTGGACCAGATTTTATGGCTTCCAAGGTAAGTGGTTCGTATGCTTCAATCTCGAATTCCACAAAGGTCACACAACCATTGGCATGGTAGATGAAAACGGTGTGTTCTCCTGCGGGCAAATCTCCAAACGTTCGCTGATTGGTAGCCATCTGAATATCATCCACATCCAAGGAGAACAATAAATCGGATAGTTGAGAGTCGTCTTCAATATTTACTGTGGCAGTACTATTAGGGAATATGCCCTCGCAACCATATTCCACCACAGGCTCAGCAACAATATCTATTCCTATGCCTATTTCTGCTATCACATTGGTTTGACAACCATTGGCATCCCTTACAAAAATAACATAGGATTCGCCTCCTTGAAGATTGTCGAAGAAAAGACTATCGTTTTGTACAAAATCGGCATCGTCGGCTGAATTTACACTAGTGTAATATGGAGCTGTTCCACCTGTAACTTCTAGCATCATGCTTCCATCTCCGTCTCCCATACAGGTTTCTGGAGTGGTTTCCACTACTCCCGCCACCAACTCCATGGGTTGGGTAATCTCTACTGTTCTTGTTATGGTACAACCTAAATCATCTTGAATAATGATATCATATGTTCTAGGTGCTAAGTCGTTAAAGGTTTTTCTATTAGGGTTAACAGAATCGTCGCCTTCAAAAAATTCGCTCAATGTATCGGAAATGGAATATCTAATCTGACCTGTTCCACCGCTGGCTTCGATAATAATTTGTCCATTCATATCCCCGGCACATAACACAGGAACAGCTTCCAAATAATCCAACACCAATGGATCTTTGGGTTCAATCACAATCGGATCCGATATAGCCTCACAACCTCCACTCTGAGCATATACATAATAGGTGCCCGGGTTCAGTTCCCTAAATATACCCGAGCTTTGGGCAGGACGAACAATTGTTGCTGCAGATGGCGGCAATGTATTGGAATTGACCAAGGTGTACACATAGTTACCGATTCCTCCAAAAGCTTCAGATCGTATAATCCCTGTTGCCTCTCCTGCACAATTTATTGTTGCGTTGGTCAAATCCAAGGCAATCACCAAAGGCGCCGCTGGATCTAACGAAATTTGATTGGATTTCTCAAAAGGGCAACCATTTGAATTTTGCACATCGTATTGGAAAGGTCCTGGGTCTATGGTAATGTCTTCCGAAATTTCAACGCTGGTCATTCCTGCTCCAAATGGCATAAATGGATCTGTAGTTCCAGACCTGCGGTAAAAATAGTCCACTCCTGGCTCCGGATTGGTTACTGTAAGTTCCATTCTACCCAAATCCCCGCAACCCGGTGGTTGTAACTCAACCAATTCAGCCACTACTATCTCTGGATCCTGAATCTCAATTGGCATAGTGGTGAAGCTACAGTTCCAACCATCAAAAATGGTAATAGTATATTGTCCTGCGGATAGATTCGCAAAAGTTGCCGTAGTTTGAAGACCACTGTTGGTACCGTCCGTAATTCTGTTTAGCTGATATAGGTAGTTTCCGGGACCTTGTCCACCGGCAACATTGTATGCTTCAATCACTGCATCATTATCATTGTTACAGGCCAATGGGCTCACTACTTGAATATCTGCTGTTATTGGTACGGGCAATGGCAAGTTAATATCCACAGTAGATTCACATCCTCTTAAATCCCTAACATTTACGGTATAGGTATCTGTTGATAGATTTTCAAAAACTGGGTTGGTATTCGGGTAATCTACCAAAATGGTACCATCCGAAGCTACCAATTGATACTCATAGGTTCCCCAACCTCCATCACCAGTGGCCGTGATTTCACCAAAACCTGGTACGTTACAAGTAACCGGAGAGGTCTGAATCGCATCTACTGTTAAAGGTCTATCCGGTGAGCGAACGGTGGTAACATTACTAACGGCATCGCAATATGGGGAATCCAATGCTTCAATATGTACTACCAAGTTTCCAGCCGGTACATTTGGAATGATCTCAGGAGTATTTATCGGAGCATTGGTATCAAATGTACCTGTTACCCCAGTAGATGTTTCCACACCTGCATTATCACGGGTAAACACCTCATAATTATATACCCCACTGTAATTGTTGATTTCCAGACTAATAGACCCATCACTTCCATTAAAACAGGTTACGGGATCTACCTCAGCGATAACCGCTTCAATGGTATTGTACTCAGGCATATTGATGGTAGTCGTCAAATACGTACAACCGCCACTGCCAACATCGGTTACGGCAAAAATGTAATCACCAGGTGTGGCAATATCCCAAGTAACCCTATCGGAACCACCTGAACTTCGAGCAGGTTCGGAGCCCAATGGAAGAATTTCAACTTCGTAATTTCCCGGACCTTCGTTTACAATAATATCAATGGAACCTGTGCTAACACCAGTTCCTGAGGTATCACAAGTAATTTGATTTACGTTATAGCTAAATGTAATATCGGTAGGCGTATTGATTGTTACGGTTGCAGTTTCCTCACAACCATTTTGGTCTCTTGCGGTCAAAATTATGGTTTGGTCCGTACCATTGTCAATTACTTCAAAAGTATTGCTGGTCTGGAAATTGGTACCATCAAATTGAGGGGTACCATCATTCATACTATATGTGTATGACCCAGAACCTGTTGGGGTCCCCGTTCCGTCTCCATTGTCATCTGTATAAATAGTGATCGTTGCCGTACTGAACTGATTGCTCGATGGATTACAGCTAAAGTCTGTATTAACGGCATTTACCATCAATTCGGTTGGCTCATCTATGATGATGTCCCCTGAACGGTCGGTACAACCTCTATCGGAAACTACCTCAACTTGATAAGTATCGGGGAGCAAATCATCAAACACAGGAGATCCTTGTGGCCCCGCAATAATAGTTGAAGTTGACCCTTGATATAGCACATAATTTATTGGCGTGTCCGTATCACTTCCTGGTTGAAGTTCTACGGAAATGGTCCCGTTATCAGCACCATAACATGTTACGTCGCTACTTGGTGTGGCCGTAATTACCGGTGTATTTACAGTGGAAACGTTTACAATGGCCTCATCCGAACACAATGGAGCTGTATTGGAATCCAAGTCGGTAACCAAAATATTATAATCGCCAGGTAGAACATTGACAAAAACATTCGTGGATTGAGCAGGCCCAATATTTGCCAAGGTGCCCGCATCTCTCAATTGATATTCAAAATTACCGCTACCTCCAGTGGTGTTCACTGTAATTTCCCCATCCCCTGCATTACAGGTCGGATAAGACGTCGCATCCGCGGAAATGGCAAAGAAGTCAAACACTTGAGCCGTTACCGTATTGGTACATCCATTACCATCCCTAACGGTGATGACATAGCTTCCTGGGTTTGGTACGATAAAAGTGGTTCCTGCTTGAAAGCCACTTCCAATATCGTACTGAAACGTTTCTTCTGGCAATCCAGAACCTGTTGATAATGGTGAAACGATATCAATTTGATAACCACTTGTAGCGGTACATTGGTTTACTACATCAATCACAGGATTTGGAACCCCTGCTTCCTGTGTCACTGTCAAGGTTGTTAAAGCGGTACACCCATTGGCATCTTGCACATAAAAATCGTAGTCGACCGGATAGGGTCCTGCTATCTCAAAAGTAGTTTCGGATGTAAATGTTAATGGTGCCGGGTCTCCTGTTGGCACATACGCGTAGTTATACGGACCTGTGCTACCAAAACCTCTTACGGTCACCAAGGCTCCCACATTACAGGTAGCCTCTACAAAATTGTCAATAGCAATGGAAACGGAACTAATATCTATAAAGGCCAAAGTACTTCCACTACAACCATTGGTGTCGTCGGTAACAATAATCTGGTAGTTCCCTGGCGCCAATCCTGTAAATGTTCCATTATAAGGAATGGTTTCACCAGTGAATGATGTTGGCCCTGAAACCGTTGCGCCTGTATCTGTATTTTGCAATGTTAGAGTAAAATCACCTGGTGCTGATATACCTGAAACTTCATAATCAATGGCACCACTGCCCGCCACATTACATGAGGCTGCCAAGGATGTTGCTGCTACGGCTACAGGATTAATGGGCCCAATCGGGTCAATTTCCTCAATATAGGTACACCCCAAGGCATCCCTTACTTCAACAAAATAGGTTACGCCAGGCACAACCAACCCTGTTACATCAAAAATATCGTTATTTGCTCCTGTTCCCAATTGAAATGTTGGGTCGCCCACCAGTCTAAACTCGTATGGTCCTGTTCCTCCTGTAGCTTGAACACGGTACGTGAAAGAGGTATCCGAACAAATAGCTGGGTCTGCGTCCAAAGGAATCAGATCCAATTGATTTTGATCGATGACCACTTGATCTCTGTCCTCACAACCTTGTGCATCCGTAGTAATCACCGTATAGTTTCCCAAAGGTAAGTTGGGGAAATTCACGGTTGTACTTGCAGTTCCTGTTGATGATGCCACTACACCTCCAAATTCATCCACCAAAACATAGTCAAATGGTGCAACGCCATTGTTTATGGTAGCAGAAATAGAACCATTTACAGAACCTATGGAACAAACTGCATCCGTGGGTGTTGCAGTAGCATCCAAAGGGTCACTTGTTCCTATGGTAACAGAATACGCTGGGCTCACACAACCTCTACTATCTCGAATAATGAACCCACCATGAGTTCCAGGTCCATAGCCTGAAAATATATTTTGTGTGCTGAATGTCGCTCCATTATCATTACTGAACTCATATGGAGGAACACCTTGAGTGGTATCAGGAATCAATTCCACCACCCCGCTGGTATTGTCCCCACATTGGGTATCGGTAGCTACTGCAGTACCCGCAATAGTCTCTGGTGGGGAAATAGTTACGGTATTGGTTTCTGTTGTACATCCTCTGGCATCGGTAATCAAAAACTGAAAGGTTGTATCCGAAATTATGGAACCATCGTTCTGAATGCTGTACACAAAAGAGTTTCCTGTAATGTTATTGTTGTCCGAAGTATATGGAGCTCCATTAATGCTCACTTCATAGATATCATAATCACCTGAAGAGGTATAGCCATTGTTGATGTTCACCTGAATCTGACCGGGAGGTCCCGCACAATCCAATTCTTGAATTGTTGTGGCATTGGCGATTACCTGTGGCTCTATGGTCGCAGTTACAGAATCTCTACAATCATTGGCATCTACCACCTCAATGGTATAGGTTCCCGGCGTAAGTCCGGTAAAACTATTACTAGCTCCCAAAGCTCCTCCGTTGACTCTATACTGATATGGTGCCAATCCACCGGCTGCATTTACCACTAAGGTCGCTGCGGTAAAATTATCGTAACAAAAATCAGACGCCCCATTATCCAAAGTTAAGGTCGGCGCATCCAATCGGGTCAATGTAAAGCTATCGGTAACAGTACACCCATTGGCATCAGTAACACTTACTTGATAAGTCCCATCTTGGGATAAATTGGAGAATGTACTACCATTTTTCGGGCCTCTTGTTGAACCATCTGGCTGTGTTAGGGTATATCGGTTACCTCCCCATCCGCCAACGGTATTGATACGAACAGCTCCAATATTACCATTTTGACAGCTCATGTCGGTTACATCCAGACCGGAAATAGCAAAAGCGGTTGAAGGTTCTTCTATAACCAAAGTAGCCGTGTCGGTACAATTGGTTTCCTCGTCTGTTACAGAAATCACATAACTTCCAGCCGATAATCCAGTTAAAGGAATTATGTTGTTGCTTTGCCCTGCGGAAACGGGGCCTCCATCAATACTGTAACTATAAGTCGTATTAAATCCGTCTACCAAAAATCGTCCCTCACCATCGGAATCCCCAACACATGTGACCACCCTGGTCTGTTGGGCCTGAACACCAATGGAACTAATATCGGTAATGGCATAATTTTCGTCGTAAGAGCAGCCTTCATCATCGGTCACTCTAAATGTATAGGTTCCCAATCCCAGCCCTGTAAATGTGCTGTTGCTTCCATTATTGATCGCACTGGCAGCAGGGGCTATGATTTCGTATGTGTAGATTCCTGAACCTCCCGTAACCGTCAAATCCAAAGAAGCCGTTGTTGTGATACAGTCCAAGCTTGAAATGCTAAAGTCCAAATCCGTGGGCTTGTTCAACGCATTGAACACAATATCCGGAAGTGCCTGCACACAACCGTTGGCATCACGAATCATTGGAGTGTAAGTACCCACTCCCAAACTTGGAAATACAGGGTTGGTACTGAAGCCGGCCCCCACGCTGTACTCGTATGGTGCTGTTCCTCCGGAAACTCCTGAAATTGTAATCTGACCGCCATTTTCATCCAAACAGGTAGGAACACTATCAGGTGTAGCTGTTGCCGTAATGGTTGAGGGTGTACCTATTGTTGCTGTTTGGGGAGTAGTGGTACAGGTAAAGGATTCTTGTTCATACCGAAGGACCACATCATAATTCCCTGGAGCCAAGTTGGAAAATACGTTACTGATTTGAAACGTTGAACCATTATCAACACTATATTGGATTTCGTAACCAAATCCACTGCTCACATTCACAGTGATCCTACCATCGTTGGCACCACCACAATTGGCATCTTCTTCGACAAAACTGAAAATTGGTGGTGGAATATTCTCAACATCCACGGCGGCTGTTCTCTGGCAACCATTGGCATCCTCGACCAAAATATTATAGGTCCCTGCTGTGGATACTGAAAATGTAGCGTTACTTGAATAGGTTGAACCAAATGGACCTCCATCCACACTAAATCGATAAGGCGCTGTTCCTCCACTAGTAGTTACATTAACATCTACGGAAGTAGCACCACAACCAAAACTATCGGATGCTGTTGCAGAAACCGCTAACGGACTTATCCCACCTCCGATTACAATAGGATCTCCATCAATATCGGTTGTAATGGTTTCCGAGCAATTATTGGTTTCGACACGTATATTGTATGTGCCTGGACTTACGTTGGCAAAAGTATAGGTGTCTGCACCGTTGGGTCCAAAAGTATCAACCGTCACCCCGTTTTTCACCAACCTGTAGGTATAAAAGCCGGGTACTCCAGATACTGCAACATCAATACTACCCAACTCACCACTACATAAAATATCATTTGCAGTTACATCCACGTTGATGTCCAAATCATCAACTGTGACTAAATTGGATGGGAACACACAAGCTGTGGCGGAAACATTCTTCAATCTCACATAAACCCTGTAATCTCCCGGGGCAGTAATATCAAAAAATGGGTCATCCTGATAAGGTCCCGCAGAACTGTTCAAACTATACTCATATCCGGCAGGTACATTGGTCACCTCTACCCTGCCTGGATTACCACATATAATGTCGTCTTTGATTAATTGTGGATCTAAAGGGTTAAGCGTTGCTTTGAAATAATAGTATTGACCTGAATCAACACGCACTCTAAACTCCCCAGATGTTGACAGGTTATATGTTGATCCTGTTCCGACGGTATTCCATGTACAAGCATTATTGATGGTAGGGCAATCGTCCACCACAGTCGGTGCACAAGAATTGGGGTCTAATTGCTGCCATTGGTAAGAACTTCCGGATTGACTAAGGGTCAGTGTCCTAATATCGCTGGTACCGCACAAAAAGAATTTGGCCAAAGTGCTTCCATCATTGGGGCATACGACCTCCTCGTTCGCACCGTTAATTATGGTTGCGAACATTGCACTAGTCGTGAATAGTTCACTTTCTTCGTGAATTGATTCCTCGAAATTAGCCTCAGGTATCTCTTTTTGGGGATCGGACTCTGTTTTACTGGACACCATATTTACCAGCATCCTTGTCACATGAGTTTTTGCTAATACCGTGGAACCGAAGATTGATATGAACACCAACAACACGACATATAGCAAATGCCTTGTTTTTTGTGGGAGCATAGGTTAAGTCTTGTTAAGAAGAATATTCAGATTTGGGACCTCAATATTCTTAGATAGTAATTTTCTATTCTTATAAAATTCTCATTATATTCAATACACCCGATAACCTAAAAGTTACCGTTTATCTATAAAATCTGTTATTTTAACGTAAAAGTATGCAAAAAAGTCTGTGGTTACCTTATTTTTTCGTTGTACTGCTCAGTACATCCTGTGCCCAAAAATCAGACAAGGGCATAAATATTCCCGAAACCCTTGATTTTACTACAGAACTCGTAGTTGGAGACATCCAAAACCCTTGGGGTATGGTTTTCCTACAAAACAATGCCATTTTAATCTCTGAAAAGTCTGGGAAACTGTTACTTAACAATTCAGGAAAGACCTCAGAAGTCGAAAATTTGCCATCAATCTACAACAGAGGACAAGGTGGGTTGATGGATATTGAGCTACATCCTGATTATGAAAACAATGGTTGGATCTATTTCTCCTATGCCTCCACTGATGGTGAAGGAAAAGGAGGAAACACCGCTATAATGCGTGCTAAATTATCAGGAAACAGACTTGAGGACAAACAGGTTTTATATAAAGCCTCTCCGAACTCCACGCGAGGACAACATTTTGGGTCCAGAATAGAATTTGATAAAGACGGGTATTTATTCTTTTCCATAGGGGAAAGAGGAAATAGGGATGTGAATCCTCAGGACATCACTCGAGATGGTGGAAAAATATACCGTTTGCATGATGATGGCAGCATTCCTAAAGACAATCCTTTTATTGGTAAGAGGGGTGCAAAGACGGCTATTTACAGCTATGGACACCGGAATCCGCAGGGTCTTGCCCTTCATCCAGAAACTGGAGTTCTATGGGAACATGAACACGGACCTAGGGGTGGGGATGAAATCAATATCATTGAAAAAGGTAAAAATTATGGTTGGCCAATAATCACTTACGGTATTAATTATAGCGGCACAGAAATTACCGATGAAACCAAAAGGCCCGGAATGGAACAGCCACTTTACCAATGGACACCTTCTATTGCACCATCTGGGATGACGTTTGTTACTTCCGATAAATACCCCAAATGGAAGGGCAATTTATTAGTTGGCTCACTAGCTTTTCAATATTTGGAACGATTAGAGTTATATGACAATAAAGTAGTCTACCGAGAAAAATTACTGGATGGTATGGGGCGTGTTCGGAATGTACGCCAAGGCCCCGATGGATTTATTTATGTTGGAATTGAAGGCAAGGGCATTTTCCGTTTGATTCCTAAGTAAACCAACTCCAATTATTTTAAGGCATCTATCGCCAATTTAACCGAGCCATATTCTTTTAGCACCTTTTCGGCTTCATCATAACTCAATCCAAGTTCCTCCATGATATAGCGCGTGCCTCTATCCACCAATTTAGTGTTGCTCAATTGCATATTTACCATTTTGTTTCCCTTGACCCGACCCACTCGAATCATCAAAGCGGTGGAAATCATGTTGAGTACTAATTTTTGACTCGTCCCACTTTTCATTCGGGTACTTCCCGTTAAAAACTCCGGCCCCACATTAACTTCAATTGGAATATCGGCAGCTTGAGCCAATGGAGAACCTGGATTATTGGTGATTCCAACTGTAAGTATGCCATTGGTTTTTGCATCGGCAATACCTCCCAAAACATAAGGTGTGGTACCTGAAGCAGCGATGCCCACCAAAACATCATTATCATTAATATTATATTCCTGAAGGTCTTTCCAAGCTTGTTCCGTATCGTCTTCTGCAAACTCTACAGCTTTTCTTATAGCATGATCTCCACCAGCAATGAGTCCGATTACTCTATCATAAGGCATTCCGAAAGTTGGTGGTATCTCGGAGGCATCCAATATACCCAATCTACCACTGGTACCGGCACCTATATAAAATAATCTACCTCCTTTTTCAAAACGTGTGGCTGTTTCGTCCACTACTTTGACAACCTGAGGTAACACCAACTCTACAGCATCAGCTATTTTTTTATCTTCATTATTGATGTTAGCCACAATCTCCAAAGTATCCATTTCATCCAACCCATTATAGTTGGATGGTTCCTCAGTAATCTTAATGTGTTTTTCTACCACTATATTATAATATTTGTATGTTCAAATTCTTAAATGCATCCAACTTTACGTCCCAAGGCTCCAATTCCGTAATCATAACATCGACTTCTTCGACCCCACATATTTTATAACGTTGTAATGATCCTATTTTTTCTGATATACAAGGGGAGACCACTTTCCTTGAACTATGAATCATAGCCTTTTTCATTTGGACGATTTCCCAATCAAATTCCGTTAATCCCTCGATGGGATGAATGGAATTGGTTCCCAAAAAACAAATGTCCACCTTTATTTCCGAAAGCATGTTGATGGCACTGCCACCAACAGTAATCTGAGAATCCTTGGACAATCGACCTCCAATAAAAATCACTTCAATATTATCCTTTCCCAAAAGCTGCACAGCAATGGGTAGACTAGGGGTAAAACAGGTAAGCCTCATTTTTGGGGGCAACTTTCTGGCTATTTCCAAATTGGTCGTACCTCCACTCAATAAAATCACTTGCCCATCTTTAATAAGCCCAAGAGCTTTTTCTGCAATTTGCGATTTATTTTCTAAGGAATAAATTTTTTTCCCGGTAGGGTTGTAATTGTTGAACCCCAAAGAAACCGCTCCACCATGCACTTTTTTCAATTGCTTGGCACTATGAAGTTCCTTGATATCTCTACGTATGGTATCTACCGAAACATTTAGCTGATCTGCAATATCCGTCAATAGAATCCTATTATGGATTCCAACTTCATTAAGTATAAACTGATGTCTCTCTTCTTTTAACATAGGTTGGGCCAAAGTTAAATAAATCCTAAAAATGTCACTAATAACTGCAAAATACTGCAAATATTTGCAACTTTTAATATTATTTATTTAATAATTGCATTTTATCGCAATAAATGCAGTTTTTTGCATACATTTGGAATTAACTTTTCAGCATTTTGCTAGAACATTATATTTTTTTCTTATGTACCAGCCTTATCAAGAAGAATTAAGATTTGAGAAAATCCACACAATTATCCACGGGGATTCCGATGTAGCTTCGTTGTCAGTTGCCAACGAAATTGCGAGCTTGATCAAACAGAAGCAAGAACAGGGAACAAAAACCGTTTTAGGTTTGGCCACAGGTTCTACTCCTGTAAAAGTGTATGAATACTTAGTACAGTTCCACAAAGAGGGACGCTTAAGTTTCAAAAATGTAATCACCTTTAACTTGGATGAATACTTCCCAATGGAACCCGATTCCATCCATAGTTATGTAAGGTTTATGAACGAACACCTATTCGATCATATTGATATTGAACCGCACAACATTCATATTCCGGATGGAAATCTTTCCATGGATGAAGTGAGGAAGTATTGTGAAGACTATGAGGAAAAAATAAAGAATGTAGGCGGCATAGATATCCAAGTCCTGGGAATTGGACGAACAGGTCACATTGGTTTTAACGAACCAGGCTCCACATTGAACAGTAAAACACGTTTAATTCGCTTAGATAGAGTTACCAGACTTGATGCTGCCAGTGACTTTTTTGGAGAGGAAAATGTACCCAAGAGAGCCATAACCATGGGGGTGGGAACAATAATGAATGCCCGCAAGGTAATCCTAATGGCCTGGGGAGAAGGCAAATCCAGTATTATTCAACAAGCCGTCGAAGGAGAGATAAAAGAATCTGTTCCGGCAACTTTCCTACAACATCATGAAAATTGTGATTTTGTTCTGGATGAGGCAGCCGCTTCTTCCTTAACAAGGATTAAAACACCTTGGCTGGCCACAGAATGTGATTGGGACGATCAATTAATCAAAACTGCCACCATATGGCTCTCAGAAAAACTTGGCAAGGCTATTCTTAAGTTGACCAATGAAGATTATAATGAATATGGAATGGGGAACCTTATTGCAGAAATCGGTTCCGCAGAACAAATAAACCTAAAGGTCTTTAATCAACTACAACATACCATAACCGGTTGGCCGGGCGGAAAACCTAATGCAGATGACAGCCAAAGACCTGAAAGAGCTGAACCTCACCCAAAAACATCGTTGATTTTCAGCCCCCACCCAGATGACGATGTAATCTCGATGGGAGGTACTTTGCTCCGATTGGTTGATCAGGGGCACAATGTGCATGTGGCTTATCAAACTTCAGGGAACATTGCTGTTTTCGATGACGAGGTAATACGTTTCTTGGACTTCGCTACGGATATACAAAAAGATAACAAAGAACTTAAAAAGAAATTCAAAGAGGTTCGCGAGTTTTTGGCGAATAAAAAACCCGGAGAGCTGGACAGCCCAGAAGTACAAGAGTTTAAAGGTCTTATTAGAAAAGGAGAAGCTCTAGCGGCTTGCAGGTATTGCGGGGTACTAGAAGAAAATGCCCATTTCCAAAACTTACCGTTCTATGAAACGGGTGCAGTAAGAAAAAAGCCTCTTTCCGATGAAGATGTTCAGATAACCTACGACCTCCTCAACAAGCTCAAACCGCATCAGATTTTTGCTGCTGGCGATTTATCCGATCCTCACGGGACACACAGGGTATGTCTTCAAATTATATTCAAAGCACTCGAGAAATTGAAGGAAGACAGAGTGGATTGGATAAGAAATTGCTACGTATGGTTGTACCGGGGCGCTTGGCAGGAATGGGATATTGCCGATATGGAAATGGCCGTGCCTATTGGACCCAAAGACATGTCCAGAAAAATTAATGCCATATTTAAGCATCAATCCCAAAAGGACAGTGCCATGTTCCCAGGAAACGATGAACGGGAATTTTGGCAACGTGCGGAGCAGAGAAACAAAGAAACAGCTAACAGATACAATGAACTTGGAATGGCCGAATATGAGGCCATGGAGGGCTTTGTACGATACCACTTTTAACAAAAACAAACTACTTGTTTAAACTAAACTCAATTAAACTACTCATTTTTATGCGAAAACTTCATGATTATTTAGGATTGAAGTTCCGATTGGTGCTATTCGCGCTAATGGTATCGACGCTATCAGCGTTTGGCCAAAGCCAGTACACCTTTACAGGAACTGTTACGGAAACCGGCACCAACCTCCCATTGGCAGGTGCATCGGTATTTATTGAAAATACATCATTCGGTACCGTTACCGACTTTGATGGAAACTACAGCTTTACAGCTACTCTAGAATCCGGAGCACACACCTTAGTGTTTAGTTCCCTTGGTTTTACAACCCAAAAAATGTCTATTGATGCTGGTGGAAATTTAACCATCTCTACGGACACCTCACTTGCCGAAGACCTTTTGAGTCTGGATGAGGTAATAGTGACCGGTAGTGGAGCTGGAGTAAACAAAAGAACCTTAGGTAATGCCATTTCATCGGTGAAGGCCGAACAATTGACAGAAAATGGTGCTACTCAAATTGATCAAGCGATTGCTGGTAAGATTACAGGGGCCTTGGTTCAACAAAACTCTGGAGACCCGGCAGGTGGAATTAGTATCCGCTTAAGAGGACCGAGTACCATTGCAGGTAGTTCCGACCCTTTGTATATCGTAGATGGTATCATCATCAGTAATTCAAGTAATGAATTGGTCGACCTTGGGGGTAATACCCAAAACAGATTGGCGGACATAAACCCGAACGACATTGAAAAAATCGAGGTGATCAAAGGAGCTGCCGCTGCTGCAATCTATGGTTCTCGAGCAAGTAATGGTGTGGTTCAAATCTTTACAAAACAAGGTAGTAGTGGTGAGCCAAAATTCACCTTTACGACCAATGCCAGGATAAATGAACTTAGAAAGGAAATTGACTACAACACGGTCCAGTTAGCATGGGAAGTTCCTACGGACAGAGCAAATTTAGCAACCTACGAGACCGAACGTTACAATCTACAAGATGAAATATTCGATACAGGTTTTGGTATTGAAAACTATCTATCCATGACCGGTGGTTCTGAAAAAACCTCCTACTACTTATCTGCATCCCATTTGGATAATGAAGGAATTGTTAAAAACACCAATTTTAAGAGGTATGGCTTTAAAGCCAACATCACACAAAAAGCATTTGATTGGTTGGATATTACAGGAGGGTTCAACTATGTACGAAGTGTAAGTAAGGATGTACCAAATGGGGGTATCAACAATGCATATGGCGCTATTACCGGCTATGTGTTCAGCGACAACTCTGTAGACCCTTCACCTGATGAATCTGGAGTTTATCCCGTTACATCTTTATTGGTGCCAAGAACAAACCCTGCCGAAGCAGTGGCGCGTTTTGATTTTGGGCAAAAGACCAACCGTTTTATCACAAGCCTTGCGTTGAATGCCAAATTCAACGACCACTTGAGTGCCAAATATACCTTTGGTATGGATTATTACAATCAATCAGCTACTGCATACATACCTATAAACAATACCTCTCCCAATGGAGATGGATATTCAAGAAGAGCGGATTTGAATAACTTCCAGTATAACTCGGACCTTAATGTAACCTACAGGACTGACCTAACAGATGTTATCAGTTCTACCTCAACCATTGGTGGATCTTGGCAGTATGAAGAACGTCAAAGTGTAGGAATAAATGCTACTGGACTTCCTCCCTTAGTACAAACAGCAACCGGCGGAAGTATTTTGGAACAAGGAGAAAGTCGTTCGCAAATTTCTTATTGGGGAGCCTTTTTCCAGCAATCATTCGCATTTAACGATAAAATTTATGTGAACGGAGCTATTAGAATGGACGGAGCCTCAACTTTTGGAGAGGATGAGCGTAACCAAGTATACTTTAAAGCAAGTGGTTCCTACGTAATGTCCGACGAGGATTTTTGGAAAGATACCTTCGGAGATACTTTCAATATTTTTAAACTAAGGGCCTCATGGGGTCAAGCGGGTAACCTAACAGCCCTAGGTGCTTACGCAAGGTTCACAAATTATAATCCTTCGGCCTTGACAGGCGCCGTAAGCCTTATTCCAAGTACGCTTCAAGGTAATGCCGATCTAAAACCTGAACGACAGGATGAATTTGAATTTGGTTTCGATTCAGGATTTTTAGAAAATAGATTGGGTATAGAATTTACCTACTACAAACAAAAAGTGACCGACCTACTCTTACAAAGAGTATTGGGTCCATCCAGTGGGTTCGGTTCCAGATTTGAAAACGTGGGGAATCTAGAGAATACAGGTGTAGAAGTTTTATTTAGAGGAACCCCTATCAAATCACAAGATTTCAATTGGGATATTACAGCTACATTTTCAAAAAACAAAAATGAAGTAACCAATGTTGCAGGTGGTGGAAGAATAGCTATTGGCGGTAGTTTTGCAACGAACTACGTAATTGAAGGAGAGCCGTTGGGTGTCTTCTATCGTCAATTCTATGCCAGAAACGAAGATGGATCCATAGCTCTTGACGAGAATGGATATCCGTTTAGAGGAACCACCGAAGATGGCGAAGCATCCAAAGTGATCGGAGATCCAAATCCAGATTGGTTCGGTTCGTTCATCAACGAATTCTCTTATAAAGATTTTGGACTTAGGGTTCAATTTGATGCCATCCAAGGTTATGATGTATTCAACTGGAACCGAAGACTATTAGACAATGTAATCTTTGGTGGAGGCGCACAAGTTGGTGAAGAGTTGTTGGGTAACCTTCCTAAAGGATATGGTAGTGCTCAAGCCAACATCTTCGAAGAGTTTGTAGAAGACGGTTCCTTTGTAAAACTCAGAGAGATAGCTTTGAGCTATACCTTAAAACCAAAATGGGATTATATAGACAATGTTAAGTTTAGTCTAGTAGGACGTAACCTTATCTCTTGGGACGATTACTCTGGATGGGATCCAGAAGTAAGTGCTGCCGGTCAAAGTAACGGTGTGCGAGGATTCGATTTTGCTACGGTGCCAATACCGAGAACATATCAGTTGGGCGTTAACGTAAGCTTCTAATCTTAAAAAAATTGACAATGAAATTTTACAGATATTCTACATACAAGCTAATGTTTTTGCTAATAACAGTATTGGCAACTACATCGTGCGAAACAGATTTTGAAAATCCAAATGCCGCCGCTAGTGACCAAGTTTTCACTTCAAGGGAAGGCATATTGGCCACTACCATTGGAATGCAGGAATTGTATTCTACATCTGGGCTACGGTATATTATTGAAACTCCTGCCATTACCACGAGGGAAGCCGGTATCACCACCACTTTCCAAAACATGATAGATTTGGAGGATGGTGGAGATATTCCCAATACCAATTCCAATGTTGTTGGACTATGGACTACCATGCTAAGAGTTATAGGAATCGCGGAGGACATTTCGGCCAATGCAACCACTCTTGATATTGATGCAGGAACCCAAAGCGGTTTAATTGCAAACGCAAAACTATATCAAGCTATGAGTATTGGAGCCATGGCTCAAAATTATGAGCAAGTAATTGTGGTGACTTCTGAGGACAATCCTCCCTTTGTTTCTAGAACAGAAGGTTTCAATACCGCAATCTCTTTATTGAACGAAGCAAAAAGTGCCCTCGCCGCCAATCCCGTTTCAGCGGAGTTTGAAGCTGAAGTTTTGAGAGGTGATATCGATTTGGAAAACACCATAAATGCCATGTTGGCAAGGTTCAATCTATATGCCGGAAACTATGATGCTGCAATAAGCGCGGCATCGGAGGTTGATCAAACCTCCGGTTCGGTTTTCACTTACGATTCACAGAACTTAAACCCTATTTGGAGTCGAGTGTACCAAAACAGTGCACCAAATTTTAAACCGCGTGACAATTTTGGACTTCCGGATAGTTTTGTTTTTGAAGATGGTGACGGAAGATTCGATTTCTATTTGATTCCTTTGGATGAATTGAATCAAAATCAATTACCAATAGAGGATTTGGCTGGTTTCTTTAATGCCGACACAGGCACTATCCCGATTTACCTTCCAGACGAGATGAACCTCATTATTGCTGAAGCCAATCTTAGAAAATCTTCTCCTGATACAGGAGCAGCAATTGCCGCTTTGAATTTGGTGTTGACCGATTCCGATGACATTTTTGGAGTAAATGCGAATGTTTCAGCATATGCCGGCGATACTACCGTAGATGCCTTGTTGGACGAAGTATACAAAAACAGAAGAGCTGAATTGTTCTTGACGGGATCCAGCTTGGAGGATAGCAGAAGGTTTGGAAGACCAGAACCAACTCCCTCTGTCCAAAATTTTGATGAAGAACGTAATAGAAACTTCTATCCTTACCCTAACACGGAAAGAGATAACAATACCAATACACCAGATGACCCAGCTATCTGATACGATTTTGTTTTTAAGTTGTTAGTTGTTTAATTTAATCTTGTAAAAAGGCCTACATTTAGTGCATACGTAGGCCTTTTTTTTCGCTTATATGCAACGATTTTTATACATAATTCCCATACTTTTTTTACTGTCCTGTGCAACAACAAAAGCACCAAAAGAAGAATTCAGGGGCGTTTGGATTGCCACAGTTGCCAATATCGACTGGCCCAAACACCCAGATGACAATCTTGCCAAGAAAAAACAGGACTTCATCGGTATTCTCGATTTCTATAAAAAAATGAATTTTAATGCGGCCATCGTACAAGTACGAACGGCTGGAGATGCCTTCTACCCTACCGATTTGGCCCCTTGGTCCAGATATCTAACTGGAACTGAAGGAGAAGCTCCTAAAGGATTCGAAAAGCCACTTGAGTGGATGATAGCGGAAACCCACAAACGGGGCATGGAGTTCCATGCATGGCTCAATCCGTATCGAGCTACCGTTAGCCTTGATACCTCCTTACTCTCTAAAACACATGATTATTACCAACATCCTGATTGGATCATCAAATACGGTAAAAAGAACTATTATAACCCTGGTCTTCCTGAAGTCCGCGAAAAATTCAATAACATCATTGAAGAACTGGTCACCAAATATGAAGTAGATGCCATTCACTTTGATGACTACTTTTATCCCTACAAAGTAGAAGGTGAAACTTTCAGTGATGAAGAGACCTTTAAAAAATATGGTTTGCAAGACCAAACTTTGGAAGATTGGCGGCGAAGCAATGTGGATTCACTAGTAAGGAATGTCCACGAAACCATCAAAACAAATAAACCTTGGGTACAGTTTGGAATTAGCCCTTTTGGCGTTTGGAAAAACAAAAGCACCGACCCAAGAGGTTCTGATACCAAAGCAGGACAAACCACTTATGAAGACCTTTACGCCGACCCCCTACTTTGGGTGAAGGAAGGCTGGCTGGACTATCTGGCACCCCAAGTATATTGGAGTATGGAGTATGCGGTTGCATCTCACAAAGTAATCACAACTTGGTGGGCCAACAACACCCCAAACACCAATCTTTATGTAGGAAACGGCACCTACAAAATCAAAAATAATGCGGACAAAGCGTGGAAAAAAAAGAACGAAATCCCAAAACAGTTGAATTTTGCAAGGGATTTGGAAAACATTGACGGTAATATATTTTTCAGCGCCAAATCATTGATTGGACAACACAAAAAAGTTAACAAAAAGCTTCAAAAGAAGTTTTATAGCCTTCCTGCAGAAAACCCCGGACCCTTAAACAAAGTTGTGCGGGAGATACAATTACCCGCAATCGATTCAGTTCATCTCAACAATCAAGTATTGGACATCTGCATTAGCCACACAGATGATATCCCTCGATTTTTGAATCTTTACATATCAAAAAGAGGGAAAACACAACTCGTTGGAAAAGAATATCTTTCAGAAAGTGATAGAGACGGATGTTATCAATTGAATTTGACCGAAAAACAACAACGAAGCAATTTGCAAATCAATATAAGTGATGCGTTTGGCAATCAAAGCGCCATGCAGCCGATTAATATAAAATAAACTTGTAATGCAGGACATGCTAGTTCGACTTTTGGATCTACCCGACATCTCAGATGAGGAAAAAAACCTTTTCGAGAAAGAAGGTATTAGTTTCAAAAGGCCCATCACACCAGAAAAAAGTATTGTAGTAGATTGGGTGGCCAAGCATTTTAGTAAAAATTGGGCGGATGAAACCGAAGCTGCCTTCACTTTCCTACCCGTAAACTGTTTCATTGCCCAACGAAATCAAGAAATTTTGGGTTTTGCCTGTTTTGAAAGCACTGCAAAGAATTTTTTTGGCCCCACGGGAGTCCTTCAGACCGAAAGGGGGAAAGGCATTGGTAAAATTTTATTGACAAAAGCATTGCTTGCCCTAAAGGAAATGGGGTATACATACGCCATTATTGGAGGAGTTGGTCCTGCTTCCTACTATGAGAAAGTTGTGGATGCCAGAATCATTGAAAAGTCCGAAAAAAGTATTTATCAGAACCTATTAAAACATCCCAAATGAATGTAGCTCCAAAAGACAAAAACGCTTGGCTGTGGATTCCCTTTTTATACTTTACCCAAGGAATTCCCTACATTCTTGTTGTAACCGTTTCCGTAATCATGTACAAAAGGTTGGGTATTGGCAATGCCGAAATAGGATTGTACACGAGTTGGCTATACCTCCCTTGGGTCATAAAACCTTTGTGGAGTCCCATTGTTGACCTAAATGGCACAAAAAGAAAATGGTTTTTGGGTATGCAATTGGTCATTTCCCTGGCATTTTTAGGCATAGGCCTCTTTTTGCCATCAAACTCCTTTTTCATTATCACCTTGGCTTTCTTTTGGATGGCTGCCTTTGCCTCAGCAACCAACGATATTGCTTCTGATGGTTATTACATGATTGGACTCACCCAAAAAAAGCAATCGTTTTTTATTGGCCTTCGCAGTACATTTTACAGATTGGCCATGGTGACAGGGCAAGGGCTGCTGGTTATTTTTGCAGGCTTCTTGGAGAACCAATACGGAGACAACACCAAAGCGTGGTCTATTACAATGATAAGTGCCGCTGTTTTAATGGCTGCTTTGACCATTTCCAACTTTTTTACCGCACCAAAGTTTGAAGAACCCGCATCAGAATCCAAAGAAAAGCCAGCTGGTTTTATTGAAGTGTTCACCACATTTTTCAAAAAGCATCAAATCGGTGTTGCCCTTATGTTTGTATTGACGTATCGTTTGGGAGAATCACAATTAGTGAAAATGGCCTCTCCTTTCTTGCTTGATGAATTGGAAGTAGGCGGATTGGCCTACTCCACAGAAGCCGTGGGAACTATTTATGGCACGGTGGGTATCATTATGTTGTCTCTCGGAGGAATCTTGGGGGGAATTTTGATTTCTAGAGATGGGCTTAAAAAATGGATGCTACCCATGTTGCTTGCGCTAAACCTGCCCAATGCACTGTATGCTATACTTGCGATAACACAAACCACCAGTATTTATGCCGTGGTCGGCACTGTGATATTGGAACAATTTGGATATGGTTTCGGGTTTGCTGCATTTATGATGTACCTCATTTATGTGGCCGAAGGCGCCTCCAAAACATCTCACTATGCCATTGCCACAGGATTTATGGCATTAGGTATGATGCTGCCAGGCATGCTGAGCGGATACATTCAGGAATGGTTGGGCTACGACGGTTTCTTTATTTGGGTGGTTATTGCTGCATTACCCGCATTTTTGGTGCTTCGCTATTTAAAATACCCGTCAGATTACGGTAAAAAAACAGTTGAATCCAATGACTAATACCCATCAAACATATACCCTTCCGAAAGAAACACTGACTCTAAAACAAAAAGTGGGGCAATTATTTATGCCTGCCGTATTCATCAATGATACCGAAGAAGAGGTTCAGAAAATGGAAAAGCTTATCAAAGAACAGTACGTGGGTTCCATCTGTTTTTTTCATAGCAGGGCTAGTGCCGCCACCAACTTTGAAGGGAAGAAAAAAATTGTGCTCAACGAGAAAAGCTACGACCGATTGTTGGAGCTTATTGCACGGTATCAACAAGCTGCTAGCACGCCTTTGCTTGTAGCCATCGATGCCGAATGGGGACTTGCCATGCGTATTGAAAACACGCCGCAATACCCTTATGCCATAACATTGGGTGCATTAAAAAACAACGATGACCTTATTTTTAAAGTGGGTGAAGCCATCGGGAACGACTGCAGACAAGCTGGAATACAATGGAATTTGGCTCCTGTGGTAGATATCAACAACAATCCAGAGAATCCTGTTATTGGATATCGTTCTTTTGGAGATGATAGAAAAAGTGTTTTTGACAAGGCAGATGCTTTCCTTAAAGGAATGGCCAAAAGCGGAACCCTAAACTCTATCAAGCATTTTCCGGGGCATGGCGATACAGCAACGGATTCCCATTTGGGACTACCCGTAATCAATAAGTCCATGAAAGAACTTATGGAAAACGAGCTTTATCCTTTTCAAAAATTAATTGAAAAAGGCGTCGACTCCGTAATGGTTGGTCATTTGCTGTTGCCCCAATTGGATGCAGAAAATCCCTCCACCACTTCTTCCAAAATCATTTCAGGTTTACTAAGAAAACAATTGGATTTTGATGGAGTTGTAATTTCGGATGCATTGAACATGCATGCCGTTTCTAAAAAATTCCCTCAAAAAGGAGTCTTGGAAAAAGCTGCTTTTGATGCAGGTATGGATGTACTCTGTTTTAGTGAAAATGTGAAGGAAGGGGCTGAAAAGATTTTAGCGACAACCTCAGAAAAACGAATCCAAGAGAGTTTTGACAGAATTTGGGCCCTAAAACACAAAGTATTTTCAGAACAGATTAAATCAAAAGAACTTGATGCCGATTTGCATTCCAAAATAAACCGTGAAATTGCTGAGCAGAGTATTACAGAATTATATGGCGATGCATCAACGGTTAAAAAGCTTAAATCCTTAGATTTTTTGAATGTTGCACTGAATTCTGGTAATGAAAATAAGTTTTCAGAACAGATTTCAAACCAATTCGGGTCAAAAGTAGTTGATTTAAATACTGCCTTGAAATCCAACGACCAAAATCTTGTCCTAAGTATATTCCCACCTGCGGTAAAACCCAAGGACCAATTTGGGTTTGATGAAAGAACATTGGCATCCATACACAAATTGATTGAAGAAAAAAATACCTTGATCTACCTTTTTGGAAATCCGTACGTGCTGGATATCTTAAAAATGAAGCCATCATGCAATGTAGTATTAGTGTATCAAGACTTTTCGGAGTTTCAAGAAGTTGCTTTTGAACATTTTTCTGGCAAAATTGAAGCCAATGGCAATCTTCCCATCCAACTAAAAACCTTTCAACTATGAGCGAGGAAATCATTACATCATGGAAAAAGAATGCTGAGGAATGGATAAAAGTCATTCAAGATAATAGCATTCCCTCTAGAAAGTTCACCAACAAAGCTATACTTGATGCCATTTCGGAATTGCATGGCAAAAAAATAGTTGATATTGGCTGTGGGGAAGGTTGGTTGACCAGAGAAATGGAAAGCTTAGGATGGACCGCAATAGGTTTGGACGCCACTCCAAGTTTAATAGAAGAAGCAAAGAAAAGAAGCAGTCAGACTTTTGAAGTATTCACTTTTGAGGACATTATTCACGGGAAAAGTATCCCGAGTGCCCCTTTTGACGGAGCCGTATTCAATTTTTGTCTGTACCAGAAAAATGAATTGAAGGAACTATTATCAAACACGCTACAACAACTATCGAAGGATGGAATACTCCTAATTCAAACCTTGCACCCCTATTTTCTAATTCAAAGCGATTTACCATATAAAAGCCAATGGTTATCCGATTCTTGGAAGGGACTACCCGGTAACTTTACAAACGGGCACTCTTGGTATGCACGCACCATGGAAGATTGGATTTATGAATTGAATCAGATTGAAAACAGCAATTTTAGTATAAAGGAAGTCTTGAATGATCAAGAAAAACCGATTTCCTTGATTTTAAAAATCAACAGGGTATGAGAGTATATAAAGTCTTGGGACTCATGTCCGGCACTTCTTTAGATGGGCTGGACATAGCCTATTGTCATATTTGGGAAGAAAATGAGAAGTGGAACTTTTCCATCAAAGAAACCGCTGAAATCGATTATTCTGATGAAATGCGGGAATACCTTAAAAATGCCATTCATCTTTCCGAACAAGATCATGAGCAACTCCATAAAGACTATGGCGTTTGGTTGGGAGAACAATCCAAAGCATTTATGGACGAAATAGGAGAGGAAGTTGATTTTATCTCGAGTCACGGCCATACTTCGCACCACCGACCAGAAGATGGTGTCACTTTTCAATTGGGTGATGGGCAACTCTTAGCAAATACCTCCGGCATGCAAGTGGTGTGTGATTTCCGGACCAAGGATGTGTCCCTTAAGGGTCAGGGAGCCCCTTTGGTTCCCATTGGTGACAAACTGTTGTTCCGTGAATATGATTTTTGCTTGAATCTTGGAGGAATCAGTAATATTTCGTTTGAAAAAGACGGTGAACGAATCGCTTACGATATCGGCTTGGCCAACATGCCACTGAATTACATTACCCATAAAATGGGGTTTGCTTATGATGAGGATGGAAAGCTTGCACGTACTGGAAAATTAGACCCTGACCTGCTCCAACAACTCAATAATTTGAGGTACTATCAGCTACCTTATCCTAAATCCACGGGATATGAGTGGTTCACTTCCGAGATTATCCCGTTGATTGAGGCTTCCAATATTTCCAATGAAGATCTTTTGCACACCTTTATCCATCATAACTGTGAGCAGATTGCTTTGGCAGCTCACAAGCATAAAAACAACAGTAAATCCATAAGTAAACTACTGGCCACCGGGGGCGGTGCCTTAAATCAGTTTTTTATGGATACGCTCCAGAACAAACTGGGGCCCAACATAGGAGTTGTAGTGCCGCACAAAACCTTGATTGCCTACAAAGAAGCTTTAGTATTTGCATTAATGGGAGTACTCCGATTAGAAGGAAAAACCAACGTTTTAAAATCAGTTACCGGTGCCACCACAGACTCTTGTAGTGGTGAAGTATTTTTTCCAAAGGAAATTTAAGTAGTAACCACACGCTTTCTTTTGGGCTTGTTTACCAAGAGAAAAATAGCAAGTGCACAAAGTCCGCAAATGGCCAAACCTGCAAATAGAGGCCAAACGGTATCTTTTACAAATTCCCCAATAAAGGTTGCGATGGGTATGGAAAGTAATGTGGACACAAACCCGTTGATGGCTGCACCGATTCCCGCAATATGGCCAATCGGCTCCATGGCAATGGAACGGAAATTTCCCCACATAAATCCAAGGCAGAAAAACTGAACGGATAAAAATCCGACCAATACATAAATACTGGGATTTGGAGAATTCAAAAACAAAATAGAGTATGCAATGGCAACCACACAAAATATGATGGTAGCCATTAACGAAAGCTTTCTCATCCCAAAACGCATTACCAAGGTACCGTTCAAAAAGGTAGAAAGCCCAATGGAGACGGCAAGTCCTGCAAAAATGTAAGGAAACATTTCCTTTAAGGCATATTGGTCTTCAAAAATATGCTGGGCAGAACTTAAGTACACTAAAAATGCTCCGGTCACCAATCCCGAAGTCAAGGTAAAGGCCACAGTCTCTTTGTACTTCATAAATTCCTTTACCCCATCAATAAATACATGTCCTGTAAACGGAATTTTATATTCTGGATGCAATGTTTCCTTTTGTCGTTTCCAAAACCAAATTGCAACTGCAAGTACAAATACCATTTGCACATAAAAAATGGATTTCCAACCTGCAGCATCCAATATCAGCTTTCCGATGGCGGGTGCCACTACGGGAACCAAAATGAAAAAAGCCACTACGAACGACATTATCTTAGCCATATAATCTCCCTCATAAGTATCACGAATAATCGATATTGAAATAGTTCGGGGAGCCGAAAGTCCGATACCTTGTAAAATCCTTCCTACGACCATAATCTCCAAAGATGGTGCGTACAAGCAAATCATACTTGCCAGCAAAAAGATGACAAAACCAATATAAACCACAGGCTTTCTTCCAAAACTGTCCGAAATAGGCCCGAAAAACAGTTGCCCCACTCCCAGCCCCAAGAAAATCATGGTGACCAACAATTGGTTATCCGTAGGATCAGTGCTATTTATGGCTGTTCCAATGTTAGAAATTGCTGGTAAAATAGCATCTATAGCCAAGGCTACGATAGACATTAAAGCGGCCATCATGGCCACAAACTCAAAGTTGGGTTTTTGATTTACTTTTTGCATCCTGCAAAATTAGGCATACCCACCGAATCGGTAAAGCTTTTAAGAAAGGTTTAATGATAACACAACACTTATATCGTTATAGTTTAAATTATCTGTGATATTTCTTAAAAGTATTACCAGAGAATAACCTTTCTGCCCAGTTAGAAAGTTTAGATACCCTTATCTTTAAAGGTAAATAATGAGAACAATGGGACACTTAAGGACTTTGGTTGTAGGCTGCGGAAATATGGGAACCTCACATGCCCGTGCCTACCACAAATTGGATGGATTTGAAATTGTGGGATTGGTAAGTCGAGGCGCCAAAAGCCGTGAACGACTATCCGAAGAATTGGATGGCACTCCTACTTTTTCAGATTATGCACACGCCCTAAAAGCTACCCGCCCTGACGTTGTCTCCATTAACACCTACCCAGACACTCATTTTAACTATGTAAAAATGGCATTGGAGGCCAATGCCCATGTTTTTGTAGAGAAACCATTGGCCTTAACGGTGGAGGAAGCACATAGTTTGGTAGACCTATCCAAAAAACACGGTCGAAAAATGGTGGTTGGTTATATTTTGAGGGTTCACCCTACCTGGGTAAAATTCACCGAAATGGCCCAAACCTTGGGAAAACCTTTGGTGATGCGTATGAACCTGAACCAGCAGAGCTCAGGAGAGCATTGGTATACCCATAAACAGTTGATGCAATCCATGTCGCCCATTGTGGATTGTGGGGTACATTATGTGGATGTGATGTGCTCCATGACACGTTCCAAACCCATCAGTGTTTCTGCAATCGGAGCCCATTTATCAAACGAAATAGCTCCCGACATGTACAACTATGGTCAATTACAGGTACGGTTTGAAGATGGTTCCGTGGGTTGGTACGAAGCAGGTTGGGGACCCATGATGAGCGAAACCGCTTTTTTCATCAAGGATGTAATAGGGCCTAAAGGATGTGTATCCATTAGTGATCGGGACAAAGGATCATCGGACGATGTTGAAGGGCACTCCAAAACAGGAAGTCTAAAATTGCACCATAGTGAATTGGACGCCGATGGGCATTTTACAAAAAAGGATGAGATCATCAGCACCGCCGATGAACCCGACCATGATGGACTTTGCTTACTGGAACAAGAATATTTATTAGACGCCATTGTTAACGACCGTGACCTTACGCATCACTTGAATGACGCCGTCAATAGCTTAAAAATTGTGCTTGCCGCCGATGAATCCGTAAAAACTGGTAAAACCGTGATGTTGTAGGCAGTATGTCAGGTCGAGCGCAGTCGAGACCCCTTTAAAAATACTTCACTATGTTTGGTGTCAGGTCGAGCGCAGTCGAGACCCGCCAAATCATGAACCTATACTTTGTTTACATATTAAAATGTTCTGATGGACTAACTTATACCGGCATCACAGATAACGTGAAACGCAGGCTCTCCGAACATCAAAATGGAACAAACCAAACGGCCTTCACCTACCGAAGAAGACCCGTCCAGCTTATCTTTCAACAAGAATTCAATGATGTTTTGCAAGCCATCTATTTTGAAAAGAGAATAAAAAAGTGGAGTGCCAAAAAGAAGTTTGCCCTTGCCTCTGGTAATATGAATCTGCTTCAAATTTTAGCCGAATGTAGAAATGCTTCTCACCATAAGTTTAATCCAAACCAAGATTGAGGTCTCGACTGCGCTCGACCTGACAAACTAATTAGATTACATCTCTAAGAATTAATATCAATCCCCAAATAATTAGTATAAAAATTATCGCCCAAGTATTAACCATTGCCCCCCAAGATCCCAGACCATGATCTTTCATTCTAAAAGATTCCCTTTTCCCCAATTGTTTCAATAGCCAAAGAATCCCCAAAACCAACATAAACATACCTGAAGCAATTGGGTAATCTTTTAATACGTTCAGAAAAAGGTCCTTTATCTTATCCAAATTACATTCTGTTTAACCCATATCTATAACGGAATATTCCCATGCTTCTTCCATGGAATCTGCACCTCTTTGGTCTCCAACATGGCAAAAGTCTTCAACAACTTACGTCTGGTATCTTTTGGTAGGATCACCTCATCAATAAAACCACGTTTGGCCGCCCTGTAAGGATTAGCAAACTTATCGGCGTATTCGGCCTCCTTTTCCTTTAATTTGGTCTCTGGGTCATCGGCTGAAGCAATTTCGCGCCTAAAAATAATTTCACTAGCTCCCTTTGCTCCCATTACGGCAATCTCAGCACTAGGCCATGCAAAGTTAAAGTCGGCCCCAATATGCTTGGAATTCATTACATCATAAGCGCCACCATACGCCTTACGAGTAATAACGGTAACTCGTGGTACTGTAGCTTCACTCAATGCATAGAGTAATTTGGCTCCGTGCATAATGATTCCACTCCATTCTTGGTCGGTTCCAGGTAAAAATCCGGGAACATCCACCAAGACCAACAATGGAATATTGAAGGAATCACAGAAACGGGTGAAACGGGCTGCCTTGGTGGAACTGTTCACATCCAAAACACCTGCTAAAAACATAGGCTGGTTAGCTATGATTCCAATACTTCTACCTCCCAACCGGGCAAAACCAGTAATGATGTTTTCCGCATAATCCTTATGGATCTCGTAAAAGGAATCCGTATCGATAATGCCACTGATCACATCGTGCATATCGTAAGGCTTATTGGGATTGTCAGGCACAATACCGGACAATTCTTCCCTTGTTTCATCACCTAGTTTATAAGGCAATAGCGGGGTGGTTTCTTTATTGTTCTGTGGCAGATAGTCCAGTAAGTTTCGAATATCGTTCAAGCATGCGGCATCATTGGTAGAGGTTTTATGAGCCACGCCGGATTTTGCGGCATGGGTACTCGCCCCGCCAAGCTCCTCAGAGGTTACGTTTTCATTGGTCACTGTTTTTACCACATTGGGACCTGTCACGAACATATAACTGGTTTCTTCTACCATAACTATAAAATCGGTCATGGCAGGAGAATATACCGCCCCACCTGCACAAGGCCCCATAATGGCAGAAATCTGGGGAATTACACCAGATGCCTGTACATTGCGATAGAAAATATCGGCATAGCCACCAAGCGATTTCACCCCTTCTTGTATACGGGCACCACCAGAATCGTTTAGGCCGATTACAGGAGCACCAACCTTCATGGCCAGATCCATTACCTTACAGATTTTTTCGGCATGGGTCTCGGAAAGCGCACCTCCGAAAACTGTAAAGTCTTGCGCAAATACATACACCAATCTTCCATTTACGGTTCCATAACCCGTAACCACACCATCGCCATAGTACATTTCCTTGTCCATGCCAAAATCCGTGGTACGGTGGGTCACTAAAATGCCCATCTCCTCAAAAGAACCTTCATCCAAGAAATAAAGAACCCTTTCGCGTGCCGTTAGCTTTTTCTTCTGATGTTGTTTTTCTATACGTTTTTGGCCACCACCCAAATGGGCTTCGGCTATTTTTTCCTGAAGTACTTTTATTTTGGGATCCATAGGATTCAATTTGAAGGTAATCTTACTATTTTTTTGTCTTCCAGATATTGATAAAGGGCAATCATCGCAGCAACTTCGGCTTCGTCTGCCGTTTGTTCCTTGATTTTCTCCGGAGAATAATAATTTTTAACGAAGTGGGTATCAAAATTTCCTGAGCGGAAAGCTTCGTGTGCAAAAACAAAACTTCCAAACGGCAAGGTGGTCTGAACTCCTTTCACTTTATAATTTTGAATGGCATCGAGCATCAACTCAATGGCCTCCTCGCGGGTTTTACCATAGGTAACAAGCTTAGATAACATGGGGTCGTAGTAAATGGGGATATCCATTCCTTCCTTAAAACCATTATCTACACGAACGCCTTCTCCAACTGGCAATTGATATGTCTCTAAATTCCCAACACTGGGCAAGAAATCGTTCAAGGGGTCTTCGGCATACACCCGAAGTTCTACCGCATGGCCATGGATGGTAAGGTCTTCCTGTTTCATGGGAAGTTTTTCTCCCCTAGCTACTTTTATCTGTAGTTCCACCAAGTCTACTCCCGTAATCAATTCGGTAACAGGATGTTCCACTTGGAGACGGGTGTTCATTTCCAAAAAATAGAAATTATGGTCGGCATCCATCAAAAATTCTACCGTACCAGCTCCAATATAATCACAGGACTTGGCCACTTTGCAAGCAGCAACACCCATTTCCTCCCGTAATTCGGGGGTTAAAATAGAAGATGGAGCCTCTTCCACCACTTTTTGGTGACGACGTTGCACACTGCACTCCCTTTCAAAAAAATGAAGCACATTGCCATGGGTATCCGCCATCACCTGCACCTCGATGTGCCTTGGCGATTTCACATATTTTTCCACAAAAACAGAACCATCTCCAAAAGCTGAGGTAGCTTCGCTGATGGCACGCTTCATTCCTGATTCAAGATCTTCTTCTTTCTCTACAATCCGCATTCCTTTACCTCCACCACCTGCAGAAGCCTTGATCAATACAGGGTAACCGACTTCATTGGCAATTTCATGGGCCTTGGCCACATCGGTAATGGCTTCATCAATACCGGGAACCATAGGAATATCATAGGCTTTCACAGCTTCTTTGGCTGCCAACTTGCTCCCCATAATTCGAATGGCCTTCGATTTTGGACCAATAAAGGTAATACCGCTCTTTTCAACAGCTTCAGCAAAATCGGCATTTTCACTTAAAAATCCATATCCTGGGTGGATTCCATCAACATGGAGTTCTTTGGCCACTTCTATAATTTTATCCCCGCACAGATATGATTTATTGGAGGGTGCCTCACCGATACAAACAGCTTCATCTGCAAATTGCACGTGCGGGGCATTCCTGTCAGCTTCCGAGAAAACGGCAACCGTCTTAATGCCCATTTTTTTTACGGTCTTCATTACCCGAACCGCAATTTCGCCACGATTGGCGATCAATATTTTTTTCATGATGTTTTATTGAAATTCAATCAACAATTGTTTCTTGTCAACGGCATCACCTTGCGACACACCTATTTTCTTGATCACACCGTTTCTTGGGGAAGTAATAATGTTCTCCATCTTCATGGCTTCCAGAATAACCAATTGGTCTTCTTCGTTGACTTCTTGCCCTTCCTCTACCAGAATATCCAAAATCAATCCCGGCATGGGCGCTGCAATAGAGTCAATGTTTTTACTGCCATTGGTCGCAAAGCCCATTTTCTCAATAAGCTCATCCAGAGGGGTCTGGATGGAGGTTTGGTGTTCACTCCCATCAATACTGATTGTGTAGATTCCTTTGTTAAAATCAGAATCCAAAATTTTTACATGGTATGATTTCCCGTCCTTCAACAAATGAAAGGTTCCATCACCAGTTTTGATTAAATCCAACGAAGAAATAGAATCCTTGGAAAGTTTAAAGTCAAAGTCATCCCCTACCTTGACAGAATAAGAATTATCCATAAAAGAAGTTTCCATTGGTTAGCTTGATAAATATAAAGGTTAATGCATTAAAAACCATACAAAGCTATACCTAATGAGCAGGAATAATTATGACTATGATCATTAATTTCTTTAATTGTAATCATTAATTATGCTGTATCCAAGATAGGCAGGAGATATAATCATTTGCGTATTTTTGATGTCAAAATTTGAACTATGTTGATCTTAGGGATTGCTGGAGGCACAGGCTGTGGAAAAACAACGGTGGTAAACCAGATTGTGGAGCAATTGCCCACGGACGAAGTAGGTGTAATATCTCAAGATTCCTACTATAATGACCTTTCCCATATGACCAAAGAGGAAAGGGCCTTAGTGAATTTTGACCACCCGAATTCCATTGATTTTGACCTGTTGATCGACCATATTGAACTTTTAAAACAGGGAAAAACTATCGACACACCAATATATTCATTCGTGGAAGAAACACGAATGGACGAAACCATACCTACACCACCCCGTAAAGTGATGATTGTGGAGGGAATTTTGGTATTGAGCAATCCTAAATTAAGGGATATGTTCGATATAAAGATATACGTACATGCCGATTCGGACGAGCGATTAATAAGAAGGTTGCAACGAGATACAAGAGAACGAGGGCACGACTTGGACAAGGTGCTTACACGGTATCAGACCGCCGTAAAACCCATGCACCTTCAATTTATTGAGCCCTCAAAAGAGTTTGCGGATATTATTATTCCGAACAACCGTTACAACACTGTTGCGGTAGATGTTGTTAGGACCATTATCAACAATAAACTTTCGTAACATGAGCCTAAAGGAGTGGAGAAAAAAGAAATGGTTCAAAATCATGACCAACACGTATATATTGGTGTTAACCATTTTTGTGATTTGGATGGCGTTTTTTGACACGAACTCCCTAATGATTCATTTGGAACTAGAGAACGAAATTGATAAGCTGGAAAAGGAAAAAGATTTTCTGAAAAATGAAATCGCCAAGGACAAGGAAATATTGGAAAAGATGTCCGATGAAAAAGAATTGGAAAAACTTGCCCGCGAAAAATATTATATGAAAAAGGACAATGAAGAAATATTCCTTATTGAATATGAAGATAGTCTAAAGAACAAACACAATGAATAACACTGGCCTTTTTAACGAATTTCCTGAAGTTTCCGCCAAACAATGGAAACAAAAAATTCAGATGGACCTCAAAGGTGCCGATTACAATGAAACCTTGGTTTGGGAATCTTTGGAAAGCATCAATGTCAAACCCTTTTATCATCAAGAAGACCTAAAAAACATTCCAACCTATTCCTTACCTAAAGACCACGATTGGTCTGTAGGGCAATCCATCTATGTCGGTGATACCCAAAAAGCCAATACAAAAGCCTTGGAAATCATGGAAAAAGGTGTAGAAAGCTTGGTTTTCACCATTCCGAATGAGAAAACCGATTTTGAAGCATTGTTCAAGGGCATCAACCCGGAAGGACTGGAACTCTATTTCAATTTTGATTTTTTGGCCCTGGAGCCCATCAAAAAATTGGTGTCGCTTCTCAAAGACAAAAAAGCAAAAGCCCATTTGAATATTGACATCATTAATCACTTAGCAAAAGATGGCAACTGGTACCATAATATGGAAAAGGACCACGAGCTATTGACCGAATTGGTTTCACTTGGCACTTCGAACATATCAATTATTGGAGTTGACCTGTCACTTTATCAAAATTCGGGCGCTAATATGGTGCAACAATTGGCTTATGGTTTGGCCCATGCCAATGAATACTTAAATCACATAACTTTAAATGGTGCCGAGAAATCACTCCCAATTACCTTCAAAGTGGCCGTGGGCAGCAACTATTTCTTTGAAATAGCTAAAATTAAAGCCCTGCGATGGCTTTGGAACAGTCTGGCAGCGGAATATGGAATCAAAAGCAATTGTACAATTTTGGCCATACCTTCCAAACGCAATAAAACTCTGTACGACTATAATGTGAATATGCTGCGAACAACGTCAGAATGCATGTCAGCAGTTTTAGGAGGAGCGGATACTGTCTGTAATTTGGCCTATGATGCCATTTACCACAAAGACAACGAGTTTGGGGAGCGTATTGCGCGCAATCAACTATTGCTATTAAAAGAGGAAGGCTACTTTACCGAAGCTTCACAATTTGCTGACGGCGCTTATTATATTGAATCACTCACAAATCAACTAGCAGAGAAAGCCTTGGTGCTTTTTAAGCAGATTGAAAAAGCTGGTGGTTTTTTGGACAGTTTGAAAAAAGGAATGGTTCAACGAAAAATAAAAGAAAGTGCAGAAAAGGAACAACAACTTTTTGATGAAGGCAAGATAGTTTCACTAGGGACCAACAAATATCAGAATCCACAAGATAGAATGAAGGATAATCTTGAACTTTATCCTTTTGTGAAAACCAAAGCTAGGAAAACCATCATTGAGCCCATTATCGAAAAAAGATTGGCCGAAGCTTCTGAACAAAAAAGATTGAACGATGAGTAGAAAAGACCTTCAACATATGGAATTGGCCGCAATGTCGAGTGCAGTAGAGACCCAAAACCACGGACACGAAAACTTTGCCGCGGGTATTTCCCCTTTTCTTCGTGGCCCCTACTCCACCATGTATGTGCGTAGACCTTGGACCATTCGTCAATATGCAGGGTTTTCAACTGCCGAGGAAAGCAATGCGTTTTACCGAAGAAATTTAGAGGCAGGTCAAAAAGGGCTTTCCGTTGCTTTTGACCTTCCCACCCACCGTGGCTATGACTCGGACAACGACCGTGTAGTCGGCGATGTGGGCAAGGCTGGTGTTGCCATAGATTCCATCGAGGACATGAAAATCTTGTTCAACGACATTCCTTTGGACAAAATGTCCGTTTCCATGACCATGAACGGGGCTGTAATCCCAATTATGGCCTTTTATATTGTTGCTGGTTTGGAGCAGGGTGTTTCTATGGAACAACTTTCGGGAACCATCCAAAACGATATTTTGAAGGAATTTATGGTGCGGAACACCTATATCTATCCACCAACTCCTTCCATGCAGATTGTGGCAGATATTTTTGAATTTACCAGTAAACATATGCCTAGGTTCAACAGCATCAGTATTTCCGGATACCATATGCACGAGGCAGGAGCCCCTGCATCCATGGAACTGGCCTATACTTTGGCCGATGGTATTGAGTACATTCGAACCGGAATAAAAGCAGGTCTAAAAATTGATGAATTTGCCCCAAGACTTTCATTTTTCTGGGGTATTGGAATGAATCATTTTGCGGAGATTGCAAAAATGCGTGCTGGACGTATGCTTTGGGCCAAGTTGGTACAAGAATTCAATCCAGAAAATCAAAAATCATCAATGCTCCGAACCCATAGTCAAACCAGTGGATGGAGCTTAACAGAACAAGACCCTTTCAACAATGTCGCCAGAACTACCATAGAGGCCATGGCAGCTGCATTTGGAGGAACCCAAAGTCTTCATACCAACGCTTTGGACGAAGCCATTGCATTGCCTACCGATTTTTCCGCTAGAATAGCACGAAACACGCAAATCTATCTGCAGCAGGAAACACATATCACCAAAACGGTAGATCCTTGGGCAGGTAGCCATAAGGTGGAACAATTGACCCAAGAAATCGCCGAAAACGCTTGGGAATTGATTCAAGAGGTAGAAAAATTGGGCGGAATGACCAAGGCCATTGAAAAAGGCATACCAAAAATGCGCATCGAAGAAGCGGCTGCCAAAAAACAGGCCCGTATTGATAGTGGCCAGGATATTATCGTTGGGGTAAACAAATATAGGCTGGAAAACGAGGACGACCTTCAAATTTTGGAAGTGGACAATGCGAAGGTTCGAAAACAGCAAATGGCCCGTCTCGATGAAATCCGAAGCACAAGGAATTCCGAAGCTGTGGAAAAATCCCTTGAAGACATCCGTGTTGCGTCCAAAAAGGCCATGGAAAATAACTCTGACCGTGGAAATTTATTAGCTTTAGCAGTAGAAGCGGCCAAACAGCGTGCCACCCTTGGTGAAATTAGTGACGCCATGGAAAGTGCCTTTGGACGCTACAGAGCAAAAATTCAATCCTTTACCGGAGTGTATTCCAAAGAGATCAAAAACGACAAGAGCTTTGAAAATGCCCGCAAATTAGCGGACAAGTTTGCAGAGCAAGAAGGGCGCCGACCACGTATCATGGTGGCAAAAATGGGCCAAGACGGCCACGACCGTGGTGCCAAAGTAGTTGCCACCGGCTATGCCGACCTTGGTTTTGATGTAGATATTGGACCATTGTTCCAAACACCTGCCGAAGTTGCCAAACAGGCCGTGGAAAACGATGTGCATATTTTAGGGATTTCTTCACTTGCCGGCGGACATAAAACTCTGGTTCCTGAAGTGATTCAAGAGTTGAAAAAATACGGTCGGGAAGATATTATGGTGATTGTGGGCGGAGTAATTCCAAAGCAAGATTACAAGCATTTGTTAGACAACGGAGCGGTTGCAGTTTTTGGGCCGGGTACCAAAATTGCAGATGCCGCCACGGAAATACTCAACATTTTATTGGACTGACCAGCATAACAACCTCGTAAATAAAACTTTAACTTTCTTTAACGCAGAATACAGGGGTTATTCACCCCCTGTTAACAAATTACATTTTATCGCATCTTAAATAATCGTATTTTTAGCACCTAACTTACTATGAAATGGGCAAGATTATTGCAATTGCAAACCAAAAGGGCGGTGTAGGTAAAACTACTACTACGGTAAACCTTGCAGCCTCCTTAGGTGTATTGGAAAAAAAGGTGTTATTGATAGATGCCGACCCCCAAGCCAATGCAACATCGGGTTTGGGTATTGATGTTGACTCTATCGAAAAAGGCACGTACCAACTTTTGGAACACACGATGAGTGTGGACGAAGTAATTATTACTACGGATTCCCCAAATGTGGATTTGGTACCTGCGCACATTGACTTGGTTGCCATCGAGATTGAATTGGTGGACAAGGACAACAGAGAATATATGATGAAAGAAGCCCTTAAAAATTTGGGCGACAAGTATGATTTTGTGTTGATAGATTGTGCCCCATCTTTGGGATTATTAACCTTGAACGCACTTACCGCTGCCGATTCCGTAATGATACCCATCCAATGCGAGTATTTTGCCTTGGAAGGTCTTGGCAAATTATTGAACACCGTAAAAAGTGTACAAAAAATACATAACAACGATTTGGACATCGAAGGAATGTTATTGACCATGTACGATTCCAGATTACGCCTTTCCAACCAAGTTGTTGAAGAAGTGAAGAAACACTTTGCGGATATGGTTTTTGATACCATAATCCAACGAAACGTTAGGCTGAGCGAAGCACCGAGTTATGGCGAGAGTATCATAAAATATGATGCAAGCAGTAAAGGTGCCTCCAATTATCTTAACTTAGCCAACGAAATTTTGAAGAAAAACAAGGAGAAAGTTTAGATGGCGAAAGCAACAAAAAAACAGGCACTGGGAAGAGGCCTGTCCGCTCTTTTAAATGATCCAGAAAACGATATTAAGTCGGTTTCTGATAAAAATGCGGATAAGGTAATCGGTAATGTGGTAGAACTGGACATTAATTCCATTGAAGTCAACCCTTTTCAGCCACGTTCCAATTTTAACGACGAGACCCTTGAGGAACTGGCCAGTTCCATTCGTGAATTGGGAATCATACAGCCGATAACGGTCAGGAAGCTGGATTTCAATAAATTCCAATTGGTTTCTGGTGAACGCAGGTTCCGTGCCTCCAAATTGGTCGGATTGGAAACCATTCCAGCCTATATCCGTATCGCAAACGATCAAGAATCCTTGGAAATGGCTTTGGTGGAGAACATCCAAAGGCAAGATCTTGATCCAATCGAAATAGCACTTTCCTATCAACGACTTATTGACGAAATTGAAATTACCCAAGAAAAATTAAGTGACCGTGTGGGAAAAAAACGATCCACTATCACTAATTATTTACGCTTGTTGAAATTGGACCCTATTATCCAAACAGGAATGCGAGATGGTTTCATCAGTATGGGACACGGTAGGGCACTTATCAACATCGATAAGAAAAAGGAACAGATTGCCATATATGAGAAAGTGGTTTCAGATGGTCTATCCGTTAGAGCTACAGAGCAATTGGTAAAAGCTCTGAAAGAACCTCAAACTTCTGGTTTAGATCAGAAAAAAAGCACATCGGATGTTCCCGAGTTTGTTTCCAAAAGTTTGGATTCCATTAAGGAACGCCTCGCAACCAAAGTGGATATCACCACTTCCAAAAACGGTAAAGGAAAAATTGTGATACCCTTCCATTCTGAGGAAGATTTTAAGCGTATCAAAAAATTGTTGACAGGTGAATAAAAACCTTCTTTTATTGCTCTTTGCCTTTTTGTTGTTCCACTCAGGATTTTCCCAAGAAGAAGAGGAAAACAATAAAAAAGATAATCCTCGGCAAACCAAAGAGGTAGATTCCATTGCTCAAAATATGGAAGGCGAAGGTGTAACTTTTGAGGAAGTCACCAAAAAACAGGGTATCAACCCACTGGCACCAAGTAAGGCTGCATTTTATTCTGCCATACTCCCTGGTCTGGGTCAGATTTACAATAAACGTTATTGGAAAGCCCCTATAGTCTGGGGAGCCCTAGGAACTAGCATTTATGTGTATTCCTATAACAACACAGAGTATCGTAGGGCGAGAAATGCTTTTAAGAGAAGACTGGCCGGTTTTACCGATGACGAATTTTATGACCTAAATGGTGACGGAAGTGGACCCGATGTTTCTTCTGATGCCCTGCAGGAGGCCCAAGAAAATACCCAAAGAGACAGAGATTTGGCCTTGGTCATATCCATAGCACTTTACGCCTTGAATATTATTGATGCCAACGTAGATTCTCATCTAAAACAATACAATGTAGATGATGATTTGGCCATTGATTTCAATCCTTTTATAGATATAAATCCATTCACCAATCAGCCTAACTATGGAATGGCCCTGGTTGTAAAATTTTAGCATATGAATATTGGTCTTTTTGGATATGGCAAAATGGGGAAAATGATTGAGCAAATCGCTCAAGATAGAAGCCATTCAATCGTAGTAAAGATCGATGACCCATCACAAGATATTGATTATTCCCAAATGGATGTGGCCATAGATTTTAGTACGCCCGAAGCTGCCTTTGACAATATCACCAACTGTTTTAAAAATAAAGTCCCGGTAATCAGTGGTACAACGGGTTGGCTTGACAAATTTTCGGAAGCCGTCAACATTTGTAAAGAACATAAAAGTGCTTTCATTTATGCCTCCAACTTTAGCTTAGGTGTCAATATTTTCTTTGAACTTAATAATCATCTTGCCAAAATGATGTCAGGATTGAACCAATATAAGGTGTCCATGGAAGAAATCCATCACACTCAAAAGGTGGATGCACCCAGTGGAACTGCCATAACCCTTGCTGAAGGAATTATTGAGAACACCCCTTACGAAAGCTGGGCGTTGGATAAATCAAAAGACAACACCATTCCTATAAAATCCATTAGGGAAGGTGTGGTGCCAGGAACCCATAGCATATCTTATAAAAGTTCCGTGGACACCATCGAAATAAAACACGAAGCGCACAACAGAGAAGGTTTTGCTCTGGGAGCAGTTATCGCATCAGAATGGATACACGGAAAAATTGGTATTTTTTCCATGAAAGATGTGTTAAACCTAAGCTAAAAAACGTAACAAGAATTTAGACCTTTAGTCTAACAAAGAAATTTTACAATATGGACGGTACACAGTGGATCATTTTTATCCTCATCATCCAGGTCATCCATTTTTTGGGAACATGGAAACTCTACGTTAAGGCAGGAAGAAGACCTTGGGAAGCTGCTATTCCAATATACAACGGTATTGTTTTAATGAAAATAATCAATAGACCATGGTGGTGGGTACTGTTACTGTTTATCCCTATTATCAATTTATTGATGTTCCCTGTGGTTTGGGTGGAAACCATACGAAGTTTTGGTAAAAATTCACTGGTAGATACTTGGTTGGTCATCCTTACACTAGGTTTTTACATCTACTACATCAACTACGCTGAAGATGTACAGTATATTGAAGACCGTAGTCTAAAACCAAAAACAGGATTGGGCGAATGGGTCAGTTCCATTGTATTTGCCATTGTCGCAGCAACCTTTGTTCACACCTATTTCATTCAACCTTATGTGATTCCGACAGGATCTCTGGAGCGCACCTTAAGAGTTGGTGACTTTTTGTTTGTTAGCAAATTCCACTACGGTGCACGGGTACCTATGACCACGTTGGCCGCACCCATGGTTCACGATACCCTTCCCGTTCTAAAAACAAGGTCATATTTGGCAGATGTCAACCCTGAGACCCACAAGTCTTCTTGGATAAACAAGCTGCAATTACCTTATATGCGTTTGCCCGGTTTTGAGAAGGTAGAAAAAAATGACATTGTTGTCTTTAGTTTGCCCGCTGATACTTTGTATCAATTCTTTAAGGCCCAAAAAGCGGTGATAAAACCAATTGATAAAAAATCCAACTACGTTAAGCGCTGTGTTGGGACCCCTGGGGATTCCCTTGCAGTTATTGATGGGTTTGTTTATATCAACGGGGAAAAACTCCAACTATCGGATAGGGCAAAACCCATGTATGTTTATGATATCTATGCTCAAAATGGCGTTTCCAGTAAGTACCTAGAAGATGTTGATGCTTCAGATTACGTTCGAAAATATATTGCCACGAACATCAACGAATCCCAGTATAACGCCTTGGCACCTTTTATTTCTGGTGGTAGACCAACGGACGATGGAAAGATTGAGCTCTACACACAGGAAAACGGTATTCCAACCGACGTTATTCGTCAATTAAGGCTTTCACTAACAGAGGAAAAACCACGTTCCCGTATGGCGAATTTAACGGATGAAATGGTTACAGCTCTCAAGAACAATCCTGCTATTGATTCCGTTGTAAAAACCATTGAACCCAAAGGCATGTATGGTGGGAACATATTCCCGCAGAAACCCAACCTTTACCCTTGGAACAATGACAACTTTGGTCCAATTTATATTCCAAAGGCTGGTACAACAGTGGAAATCAACTCGAAGACCATTCCTTTTTATAAAAAAATAATTCGTGATTACGAGTACAACGATGTAAAGGTTACAGGGAATAAGGTGCTCATCAATGGTCAAGAAGCAAACTCCTACACCTTTAAGCAAGACTACTACTGGATGATGGGTGACAACCGCGACCACTCTGAAGATAGTAGAACTTGGGGATACGTTCCGGCCGACCATATTGTTGGTAAACCCGTTTTCCTTTGGATGAGTTTCGATAACTTTAGACAGGGAATCGCCAATTGGAGGGTTCGTTGGGATCGCGTATTTACTACTGTTGGAGGAAGCGGAGAACCTGTTTCCTACTTCTGGTATTTTATAGCAGTTTTAGCAGGGTGGTTTGTTTTTGATTTCTTCCGCAAGAAAAAGAAGAAAAAAACTTAATCTGTTGTTTTTTGAAAGTACTGCTCCATCCAACCTATTTTCCAAGCATAGCCACTTTTGCAGCCATAGTGCAAAATGAAGTGGTTTGGGAAGTACATGATAACTTTCAAAAACAGACCTACAGAAATCGCTGTTATATTTCAACGGACAAGGGCAAGCATATGCTCAATATCCCAATAAAACATGTGGGTGGCAAAGAAGGGCGACAAAAATATGTTGATGTATCCATGGAAAACGGTTACAACTGGAAAAAAGAGCATTGGCGCACCTTGGAAACCGCTTACAGAACTTCACCCTTTTTTGAATTTTACGAGGACGAACTACGACCGCTTTATGAAGGTTCGGACCATAATCTGCTTGATTTCAACTTAAAGACAATGAAGACCATTGCAGACTGTATGGGAATACAAATTCCTACGGAACAAACGAACCGATATGAAGTAGCCCCTGATAGCCTTTTGGATGCTCGGTTTTTGGTCAATGCAAAAAAAGAAAAAAGTTGGATGATGAATTCATATCCTCAAGTCTTTGAAGAACGCCATGGATTCATAACCAATTTAAGTGTATTAGACCTTCTATTCAATGAGGGAACCAATGCGCTGACCTATCTGAAAAGTCTATCTTTAGATTTAAAACATGCTTAGGCACCTACTCCATTACGGCATCCATTTTTTGGTTCCTCTCTTGATTGCATTTTGGTTTTTTAAGGGTCAGAGTGTAAAAATTGCTCTGATTCTTCTGGCCGGAATCATTATTGATATAGACCATCTATGGGCAACTCCTCTTTACGACTCCAATAGGTGCAGTGTTGGGTTTCATGCATTACACAGTTATTGGGCTGTTTTGGTGTACAGCATACTACCTTTTTTTAAGCTGACCAGAATCATCGGCTTAGCATTAATAATCCACATTTTTGCAGATATGATGGATTGCTTATTGATGTGAATTCAAGCGCAAAGTGGCCATAACGGGATAATGATCTGACAATCGAATATCAAAATTTTGATGGGAAAGGATTTCAAAATCCGGGTCGGCCAAAATATAGTCAATGCGTAACGGAAATTTCCACAAATTATAAGTACGGCCAAAACTTTCTCCCTTTTCAAGGAAAGTATCTTGCAAGTCCCCTTTTACGATTTTGTATACATTGGAAAATTGAGTGTTATTAAAATCTCCACAAACAATATTGGTATAGGTACTATTCTCAAAATGATCCTTAAATATTTTTGCCTGCTCCAATTGTTTCGAAAATGTATTGACCATCCTTCTATAAATCCTCTCCGATTTTTTTCCATCCGAAAAATTATCCGTGCTCGGTATTATTCTGAATGACTGAAGGTGAAAATTATAAATCCTAACCGTATCCTTATTAAAAAAAATATCAGCGTAAATAATGTTATTACCAGTTTTAGGTAAATCCAACGAACCGCTATTGATTATCGGGTATTTAGAAAAAATGGCCTGAGTAACCCTATCAGAGTGTGGAGTTTCGCTTCGATACGGGTATTGTCTTAATTGCTTATAGCGTACCCTACTATATTCTTGAAGCACTAAAACATCAGGGTTCTCTTCATTAATGAAATCTATTATTCTGTCACCAACATTTGGTTCGTCAATCCAACCATTAATATTAAAATGCCAAACATTGTATGACATAATGCTCAGGTCCGATGCTTTTTTTTGATACTCCCCAGTCTTGCCCATACCATAAAAAGATCCAAATATGAGGTACCCAAATACAATCGCAACTAGTGAAAGAGTGAATTGTCTTCTTGTTCTAATCACCCAATAAATAAGGAATAAAAAATTGAGTAAAAAGAGAAATGGAACAACTAAACTTAAAACCGATAATGCCGAAACAATTTGGGATGGTATAAAAGATATGATACCAGTAATAATCAACAAGAGTGCAACCAATATATTGATTGCAAACACTACTCTATTCCATATTGAGGTAGGTTTTTTCACAGTTTAGTCTTCCTTACCAGCTTTAAACAAAAAGTCCTTTTCCTCCTTGGACAAACTCTCATAGCCCGACTTACTGATTTTGTCCAATATGGTATCAATTTTCTTTTGCTTGGCCTGTTTATCGTAATCTTTCTTGTTGGTTGATGATGCTTTTTTCTTGTAGACTGTCTTTAACGGGGCCTTTTTCTCCTTGGGTTTAAAAAGCTGAACGACATAATCTCTAAATTTTGTAAAGCCCGCTCCAATATCGTGACCTTTAAACAACTGACGAGCATACATATATCCTAAAAAAGCACCACCCAAATGTGCCATACCACCGCCTATATTGTCACCCATGCCGATCAAGACCAAATCCTTGATGACCAAAGCCGCTCCTATATACCACAGTTTAATATTGAAGAAAATTACACGAACCTCCTGATTAGGCAAATAGGCACAAACAAAAATCAAAACGGCGTTTACACCCGCTGACGCTCCAATCAATGCCGTGTTGGAATTGACCAAGGTCGGAAAAACGTTATAACTGAGAAGAAATACCAATCCCCCCAACATCAAACCTAAAAAATAAACGTTGATGAATCTTTGGGCGTCAAAAAGGTTTAAGAATATGCGGCTTGCAAAGTAAAGCACAATCATATTCCAAAAAATATGACCAAACCCAGCATGGAAAAACGAATAGGTAACCAACGACCATGGTTGTGCCAAAAATTCGAAAAAATCCTTGGGTAAATGGAACCATTGCGAAAAAGAATGCCCCAACAATGCTCCAGATAGTCCGTCAATCAGGAATATCAGTACATTAAAGGCAATCAGTTTTTCGGCTATACTAAGCCTCGCAAATTGATATCGTAGTCCCCCACTCATCATAGTCTAATTCCAACGTTTATTATTAAACTGGTTCTTTTTCCAGTACCACATCATTATAAAACCAATCAAAGCACCACCAATGTGCGCAAAATGTGCCACACCTGTATTAACATTGCCTATACCAAAAATAAGGTCAACAGCAATTAGAATGGGTACAAAGTACTTTGCTTTTATCGGTACCGGTAAAAAGATAAGCATCAGTTTAGCCTCCGAATACATAAATGCGAAAGCAACTAAAATTCCATAAATTGCTCCCGATGCTCCAACAGCTGGAGTGTTAAAAGCCGTCAACATACTATCCACCGTACTTTTTCCAGCGATATCGTACCAACCAGGGCTATACTGACCATTCGCCAAAATATCCAAAATCTGTGTACGGGCAATACCTGCACCTTCCAAAGCACTCATTCCTTCGTTGAAAAGAAAATAATTTACCCCCGTGTGCAATGCAGCGGAACCCAAACCTGCCGAAAAATAGAAAAACAAGAACTTGTTCTTGCCCCAAATACGTTCCAAAGGAGTTCCAAAAGCCCAAAGTGCATACATGTTGAACAGAATATGCATAAGATTACCATGCATAAACATATGGCTAACCACCTGCCACCATTCAAAATTGGAGTTTTTGGGAAACCAAAGTGACATCCATTGAAACATTTGGTCTCCATATAGTTGTGTGGCAAAAAACATGATCACATTAATGATCAATATATGCTTTACTGCCTCTGTCATTCTACCCATCTAGTTGAATTTTTTATCAATATCCCCCTCGGAGATAATAGTATATGTTATTTTTTGAAATGGACTTAATGTAGGCTCCTTGCATGCAAAAAGATTGTTTACTAACATTAATTGCGATTCTTGGTCCAAAACATCCCCTGTTCTTACGGCTAAATTTCTACTGAGTGCCTTGGCCAACATTTCGGCCTGCGAAATGGAACCGTCGGCGTAACCCTCCATATAATCTGCCATCAAGCGATCCAATACCGTGCCAATTCCACTTTCAGGGACCATCATGGGAACGCCTGTCACTTTTACAGTTTCTTCCTCCAAACTCTGGAAAGCAAATCCAATGTTTGTCAGACTATCTTTGATTTCATTGAGTATGGCCAGCTCTTGTTTGTTGAAGGTCAATTCCAAAGGAAAGAGCAATTGTTGGCTTACCCCTTCTTTTACCGTAATCTCACCCAAAAACTTTTCAAAAAGTATTCGTTCGTGTGCCCTATTTTGATGAATGACCAACATCCCGGATTTAACAGTACTCACTACATATTTCCTCCGTAATTGAAACGTGCCGGCCATATGCTCCTCTGCATCCTCGCCTGTATATAATGTGCCTTGTTCCTCGCTCTCGGACTCAATGACCACACTACTGAATTCGTGGTTATCATGTTGGTTGCCAAGACCTTCATACAAATCTTCCCAACCTTTGGTGCTTTGTTTACGGAAACTACTTCCCGCATTTTTCTTAGCTGATGTTTCTTGAAAAGGATTAAAAGTGGCATCTACGGTTACCTTGGGTATTACCGCTCCTTTTTCCTTATAGGAATAAGGTGTATCCAAGTTGGGGTCATGATCAAAATCCAATACAGGGGCCACGTTGAACTGTCCCAAGCTATGCTTAATGGTTGACCGTAAAATAGCATACAAGGTATTCTCATCATCAAACTTAACCTCAGTTTTAGTGGGATGAATGTTAATATCGATAGAAGATGGATCTACATCCAAAAACAGAAAATAGCCTGGATAGGTGTCGGATTTTATCAAACCTTCAAAAGCGGCCACCACGGCATGATGTAGGTACGGGCTTTTAATGAATCGATTATTGGCAAAAAAGAATTGCTCTCCCCTGCTCTTTTTAGCAAACTCAGGTTTACAAATAAACCCAGAAACTTTTACGACCTCGGTCTCTTCTTTAACAGGCACCAATCGATGCTCCATTTTACTCCCAAAAACGTGAACAATGCGCTGACGGTGTTTTGTACTGGGAAGGTTGAATATTTCCGAACCGTTGTTGTAAAAATGAAACTCAACATCAGGATGAACCATAGCCACCCGATGGAACTCGTCTGTAATGTGCCGAAGTTCCACTTGGTTTGATTTTAAGAAGTTTCTCCTGGCAGGAATATTGAAAAATAGATTCTTTACGGAAATGGATGTGCCTTTTGGTGTAGCTACCACATCTTGGGAAACAATCTTGCTGCCTTCAATTTTAAGATGGGTTCCCACTTCATTATCAGCGGTTCGCGTCTGCATATCCACATGGGCAATCGCAGCAATAGATGCCAAAGCCTCTCCCCGAAAACCTTTGGTTTCCAAATTGAATAAATCTTGTGCGGACGATATTTTGGAAGTAGCATGGCGCTCAAAAGATAAACGAGCGTCGGTTTCGCTCATTCCCACTCCGTTGTCAACCACTTGGATAAGTGTTTTCCCACCATCCTTTATAATCAACTTAATGGAAGTAGAACCAGCATCAATGGCATTTTCCATGAGCTCCTTTACTACGGAGGCAGGTCGTTGGACCACTTCCCCTGCTGCTATTTGGTTAGCGACATGGTCCGGTAAAAGTTTAATGATGTCCGCCATTATGGATTTACGAATATTGATAAATCAAAATCGATGATAAAAAGGAACAGCAGCAACAGAATGGCAACAATAATCCAAAATCGAAGCTTCAAATTTTTATCTCCTTCGGTTTGTAAATCATCCATTGCAGAGGTGAACTTGTTCTTGAGCCCCTTTGTGGATTGTGCCGTAGTTCGAAATTTATCCAGTTTGTGCTCAATTTTATAAGGATTCCCCTCACCCTTGTAATATCTAGGGGTGTAATCATAGCTCCTATTTTTCCTAAGTTTTAAAGGGTTTCGCATGGTATCCTTATCGCTGTAGCCTCAAAGGTACTCAAAATAGAAAAAAAGGGTTGGACGATCCTCCCAAAAAATGTTAACAAACATAAGGTGGCTGGATAACTAAATAATTGGATAGTTCGAAGTTTTGAGCTTGGGCCTGTTCTTGATACTTAAAGTTCCTTGCCCAGAACAGCCATTTGAATGGCTGCAATGGCGGCCTCGGTTCCTTTGTTGCCATGTTTTCCACCGCTCCTGGCTCTGGACTGCTCAATGTTGTCATCCGTTAAAACACAAAAAATAACGGGAACATCATAGGCCACGTTCAAATCTTTGATACCCTGGGCAGTTGCGCTGCAAACAAAATCAAAATGACTGGTTTCACCTCGGATAACGCTACCAATGGCTACAATGGCGTCAACTTTTTCCGTTTGAATCATTTTTTTGCATCCGAAAGTAAGCTCAAAACTCCCTGGCACGTTCCAACGAATCACATTTTCAGATGATGCTCCACAATCCAAAAGGGCATCTTCAGCACCTTTGGAAAGGGCTTCTGTAATTTCACCGTTCCATTCAGAAACAACAATCCCAAACCGAAGATTCTTCGCGTTTGGGATTTTGTTTTTATCGTAAACGGATAAGTTTTTATTCTCTGTGGCCATACTTTAGTTTTGCGCCAATCCGATAAGAGCGTCAACACCATTGGCTTCTTGTGCATTGGGATATTCTTCTTTGATTCTTTCAAAGTACTCCAAAGCTTTACTTTTTTCACCCAACTCCAGGGCAACTACACCGGCTTTGTACAGAAATCTTGGTGCCGTGAATTCATTATCACTATGTGCAACGGCCTTTTCATAATAATCCAAAGCGTCTTCTTGCTGATTCAATTGTGAAAAAGCATCTCCTATTCCTCCTTTTGCCATAGCTCCCATAATATCGTCTTCAGAAGAAAAATCTTCCAAATGAGCAACAGCCTGGTCGTACTGTTTCAGATTCAAATAGGTCATACCTGCAGAATACTGGGCCAAGTTGGCTGCTTTGGTACCGCTGTATTCCTCGATAATATCCAAGAAACCATATTTACCTTGAGCACCATTCAATGCCAAAGTAAACAAGGAATCCTTCTCTGTTTCACTTGCCAAAGCCTGGTCAAAATATTGTTGTGGGTAAAAAAGTTCGTTTGCTGCAGAAGCTTCTTTTGGATTCTGGATAAATTGGTGATAGCCCAAGTAGGCCAAAACACCTACGGCAATTACTCCAATAACGCCCAAAATATAGTTTTGGTTCTTCTGAACCCACTCTTCGGTCTTGGAAGCACTCTCGTCCAAAGTATTGAAAACTTCAGCTGTTGTGCTGTCGTGTTCTTGTAACTGAGCTTCCTCCTCCTTATTTTTTGGCTTAAAGCCTCTCTTCTTGTATGTTGCCATCCGTCATTTAATTGGTCGCGCAAAAATAAAGTTTTTATCCAAAACCAAAAGGTAATTTATTCGTTATTTTTGGAATCCCTTTTTGGAGGGGCTACCTTTTAATTCCAAATTGTTTCTCTATCATTTTATGTTTTTAAGACATTTATCTTTAGTCAATTACAAGAATTTTGATTCCAAGACGCTGGAATTCGACCCTGTAATCAACTGTTTGGTGGGCGACAACGGAGTAGGAAAGACCAATGTTTTGGACGCTATTTACCATTTATGCTTTGGCAAAAGCTACTTTAATCCTGTTTCTACGCAAAATATAAAACACGGTACGGAATTTTTTGTGATCGAGGGTGAATTTGAGAAGCTAAACAGAACGGAAAAAATACTTTGCTCCTTTAAAAAAGGAACCAAAAAAGTGATAAAACGCAATGACAAACCCTATGAAAAGTTTTCTGAACACATTGGTTTTTTGCCTTTGGTGATTATTTCACCATCAGACCGCGACCTTATTTTGGAAGGAAGCGAGACGAGAAGGAAGTTTATGGATGGGGTAATATCCCAATCGGACAAGGTGTATCTGCAGAACCTCATTAAATACAACAAGGTGGTATCTCAGCGAAATTCCCTGCTCAAATATTTTGCCGCTAACCGCACCTTTGACCGCGACACCCTGAGTATTTACAATGAGCAGATGAACACCTTGGGAACGGCCATTCATCATAAAAGAGTTGAATTTATTGAATCCTTTCTACCCATTTTTAAGGAGCAGTATCAAAATATCTCCGAGAAAGACGAGCAAATCGACCTTTCCTACGAAAGTCAATTGAGCGATGATAGCCTTTTAAACCTCTTGGAAAAAAATATTGAAAAAGACAGAGCATTGCAATACACCTCCGTGGGCGTACATAAAGATGACCTTAGCTTTACCATTGCCGGGCATCCCATCAAAAAATTTGGGAGTCAGGGGCAACAAAAATCTTTTTTGATAGCTCTGAAACTGGCGCAATTTCATTTCATCAAACAATTGGCGGACACCACCCCTATTCTTCTGTTGGATGATATTTTTGATAAACTGGACGAAAATAGGGTTTCGCATATCGTGGGGCTGGTGAAGGATGATAATTTTGGACAGATTTTTATCAGCGACACCCACGCTGACAGAACCGAAGATGTGGTAAAAAATATTCATCAGAGTTATAAAATATTTAACTTGTAGCATCATGGGACGAATTCTTCCTTTTTTATTGATTTTGATACTTTGGGGATGCAATGATGCATCTGTAAACCAAGATGATTTACATTATTTGAACGGCTATTGGGAAATAGCCGAAGTAGAATTTCCTGATGGGTCCATCAAGGAATATGGGATGAACCCAAGCGTCGATTTTATTAAGCTGAAAGGCGAAAAAGGATTTCGAAAAAAAATGAAGCCCAAATTTGATGGCACTTATGACACTTCGAAAGATGTCGAAGGTTTTACCGTATCCAACGTAAATGAAACCATCATTCTACGGTATTCAACCGAATTGAGTGAATGGGAGGAAAAACTGATGCAATTGGATTCAGTTTCATTTTCAGTAACCAACCAAGAGGGTGTTACCTACAAGTACAAACGTTTTGAACCCATCAAAATACCACAGTAATGGCGAAGAGACATAGTTCCCACATACCATTAAGCGAAGCTTTGAGCGAGTTCATCCAAGAGAACAAGCTCCAAAAAGGTATGGACAGGGTGGATGCCAGAGAAGCTTGGGTAAAACTTATGGGCAATGGAGTAAACAACTACACAACAGCCGTTGAACTAAGAAATGAAACGCTCTTTATCTCCCTCTCATCATCTGTACTACGGGAAGAATTGAGTTTGGGCAAGACCAAAATTATCAAGATGATCAATGAGGAATTGGGGAAAGAACTGGTAAAAAAATTGGTGCTGAGATAACTTGACGTCATGCTGAAACGAGTTCAGCATCCCATCCCTTACTTATGAGATTCCGTGTCAAGCACGGAATAAATAAAAAAGCCACCCAAATGGGTGGCTTTTTTTATAATTTATTGTATTCCGATTAGTACATTTCTCTTCCTGAAAAGTGGAAAGCACCTTCGATGGCTGCGTTTTCATCACTATCAGAACCATGTACCGCGTTTTCACCAATACTGGCAGCATACAATTTTCTGATGGTTCCCTCAGCAGCTTCCTCTGGATTGGTAGCACCGATCAATGCACGGAAATCATCCACAGCATTATCTTTTTCCAAAATAGCGGCCACAATAGGTCCTCTTGTCATAAACTCCACCAATTCGCCAAAAAATGGACGCTCTTTGTGGATGGCATAGAATATTTCGGCATCCCTCTTGCTCAATTGTGTGTACTTCATGGCCACAATCTTAAAACCAGCAGCCGTAATTTTATCCAAAATTGCCCCAATGTATCCGTTTTCAACAGCATCAGGCTTAATCATGGTAAATGTTCTATTTCCAGTCATTTTTTAAATTTTGCGCAAACTTAAGCTTTTTCGACCAAGCTACAAGGCTCAATAGGTTTGTTTTAACTCTTGTAGCACAATGCCATTATCTCCCTTTATCATCATATCGACCTCTTTTTTTTCGAAATCAAAGGTGATAACCCCATAACTTTTCTCTGAAACCACCTCCCCAATTCTGTGTTGGTTGGGTTCACCACTAAAACTAAAATAGGAATGGGTAAGTCCGCTACTGGTAAAATCCACCAAAGGATATGCAAGACCTGGAATTTCGGTTTTCGAGAATTCTGAAATATGCCGATCGCCCGATAAAATAATCACTCCTTTGGCACCAGAATCAACGATCATATTTTCAAGTTTATCAATTTCCAAGGGAAAATTGCCCCAACTTTCAAAACCATGCTCCCCAGAAAGCACCTGAATGCTGGACATAATCAAATTGAAATCGGCATCAGATTGGTTGAGTTCGTTCTCCAACCATTGCCATTGTGCTTCACCAAGGACAGTGGCGGTGGAATCCGTTGTAGGTTTATATCTTTTTGATGTCTCTTCATCCTTAACAAGCTCACTTCTGAAGTAGCGGGTATCTAAAACAATGACCTTTACCTTTCCAGCAGGAACCTCATATTCGTGGGAGGCATACACTCCCTCGCGGTTTCTTCTTTCGCTATCTTCGGGAATGCCCATAAAATCCAAAAACACTTGTTGGCTTTCCTTTTTAATGGAAAAGTCGGAGCCACCGTCATTTAAACCAAAATCATGATCGTCCCATGTTCCGATAATAGGTACTTCGGCCCTTAATTTGGCATATTCGGCAACCGTATCCTGCATGGCATAAATGGCCCTCAATTTTTCAACATCGTCTGTATCGGCATACACAATATCTCCACCCCAAATCCAAACATCTGGACTTTCTGCCAAGATATCGTCCCAAAAAGGATTTGGTTCTTGCGACATATTACACGACCCAAAGGCCACAATAAAATCCGGGCTGGGTCTTTCTTCAGTCTCTATGGTTTTTTCAACCTTCTTTTTACAGGCGGAAAACAGAATAAAGGCCGCTAGAAATATGTGAAATTGCTTCATCTTGTGTGATTATTGCATCAAAAATACGGATAAACCGAGTTACCTCTATATTATATTATTGTATATTTGGCCGCATGAATTCAGCGGATATCAAGACAGTAAAGTCGATACTTTCCCAACCTCAGACGATAGCAATTATACCCCACAGAAATCCAGATGGTGATGCTATGGGTTCATGTTTGGCGCTCTATGGATTTTTGAAAGCAAAGGGGCACACGGTGCAGGTTGTTGCACCCAATGACTATCCTAAATTCCTTAAATGGATGCCATGGAATAATACCGTTATCAATTTTGAGAGGGAAAACCCAAAGGCCAAAGAAATTATTAATGAAGCTACATTAATTTTCACCTTGGACTTCAACGACCTCTCCCGTGTTGGGCAAATGGAATTCTCATTACAAGAAGCAACAGCCGATTTCATCATGATAGACCATCACCAACAACCCGGTGATTATGCGAAGGTGACCTATTCGGACGTCACCATGAGTTCTACCTGTGAAATGGTGTACAACTTCATCGACTTTTTAGAGGAAACAAATATTATTGATGCCGATATCGCCACGAATCTATACACAGGCATTTTGACGGATACGGGGTCTTTCAAATACCGTTCAACATCGAGTAAAACACACCGTGTGGTGGCCGAACTCATTGATAAGGGTGCGAACAATATGGAAATCCACCAAAATGTGTTCGATACCAATTCACCATCTCGCCTGCATTTGCTAGGTGTTGCCCTGAGCAATATGGTGATTCTGCCCGAGTATAAAACAGCATACATTACCCTAAGCCAAGATGAGTTGGACCAATACGATTTTAAAAAAGGTGATACTGAAGGCTTTGTGAATTATGGGCTAACTTTGGAAGGCATTATCTTCGCGCTTATTTTTATTGAAAATCGTGAAGAGGGAATTATCAAGATTTCGCTTCGTTCCGTTGGAGACTTTTCCGTAAACGAATTTGCAAGGGAACATTTTAATGGAGGTGGACACACCAATGCCGCTGGCGGAAGAAGTGAAGTCAGCATGGAAGAGACCATTTCCCATTTCAATGAAATTTTGAAAACCTATAAAAGTAAACTGAACTCATGAGATTTTTTCTAGCTGTACTTTTGACTGCAATCGTTGTGAGTTGCGGAGGTCCAGAACCGAGAAAACCCGTGGAGGTTAAATCGGGCAGTTTTTACAAGGAATCCATAGAGCGTACCAAAAAATTATTGGCCGCGGAGGAAGAGGCAATTCAGGAAATCATTGCCAAGGATACGGTTCACAAATACATATCCAGTCCAGATGGGTTTTGGTACTACTACGAGGCCAAAAATGATACAGCCATCTATCAACCAAAAACGGGCGATCAGATTTTGTTTTCCTATAACTTGATGAGCCTTAACAACGACACGATTTATACTGCGGAAGAAATTGGGCCAATATCGCATGTAATCGATAAACAACAATTGTTCCCTGGGCTTCAAAATGCAGTGAAACTCTTAAAAATAAACGAGAAGGTTACATTTTTGTTCCCATCCCCACTAGCCTATGGCTATCAAGGAGACAACAAGGCTATCGGTCCCAAAACACCGCTTAAATCATCAGTGGAATTACATACGATCATAATAGATAACGACAGTTTAAATTAAATTCATAAACAATGAAGAAATTATTTTACATCATACCATTATTTCTCCTAGTGATTATAGGATGCAAATCGAGCAAATATGCAGATTTGGGGGATGGTATCTTTGCCGATATCCAGACCACGAAGGGAGATATCATCATACAATTGGAATACAAAAAGACCCCAGTTACCGTGGCCAACTTTGTATCCTTGGCCGAAGGGAAAAACCCTTTCGTTAATGATGAGTACAAGGACAAAAAATTCTACGATGGAATCGTTTTCCATAGGGTCATTAAGGATTTTATGATTCAAGGTGGGGACCCAACGGGTTCCGGAAGCGGAAATATCGGGTACACCTTTAAAGATGAGTTCAACGATTCGCTAAGACACTCCAAAAAAGGAATTCTTTCTATGGCCAACAGAGGTCCCAAGACCAACAGTAGCCAATTTTTCATTACCCACAAGGCCACGCCATGGTTAGATGACAAACACACCGTTTTTGGTAAAGTCGTCGCTGGAATGGATGTAGTGGATACGATTGCCAATGTAAAAACCGGTGCTGGTGATAGACCAATTTCTGAAATTGCCATGAATCATGTGGAAATTGTGCGCAATGGCAAGGAAGCACGTCAGTTTGATGCTGTTCAGATCATGAGCGATTATTTTGAAGAAGCCAAAGCAGCCGAAGAGGCATTCATTAAAATGAAAGAAGATTTGACCACCCAATTTAACGAACAAATCAACGAAGCGGAAGAAACCAATAGCGGTCTCCGTATTTTAAAATTGAAAGAAGGTAATGGAGAACAACCAAAGATTGGACAAAAAGTAATGGTCAACTATGCAGGATGGCTTTTCAATGGTGATTTGTTTGATAGTAACATTCAAGAAATTGCAGAACAATTCAACCAATTGAACCCAGGAAGAAGAGATCAGGGCGGATACACTCCGTTCCCAATGGCCTATAGCCCAGACGCCCAATTGGCAGCAGGTTTCCGTGAAGGATTGTTGACCATGAAAGTTGGAGACAAAGTACGTTTGTTCATTCCTCCACATTTGGGATATGGAGACAACGATTACGGTCCAATTCCCGGTGGTTCCACCTTGGTTTTTGATGTAGAAATTGTTGGAATCCAATAGTAATGTTCCAATAAAATAACTTAAAAAAAGCCGTACTTTTCCGTGCGGCTTTTTTATTTGCAAAAACACATTGCTTTCATTTTTGATGGGACAAAAAACCAAGACATTCATTGCCATTACGCTGCCAATCCAAGTATTATTGGTAAAGTGGATAGGCAACTACCCCAACTTTGTTGAGGAATATTACAGCAATGGCATCTACCCATATATTTCTCAATTTTCAAGAATCCTTTTCGGTTGGATTCCTTTTTCCTTCGGGGATTTGGTGTACACTGCACTGGTAATTTTAGTCATTAGGTACATTTACAAACATTGGAAAAACATCAAGCGAAAACCACTGTTATTTTTAAAGGATATTGCCTTAGTCTTGTCTATCGTTTATTTTACCTTTCATCTGCTTTGGGGCATGAATTACCATCGTCAACCCATCACATGGAAACTGGGAATTGAACGTGAGTATACAATTGAAGAACTAGTGGAGTTGACACAATATATTGCTGATAAGACCAACCAATATCAGTTTGAATTAACAGGAGATACTGTTTTACCCGTACACATCCCCTATTCCAAAAAGGAGATTTTCTCAAAAACAGAAGAAGCCTATGCAAACTTTGCAAAGGAATTCCCCGATTTTAAATACCAACATCGGAGTCTTAAATCGTCGATATATAGCGTACCTCTAACTTTTATGGGGTATGGTGGCTATCTCAACCCATTTACCAACGAGGCCCAAGTAAACGGCATTACTCCAAAATTTAGGCTGCCCACCGTAAGCGGACACGAGGTTGGACATCAATTAGGATATTCCGCCGAGGGAGCCACCAATTTTATAGGCTTTTTGGTCACATCACATAGTACAGACCCGTATTTCAAGTATTCTGCTTACAATCATGCCTTGGGTTATTGCCTTTCTGACCTTTTTTATAAAGATGAGAAAAAGTACAATGAAATCGTAGCTACTATCAACCCAGGAGTGAAGGAAAATTTTAATGAATTGCGTGATTTTTGGTTAAAATATGAAAACCCCTTGGAACCAGTTTTTAAATCCGTGTTCAACACTTTTTTAAAGGTGAACAACCAAAAGGAAGGTATAAAGAGTTACAACGCAGTGGTGGGGCTTATCATCAACTACAGGAAACAGCAATTTCCCCATAATTGAAACTTGCGGAGTCCTTTCACAAAGGTTATCTTTAAACCAACTAATTCAATTCAGACCTTATGAAACTTAAACTTTTAGCACTGTTTCTCTATATGAGCAGTGTTTCTTTGTTTGCACAGGATTATTTTCCAGAAAATGACGGTGTAAAGGCAAAGAAGAACAACAATTACACGGCATTCACGAATGCCAAGATCTATGTAACCCCCACACAAGTTATCAATAACGGTACACTGCTAATCCAAAACGGCAAAGTGGTACAAGTGGGAAAATCCGTAAGCATACCCAAAAATGCGGTGGTAGAAAATATGGATGGAAAATCCATCTACCCATCTTTTATAGATGTTTTCTCAGGATTTGGGGTAGAACTTCCCAAGAAAGCTAGCGGCGGCGGAAGGTCGGCACAGTATGGCCCATCAAGGGAAGGGTTTTACTGGAACGACCACATAATGCCAGAAAAAGACGCCATCAACAGTTTTACATATGATGCCAAAGAAGCCAAAGAGTTGAGAAATGCTGGTTTTGGAACTATCAACGCGCATATGGAGGACGGTATTGCTAGAGGAACTGGGCTTTTGGTTGCCTTGAACGATGAGGCATCCGAAGCACAGCGAATCCTTTCTGACAAATCCGCACAATACTTTTCTTTTGAAAAGAGTGTTGCATCCAGACAATCTTACCCAGGTTCACTTATGGGCGCTATGGCTTTAATGCGCCAAGTGTATTACGATATGGATTGGTATAGCAAAGGCAATGTGGATACCAAAGACCGTTCTTTGGAAGCCCTTATTGCCAATAAAGGATTGACCCAGATTTATGCGGCCGGCGACAATGGCAATGTTTTACGTGCCGATAAAATCGGAGACCTATTCGGAATTCAGTACACTATTTTAGCTGGCGGCGATGAGTATGAGCGTATTGATGATATAAAAGCCACAAACGCCAAATTGATTCTACCGCTGGATTTTCCTGACGCATTTGATGTCTCGAACCCTTACGAAGCTAAATACATTGCTTTGAAAGATATGAGACATTGGAACCTGGCTCCATCCAATCCAAAAGTGTTAGCGGATAACGGTGTGGATTTTTCCATTACCCTACACGGACTTAAATCTCCAAAGGAATTGAAGGGAAAAATCATAAAAGCCATCACTTATGGACTTTCTAAAACCAAGGCTCTGGAAGCATTAACTACTGTTCCTGCTGAAATTCTTGGCAAATCCAACGAAATAGGTTCATTGCAAGTTGGTAGACAAGCTAACTTCCTGATTACTTCGGGCGATATTTTTGATGAAGGGACCACACTTTATGAAAATTGGGTTCAAGGAACCAAGAACATCATAGAAAGCATGGATGTTATCGATATCCGTGGTGATTATGATCTTGCCGTTAATGGCACAACGTACAAAGTTTCCTTAACCGGAAATATAGATAAACCAAAAGCCGAAATCAAAAAAGGTGAAGAAACGGTAGACTCAAAAATTGATTATTCTTCTGATTGGTTGAATATTTCTTTTAGCGAGGACAATGTTGGTTCTTACCGCTTGGTTGCCCATGTTTTGCCAAACTCTGAAACTATAAAGGGAACCGTAGTACTTCCCAATGGCGATGAAAGGTCGGCAACAATGACCAAGACTTCATCTTTTGAAGAAAAATCCAAAGACAACGAGGACGCTGATAAACCAGAATTAATGGCCTTGACTTATCCAAATGTTGGATATGGTTTCAAAGAAAAGCCAGAGCAAGAAAGCATCCTGTTTAAAAATGCAACAGTTTGGACAGGCAAAAGCATATTGGAAAATACAGATGTACTTATCAAAAATGGTAAAATCTCTAAAGTTGGCAAAGACCTTCGTGCTGGTGGAGCTACCACGGTAGACGCCACAGGAAAGCACCTTACTGCTGGAATAATCGATGAGCATACCCATATTGCCGCATTGGCCATAAACGAAGGAGGACAAAATTCTTCTGCCGAAGTACGCATGGAAGATGTTGTCGACCCCAAAGATGTTGCCATATACAGAGATTTAGCTGGTGGTGTTACAACAGCTCAATTGCTCCACGGTTCTGCCAACCCAATTGGTGGGCAGTCTGCCATTTTAAGATTAAAGTGGGGAGAAAGTGCCGAGGACATGATATTTGATAATTCCCCTAAATTCATCAAGTTTGCTTTGGGAGAAAACGTAAAGCAGTCCAACTGGGGCAGTTATTCCCGCTTTCCACAAACAAGAATGGGTGTTGAGCAAGTATACACCGATTACTTCCAACGCGCTAAGGAATATGATGCCAAGAAAAAAAGCGGTGAACCTTACCGACACGATGAGGAAATGGAAACATTGGCCGAAATCTTGAACGGAGAACGATTCATTTCTTGCCACTCCTATGTACAGAGCGAAATCAATATGATGATGAAAGTCGCTGAGAAATTTGATTTCCGAGTGAACACCTTTACCCACATTTTGGAAGGTTATAAAGTAGCCGATAAAATGGCGGAACATGGTGTTGGCGGTGGCACATTTAGTGACTGGTGGGCATATAAATACGAGGTGAACGATGCAATTCCTTATAATGCAGCCATAATGACAAGTCAAGGTGTAACAGTCGCCATTAACAGTGATGATGCCGAAATGTCCAGAAGGTTGAACCAAGAAGCTGGTAAAACCGTAAAATATGGAGGAATGTCAGAATTGGAAGCTTGGAAAATGGTCACATTGAACCCTGCTAAATTGCTTCACTTGGATGACCGAGTAGGAAGCATTGAGGAGGGCAAAGATGCCGATGTTGTGCTGTGGAGCGACCACCCACTATCCGTTTATGCTAAGGCTGAAAAAACCTTGATTGAAGGAAAAGTATATTTTGACTTGGAAAAAGACAAAAAGCTTAGAGAATCCATCAAAAAGGAAAGAAACCAGCTGATTGGAATGATGTTGAACGAAAAGAAAAAAGGAGAGAAAACACGTACTCCCGTTCAGAGCAAGAAACAAGAGTTTAACTGTGACACCCTTTAAAAAATAGACCATGAAAAAAATATTTTTAATCATAGCAATTGTTTTCGGGGTTTCATTGAACGCACAGCAAACCCCTGCTCCACCTCAATCCGAACAAATCGCGATTATCGGTGCTACGGCGCATATTGGTAACGGAGAGGTGATAGAGAACTGTACCATCATTTTTAAAGATGGAAAAATTACCGCCATTGGTGCCGATTTGATGGCACCGACCATTGGCACCATGATCAATGCGGAAGGCAAACATGTGTACCCAGGCTTTATCGCGCCGTCCAAATCGCTTGGTTTAGTCGAAGTGGATGCTGTTAGAGCAAGTGATGACCAAGATGAAATCGGTGAAATGATTCCACATGTTCGCAGTTTGATTGCCTATAATGCAGAATCCAAGGTAGTGGAAAGTATGCGCCCCAATGGGGTTCTTATTGGACAAGTTACCCCTGTAGGAGGTACAATTTCCGGGACATCCAGTATTGTGCAGTTCGATGCCTGGAACTGGGAGGACGCTGCCTTAAAAACTGATGATGGCATCCATATGAACTGGCCCAACCTCTTTAGAAGAGGCCGTTGGTGGATGGGAGAAGAAAGAGGATATATCCCCAACAAGGATTATGGAAAGGAAATGAACGACATTAAAATGTTCTTCCAAAACTCCTTAGCCTACGGAAAAGCAAGTGAAAAGGAGAAAAACCTACCATTTGCCGCCATGCAAGGTCTTTTTGATGGCTCTCAGCGTTTATACATCCATGCTGATGGTGAAAAAGAAATGACCGATGGTGTGACCATGGCCAAAGAAATAGGCATTAAGCACGTAGTAATCGTTGGAGGGTATAGAGCCAATAAAATATCGGATTTTTTAAAACAGCATGATGTTGCGGTATTAGTGGAACGTACCCATGCCTTGCCAAGTTTTGAGGATGATGATTATGACATTACTTATAAATTACCAAAATTATTGTTGGACGCTGGCCTTTTGGTAGGCCTTCAAAACGAGGATGCTGCCAATTTCCAGGCAAGGAACCTTGCTTTTTATGCTGGACAAACTGTAGCTCAAGGACTTGACAAGGAAACCGCCTTACAGCTACTTACTGGCAACACAGCTAAAATTTTAGGTATCGATGATATGTACGGAACTTTAGAGGAGGGCAAAAGTGCCACACTTTTTATTTCCGAAGGTGATGCGTTGGACATGCGTACCAATAAACTTACCAAAGCCTATATTGATGGTAGGGACATTTCGTTGGAAACCCACCAAACCGAACTTTGGAAACGGTACATGGGCAAATACGAAAGAGAAAAAGAAGGACAATAGATTCCAAAATAAAAAACGGCGCCCTTTCGAGCGCCGTTTTCATTTTACCATTAATTCTCTTTTATCGTGACGTACTCCCCGTTATTCGGCTTTTCATAAAATTCTTTTGGTTTGGGTTCCTCACTCAGCCTAACTTCTTTAAAATTCATTGTACTTACAGGCTCCATGATTTTTCTTCCCTCATACTTGTGCCATGTAATGGATTTAGGAAGTATGACTCCATTAATTTCTTGCCAATCATTATAATTTATCCATCTAACATTGTCTGAGCTTTTCCCGGAACGATAGGTGACCGTGTAGCCCAACCAAGCCATTTGATGGGTTTCTGCATCAAAATGGATATAGTACTCATCTTTAGATGAGGCTCCTATACCAGATTGATAGGCTATTTTTATTCCAGGATAGCTTTTTCCATCATATTCCAAGTCTTCGGATTCAGAATAGATGATTCCATCGTCAGCCAATACAAAAGGCATGGCGTAGAAGTAAAACATCAAATTATGATAAAAACCAACATCTCCTTTATAGGTTTTGTCAGTATCCAAAAGCCACTCTTTTTTACCATCGAAACCCATTGAAAATTGTTCGGTGTCAATTCTATCCATTCTAGACCAAAGGTCAACAGTATGTGTTTCGGGTAAATTTGGTTTAGGAAGCACGAAGGATAATGTACGTTGGGCTCTCCATTCTTTAAATCCGCCATGGGCTTCAAAAACCTGGACCATGGCATCTGGATATTGAGGTTTGGATTCGGACATTTCTTTCTGGACAGGTTCTTCAGTATTTACAGGTTTTGAATTTTGTTTACAGGCCGAAACGACCAAAAAAAGTAACAGGATGGTTAATTTGTTCATGATATGTATTTTACCAGTTGGTCGAAAAGCCCTTTTTTTAATTACAGGAATCTCTATTTTTACCATCTCTATGGAAACCAAACTGATCAGTAGCACCCAAAATCCCTTGGTGAAAAACATTCTTCAACTGAAAGAGAAATCCCGCGAACGAAAAAAAGCGGGTCTTTTTGTTGTAGAGGGACAACGGGAAATTGAATTGGCCCAAAAAGGTGGATATGCTTTGCAAACCCTTCTTTTTTGTCCAGAAATCATGGGTTCTGATTCCGTTACGCCATTTACAAAGGCTTCAAGTCCTGAAATCATCCAAGTTTCTGAAAGCGTTTATGGCAAAGTTGCTCATCGCAGTACCACAGAAGGTATTCTTGGGATAATGGAATCCAAGAACCATGCGTTGGAGAATATCATCTTTAAAAACAAAACACCTTTGGTGCTTGTTGCCGAAGCTCCGGAAAAACCGGGAAATATCGGCGCGCTTTTGCGAACTGCCGATGCCGCAGCCGTAGATGCTGTTTTAATAGCAAACCCCAAATCTGACCTATATAGTCCAAACATTATCCGTTCCAGCGTAGGCTGCCTTTTCACCAACCAGATAGGCGTAGGAACCACGGATGAAATCATTGACTTTTTACAAACCAACCAAATCAAAATTTACTGTGCTGCCCTGACTGCTTCAAAAAATTATGTGGATTGTGATTTTAAAGCCGCTTCGGCCCTAGTGATGGGTACGGAGGCTACTGGATTGACCGACACTTGGCTTCAAAATTCCGACCAAAACATAATTATACCGATGCAAGGAGAAATAGACTCCATGAATGTTTCGGTATCCGCTGCAATACTTATATTTGAAGCGAAGCGCCAGCGCGGATTTTAAGCTATGGAAAAAAATACTCTCTTTTATGTCATCCTGGCCATCCTTGTGGTCCAATATCTGGTCCACCAGTATTTGGAGTACTTGAATGCCAAGCGTTTCAAATCTACACTACCTCCGGAACTATCGGATGTTTTTGATGAAGATGAATATCAAAAATCGCAACTGTACAAACAGACCAACTATAAATTTGGGGTTATTTCCGATGGTTTCTCTTTAGTGCTGACCATATGTTTTTTGTCTTTTGGAGGTTTTGAATGGGTGGATCAACTCACTCGCTCCATTACTGAAAAACCTATTCCAATGGCTTTGATTTTCTTTGGAATCATTATGTTGGGAAGTTCCATTTTGGGATTACCATTCTCCTATTATCGAACTTTTGTGATTGAGGAGAAATACGGATTCAATAAGACCACGAAGTCCATTTTTTTATTGGACAAAATAAAAGGGGCTATACTCACCATCATTTTAGGGGGTGGTATTCTGACCCTTTTTATGTTGTTTTATCAATCTACGGGACCCAATTTTTGGGTCTATGCATGGATTATGGTAGGTGTGGTCATCTTATTCATCAATTTGTTTTATAGCCGTTTGATTGTTCCCCTATTCAACAAACAAACACCGTTGCAAGATGGAAGTTTAAAAAGCGCCATTGAAAATTATGCCCAAAAAGTGGGGTTTGAGCTTCAAAACATATTTGTAATTGATGGTTCCAAGCGTTCCACGAAGGCAAATGCTTATTTTTCGGGCTTTGGAAAAGAGAAAAGAATCACTTTGTTCGATACGCTGATCAATGATTTGAGCGAAGATGAAATTGTAGCTGTATTGGCGCACGAAGTAGGTCATTACAAACGCAAACACATCATTGTCAACCTTATTATTTCACTCTCAACTACAGGTCTGACATTGTTCATACTTTCATTATTCATCAACCATCCTGAGATTTCATTGGCCATTGGAGTATCCACACCAAGTTTTCATGCCGCTTTGGTCGGTTTTGCACTATTGTACAGTCCGATTTCGGAAATCACAGGATTGATCATGAATTATTTATCGAGGAAATTCGAGTTTCAGGCCGATGATTTTGCGAAGACCACTTTTGCCGCACCACCATTGGTTTCTTCCTTAAAAAAGTTGTCCAAAAAAAGCTTGAGCAACTTAACACCACATCCTGCTTATGTTTTTGTGCACTACTCCCACCCACCACTGGTGGAACGTATCCGAAACCTAAAGGCATAGATTTTGTTGGTCAGATTATAAGATTGTAGTAAATTTAAAATACTATGACAGAGGCTGCTATTGAAAAAGAGAACAAGGAGATTGCGAAGCAGTACAAGGAATTACTTCGCATAAGCTACCAGACGCTGACGGATGAGGACAAAAAGTTGATTCGTTCTGCCTTTGATGTGGCCGTGGATGCCCACAAAGACCAGCGTCGTAAGTCCGGGGAAGCTTATATTTTTCACCCAATCGCTGTAGCCAAGATTGTAGCTTCGGAAATAGGTCTTGATGCCGTTTCCATTGCCTCCGCCCTACTCCACGATGTGGTTGAGGATACACCCTATACCCTAGATGATATTGAACGGATGTTTGGGGAGACGGTTGCTCGAATTGTGGATGGCTTAACTAAAATTGCCCACCTTAAAAAGGACAAGGACATTAGTCAGCAGGCAGAGAATTTTAGAAAAATGCTGTTGACCCTTCATGATGATGTTCGGGTAATCATTATTAAGATTGCGGACCGTTATCATAATATGCTCACCATGGATTCCATGCCAGAGCACAAACAGGTGAAAATTGCATCCGAAACGCTTTACATTTATGCCCCACTAGCTCACAGAATAGGGTTGTACAATATAAAGACCCATTTAGAAGACCTTTCATTAAAATACACGGAACCCGAAGTCTATCATGATATTCAGGCCAAAATAGAGGATACCGAAGAAGAGAGTTTGGCCTATATCGAGGATTTTGCCAATGTTATTAGGACTTCTTTGGATAAAGAGGGCTTGAATTACTACATTAAAGGGAGGATGAAATCCATTTTTTCCATCCGTAAAAAGATGAAGACCCAGAATGTCACTTTTGATGAGGTCTATGATAAATTTGCGATTCGGATTATATACAAATCAGACCGTAAGAACGAGAAGTTCCTCGCTTGGAAGATATATTCCATCGTTACGGACCACTTTACCCCCAACCCCATTCGATTGCGTGATTGGATTACATCGCCTAAATCTACAGGTTATGAAGCACTCCACATTACGGTAATGGGACCAAAGGGCAAATGGGTTGAAGTTCAGATACGAAGTGAACGCATGCACGAAATTGCCGAAAAAGGCTATGCCGCACACTTTAAATACAAGCATGGAAACCAAAAAGAACAGGGCATAGAAGAATGGCTTAACAAGCTACAAGAAGCCTTGGAGGGTGCCAATGGAAATGCCGTTGATTTTGTTGAGGAATTCAAACTAAACCTATATTCCAAGGAAATATTTGTTTTTACCCCTAAAGGAGATTTAAAATCGATGCCCAAAGGAGCAACTGCCCTGGATTTCGCTTTTAATATTCATACAGAAGTTGGCATGAAGACCCGCGGTGCTAAAGTTAACGGAAAACTCGTACCCTTGGGTACAGTGCTTCGAAGCGGCGATCAGGTTGAGATTATAACTTCGGAAAGTGCCAAACCTACCCAGACCTGGTTGGATTACGCGCAAACGGCACGGGCTCGTTCCAAGATTAAATCATCGCTCGGTGAAGAGAAAAAAGAGGTCGCTGCAGAAGGTAAGGAAATATTGCGACGAAAACTTAAAGCGCAAAAAATCAATCTCAACGAGGATACCGTAAACAAGCTGGTGACCTTCTTCAAGTTAAAGACCAGTTTGGATCTTTTCTATCGCGTGGGCATCGGAGTTATTGATAATGAAAAACTCAAAGATTTTGCCTCCTCGTACCATAATGCATTTATCAATTTCTTTAAGAACAGAATCCGCAAGACCCCTGCTCCTAAAGATGTCGACAAAAATGAAATTACCACCAAATACGATTTACTTGTTTTTGGTAAGGAAGAAGAGCGATTAAACTATAAGTTATCCCAATGTTGCAACCCCATTCCAGGGGACGAAGTTTTTGGTTTTGTTAGTGTGACTGATGGTATCAAAGTTCATAAAAAGAACTGCCCTAATGCCATTTCATTACAATCAAACTACGCCTACAGAATCATTAGTGCCAAATGGATAGATTCTTCGCAGGAAGAATTTTCTGTGGATATTCAAATCACCGGAATCGATAACATGGGATTGGTAAAGGATATCACCAAAATTATATCCGAAAACATGCACGTTAATATGCGAAACCTTAACTTTAGTGCGGATGGAGGTACCTTCAAGGGAAAAATCACCCTTGTTGTAAAAAACAACAATATCCTTAAAAAATTGATGAACAGTTTAAAGCAGGTCGAAGGGATAGATAAAGTGACAAGAATTTAATTTTTAACTGTACCTTTGTGCATTAGCTATGCAGAAAGACATGGGAAACAATAAAAATCAGGAAATTGTAAAAAACGTGTTCACCTCGTTCCTTGAGGAAAAAGGACATCGCAAAACACCTGAACGCTTCGCCATTTTACAAGAAATTTACGATAGTGACGATCATTTTGATGTGGAATCTCTCTACATTAAAATGAAAACAAAAAACTACAGGGTAAGCCGAGCTACACTCTACAACACCATTGAACTTTTGTTAGAGAGCAAATTGGTCCGTAAACACCAATTCGGTAAAAATCAAGCTCAGTATGAGAAATCATATTTCGACCGCCAGCATGATCATGTGATTTTAACGGATACCGGTGAAGTAGTAGAATTTTGCGACCCAAGAATTCAATCCATCAAAAAAACAATTGAAGAGGTTTTTGATATTAAAATCAACAACCACTCACTATATTTCTACGGAACTCGAAACAAAGAAGAACAAAACCTAACCGAATAACCCACACATTACATGGTAGATTTATTGCTTGGACTCCAATGGGGAGACGAAGGAAAAGGAAAAATTGTTGATGTACTGACCAAGGAATACGATATTATCGCCCGATTTCAAGGAGGTCCTAACGCAGGGCACACTTTGGAATTTGATGGTATTAAACACGTTTTACATACTATTCCCTCAGGAATTTTTCACAAAAACGCCATCAATGTTGTTGGTAACGGAGTGGTAATAGACCCTGTAATCTTCAAAAAAGAACTGGACAACTTGGAGCAATTCAATATCGATATTGAATCCAAGCTTTTAATATCCCGAAAAGCCCATTTAATTCTGCCGACCCACCGTTTATTGGATGCAGCTTCCGAAGCTTCCAAAGGAAAAGCGAAAATTGGTTCTACCCTTAAAGGTATTGGCCCCACTTACATGGACAAAACAGGTCGTAACGGAATGCGCTTAGGGGATTTGGAATTCGAGGATTGGAAAACAAAATACCGTGCCCTCGCCGACAAGCACGAGGCCATGATCGATTTTTACGATGTTGATATACAGTATAACCTCGATGAATTGGAGGAAGAGTTCCATGAAGGAGTGGAAACCCTTAAAAAATTGACCTTCATTGACAGTGAGGAATACATTTTTAAAGCACAGGCCGAAGGCAAAAAGATTTTGGCCGAAGGTGCGCAGGGCTCCCTATTGGATATTGATTTTGGAACCTATCCCTTTGTAACATCTTCCAATACCACAGCGGCCGGTGCTTGTACCGGACTGGGTGTAGCTCCCAATAAAATTGAAAGAGTTCTGGGAATATTTAAGGCCTACACAACGCGAGTTGGAAGTGGACCATTCCCTACCGAACTTTTTGATGAGGATGGTGCAAGAATGGCAAAAGTTGGTAACGAGTTTGGCGCCACCACAGGAAGACCAAGACGTTGCGGTTGGTTGGATCTGGTTGCCTTAAAATATGCCGTTCAAATTAACGGTGTAACCGAATTGATGATGATGAAAGCCGATGTTCTAAGCGGTTTTGACAACATTAAAGTATGTACTGCATACAAATATAAAGGCGAAGAAATTCAGCATTTGCCTTACAACATTGAAGAAGAGTATGTAACTCCTTTATATACCGAAATGAAAGGATGGTCCAAGGATCTTACAAAACTTTCCAAAGCAGAAGAATTGCCAGCTACCTTGAACGACTATATTGCGTTTTTGGAAGAGCAATTAAATGTACCCATTAAAATAGTATCCGTAGGTCCTGACAGGCTCCAAACTATTCACAGATAAGTCTCGGTTTTCTGTTCATTTTTAAGTAATTTAAAGCTCCGGTTGTCTAATCTTGGGCAATACTTTACTGCATACATAATTGACTAAAAATCAATAACATGAACAAAGCACTGACCCTTCTATTTTTGTCGGGAATACTTATTTCCTGTACTAAAGAACCTGCACAATTATCGGTAACATCTCCCAACGGGACCAATTCAATAGATTTTCACCTTTCGGAAGATGGCACACCCTACTATTTTGTGAATCATAACGATAAGATTGTTGTTGATTCCTCATCTATGAGCTTTGATTTTAAAAACCAAGAATCTTTGAAAGATGGCTTGAGTATTATCAATTCAACTACAAATACCATTGATGAAACTTGGGAAATGCCTTGGGGAGAACAAAAAGATGTTGTTAATAACTACAACGAATTGGTTGTAGAGCTTGAAGAAACTCAAGCACCCCATCGTAAATTCAATATCTATTTTAGGGCTTATGACGATGGTATCGGCTTCCGCTATGAGTTTTTGCCACAACAAAATATTGACAGCATCATCATAATGGATGAAAACACCGAGTTTCAATTAACGGAAGACTATACTACGTGGTGGATTCCCGGTGATTGGGACATTTATGAGCATCTGTACAACACCACCAAAATTTCCGAAATAGATGCTATATCCAAACGAAACAATGCCGATTTGGCTCAGACCTACATTCCCGAAAATGCAGTAAATACTCCAGTGACCATGCGTGGTGCAAATGGTCTGCACCTTAGCTTTCACGAAGCCAACCTTACGGATTATGCCGGAATGACTTTAAAGGTAGACAATGAATCCTTATTGTTGACCAGTGAACTTGTGGGCTCCAACCGATTGGGTTACAAAGTAAAAAGAGAACTTCCTTTTAAAACCCCATGGCGTAGCATACAAATTGCCGACAGAGCTGGGGACCTTATTGAATCCAAGTTGATCGTAAACCTTAACGAGCCCAACAAACTTGGGGACATTAGTTGGTTTAAACCTAAAAAATATGTAGGTATTTGGTGGGAAATGCACGTAGGCAAATCCACTTGGGACTATGCAGGTTCCCAAGACATGAATACCTTTACCAAAGACTTAAAGCCTACGGGCAAACATGGTGCTACCACAGAAAACACCAAACGCTATATCGACTTTGCAGCCAAAAACAATATTACCGGTGTTTTGGTGGAAGGTTGGAATACAGGCTGGGAACACTGGATCGGTTTTGAGGATCGCGAAGGGGTTTTCGATTTCGTAACTCCCTACCCCGATTACGACTTGGAAGAGTTGAATCGATATGCTAAGGAAAAAGGAGTCGAAATAATTATGCACCACGAAACCTCGGCCGCACCGAGAACCTACGAGCAACAATTGGATACCGCCTATCAATTGATGAACCAATTGGGCATCCATTCCGTTAAAACAGGTTATGTGGGCAAAATTATTCCCGAAGGAGAATACCACCATGGGCAATGGATGGTGAATCATTACAGAAAAGTAGTAGAGACCGGTGCCAAATACAATGTTGCCATCAATGCACATGAACCTATTAAAGCCACAGGAATTCGAAGGACATATCCAAATGCCATTGCACGCGAAGGACTTCGCGGTCAGGAATTCAATGCCTGGTCGGCCGATGGCGGAAATCCTGCCGAGCATTTGCCCATTGTGGCCTTTACCCGAATGTTAGCTGGTCCCATCGATTTTACACCTGGCGTTTTTGATATCGAAATCCCAAGCAAGGAGAATAACCGCGTGAGTACTACCCTTGCGCAACAACTGGCCTTGTATGTAGTTATTTACGGTCCTGTACAAATGGCCTGTGACCTACCCGAAAATTACGAAGGTAAGCCCGCACTTCAGTTTATCAGGGACGTTGGTGTAGACTGGGACGAATCCAAGGTCTTAAATGGTGAGGTTGGTGATTATGTCTCTATCGCCCGAAAAGAAAGAGAAACAGGCAATTGGTTTGTTGGCGGTATCACTGATGAAAACGCAAGGGAAGTCACCATTGATTTTGATTTTCTGGAGGATGGTGTTGCATATGAAACCATTATTTATAAAGATGCAGAGGATGCTAATTTTAAAAACAATCCAACAGCCATCAATATTGAGCGAATCGATATTGACAAAGATTCATCTTTGACCATACAAATGGCAGAAGGTGGTGGGTTTGCTATTAGTTTATTAAAGAAAAACGGGTAATGTACCTCTGTTTTATGTGACCTATATCACTGTGCAAATAGGACGCAAAAACTACCTTTGAACAAAATCAAAAATATACCGTTATGACAAATAAACTCAATCAAATAGGACTGGATAAACAGGTCTCCAGCAGCTTGGCCAATAAGCTAAACGAATTGCTGGCCAACTACCAACTATTTTATATGAATGCCCGAGGATTCCACTGGAACATTAAAGGCGAAAAATTTTTTGAGCTTCACCTTAAGTTCGAAGAATTGTACAATGATTCATTGATAAAAATTGATGAAATTGCAGAACGAATTTTGACATTGGGCTTCGTTCCTCTCCATACCTATGGGGATTACACAGAGCTATCAAAAATAAAGGCCGCTAAAAATGTATCGAGTGGCAACAAGGCCATACAAGAAATTTTAAACGGTTACGAAGTGTTATTGCCATTGGAAAGAGAGCTCTTGGAAATGTCAGGGGAATCCAATGATGAAGGCACCAATGCACTTATGAGCGATTATATCCGTGAACAGGAAAAACTGATTTGGATGTATTCGGCATATCTAAACCAATAATTTTTATGACGAAAAGCATTCTCAAGGATTTAATCGCACAAAACAGAAAAACATGCGATTATACTTTCAACGAGATTACCCAAGAAAATAGCACCCTAAAATTGAATGATGAAACTGCTTCCGTCGGATTCATATATCGTCATATTGGGGAAATTATGCATCTGCTCACGCAATTTTTTGGCATTTCCACCGAAGTTAAAAACACCACCATGGGAGAAAAAGATACCGGTGAAGTGTACAACTTGGATGAAAGCCAAAAACTAGTAGAAGATGGTTACAAAAAATTGGATGATCTTGTTGAAAGTCTATCCGAAAAAGAATGGGCAGAAACTATCGAAACCCCATTTTTTGGCGCCATTTCCAGAGCCAAGTTATTGGGCCACGTGTTATATCACAATACCTATCACTGCGGACAAATCACACTTACCCTAAAACGCGGAAAGTAAAAAACAGGTACAATTACCTGAAAGCGAAATCCCAAAGCTTTCTAAACGATGTATGCCACTTCCGTTAAAAATCCTACTTTTGGGCAAAATTTCATGAATTTGAAAAGCATTTCATTTTTCATTCTATTTCTCGTCACTTTTAGCACGTTTGCCCAAGAGCAACAGCCCGAAGGCGGTAGGCAAATAAACATTGTATACGGAGCTAACTTTACCAAAGATGAGGCCCAATTCCCCGGTGCTTCCATTTTTAGCAAGGATGACGAGCGACAGGTTCAGTTTGAGCACCAAGGAGCCGACCTTTGGTGTGATGTCGCTATTTTTTATACAGAAGAAAACCGACTCAAAGCTATTGGCAACATTCGACTTCAACAAGGAGATTCAATAGAGATGAATAGCGGTAAAATGGATTACGATGGCAATACAAAGCTGGCCAAGGCTTGGGAAAAAGTTGATTTGACCAACGGCCAAATGACCTTGACCACCGACACCCTTTATTTTGATCGAGAAAATCAACAAGCTTATTATAACGCTGGTGGCAAAGTGGTAGATTCCGCCAACGTGCTTACCAGTAAAGTGGGCACCTATTTTATGACGCCAAAAAAATATCAGTTCCAGCGTAACGTACATATAGACAATCCCGATTATATTATTGATTCGGAGCAGTTGGACTATTACACCACCTCCAAGAACGCCTACATGTACGGACCTTCTACCATTACCGGAGAGGAATACAAAATCTATTGCGAGCGCGGTTTTTATGACACTACTATCGAACAAGGATATGGCATTAAGAACACCCGAATAGATTACGACAATAAAATCATCGAGGGAGACAGCCTCTATTTTGATAAAGCTTCCGAATTTGCTTCTGCTACCAACAACATCCAGATAACAGATACCATCAACAATGGGGTAATTAGGGCGCATTATGCCGAGGTGCACAAAGCCAAAGACTCCGTTTTTGCCACCAAAAGGGCGGTTTCCATCAGCCTAGTACAAAAAGATTCGCTCTACATGCACGGAGATACCTTAATGGTGACAGGGAAAGAGGAAGAACGCATTCTTCGGGCATTTCGTAACGCCAAATTTTACAAAACCGACTTAAGCGGTAAATGTGATTCCATCCATTTTGATGAAAAAACGGGAATCACCCAACTGATCACCGACCCTATTTTATGGAATGTGGACAATCAAATCACAGGGGATAGCATCCATTTATTGTCTGATTTGGAGACGGATAAACTGGATTCCCTAAAAGTGATAGAAAATGCCTTCATTATTTCACTGGACACCATTAGCGGAACCGGTTACAATCAAGCGAAGGGCAAAAACCTCTTTGGCAAATTCATAGAAAACGAATTGAAGATCATTGACTTGGTCCAAAATACCGAAGTTATTTACTATGTCTACAACGATGAAGAGGAGCTTGTTGGCATAGATAAAACCATTTGCAGTAAGATTAGGTTGCTCATGGCCAATAACGATATTGAAGACATCACCTTTTTTGTGAATCCTGATGGAGATATATTCCCCGAAACCGATTTGCCTGTGGAGAGCCGCAAATTGAAAGGTTTTATTTGGCGTGGTGACGAACGAATCAGATCCAAGGAAGAAATATTTGATGAAGACGACAATAGTATTGAACTGGTTAACATTAGGGGCATAGACAACCCCATTGATATTGATGCAGAGGAAAACGAGCGGCAGAAGAACCAGAACGACCCTATAAATACGGCAAATACAAAAGCGGTGAAACCCAAAAAGCCTGTTCTTAAAAAGAAAGCGCAGACCCCATAATGTCCAAAAACGATTTCTTCACATACCAAGCACAAACCTCCCCAAACCCATTGGCTATGGAAGTTTCACATGCCAAAGGGAGCTACATTTACGACCAAGATGGTAATGCCCATTTGGATTTTGTGGCAGGGGTATCAGCTTGCAGTTTGGGACATTGTCACCCCAAAGTGGTAAACGCTATCAAAGCACAGATGGACAAATACATGCACGTAATGGTCTATGGCGAATACGTTCAACAGCCCGCTGTGGAATTCTCCAAATTATTGGCATCGTTCCTTCCAGAAGGTTTAAACACAACATATTTGGTCAACTCTGGCACTGAGGCGATGGAAGGCGCCCTCAAATTGGCTCGCCGGCATACAGGTCGTTCTCAAATTATTGCAGCAAAAAATGCCTACCATGGGAATACTATGGGCAGTTTGAGTCTTATGGGATTGGAAGAACGTAAAAGTGTCTTCCGCCCGTTGATTCCCGATATTAGATTTATTCAGTTTAATGCTCAGGAAGAACTGGAGAACATCACAGAAAAAACCGCTGCTGTGGTTTTGGAAACCATTCAAGGTGGTGCTGGATTCATTGTACCAGAAAACGATTATTTGGAAAAAGTCAGAAAGCGCTGCGACGAAGTCGGTGCCTTATTGATATTGGACGAAATACAACCAGGCTTTGGCCGAACAGGTAAATTATTCGCATTTGAGCACTTTAACTGTCCACCCGATATCTTGGTGATTGGAAAAGGAATGGCCTCCGGATTACCTGTGGGCGCTTTTGTAGCATCGCACGAACTAATGGGAGATTTAAAAGACAACCCAAAATTCGGCCACATTACCACTTTTGGTGGAAATCCGGTAATCGCAGCGGCAAGTTTGGCCACTTTAAAGGAAATCACGGAAACGGACCTTATCCCACAAACACTCAAAAAAGAAAAACTGTTCAGAAAACTATTGCAACATCCCTTAATTAAGGAAATACGGGGCAAAGGATTAATGCTTGCCCTCATTATGGAAAACAAGAAAATAGCCGATTATTTGGTTCTTGAAGCCGCTAAAAAAGGATTGATACTATTTTGGCTTTTATTTGAGTCCAAGGCAGTGAGAATATCACCCCCATTAACTATTTCGATGAAAGAAATTGAGTCGGGTTGCGACCAAATTCTCAGCATTTTAAATAGCTACCAACCCGATACTGTTAACTAATTTGTTGATAACATACCCCGAATTCGGACTTAAACAGAACCACAAAGGGTTAATTTTAAGTCCATAGTTCAACCAAAAACGTTCCTATGGCGTTAGAATCTAACGAATATCCTGACAAATCCATAAACAAATTTGAGTCAATGCTCAAGACGGATGACGTCTACTTCTTTGATGCGGAGGACTTTGAGGAAATTATCCACTACTACCTGAACAACGGTAAAATCTCTTTAGGTAAAAAAGCCATTCAAATTGGTTTGCAACAACACCCAAACTCAATGGAATTAAAATTGTTACAGGTGGAAGTATTGGCTTTCGAGGACAAGTTTGATGCTGCTGAAACACTTCTGGATGAAATTCAGAACATCAATGTAACAAACGAAGAAATCTATATCCAAAGAGCCAATATCCGTTCCAAGCAGGACAAACACCAAGAAGCAGTGAACTTATTGTTGGAGGCGCTGGACGTTACCGATCACTCTTTCGACATTCACTCCCTTTTGGGAATGGAATACCTATTTATGGACAATTATGAGCAAGCAAAGCTCAGTTTCATGAGATGTGTGGAGATTGACGATAGAGACTATTCATCGCTATACAATGTAGTATACTGCTTTGAGTTTTTGGAAGATTTTGATGGAGGCATCTATTTCTTAAACAACTATTTGGACCGAAACCCTTATTGCGAAGTAGCGTGGCACCAATTGGGAAAAATGTATTTGTCCAAAAAATTATATATCGAGGCTTTGACCGCATTTGATTTTGCCGTTATTTCGGATGATACCTTTATCGGTGCCTATTTTGAAAAAGGCAAAGTGCTGGAAAAATTAGGAAGGTACAACGAGGCCATCGAAAATTATGAATCCACCATATCGATGGAAGATCCGACTTCCTACGCTTTTCTTCGACTTGGGAAATGCCATGAAAAATTGGGCAACTTCGATTTGGCAAAATACTATTATTACCACACTGTTCATGAAGATCCTTTATTGGACAAAGGCTGGTTGGCCATCACAGACTTCCATTTTAGACAAAAAAACTATGAAAAAGCCCTATACTACATCAATAAGGCCATAAATATTGATGGAGAAAATCCAAAATATTGGAAAAAAGCCGGAAAGATTTATTTTGCCATGAACAATCTGGATGAAGCTGATTTCGCATACAAGCAAACGGTGGACTTAGGCAATTATGAGCTCGATACCTGGAAGAACTGGGCAGAAGTACTCAATAAAATAGGCGATTACAATTCGGTAATCCAAGTCTTGATCCAGGGTTTGGATTTTTACCCCGATAACTCGGACCTCACTTATAAATTGGCGGGCATTCATTTAAAAAATAATGATTTGGATGAAGCAAAAACCATCTTATCCAAGGCTATGAAATTGGATATTGGTAAATTGCCGCAGTTTGAAAAAGAATTCCCGGAATTCATAGAAGTTGATTGGGTGAAAGCATTAGTTTTAAAAATTAGAAAAACAGCCAAGTAGCCCCACATTATTCCCAAATCCATGCAAGCACGTCGTATACTGGACTATGTATTTGTCACCCTTAAAGGAATGGCCATGGGCGCCGCAGATGTAGTCCCAGGAGTATCAGGAGGAACCATTGCCTTTATCTCTGGCATTTATGAAGAACTTATCACCTCCATCAACAATATAGACCTTTCCTTAATCAAAATATTTAGACAGGATGGTATCAAGGCCGTATGGCAAAAAGTAAACGGGAACTTTCTGTTGTCCCTTTTTTTGGGGATATTTATTAGCGTGCTCTCCTTGGCAAAGTTCCTGAGCTGGCTTTTGGAAAACGAGCCAATCCTGTTATGGTCCTTTTTCTTCGGACTTGTGGTGGCTTCCATCTTTTTTGTGGGAAAGGAAATTTCCAAATGGACTTTGGGAACAGTGGTTGTGTTGATTTTAGGTGCCGCTTTGGCATTCTTTATAACTGAGCTTCCGGCTAACGATAATACCGATAGTCTGCCCTATTTGTTTTTATCTGGTGCACTTGCAATTTGCGCCATGATTCTGCCCGGGATATCAGGAGCTTTTATTTTAGTGCTACTAGGTTCCTACAAAACCATATTGGATGCCGTTCACGAAAGGGACATTAAAATAATTTTAACCGTGGGCATAGGTGCCGTTTTTGGACTATTGAGTTTTGCCCGATTGCTCAAATGGATGTTCAATCACTATAAAAATATCACCTTGGCGCTTTTAACAGGGTTCATTCTAGGATCTTTGAATAAAATTTGGCCTTGGAAAAAAGTCTTGGAAACCAAGACTTTTGGCGAAAAGATCATTGTAGTGGATGATATGAACGTGCTTCCTGGCGCATTTGAGGGCGATAGCAAATTAATGCTTGCTATTATTCTAGCCATCCTAGGTTTTTCACTTATTTTTATCCTGGAAAGACTAGCTTCCAAAAAATAAGGATAATCAATTTAGGTACATGCATCAACCTAGAACATTTCTGGACAATTTCTTTTTGGTCATAAAAGGGCTTTGCATGGGTGCTGCCAACAAAGTCCCGGGAGTTTCGGGAGGTATTGTTGCTTTCGTGGCCGGTTTTTACGAAGAATTCATCTATTCCCTTCAGAAACTGAACTCCAAAGCCGTAAAATTATTCTTTAATGGGCGATTCAAAAGTTTTTTTCAGTATACCAACGCTAAATTTCTAGGTCTGTTGATTTTTGGAATGCTGGTGAGCTATTTCAGTGTATCCAGAATATTGGACTATTTCTTGGCACATAACGAGCTTTTTGTTTGGGCCACCTTCTTCGGAATGGTCATTGGCTCCATTTATCACATAGGTAAAGATTTTTCTCCTTGGAACAAAAGCACTGTTCCAGCCGCGATTATTGGATTGATTATCGGTGTTTCCATCAGCTTTTTAAGTCCTGCGCGTGAAAACGACAACCTACTCTTCATCTTTTTCTGTGGCATCATTAGTGTTTCCGGAATGACACTCCCTGGCCTCTCCGGCTCCTTTATATTGATTTTATTGGGGAATTATGTATTGCTTCTGGTAGATTCGGTAAATGCACTCTATGATACTTTCTCAGAAATTTTCTCTGGAGATTTTAGCTTCTATAAAAATGAGGGGCGTATGCAAATCCTAAAAATATTAGGTGTTTTTACCTTAGGGTCCATTACTGGATTGGTTACATTTTCGCATTTGCTCAGTTATTTGCTTAAACACTTCAAGGCCATTACCACAGCCGTTCTATTAGGGTTTATCACAGGATCATTGGGCGTTCTTTGGCCTTGGAAAAGAACCGTTTTTAAGCTGGATGAGGCAGGAAACCCATTATTGGACACTAACGGGGACAGAATAATTCTTAACTACACACGTAATTTTCCGAATATGACAGAGGCGGAAACATGGTGGGCCATACTTTTTATTTTAATTGGGATTTTGGTATTATTGATTTTGGATTGGTATGGCAACAACAGACAAAAAAATGAGCAGGTTCGGACTTCTCGGTAAAAACATTTCGTATTCTTTTTCGCAGGGATATTTCACCCAAAAATTCAAGGATTTAGGGTTTACCGACCATAGCTACGAGAATTTTGACCTTCAAAATATAGAGGAACTGAAAAATGTTCTCGCCCAAGACAACCTTAAAGGACTTAACGTAACCATACCCTATAAGCAAGACGTCATCCCCTATTTGGATGAATTGGACACGAAAGCCGAAAAAATCGGTGCGGTAAATACCATTCAGTTTACAAAAAATGGACTAAAAGGCTTCAATACCGATGCCTATGGATTTCAAAAATCCTTGGAACCTCTTCTTGAACCACATCATAGAAATGCATTGATTTTGGGTACCGGAGGAGCATCCAAAGCTGTTCGTTTTGTTTTGGATGAATTGGGAATTGCCAACATCTACGTTTCCCGCAGCAAAAAGCAAGGTCAGTACACCTATGAGGAACTGGACAAAGACATCATAGAAAAAAACACGCTGATCATTAACTGTACCCCTTTGGGAACATACCCCAATGTTGAGGACAAACCTCAGATTCCATATCAGCATATTGGTGCCAACCACTTATTGTACGACCTTATATACAATCCTGAAAAAACCACTTTTTTAGCTCTAGGTGAGACCAATGGAGCAGCTATCTGCAACGGATTAAAAATGCTGGAATACCAGGCCGAAAAAGCGTGGGAAATCTGGAACACAGCTTAAAAAGCGTAATCGATATAAATATTTCGCCAATCCGTACATCTCCAAACTTCTTCAAAAGAAGAATCAATACTTTTGCTATTAGACAATTAAGTTGTTAAATTGGCTATAATTTTCATCAATCAAATAGGTAAATAAGCTACTAATGCAGGAAAACGATGGTAAACTTCAGCAACAAGCTGAAGGTGGTATAGAAGAAACGTCAGAAAACACAAAAGGACAATTGGAAGAAGGCACCCAAGCAGAACCCAAAGTGTCCCAAGAGGTTACGCCTGAGAATGAAGAAGAAAAAAAGCCTGAGAAGGAAACTGTTTCCGAAGCCAAAAGTGATGAAAAAAGTACCGAAAAGAACGATTCCGATGAGCATATAGACGAAATTGACGAATCCAATGCAGAGGATGCAGAGGATGTCGAAAACGAAAAGCGTCACACCATCCCTATGTTGGACTACCACTCCATGTCCATGGAAAACCTTGTCGGGGAATTGCAGCGCTTGGTCAAAAATGAAAAAGTACAGGCCATTAACAAGCATGTTAGTGCCATTAAATACGAGTTCGATCAAAAATTCCAAGAATTCCTAGATGAAAAAAAGGAAGAATTTGTATCCAAAGGTGGCAATGAAATAGATTTTAGATACAATTCGGTTGCCAAAAGACAATTCAATGAGGTCTATTCTGATTTTCGTGAAAAACGTGATCAGTACTATAAGCAATTAGATCAATCTTTGAAAGCTAATCTTCAAAAGCGATTGGACATCATTGAAGAACTTAAAGGTCTTATAGATATTGAGGAGGACATCAATACCACCTATAATAACTTTAAAGACCTTCAGAATCGCTGGAAAAATGCCGGACCGATTCCTCGTACCAATTATAATGATGTGTGGCGCACCTATCACCACCACATGGAAATCTTTTATGATTTTCTGCACCTAAATCGTGAGCTGCGCGATCTGGATTTCAAACACAATCTGGAAGAAAAACAGAAGTTGGTGGAACGTGCAGAAGCTTTGGGCGATGAGCCGGACTTAGGCAAGGCGTTCAGGGAACTGCAAACGCTCCACAAGATTTGGAAGGAAGACATTGGCCCCGTAGCCAAAGAACATCGCGAAGAAATTTGGGAAAAATTCAGCAATGCCACAAAGGCAATGCACCATCGTAGACAAGAACATTTCCAAGAATTGGAAAAGGTTTACGAGAAAAATTTGGAGAAAAAGCAAGAGATTATTGCTGCTATCGCTAAAATAGCAGAGAGCGTTGCAGATAATCACAGGGGCATCCAACAACAAATAAAAGAGGTTGAAGCACTTAGAGAATCATTCTTTAAGGCTGGTAGGGTGCCACAAAAGGTGAACGAAGATACTTGGAGTCAATTCAAAGAAACCGTTCGCAAGTTCAACAGAACCAAGAATGCCTTCTATAAAAATCAGAAAAAAGAGCAACAACAGAATCTTGAAAAGAAAAAAGAGCTTTTGGAGTTGGCTGTTTCATTGAAAGATAGTGAAGACTGGGACGAGGTTACCCCACAAATGAAAGGCATACAAAGGGACTGGAAAAAAATTGGCCATGTTCCAAGGAAGTATTCCGATAAAATTTGGAAAGAATTCAAAGATGCCTGCAACCATTATTTTGATCGCTTGCATTCTGAAAAGAACGAAGCGCACAAAGAAGAGTTCGAAAACTTTAAAAATAAAAGTGAATGCTTGGACCGTTTAAAGAAATTCCAATTGAGCGGTGACAAGAAAAAGGATATTGAAGACGTCAAAGCCTTTTTGGTCGAATGGAAAAAATACGGTCGTATCCCATATAACAAAAAACACATCAACAGTAAGTTCAACAAAATTGTCGATGCACTCTTCAAGAAGTTAGGAGTTGGCAAACAACAATCCGAATTGCTCAAATACGGTAATAAAGTTCAGGAACTTGCTAAAACAGAGGACAACTACGCCATTGGCAACGAGCGTGTATTTGTTAAGCGAAAAATAGATGAAGTAAAATCCGATATTCGACAATTGGAGAATAATCTTCAGTTTTTCTCTGGTGACTCCGAGGACAACCCCCTAGTAAAAGAGGTCGTAAATAAATTGGACAAGCAAAAAGAAGCGCTCCAAACCTGGAAGGAAAAAATGAAGAAGCTCAATATTCTTGAGCACAAGTTAAACAAAGAAACCGAGGAAGAGGAAAATAGCAACGAAGAAGAATAGCTTTATAAGTTATGCTATCCTATTTAACTATACCCTTTCCATAACAGGATTAGAAAATACTTTTCAAAAAGTATCTTATCAAATCCGTAGTAGTTACAATCCCCTTGAGTTTGCCATCGTCTACAACTGGTAAAGCGTGAAATTCGCGTTTCGACAAAATTTCAGCTACATCTTTAATTGTAGTATCCGATTTTACACTGACTACATCGTGAACCATTACTTGGGGAATCGTAAACATATTATATACAATGGTGTCCACAACTTCCTCATGTTCATCAATGGCATCTGCAAAACTTATACGCATCAAGTCCGTATGGCTCAGGATACCTTTAATATTTTTGCCCTCAACCACGGGGATATGTCTTATATGATGTTTTTTAAAAAGTCGTTCAGCAGTCACCAAATCATCTTTGGTGCTCAATGTGACCAAGTTTTTGGTCATTATCTTCGAAACAGGTACACCAATTTTCATCCTTCCAGTAATTTAAAATTCCTTGAATGAAGTTACCCTGATTCTAATTGGCAAAGTATGATAATTGTCAGTTCAGCTTGTTATCAAAAAACGATGGACAAGATGATTTTAGACATATAAGTTACTTTTTTCGACCTTACATCGCATTTTTTTGCATTTCTTTCCGTTAAATAGCCATTTTTACCTTTCAAAGCGGAATTAAAAACACCCTCCAACCAAATGAAAACTCTTTTAGCACTGTCCCTTACATTACTGACATCGATCTTTGGATTCTCTCAAACGTATTACGAAACCAGCTGGATCAGTGGTGAAATCAAATACACTGCACTTGTAATTTTTTATGAGGATAGTGAAGCTTTGGTAAGAGTGAAGTATTACAACAATGGTTTGGACAAATTGGCAAACTTTGGATGTTCTTATAAAAACTTCACGAAATCTGATGGCACCACAGACAGATACTTGGATGGAACCAATGCATCCATTATAAGAGGATCATCAGAGTCGAGCTACTCGGCGGACAATTTTTACCTTAAAGAAATTGGGAACGGCAATTACAAGGGGTATACGGTAGATGATAATGGATTTACCGGTGGAGACATTACCCAATATATGAAACCTATGCTGTATTGGGTGAAATTGAATCCCGATGCACTGACAAAAGGGTATTTAGATGATTATTTTGGAGAGGAGGAAACTATATTCCAATTTCTGGTATTTTTAAACAAAGGGGAATTATCGTTTCCAATTAAGGACAATGCAGTAACCGTATTGGCAAATGGCGTTGATCAAAAATCCGTCTGGGCGGCCGTAATGGATAAAAATAGTGGCCTTAACTACTCGGAGCAGAGGATAAAAGAATCCAACAGCTATCCAAGTGATTGGATCAAGAATCAATGGGATCAAGGTTTTTACATCACCTCAATGGATTTTGATGACAATAAAAGTACCTTTGCTGTACTCATGAGCAAAGGATATGGACTTGGACCGCAATCGTGGAAAAAGTCGAGCACCTTTCCCAAGGATTGGATCACCGAAAAATGGAATGATAATTACAACATAACCTCCATGACCAATGGGGCAGGTAATTGGTATGTGGTTATGAACAAAAACACAGGTTTTGAGACCCAAAGGTGGAAAACGAGTTATGATATTCCCCGTGATTGGATCATTGACAATTGGAACGAAAACTATGCAATTACCTCAGCAACCTATGGGAATGGTCTCTGGGCATTATCCATGAGCAAGGGCTCTAAACTTGGAGCTCAATCATGGAAAACCCAGGTTGAATATCCTTTTGAATGGATTCAAGAAAGGGCAGATAAAGGTTACTCCATAACGTCCATCACCTATGGAGATGGCATGTGGCTCGTAGTTATGTCCAAGAATCCCTCAAACACTACCAACAGATCTAGTACGAGTTATCAAGATATTCCTGTTGATTGGATTATGAAAAACGCCCAATACTAATACAGGTGTAATTTTACTTGGCAACGTTTACTGAGCGTGTTTCCCGAATTACAGTAACTTTTACCTGACCGGGATAGGTCATGTCAGTTTGAATTTTTTGTGAGATTTCGAAAGAAAGTTCAGCTGCTTTGTCATCGTTCACTTTTTCGCTTTCGACAATGACTCGCAACTCCCTGCCTGCCTGAATAGCATAAGCTTTTTGCACTCCGTTGAAACCAAAGGCAATATCCTCCAAATCCTTCAAACGTTGAATATAGGAATCCAAGACCTGTCTTCTTGCTCCTGGACGTGCACCGCTAATGGCATCACAAACCTGTACTATCGGAGAAATCAAAGTGGTCATTTCTACTTCATCGTGGTGAGCCCCAATTGCATTACAAACCTCATCTTTTTCACCATATTTCTGTGCCCATTGCATACCTAAAATAGCGTGGGGTGTCTCCACTTCCACTTCTGCCATTGGTACCTTTCCAATATCATGGAGCAATCCAGCTCGCTTGGCAATTTTTGGGTTAAGTCCCAATTCTGCGGCCATTACACCGCAAAGTTTGGCTACTTCCCTAGAGTGCTGTAACAGGTTCTGTCCGTAAGATGAACGATATTTCATTCGTCCTACTGCCTTGATCAATTCAGGGTGCAATCCATGGATACCCAAATCGATTACGGTACGTTTTCCTATCTCCGCAATTTCTTCGTTGATTTGTTTTTCGGTCTTTTTGACAACCTCTTCAATACGGGCTGGATGAATTCTCCCATCGGTTACCAACCGGTGCAAGGATAAACGGGCCACTTCCCTCCTAACCGAATCAAAACATGACAGTATAATGGCTTCTGGGGTATCATCAACAATAATCTCCACTCCCGTCGCAGATTCCAAAGCACGAATGTTTCTACCCTCACGGCCAATAATACGTCCTTTGACGTCATCGGACTCTAAATTGAACACGGAAACACAGTTTTCCACAGCTTCCTCGGTACCAATACGTTGAATGGTGTTCACCACAATTTTACGAGCCTCCTGTTGTGCGGTAAGCTTAGCTTCCTCCAATGTGTTTTGAAGATAGGCCATGGCATCGCTCTTTGCGGTTTCCTTAAGTGACTCCAGAAGTTGTGCCTTGGCATCCTCAGCGGAAAGACCTGAGATGACCTCCAACTGCTGCACTTGACTCTTATGAAGTTTTTCTACTTCGGATTGCTTTTTCTCGAGAATATCACTTTTGTAAGCAACCTCTTTGATTTTTTCTTGTAGCTGATCGTTGAGCTTTTTGTTCTTGGCAAGCTCACTGCTTACTTGAGATTCCTTGTCTCTGGTTCTCTTCTCCGCTTCACCAATTTTTTTGTCTTTATTAATAATGACCTTTTCATGCTCGGCCTTCAACTCCAAGAACTTTTCTTTGGCCTGAAAAATCTTGTCCTTCTTTACGCTCTCCCCTTCCTTTTTGGCTTCTTTAATGATATCGGCCGCATCTTTCTTAGCATTGGCAATGGTCCTGGATGCTTTGCCCTTCTCCATCATCTTGGCAATTGCGAATCCTATTGCCAGCCCTACAACAGCTGCGACAACAATAACTATGATATTATCCATGTTTGCTTATGTTTAGTTAAAAAAAAAGCCCACATTGGCCGAAGTTTTGTACAAACTCCTAAATACAGGTTTAGGGCTAACAGATTGATCAAGGATCCCTATACAGGTAGGGCCTGCTTTTACAACCTAAACTCACCCTTTCTAATTATAATAGTGTTGAGTTTGTCAAAAATTAATTACCAATGTGGGCAGTAACAATATTTTATTTAAAAGAACTTATTCCCCCAATTTGGAATGAACCAATTCATCCAATGCTCTGAGGCGCTGCATGGCGGCCTCCGCGTTTTCTGAACGATCTATTCCACCTTGCTCAATTTTTGAAGCAAATTGTAAGGCACACATGGCCAAAACATCTTGCTTATCCCGAACGGCATAGTTTTGCTCAAACTTTTTTGCCAAATTTTCTATGTTCTTGGCCGCTTTTCGCAACCCCTCCTCTTGCTTTGGGTCAATCGTTAAGGGATATACCCTATCTGCAATGGAAAGCTTTATCTTGAGCTTCTCGTCCATAATATCGGTACCTATCAATCCGCTAATTTGGCTATACAAACGTCAAGTTCGCGAATCAATGTATTTATCTTGAGCTTAGCTTCTGTTTTACTTGTATTACTACCCAGCATTGTGTTTGCCATTTTCAAGGAGTCATACTTTTCCTCCCATTCGTTTAGAGCGTTTTGCTTAAGTTGGTTTTCCTTCTCTAAAAGAACCAATTCCTGTTTTAATTTGGCATTGACTTGGTGCAACAGCTCCATTTTGTGCAGCAGCTTGCTCACCTTGTTCTCTAAAGAATCCACAATCTCAACAAGTTCGCTCATATATGCAAACAACAATACGTATTACACAAAGTTAACCAACCTAGGACAACCTCGCAATACTTTTAAGATTTATTCTTAAAGCTTTGCTTGAAGCCCATTGAGACAACTTAAATCTTTTTCTCAAATCAAAACATTGGTTACTTTCGTAAAGAATTATTGATTTTCATATGCGCTGCAACCTTTTTTTATTCCTTTTTTTGATTGCATTACATCTACCTGCACAGAAAAAATACCCTCAAGATACATTTCGCCCCCCTTTGGAGATTCCTTTGGTTTTGGCTGGGACTTTCGGTGAACTGCGTTCGAATCATTTTCATTCGGGAATGGACATCAAAACCCAACAAAGGGAAGGGTTGCCCGTTTTTGCCATTGGCGACGGTACGGTGACACGCATCAAAGTTTCTCATTGGGGTTATGGAAAAGCTTTGTACATAGCTCACCCAAACGGCTACACATCAGTGTATGCGCATCTTAAAAAATTTGGGCCAGAAATAGAAGAGTACGTAAAAAAAGTGCAATATGAGAAGCAATCCTACGAAGTGGAAATATTTCCGGACTATGGAGAACTTAAAGTAATCCAAGGCAGTACAATTGCTTACTCGGGCAATACCGGGAGCTCTGCAGGGCCCCATCTTCATTTTGAAATACGAAACAGCGTTAGTGGAAAGCCCACAAATCCCTTGCTCTATGGTTATGAGGTAAGAGATGCCACCAACCCAACGGTGCTGGGACTCTACGGGTACCCACTGTCCAAAGGTGCTTTAATTAATCAGAGTGCAGACAAAATTCAGCTGAATTACACAAAACAATCCGATGGTTCATATTTGGCAGATAAGGTTACCGCAATTGGCACTATTGGTTTTGGAATCAACAGTTTTGACCGTTTGGACATGGCAGCCAACAAAAATGGCGTATATGCCATAAAACAAACCGTTAATGGCAGGGTGTATTCCGAATTTGATTTTGATTCCTTTTCTTTTGGGGAAACACGATATATCAATACGCTTATTGACTACGCCTATTTTTACGACCACAGGCAAAGAATCCAGAAATGTTTTAAGGAACCCTATAACCATTTGAGCATATATGAATCACTTTACAACGATGGTAAAATCAAAGTAGAAGAAGGGGCTTCCTACAATGTTGAATTATTGATTTCCGACGTAGCCGGAAACACGACAAAGCTCATCATCCCCATAGACGGAAAAAAACAAGAGGAAAAAATTGCCAAAGACGATGAGACCACCGAAAATTTCGTGATTTCCAGCAAGCCCAATAATTTTGACCTTGGTGCGGCCAAAGTATATTTTCCAGCAAGCACATTCTACGAGGATTTCTTTATCAATTTGGAAAAGGGAAGCGACACCATTACCATACACGACAATAGTGTGGCAGCACACCGAAATTTCACCATTAGTTTTGACCCATCCAATTATTCCGAAGAAGATAGAAAGCAAATGTTTATTGCTCATTTGGACAGTAAAATGAGGCCCTCGTACTCAAAAACCTACAAACGGGACGGCTCCTTTACTACAAGAACCAGAACGTTGGGCACATATACTCTTGTAAAGGATAGTGTTGCCCCCGAAGTAAAACCAAAAAATTTCAAAGAAAAGCAATGGCTGAGCAACTATAGCTATTTAAGTCTTTCCATTTCGGACGACCTGAGTGGTGTCGACTCCTATTCCGCCACCCTGAACGACAAATGGATTTTGATGGAATACGAACCAAAAACAAATACCATAACCTACGATTTTGAGGACAACATCTCCAACGAAACAGAATGTGAGTTAAAAGTCACTGTTACCGACAATGTGGGCAACTCCACAACCTTTGTGGGCAATTTTTTCAGGAAATAGACTTATTTTTGCAAACGGAAAAATATACTTTACCGGTTTATATTTTTTTGAGATTAAGCCTAAAATTAAAATCAACCAATACTTTTTGCAACCTGAAGCCAAAAACCAGAGGTGTTAAATTAAAAATAGATTAATGAAAAAAATTGTCTTCGTTTTTATTCTTTTGACCACGGTCATGGCATCCGCACAAAAGAACATCTATGAAAACATAAGGTTTGATGAGCTCACGGACAATCATGAGGTTTTGGCCATTGTTCCCTTTATTGCGCATTTGGAATTAAAAGAAGCAGTGGATAGGGATGAGTTAAAGGTTTTGGCCAAAAAAGAAGGCTACGCCGTACAAAATGCATTGGAAACCTATTTTTCCAAACGGAAAAAACGGAAAAAATTCAATGTAGATTTCCAGAACATCAATAATACCAACGCTATTCTAGCTCAAAATAATATTGACTACAATAATATTGACACCTACACTACCCAAGAATTGTGTAAAATATTGGAAGTTAATGGAATCATCAGTGGCAACCTAAATCTCAATATTTTGCTTTCCGAAGGTGTACCCACCGATTTTAGTATTTTAGATTATTTTAGTGGAAATGCAAATTACGGTAGGATCGGAGTTAAAGTAAGTGATGGTGAAACGGGAAAACTACTTTGGAAGTACGAAAACGAAATCTCCAAGAAAACGGGTAAAAACACTACGGAACTCATCGATAAAATGATGAAAACCGCATCTAGGAAATTTCCGTATGACAGAGATAAAAGAAGGGACCGTAACTAGTTTCAACCAAACTAACATTAACTGTTAGCAAACTCCTTTAAGACTTCCACGGTATAATCCAATTCCTCCTTGGTATTGTACATGGAGAAAGAAAAGCGTAAGCTAGGTTTTTCCAATTCCTCTCCCGATAAAACCTCATTAAGTACATGTGACCCTTGGTCGCTTCCGGATTGGCAAGCACTTCCTTTGGAACAGGCAATTCCTTTCATATCCAAGTGGAACAGCAGCATCAAGCCCTTCTGTTTGTCAAATGGCAATCTAATATTGGTCAACGTATAAGTACTTTTTTCCAAATCTCCGGAAAGTCCATTGCAAACTGCTTCAGGAAGTTCTTGCTCAACTTTTTCCACAAAATATTTTTTGAGCTCTTTTACAGTTTGGGTCTCTTCTTCCAAGTGTTCGTATGCCTTCACAAAAGCCTCTTCCAAACCAACAATATTATGAAAAGGCTCGGTTCCTGCCCTAAAACCTCTTTCTTGTGCCCCACCTACAATCAATGGTTTCAATCCTGAGTTCTTTCTGATAAAAGCAAACCCGACACCTTTGGGTCCATGGAATTTATGAGCCGCTGCTGTCATAAAATCAATATTGATACCTTGAACGTCCCAAGGATAGTGTCCAATGGACTGAACGGTATCGGAATGGAAAAGTGCATTGTTTTCTTTACAAAGCTCACCAACAGCAGCGATATCGGTGATATTGCCAATCTCGTTGTTCACATGCATTAAACTCACCAATTTTTTGGAATCGTCCTTTTTGAGCAATTGTTCCAAATGTGCAAGGCTTGGATTGCCAAACTCATCCAAATCCACATACAGCACATTGATGTTGTACTCTCTTTCCAGTTCCTCGACCGTATGCAAAACAGCGTGGTGTTCAATTTTGGATGTAATGATAGTCTCCACTCCCAAATCTCTTACAGCACACCTTAAAATCATATTGTCCGCTTCTGTACCTCCCGAAGTAAAAATAATTTCGGATGGTTGTGCATTTAAGGTTTTGGCAATAGTTTTCCTTGCTTGTTCTACAGCCGTTTTTGCCGACCTTCCAAAACTATGGGTAGAAGATGGATTGCCATAATGTTGGGCAAGCGCCTCTTGCATTCGCTCAATTACCTCTTTCCTTACCTGCGTTGTTGCAGCGTTATCCAGATAGACTTTTTGCATTGTTAAATTCACTTTTAAACAGGTGTAAAAGTACGTGAAATAAAGTTAATTTCTTTTAAAGTACATCTTGGAATTGGGGTATTAAAATGGAATTACATTAAATTTGGTGCATGAGAAAATTCATCCTTTTAGTTCTTTGTTTGGGCATACTCTTTTCTTGTAGTGATGGTGACCTTGAAATTGAGACCATCAATTTTGATAGTGTTACCTTACAATTTTGCAGTTCGCCCAATCCAACATCCACTAATTTATTGTTCAAAATAAATGATAGTGAAGCCCTAATCCTAGAACTTCAAAGCGACGTTCTAAATAATGGTGTTGTAGGAGAGACCATTACCACCGAAAGCAATGTGCCCAGTCAATCTCAAGTTACTTATCGTATTTTCTCGGACACCGTGGATAATGGGTACTTTTGTGACAACATTCCTCCCGCAGAACCTATCGTTATCGATGAGGTTGAAGCAGAAGATGGTCAAGTAATTATCGAAACAGTTGTTGACCCAGACGATAATACCATGTTTGTTCACACTATAAGTTTAAGTGGTATTTCCTTTGTTACCGAAAGCGGGGAACGAATCACGAACCTTGCAATAAACGAATTTGGTGAAGTAACCACCAATGTTCCCAACTAACTGTTCTGGTAAATGTAAACCTCGGTAGCCCCAAGACCATATTTCTGGTAATCGGCATCGTAGAATTTTACGTTATCGTACCTGTTAAACAAATAGTGCAGCTCTTCTTTTAAGACACCTTCTCCCACTCCGTGGATAAATATTACTTTTTGGATGCGTTTTCTAATGGCAAAATCCAATTGCCTTTTCGCGGTCTCCAATTGAATATTGAGTATATCGTAATTACTCATTCCGGCACTCGATTTCACCAATTGGTGGATATGGAGGTCAACTTCCATTTTAGGAGTATTCCTTTCCTTTGGTTTTACGGCAGGAGCTTTTCTTTTCTTTGGTAGTTCTTTTTCCTTTTTTACTTGGGCAACCTCAAAATTGGTGACGGAAATATCTCCTTCGATCCTTACAAGGTCATTGGCAGCATAATGCATGGGAAAACCATCATCTGTCATTAAGGTCACACAATCACCATCCACTTTTTGTATAATTCCTGATATTGCCTCATCCAGTACCTCAGCCCTATCCCCGATCGAAAATTTTCCCATAATTAATTTCTGTGGTAAAAAATGATGTAAAAATTAAACCTTAATACAAAAATAATAGTATTTTTCGGCTACTACAGACTAAGATGAACCTAATACCAGCCATATACACTATTAGTTTAGAAGACTATATGCTGCCCTGCCTCAATAAACAACTCTTTGGAGTGGATTGTCCAGGGTGTGGCATGCAACGCTCGGTAGAATTATTGTTACATGGTCAATTCTTGGCCGCATTTCAAATGTATCCGGCCATTTATACCATATTGCCACTTTTTGCCTTGGTCATTGGCAACAAAATATTCAATTTAAAAGTTGATAACCGTTTGATTACCGGTTTGGGCATAGCCACTGTAGCGTTAATTTTAATAAATTATATTTTCAAATTTATACACTAAACATTTTTAACCATGGAACAAAAAAATCTTCCTAATGTAACTATCGCCATGATACTGGCAATTTTATCATTCCTCTGCTGTTGTTTTGGAGGGGCACCTGGTCTTATTCTCGGTGGAATCGCCTTCTTCTTGGTCAAAAAAGATGAAAAAGCATATGCGGAAAATCCGGATTTGTATAAAAACTACAGCACACTAAAGACCGTGAAAATTTTAGCCATCATAGGTATGGTCATTGGAGCTCTTTATTTACTGTATACATTCTGGTCCATCAACCAAATGGGGGGCTGGGAAGGCTATATGGAAAAAGTCAATGAAATGATGGAACAATATCAATAAAACAATACTATGAGCCAACAACCCTTACCTGGGGCAAGTACCGTGCTGACAATGGGGATACTCTCCATTGTCGGCACCTTATTTTGTTGTGGTCCATTTGGTGCTATATTCAGTATCATCGGATTGGTTAAAGCAAAGACAGCCAGCCAATTATACCAACAAAATCCAGAAAGTTATACAGATTACAGCAATGTGAAGACCGGCAAAATACTATCCTATATAGGATTGGGACTAGGCTTGGTTTATTTGGTTCTATTGATCCTTTACTTTGGATTGATAATAGCTGTAATTACAACAGGAGAGTTGAGTGGCGAATTTTAATTCGCCACTTCACTTATAAATTTTAGGCGGTACAAACGGAGTTCTTCATCCTCATAGTCCCCCTCGAATTCATCAATAGCGGCAGTAATGGAATCAGAATCCGCTTCCAAAAAGTAATCGTGGATTTCTTCTTGTTGGTCCTCATCCAATATTTCATCTATCCAGTAACCAATGTTCAACTTGGTACCGCTGAACACAATCTGTTCCATCTCTTTTATCAAATCGGTCAACTCCAATCCTTTGGCAGAGGCAATATCATCCAAAGCCAATTTTCTGTCCACACTTTGAATCACATATAGTTTTAATCCAGAATTGGCCCCTGTACTTTTAACCACAAGGTCATCCGGTCTAATAATATCATTTTCCCCCACATATTTGGAAATTAGCTCCAGGAAAGGTTTTCCGTACTTTTTTGCCTTACCCTCACCAACACCTTGAATATTGATAAGCTCTTGCATGGTAACAGGATATTTAAGAGACATATCTTCCAAAGACGGGTCTTGAAAGACCACAAAAGGAGGCACTTCCCTTTTTTGCGCCTCTTTTTTTCGAAGATCCCGAAGTAATTTCAGCAATTGATCATCCGCAACAGCCCCACCAGATTTTTCAGGAGTAACAATATTACCTGTATCATCCTTAGAATAAACATGGTCCTTTGTCATCATGAATGACTTAGGGTTTTCAAGAAACTCTTTACCCAATTCGGTCAAATGTAATATACCGTATCGTTCAATTTCCTTTTTAAGTAGACCAGCAACCAACACCTGTCTTGTCAAGGCCATCCAAAATTCCTTGTCTTTATCCTTACCTATCCCAAAAAAGCTTTTTTCATCTGTTTTATGGGAAGTTATCATGGCATTGGTCTTACCTACCAACACCCTAACGATTTCTTTAGTCTTGAATTTTTCTTTGGTATCCCTTACCGCACTCAAAAGTTTTACAACATCTTCTTGGGCCTCTACTTTGGGCTTGGGGTTTTTGGCATTATCGTCCATATCAGCTCCCTCTCCGTTTACCTCATCGAAATCCTCACCAAAATAATGCAGAATAAATTTTCTTCGTGACATGGATGTTTCCGCATAGGCCACTATTTCCTGTAACAAAGCATTCCCAATTTCTTGTTCCGCAACGGGTTTACCGGACATAAATTTTTCCAGCTTTTCAACATCTTTATAAGCGTAATAGGCCAAACAATGTCCCTCACCTCCATCCCTGCCGGCACGACCGGTTTCTTGGTAGTAACTTTCAATACTTTTAGGAATATCATGGTGAATCACAAAACGAACATCAGGTTTATCGATACCCATTCCAAAAGCAATGGTTGCCACAACCACGTCTACCTCCTCCATCAAGAACATGTCTTGGTATTTGGAACGGGTCTTGGCATCAAATCCTGCATGATAAGGAACAGCACTCACGCCGTTTACCTGAAGCACTTGGGCCAATTCCTCTACTCTTTTTCTACTCAAACAATAAATAATACCTGATTTACCCTGGTTTTGTTTTACAAAACGGATAATGTCGGCATCCACATTTTTAGTCTTTGGGCGTACTTCGTAAAACAAATTAGGTCTGTTAAACGATGCCTTGAATACTTTGGCATCCGTCATCCCCAAGTTTTTGATAATATCTTCCTGGACCTTGGGTGTGGCCGTAGCGGTAAGGCCAATGATTGGAATATTATCGCCCAACCTATCAATAATTCCCCGAAGATTTCTGTATTCCGGTCTAAAATCGTGTCCCCATTCCGAGATACAATGGGCCTCATCTACTGCAACAAATGAAAGCTCTACATTTCTAAGAAAATCTACATTTTCCTCCTTCGTCAAAGATTCCGGAGCCACATAAAGTAACTTGGTTACTCCATTGGTAATATCCTCTTTAACCTGCTTCACCTCTGTTTTGGTCAAGGAAGAGTTCAATACATGTGCAATTCCGTGCTGCTCGGATATTCCCCGTATGGCATCTACTTGGTTTTTCATCAAAGCAATCAAAGGGGAAACAACGATTGCCGTTCCTTCTTTCATTAGCGCGGGTAATTGATAGCAAAGGGATTTACCACCTCCTGTGGGCATAATCACAAAAGTGTCGTTACCACTAAGAATGTTCTGAATTACATCTTCCTGCAATCCCTTAAACTTTGAGAAACCAAAATATTTTTTGAGCGAGGAATGCAAATCGGTGTTCGTTAGGCTCATTTCCGCATTTTCAATTTATTACAAGCAACCTAAAAGGCAGTTGAAACTATTATTTTAACCATTCAATTACAGAATAATCTATTCTCACTTCCATAATAGTCTGTAAAAGATAGTTTGATTAGTTTTGTAATCTTAAATATAAGACATTCTTTTAGGAATACAATCAGTTAATCGGTTAATTACTTTGAACGACACTAAGTCAATTTTATCCATAGCAAAAAGGACCCTTGAAATAGAAAGCAAGGCCATAGCTAATTTAATTAGTCTGTTAGATGACCAATTTGCACAAGCTGTGCAGTGTATTTTAGAATCCGACGGAAGGGTTATTGTTTCGGGTGTGGGCAAAAGTGCCATAATTGCTTCTAAAATTGTGGCTACTTTAAACTCGACAGGAACACCGGCCATTTTTATGCATGCTGCGGATGCCATTCATGGCGATTTGGGGACCATCCAACAGAATGATGTGGTCATCTGCTTGTCCAAGAGCGGAAACACTCCAGAAATCAAAGCTTTGCTTCCCTTAATTAAAATTGCGAACCACAAGCTTATTGGTATTACGGGCAACATGGAATCCGTATTGGCAAAACAGGCGGATTTTGCACTCAACACATACGTAGAAAAAGAGGCTTGCCCAAACAATTTAGCACCCACAACAAGTACTTCGGCCCAAATGGCTATGGGAGATGCACTCGCCATATGCTTATTGGAATTGAAAGGATTCAGCAGTTCCGATTTTGCCAAATACCATCCGGGTGGAGCTTTGGGGAAAAAATTGTATTTACGTGTTGCCGACATTGTGGTGAACAACCAAAAACCACAAGTGGATATCAATGCCAAAGTAAAAGACGTAATCATAGAAATATCCGAAAAAATGCTGGGCGTTACCGCGGTAATGGATAAAGAAAAAGTAGTCGGAATTGTTACTGACGGTGATGTTCGAAGAATGTTGAGCAAATATGATAATATTAGCGGACTGACCGCAAGGGACATCATGACCTCCAGCCCTAAGGCAATAGACGTGGATACATTGGCAATCAAGGCCCTAAAACTATTGCAAAAAAAGAGCATATCTCAATTATTGGCATTTGATGGCGATACCTATGCTGGAGTGGTCCATATCCATAACCTTATAAACGAGGGAATCCTATAATGGCTAAAAAAGAAAGAAAAAGTCCAGATGAAATGTCCTTTTTGGACCATTTGGAAGAATTACGTTGGCACTTGGTGCGTTCCACCTTAGCGGTTGTTATTATTGCCTGCATGGCTTTTGTATTCAGGGGCTTTATTTTTGACACGATATTGTTTGGCCCAAAAAACATGGACTTTCCCACTTATCAGTTCTTTTGTAACATTGGGAAATTCTTCGGGATAGACTCCGAATTCTGTGGCGATACAATTCCGTTTACCATTCAAAGTAGGTTGATGGCCGGACAGTTCTCCGCACACATCTGGACATCGATTTGGGCAGGTGTAATTCTTGGCTTCCCTTATATTTTATATGAATTATGGAAATTCATCAGCCCTGGGCTTTACGAGAACGAAAGAAAACATTCTAAGGGATTCATCATTACGGCCTCGGGATTGTTCTTTCTTGGGGTACTGTTCGGGTATTACATTGTAGCTCCATTATCCATCAACTTTTTGGGGTCGTATCAAGTCAGTAAAGAAGTATTGAACGAAATTGATCTCGGCTCATATATTGGAACCGTAAGGGCATCTGTTATTGCCTGTGGGATCATGTTTGAATTGCCCATTGTTATTTTCTTCTTGACCAAAGTTGGATTGGTAACTCCCGAAATCCTGAAGAAATATAGAAAAATTGCCTTGGTAATCATTTTGATACTATCCGCAATCATTACACCTCCGGATATAACTAGTCAAATTATTGTATGTATACCCGTGCTTATTCTTTACCAGGTAAGTATATTTATTTCAAGAATGGTTGTCAAAAAAGAAGAAAGAAAAGAGAAAGCAAGAAATAATGCCAAATAAAGTAGAAGAGTTCAATGCCTATCGTGCCAAGATGAACGATAAGCTGCTTGCCGAGAACAACAAACTCATCAAACGGATTTTCAACTTGGACACCAATGCTTATATGGCAGGTGCTTTGGACGTAAAGACCAAAGAACTATTGGGCTTGGTGGCCTCCGCGGTTCTCCGTTGCGACGATTGTGTAAAGTATCACTTGGAAAGCTCTAAAAAAGCCGGCGCCAATAAGGAAGAGGTAATGGAAACCCTTGGTATCGCCACTTTGGTGGGCGGTACTATTGTAGTCCCACATTTAAGGCGTGCCTACGAATATTGGGAAGACTTGGAAGAAACCGAAGCTTAAAAAAATCCAAAAGACCATACCGCAGAAAAAGAATATGTTTAGTTTTGGCAAATTCCTATGAAGCTACGCGCAGAAAATATAATGAAGGCCTACCGTGGCCGAAAAGTTGTTAAGGGTATATCCCTAGAGGTAAACCAAGGTGAAATTGTTGGACTTTTAGGTCCCAATGGAGCAGGTAAAACCACTTCGTTCTACATGATTGTCGGCTTGATAAAACCCAATGGCGGGAATATTTATCTGGATGATATGAACATTACCAACTTCCCTATGTACAAAAGGGCGCAAAACGGTATTGGCTATTTAGCGCAAGAAGCTTCGGTATTCCGAAAACTTAGTATTGAAAAAAATATTCTCAGTGTGTTGCAGCTCACCAACTTGAGCAAAAAGGAGCAACACATGAAGATGGAGTCTTTAATCGATGAGTTCGGTCTGGGACATATCCGTAAAAACCGAGGAGACCTGCTCTCGGGTGGTGAACGTCGCCGTACCGAGATTGCACGGGCATTGGCCACAGACCCTAAATTTATTTTGCTGGATGAGCCCTTTGCCGGGGTAGACCCTGTTGCCGTTGAGGACATTCAGCGTATTGTGGCCCAGTTGAAAAACAAAAACATCGGAATTTTGATCACCGACCACAACGTTCAGGAAACCCTGGCCATTACCGAGCGCTCTTACTTGATGTTCGAAGGGGGAATTCTAAAAGCAGGCGTTCCCGAAGAACTTGCCGTGGATGAAATGGTGAGAAAGGTATACTTGGGTCAAAACTTTGAGCTGCGAAAAAAGAAATTGGATTTCTAAATCTCCTTTTCCGAAGGCACCAATAAAGAAGCTAAAATATAAAACAAGACTATCACAGGTATCGCCAAAAAGCGCAGTGTCAACAACAATACCAAGCTACCAATGATAAACAAGTACCGAATCCCGTTATCCTTAAAACTCCAATTTTTAAATTTTAGCGCAAACAACTCAATGGGTGAGTTCAGCAAATAAGAACTCACAACCGTCAAAATCACCAAAAACCAAGGATTTAGGATAATGTTGTTCAGAACCTCATTGTTATGATACAGAAGAATCATGGGCAACGATAGAATCAAAAGAGCATTTGCTGGTGTAGGCAGCCCTACAAAAGACGATACTTGATCCTCATCCACATTAAACTTGGCCAAACGGTAGGCCGAAGCCAATGTTATCGCAAAGCCAACGAAAGGTAATAAAGTGAGTTCTGCATCGTGGCCAATAAATCCAAGGTTCCAACCACCACGTTCTGCCATACTCAACAATTGAAACATGACTACACCTGGCACAAGGCCACTGGTAATTACATCGGCCAATGAATCCAGCTGCACACCCACCTCACTTTGTACATTTAGGGCTCGGGCAGCCAAACCATCAAAAAAATCAAAGAAAATCCCGATAAACACAAAAAGTGCAGCCCACTCCAGATGATTCAGTACCGCGAACACCGTGGCAATGCAACCGCTTAATACATTCAGCAAGGTTAAAAAGTTGGGAATATAGGACTTCATGAAATAAGATTTTCGTAAAAATAAGAGAAAAAATAAACTGTTAGCTACAGTTGGTCGACCGAGACGTTTTTATTCTGATATTTGTTTCGATAAAAATCAGAATGAAAAAGAAGTTCCATTTTATATTTTTTTTCTTCATCATCGGGAAAGTCCTTTTTTCCCAAGTACCCCAACTCAACGAAAGTTCAAAAGTAAGCTTGCTTACCTGCGCGACTGGCGACGAACTATACTCTGCTTTCGGTCATACTGCTTTCCGGGTACAAGACCCTGGTTTGGGAATTGATGTAGTTTACAATTACGGTACTTTCGATTTCAATCAACCTAATTTCTACTTGAATTTTACCAAGGGAAAAATGATTTATTCCCTTTCTCGCAGAAACTTTGAGTCATTCCTCTACGAATACGAACTGGAAAAAAGATGGGTAAAAGAACAGATTCTGGATCTCAGTTTGAATCAACGTAACCAGCTTCTAGCTTTTTTTGAAGAAAACTATCTCCCCGAAAACAGAGATTATCTTTACGACCCGCTACTGAACAATTGTTCCAGCATCACGGGTGATATTTTAAAAAATCAGTTTGGTGATGCCATTGTTTTTGATGGATCCTATCTTGAGAAACGATATACTTTTCGTCAATTGGTTCGTCAATTTATGGATGTAAATACTTGGTCCATGTTTGGGATTGATCTGGCCTTTGGATCTCCAGTAGATAGGCAGGCAACCGTGCAAGAGCATATGTTTTTACCATACTATACCATGGAGCAACTACGACATACAACTTTGAACGGAAAACCACTGGTAAAGCGGGAACGTACAATTTTGGATTACAGCGAACACATCCAAAACATTTTTTTTCCACTTTCGCCTTTATTTTGGTTCATACTGCTGATGGCATTCACTGGAATCATCACTTATTTTGACCATAAACACAAAGCACGTAGTCGCTGGTTGGACTTTTCACTATTATTTGTAACCGGATTGGCAGGAACCTTCCTGTTCTTGCTTTGGGTGGCGGCCGACCACACCTCTACCCCATACAACTATAATATTTTATGGGCATTTCCTTTGAATATGATAGTTTCATTTGCCGTGGTATTTCAAGATAGGGTGCCACAATGGGTGCCAAAATATTTATGGTCTGCCCTAGGGTTGATTGCCATTATGCTATTGCTTTGGATAATTAAGGTTCAGATTTTTTCTCCTGTGCTTATTCCACTACTTTTGACCCTGGCCATCCGATATGTTTACATAATCAAGTATTCTAAATTATAGGCTGGTCCGTAAACAACACCCATGAACTTATTAACGGTCGAAAACATATCAAAATCGTATGGAGAGTTGGTTCTCTTCTCCGATATTTCCTTTGGAATCAATAAAGACCAAAAAATTGCACTAATCGCCAAGAACGGAAGTGGAAAGACATCAATCCTCAATATTATGTCGGGGAAAGATACCTCCGAGACTGGTCAAGTAACCACCCGAAAAGGAATCAAAATTTCATTTTTGGAACAAGAACCCGACTTGGACCCAAATTTGAGCGTTGAGGAAACCATTTTCACTACGGACAATGAAATCCTGAAGGTGATTTCAGCCTATGAAAAAGCCGTGGACCACCCTGAGGACACTGATCAATACCAAAAGGCTTTTGAGGCCATGGAGCGACTCAATGCTTGGGATTTTGAAACACAATACAAACAGATTCTTTTTCAATTACAGCTTTCCCAACTAGACGCAAAGGTCAGCACACTTTCGGGCGGACAAAAAAAGCGTTTGGCACTGGCCAATGCCTTGCTCAACAAACCCGATTTGTTGATTTTGGATGAGCCTACCAACCATTTGGACCTTGAAATGATCGAGTGGCTGGAAGCTTATTTTGCCAAAGAAAGCATCACTTTGTTTATGGTAACGCACGACCGTTACTTTTTGGACAGGGTATGCAACGAAATTGTGGAGTTGGACAACAACCAACTATATACCTATAAAGGTAACTATTCATATTACTTGAGTGAAAAGGATGCTCGAATGGAACGTGAGGCAGTGGAGCAGCAAAAATCCAAAATGCTCTACAAAAAAGAGTTGGATTGGATGCGCAGACAACCCAAGGCCCGTACCACAAAATCCAAATCGCGTATTGACGATTTTGCCGAGATAAAACAACGTGCTCACCAACGTCGTCAAGAACACGAGGTGCAACTGGAACTGAATATGGAGCGCCTAGGAAGCAAGATTCTGGAGCTTCACAATATTTCCAAATCTTATGGGGACAAAACCATTTTAGACAAGTTTGATTACAACTTCACCAAAGGTGAACGCGTAGGTATTATTGGGAAAAACGGAACAGGAAAATCAACTTTCTTGAATATCCTCACGCAACAAGAGGATGTTGAAGGCGGTAAAGTGATAGTTGGCGACACCGTAAAATTTGGATACTACACCCAAAAGGGAATTCCAGTTAAAGAGGGACAAAAGGTAATTGATGTCATCCGCGAGTTTGGGGATTACATTCCTTTAAAAAAAGGACGCCAAATCTCTGCGCAACAATTATTGGAGCGTTTTCTTTTTGACCGTAAAAAGCAATATGACTTTGTCGAAAAACTGAGCGGTGGTGAACGCAAGCGTTTGTATTTATGCACCGTGCTTATCCAAAACCCGAATTTCCTCATTCTGGATGAGCCGACCAACGATCTGGACATTGTTACCCTAAACGTACTGGAAAGCTTTCTATTGGATTTTCCTGGATGTTTGATCGTGGTCTCTCACGACCGCTATTTTATGGATAAAATTGTGGACCATTTGTTTGTGTTCCGAGGTGAAGGCGTTGTAGAGGACTTTCCTGGCAATTATTCCGATTACCGAATCTATGAGAGCAGTAAAGTAATCGAAGAGCGCGAAAATAAGACCACTTCTACAGAAAAAACGGAAAATAATTGGAGGGATACCAGCGGAGGCAAATTATCTTATTCAGAGCAAAAGGAATACAAGCAACTGGAAAAGGAGATTCAAAAATTGGAAGAGAAAAAAGTAACGCTCCAAAACAAATTTACCGACCCGGAATTGGATGGGGGCGAAATCGCCAATCTATCCATTGAGCTAAAAGAGATCACGGATGCCATAGAGGGAAAAACGGAACGCTGGTTCGAACTTTCTTCCATTATTGAGGGCTAAATAATGTGGTTTCGATTTGTTTCATATCTAAAGTTTCTAGCTAATTCCACTAATCAACATGGTGTGCACTCCCCGTTTGTGTTCAAGTATGTGACGCAATGCCTCTATTCTGGAAAAAGACTCCATAGGGATAAAAGCATCAATGTATTGCTCAAATCCATTGCATATTTCAATTTTGACAGTATTTCCATAAATCATCAGCCTACAATAAAAGAATTGGTTCAACTCAATTTCCCGAAGATTCAGTTTGATGAAAATATGGTTGACCTTCTTTTTGTGAACCAATTGACTGTTCCCGCTTTTCAAAAAATACTTTCCGAAGGAAAATTGCATTACCACAGTCTTATTTTGGTCAGTTCCATTTATGATAATCATCGAAATTTGGAACAATGGAACCAATTGATTACCCTACCAGAGATTACGGTAAGCATTGACATGTACCATTGTGGCTTAATTTCCATCCGGAGGGAACAGGTAAAGGAACATTTCACGATTCGAATTTAAAACGGTAATTTTAGCTTATGGAAAATATTGCATCAGATAACACCATTTGGTATGTATTGGCCGTTTTGGGGCTCATTTATTTGATTATTTTGTTCCGAAACAAAAAAGGGACAAAACGCAGAAAGTCCCGTAAGTTTATGGAGGGAAAACGCCAACATGACAAGAACAATAAACAATGAGCAATTTACAATAGCCAAAATTACGGATACTGACGACTGAGAAATAATGAAGATATATACTAAAACGGGAGATAAGGGCACCACATCGTTATTTACAGGCACCCGCGTACCCAAACACCACGCGCGCATAGAGAGTTATGGCACTATAGATGAGCTCAACTCTCACTTGGGACTTTTGCGCGATCAAGATATAGATGGAGGTTCCAAAAAAACGCTGGCCCTGATCCAAGAGAAGCTTTTTACGATAGGTTCCATATTGGCGACAGAACCAGAAAAAGATAAAAGACTTAAAATTCCACGTATCAGTTTAAAGGATATTGAATTTTTGGAGCTAGAAATGGACAAGATGAACGAAGATCTTCCGGAAATGACACATTTTATCCTTCCTGGCGGGCATACGACCGTGTCATACTGTCATATTGCAAGAACAGTCTGTCGCCGCGGCGAACGCATGATTTCATATCTACATGAAAATGAGCCTGTACCAGACAATGTACTTTCATATATTAACCGACTTTCAGATTATCTGTTTGTTTTGGCGCGAAAATTGTCAAAAGATTTGAATGCCGATGAAATTAAATGGATTCCAGAGAAGCTGGACTGATAAAATCGCTTTTTTAACCCAAATGTTTTGTCAACAATAAAATAATTTTTAAATATTTCTGTTTTTACTTGGCAAATTGAGTTTAAAAATTATTTTTGCAAAAAATTTAAAATCAAACCGTTACTATGTACTGGACTTTAGAATTAGCTTCATATTTAAGTGATGCGCCTTGGCCAGCGACCAAAGACGAACTGATAGATTACGCCATTCGAACAGGAGCGCCGTTGGAAGTTGTAGAGAATTTACAATCGATGGAAGAAGAAGGAGGCGAGATTTACGAGTCCATCGAAGAAATTTGGCCAGATTATCCCACCGAAGAGGATTACCTCTGGAATGAGGATGAATATTAAAACTGAAAACATAAACCACGTTAAAAAGTCTCATTTGAGGCTTTTTTTTATGTAATTTTGACAGCCTAGCAAAAAAATTCCATCGTAATCCCATCAATGGAACAGCTTTTGACAATCAAAAGAAAAAACATTTCATGAGTTTTATTAATTCCGTACTTAAGGTATTTGTAGGAGATAAATCGGAAAAGGATGTAAAATCGTTACAACCTTTGGTGAATGAGATAAAATCCTTTGAGCAGCAATTAGAAGGATTATCACATGATGAACTGAGAGAAAAGACTACTGCCTTTAAAGCAAGAATAGCTGAAGACTGCAAAGAAATCAATGATAAGATTGCCGAGCTACAAGAGGAAGTGGAAAATTCCAACGATATAGATCGTAACGAAGAAATCTACTCCGAAATCGACAAGCTCAACGAAGAGGCATATACAATCTCCGAAAAAACATTAGAAGACATCCTTCCCGAAGCATTTGCCGTGGTCAAGGAAACCGCCAAGCGATTTGCAGCCAACGAAACCCTTACCGTTACGGCAAGTGAATTTGATAGGGTACTTTCTGGTGATAAGGATTACGTTTCTTTGGAAGGTGACAAGGCTGTTTGGCAAAACTCATGGGATGCCGCAGGCAAAGAAGTAACCTGGGACATGGTGCATTACGATGTGCAGCTCATTGGTGGTATTGCCCTTCACCAAGGTAAAATTGCCGAGATGCAAACGGGTGAAGGTAAAACATTAGTGGCCACCCTCCCACTCTACCTAAATGCTTTGGGAGGTAAAGGAGCGCACTTGGTAACCGTTAACGATTACTTGGCCAAAAGGGATAGTGCATGGATGGCACCCATATTTGAATTCCACGGTCTCACTGTGGATTGTATAGATAAGCACAGGCCTAACTCCGATGGCAGAAGAGCAGCATACAATGCCGATATCACCTACGGAACCAACAACGAATTTGGTTTTGATTACTTGCGCGACAACATGGCGCACACACCAGATGATTTAGTACAGCGTCCGCACCACTACGCTATTGTGGATGAGGTAGATTCCGTACTTATCGACGATGCACGTACACCATTGATCATATCTGGTCCCGTTCCCGAAGGTGACCGCCACGAGTTCAATGAGCTAAAACCTCAGGTGTCCGACATTGTTCAGAAACAACGGCAACACTTAACAGGCGTATTGGCAGAGGCCAAAAAACTTATCAAAGAAGGAAATACAAAGGAAGGTGGTTTCTTGTTGCTGCGTGTTCACCGCGGACTTCCAAAAAACAAAGCACTTATCAAGTTTTTAAGCGAAGAGGGCGTCAAGCAATTGCTTCAGAAGACCGAAAACTTCTACATGCAGGACAACAATAGAGAAATGCCCAAAGTGGACGAGGACCTATTGTTTGTAATTGATGAAAAGAACAATCAGATTGAGCTTACCGATAAGGGAGTTGATTATATCTCAACAGACCAAGACAAGGAGTTTTTTGTGATGCCCGATATCGGAAGTGAAATCGCCAAAATCGAGAACCAAGATCTTGAAATAGAAAAAGAAGCCGAGCTCAAAGAAGAACTCTTCAAGGATTTTGCCGTTAAGAGCGAGCGTATCCATACCATGACCCAATTGTTGAAAGCCTACACCCTTTTCGAGAAAGATGTGGAATATGTGGTAATGGACAACAAGGTAATGATCGTGGATGAGCAGACTGGCCGTATCATGGACGGGCGTAGATACTCGGACGGACTCCACCAAGCCATCGAGGCGAAGGAGAACGTAAAAATCGAAGCCATGACCCAGACTTTTGCAACAGTTACGCTCCAGAATTACTTTAGAATGTACAGTAAACTGTCGGGTATGACAGGTACAGCAGTTACAGAGGCCGGTGAATTTTGGGAGATTTATGAGTTGGACGTGATGGAAATCCCAACCAATAGGCCCATTGCCCGTGACGATAGACACGATTTGATTTATAAAACCAAACGTGAAAAATATAACGCCATCATAGATGAGGTCACCAAACTTTCGCAAGCAGGAAGACCCGTATTGATTGGTACCACATCCGTGGAAATTTCGGAGTTGTTATCCAAATTATTGAGCGTACGTAAAGTTCCTCACAATGTGTTGAACGCAAAACTCCATAAAAAAGAGGCCGATATTGTTGCCGAAGCTGGTAAAGGCGGTGTTGTAACCATTGCAACCAACATGGCAGGTAGGGGTACCGATATTAAATTGTCCCCAGATGTTAAGGAAGCCGGTGGTTTAGCCATTATAGGTACGGAGCGTCACGACTCCAGACGTGTGGACAGACAGTTGAGAGGTCGTTCTGGACGACAAGGAGATCCAGGTAGTTCACAATTCTATGTTTCTTTGGAAGACAACTTGATGCGTTTGTTCGGATCGGACCGCGTTGCAAAAATGATGGATCGTATGGGCTTGGAAGATGGTGAAGTAATCCAACATTCCATGATGACCAAATCCATTGAGCGTGCCCAGAAAAAGGTTGAGGAAAACAACTTTGGTATCCGTAAGCGTTTGTTGGAGTATGATGACGTAATGAATGCCCAACGCGAGGTAATCTATAAAAGAAGAAGACATGCCTTGGAAGGTGAGCGCTTAAAAGTGGACATCGCCAACATGATCTACGATACTTGTGAAGCTATTGCCGAATCCAATAAAATGGCGGATGATTACAAGAACTTTGAGTTCGAGCTCATCAAATACTTCTCCATAACCTCACCGATAAGCGAAGAGGAATTCAAAAAACTTAGCTTTCAACAGATTGCCAATAAAATAAATGATGAGGCCTACAGTTTCTATAAGCAGAAAATGGAGCGTAGTGCCACCATTGCATTCCAGGTTATCAAAAAGGTGTATGAGGATGAGGCCAACAAGTTTGAGCGCATTGTAGTTCCTTTTACCGATGGTATCAAATCACTGAATGTTGTAACCAATTTAGAAAAGGCATACAATAGCAATGGAAAGCAGTTGATTACGGATTTTGAGAAGAACATTACCTTGGCCATCATTGATGATGCTTGGAAAACACACTTGCGCAAAATGGACGAGTTGAAACAATCCGTGCAGTTGGCCGTCCACGAACAAAAAGACCCATTATTGATTTATAAGTTCGAGGCTTTTGAGCTTTTCAAGGAAATGATCGACAAAGTAAATCGAGAAGTAATATCCTTCCTTTTCAAAGGAGAGTTGCCTTCCGAGAACACCGCTCAAATCCAAGAAGCCAGAAATGTTCGCAGACCAAAGGAAAATATTCAGACTTCAAAAGAAGAAATTCCGAACAGCGACGAATTGGCCGCACAGAATAGAGCAGCGGGTCAAACGCAAGGTCAACGCCCTCACGTGACCGAAACCATTGTTCGTGAAAAACCGAAAATTGGCAGAAACGAAAGAGTCACCATTAAAAATGTAATGTCAGGAGAGAGCAAAACTGTCAAATATAAACAAGCGGAGCCCCTGATAGACAAAGGAGAATGGGTTTTGGTAAACGACTAAAATCCTTCAAAGAACACGCTTAAAGTGGTAGTTATTAAAGCTACCACTTTTTTTATATCAAAAACATAGTTAGATTTACAGCTTAAAACACCCCATTAAGCTACTCTATCGCACGTTATCAACTTTTTTGTGGTAGGAGAATATTCACGCGCAGCATATGAAAGTTCCTGGTAAGGATACATATAGGATTCAAGACAAGATTGATTTGATACTTAAGGTAAATTACAATTCATCCTTTTTTGCTGCCATTTTTGGGTTAGTGTGTTTTTTCTTTTTGGATATAAAAGGAATCATTACCTACACTTTTTTAGGGTATGCATTCATCAACTTATTAAACACATTACTATATCAAAAGCACAATAACTTAACACTCACCTACAACCTGACCTCCATCCTATCCATGATAGGTGCAATTATTATAACCATATACAGCGGCGGTATAGAAAGCCCTTTCATTTTCGTATTGGCCATTATTGTTTTTGCAGGATATGTAACTACCAAGGTTTTTGGTCAGTTATACCTCATCATCAATTTAGCAGTATTGACCCTACTTTTCCTTTATGATACGGGTGATTTTAGGATTTCGGAGAATATGGTCCCTTTGGAGTCTAGAAGCTGGTTTGCCTATTTGAGTGCTGTATTTGCGGTTTATCTTCTTGGAGGCGTTTTTGGTAAAAACCTCCTGAGTGCCCACCATAGACTTTATAGATCCCGTAACGAGATACAAGAACGCATAGAGGAAAAAGAAACACTTCTTAAAGAAGTACATCACCGAGTAAAAAATAATCTACAGACGGTTTCAAGCCTTCTGAGCCTGCAATCCCGGGCAATCGATGACAGCAAAATTAGTAGTATCATTAAAAGCAGTCAAAACCGTGTGGTATCCATGGCCATGGTTCATGAGATGTTGTATAAACGGGATGACTATCTTTCTAAAATAGAGCTGGAGCCTTACGTGAAGGAGCTTTGTGATTATTTAGTGCGGTCGGTCAAGGGTAGCGGCAATAATGTGAAAGTCAACTTGGATATAAAAAATTATAAGCTCAGCATCGATACCGTAATTCCATTGGGATTGATCATCAATGAAACTATAACCAATGCTTTAAAGTATGGTATTGCCGAGGTCCGCGATGGCGAAATTCACGTATCAGTAGAAAGAATTGCGGATAACAGGTATAAAATGTACCTAGGGGACAATGGTATTGGATACTCGGAAGAAATAAACCCTAAAACCTCTAATTCCCTGGGTTTAAAACTTATTTATAACCTGGCCCGTCAACTCCGGGGATCTATCACTAGAGATTACACTAAAAAAGGCACCCACTACACTATAGAATTTGAAGAGGTTGTTGAGCAATTCAACTCTGTTGACTCCTAGTGAGCCAAAAAGAAAAAGGCCAGCATAAAACCGACCTTACGAAATATCCATTACAATATAAACTTAAACTTCTAGGGTTTTTGTTGCCTAAACGAAAAGGCAATACTTGCTAAAACAAAGGCAATACTTAGCGACAATACAAACGGTATCAATACATCCAATATCATAATTAAGCCAATTTAGCTTTGTTCTTCTTGGTTTTAAAAGAAAGCTCTTTTTTAATACGAGAGTTTTTAAACTTGTACAATCTTACCATCTTTCTGTCTTTTCTAATGTTTTGATTGATTTCTACATTCAACTCAACACCTTCAGTAAGAACCTCTACTTTAACTTCATTTGAAATATTTTGGGCAGAAGCCATTGTTCCGAAAAAAGTTATTGCGATGATGGTGAAAATTGTTTTCATGATTCCGATTGTTTTACGATGTAAAATTACTTTCGCACGCACCCCTGTGAAGATTTCCATCGCTCAACAACCCTTTTTTTTAGGTGTACGAATTTTTTTCGGGTAAAGTGTTTTTTATCGTCGATGAACGTTTTTGACCCCAAAAACAACATACCGAAGGCATGTGCATTTCATCGATCATTCGACATTTTAAGTCTTTGTAACTGACTGAACATCAATTATTTATTTGTAGGAAAAGGATTATATTTTTGTAATACATGTAGGAAAAACCCACTTAAATTGACAAATATCAATTTGAACCTTCAGATACATTTTGAGCACCTAAAATGGATGGTTAACATTTTTTAACGGCCATCAAAGTAATTGTTGGTATCTTATTGCAACTAAATAAGAAACTAAAATGAACAGCGTGAAAACTCCATTTTTAATTCTACTCTTATTGGCATCCATAAGTTGCCAACCCAAAAACAAATCCGATAAACAAGAAGTTGCCCAAATTGAGGAATCAAAAAACCATATGGCAACTAAACTGAGTGCAGAACAACTTCAAAAATATGAGACGGCCTATTTTGCCAGCGGATGCTTTTGGTGTGTCGAGGCCATTTTTGAAAGTGTAAAGGGTGTTAAAGAAGTTTATTCTGGATATTCGGGTGGTTCGGAGAAAAATCCCACCTACGAAGATGTTTCTTATGGAAGAACCCATCATGCAGAAGCAGTGGAGGTATATTACGACCCAAACGTAATTTCTTTCACACAACTGGTTCAGGTTTTCTTTGCCTCCCATGACCCAACTACTTTAAACAGGCAAGGACCCGACCGTGGTGCACAATACCGTTCCATTGCATTTTATAAGAACGAAAAAGAGAGGAAAATTATTCAGGGTTATATAAACAAACTGAAAACTGAGAATGTATATGGCAATCGTACCATAGTTACAGAGGTAGAACCATTTGAAAAGTTTTATATGGCCGAAGAGTACCATCAGGATTACGAAAAACGGAATCCAAACAATAGTTACATTCAAAATGTTTCCATTCCTAGGTTAAATCGTTTTAAAAAGAACTTTCGGTCCTACCTAAAAGAAGATGTTCACTAAATGTTGAAGGGTAGGTTCTGGCCGTTGAAGAAATATTAGCCTAATTATATAGAGGTGGTTCCTTGGGAACGTTTAAAACAAGACTAGTTCTTAAGAACCACCTCGCTGTATTTGGAGTTGATTTTGATGGTTTTCCCATCATTTTTACTGATGTTATAACCTGTATGTAAATTTCCATTATATTTTTTGGTCGATGTCAACTTCAATGTCTTTGGGTATTGAAAACCTGAACTGGTCTCATTCACCGAAATTACATAAGGTGTTTCGGGTAGTTTACAGTTGAGTTCCCCATTCTCCATGGAAATGTCGATGGTATTGAAACCATTGGAAACTTCTTCAATACTCAATGCCCCAAAACTATTGGTGACCATCGCCTTGCTGGCCAATCTGCCAATAACAACATTGGATGAAACAGAATTTAATTTCAATTCCTTCACCGCTTTTAAATTGATCTTATCCGAATAATCTGTACTAAGGCTACCGTAGTTCCAGTTTTGCACCACTACAGGGGAATACGATACTCGGATATCGGTATTGGCCCCATCAATAGTTGAGGCAAGCAAGCTTGCGTAGGACAAGCTTGCATTGATGTTTTTGGTATTTTCCGCCAATTTCACCTCACCGTGGCGTACATTAAGGTTTAATTTAATGTACTTCGGCATTTTGATGATGATTCGTTTTTTGACCTTATACTCTTTATGTTTTCCATCAGAAGAGAAGTAAAACACATTGGGACTTCCATGAATAGATCTTGCCTTCTCCCGTAGTTCTTTTCTAAGTTCGGCTTGCTCCTCCCTAAGCTCGGCTTTCTGAGCCCGAATCTCCTCGCGTTGCTCTTTCACTCGCTCTTGTAATTCCTTGCGCATTTCTTCACGTTCTTCACGGAGTTGTTCTCTTTCTTCCCTCAATTCCTCTCTTCTGGCTTCGCGCTCTTCTGCCATTTCTTCCATCCGTTTGCCCCATTCCTCAAAACGTTCCTTATATTCTTCATCAAACGTTTTATCGAATTCCTTCTTCCATTCCTTCATGTACTTATCACCATCCTTTTTATAAGCATCGTAATCAAACTCTATTGGCGGTAACGGTGGCATTGGAGGCATGTTTGGCATAAATGATATCTCAGGAATTACAATTTCTGTTATTTCTGGAATCTCCACATTCGCAATAATCTCGGCAACCGATGGCATTTCGGGAATATCGATATCATATCCTTGAAAATCGAACGCATAATTAGGTCCAGCACCTTCAGTGCTCACTTCAATTTCTTGGCTATTGCCCATAATTTTGACCAAATCCCGATCAAAATAAGAATCGGCTTCCTCTTGGTCCACACCTTCCAGCTCGATTACTGCTGTAATCTCCACCTGATCTTTATTCCAAGTTTCAAACTCAATATCGGCATAACTGGTGTTGATGTTCAACTCCGTATCTTTTTTGACATCGAAGGTTTCCTTGTATGTTTTGGACTTCTCCTGCGCTTGGCCGGTAAACCCAACCAAGGCAAGAAGTAATCCGCTAAACAATATTTGATGATTCCTGTTCATTTTTTGATGATTTTAATTGATTCAACTTTGATTTTAATTTTTGCAACAACTGCAACCTTAGCTGTAGATTATTGATTAAGGCGTTTATAGTTTGATCATTGGGACCCAAATCGTTCAACTCTTGATTTAGCCGGTGATATTCTTTGTTCAATTCCGACAACCTGTCCATGTAGCTATCCACAAGCTCCTTATTTACGGGGTCGTCAGCTAATTCAGACAATTGCAAGTTGATATTGGTGGTATAATAGGTCTCTATCTTTTTTAGGTCTGGGGATAAATCTCCCAATGAAATACCCTGAACTCCATTATTCGGGTTATTCCTATCCACAACTGTGACTTTCTCATCGGGGCCAACTACACCCTTATTACTGTTGAAATAATAAAAGGACAGTCCCACAGCCACAACAACAGAGGCCGCAATCTGCATCCAAAGGGAAAGCACCTTTTTCTTTGGCGGGTCTTTGGGCAACTCTTCTCCCAACTTGGAGAAAAATCGGTCCTCATGCCCCTTTTTCATATCAAAGCGCTTCTCCTCTCTTTCCTTTTCAAACAATTTTCTAAGATCACGTGCCATAAGCCAAATCTTTTAATTTTTCTTTTAACTGTGCTTTTCCTCTTAACAATCGGGTCCGCGATGCCGTTTCCGTGATGCCCAAAATTCCAGCTATCTCCGAATGATCATAACCCTCCACTAAAAACAATTGCACAACATATCTATATTTTTGAGGCAGTTCCTCGATGGCTTCCTTCACTTGCTCCATGGAAATACCTTCGTCCACAGACCAATCATCCTCCTCTGCCACCTGCATGTAACTCTCATTGAGTTCCACCGTTCGCTGGTGTTTCGATTTTAAAAAATCGATACTACCATTAACAACTATTCTTTTCAACCAAGCCCCAAATGTTACATCCCCCTTAAACTGCTCAATCCGTTGAAAAGCCTTTATAAACGAATCTTGCAACACATCCTCGGCATCATCCACATTCTTAAGAAACCGCATAGCTACACAGAACATACCATCACAATACTGACGGTACAGTTTCATTTGTGCTTGACGGTCGTTCGCCTTGCACTTTTCTACAAGCTCAATATGGAGCACACTTGGTTCTATGTCTGGTTTTTTAGTTGTTCTGTAATAAGGACGATGCAAAAAATGCAACGTTGCAAATTAGGGCGTTTTTATCGCATTTTTAACAAAAAAAGCCCCGCTGATATTTTCAACGGGGCTCATAATTAAAAAGTTACGTGACTTATTCGTCCATCAATAAATTTAAGTGCACGGTAATATTATCTCTTGTAGCCTTGCTGTATGGACATATTTCATGGGCATCCTTCATCAATGTTTCTCCCATTTTTTTATCCACTGTAGGCAGGTAGGCATCCAAGGTTGCTTCCAAGAAAAAGCCTTCTTCCTCCGTATTGAGAGCTATAGTGGCCGTAACACTAAAATCTCCTAAATCCTCAATACCATGTTCCTTGGCAACAGCTTGCAGACCTGCTCCATAGCAACTGGAATAGGCTGCTGCAAAAAGTTCTTCTGGGTTTGTTGATTTTGGGTCGGTTTTCCCTTTGGAAGTAGGCATGCTGATGGCATAATCCAAAACGTCATCTTCACTCTTCACATGTCCGGACCTTCCTCCTGTATTAGTGGCCTTGGCCTCAAAAATAGTCTTCATCTTTTAAATGTTTATAGGTTCGTATCAACCAGCACCTTTTAGGTAACCGATTATTCATTCAAAAGGTAGGGATTTGCGCGCGTATGTCCGCTTAAACAGATATTAAATTTTTGTGAAATGGATAAATCAAAAAGTAAGCTGTATTCCCACACCAGTTCACATAAACCCGCAAAATCTTCATAAATTCGTATAAACTGATGAACCGTACTCTTGGCAGACGAAAACAAAACACCCTTGGATACCATTTCTAAAATCAAGGCGCTCAGAAAACAAGAACTTTCTGCGGATGCTTTGGCCCAAGGTATTTTTGATGGTAACAAAGCCATGCTAGCTAAGGCCATTACCTTATTGGAAAGCACCAAACCCGCCCATTTTGAAAAAGCCAACGCTGTTATTGAAAAGTGCCTGTCCCGACCCAAAGATAGCATTCGTTTGGGAATTACTGGAGTACCTGGTGTCGGCAAAAGTTCGTTTATAGAAACCTTGGGCAAAACATTGACTGACCAGGGCAACAAAGTAGCCGTTTTGGCCGTGGATCCCACAAGCTCCTTGAGCAAGGGAAGTATTTTAGGGGACAAAACCCGAATGGAAACCTTGGCCAAAGACCCCAATGCCTTTATACGCCCCTCCCCTTCTGGGAAATCTTTGGGTGGTGTAGCACAAAAAACAAGGGAAAGCATCATTCTTTGCGAAGCGGCAGGATATAATGTGATTTTGGTTGAAACCGTTGGTGTGGGCCAAAGCGAGATTGCTGTGCACAGTATGGTGGATTTTTTCCTCTTGTTGAAATTATCAGGAGCAGGTGATGAACTTCAAGGTATAAAAAGAGGCATCATGGAAATGGCGGATGCCATCGCCATTAACAAAGCGGACGGCAGTAATTTGGAACATGCCAAGCTTGCAGTTTCCGAATTTTCGAGGGCCTTGCACCTTTATCCGCCCAAAGCCAATGGCTGGACACCAATAGTGATGAAGTGTTCGGCGATAGAAAATACAGGTATCGAAGAAATCTGGGAAATGGTACAGCAATTTGTGGAGCACAATAAGAAAAATGGGTTTTTTGAAAAAAATAGACAACAGCAGAACAAAAACTGGTTCCTTCAGACCGTGGACGAATACATCAAACAATTTTTCCATCAAAAAGAAACCTTTAAAACAGAACAGGCCAAGTTGTTGACAGAGATTGAAGAACATAAAATCTCTCCATTCTACGCCGCAAAAATCCTATTGGACAAGATTACCAAGGAACTTTAAATAAAAGCAATAAATTTGCACAGATTTTATACTGAATGAGCACCGTCACCGATTCCCTTTTATCCATAGTGGTTCCTTTGTACAACGAAGAGGACAACGTGGTTCTTTTGACCGAAAAAATCAACAAAAGCCTCGAGGGTTACAATTACCAAATTGTATATGTGGACGATTTTTCCACAGACAAAACCCGCATCAAAGTCAAGGAAATGGACGACAAGAGAGTCCATCTGATTGAGCTAAAAAAGAACTACGGCCAAAGTTTAGCGCTTGCCGCCGGGATTGACTATGCCGAAGGTGAATATATCATCACCATGGACGGCGACCTTCAAAACGACCCTTCGGATATTCCCCACATGTTGGAATATGCCATTACCGAGGAATATGACGTAGTGACAGGTATCCGTCAGAAAAGAAAGGATTCCCTGGCCAAAAAAATACCATCGAAAATCGCCAACTTTTTAGTGCGCCGAGTTACCAAATTGGATATTAAAGACAATGGCTGTGCGCTCAAGGTTTTCACCAAGGATATTGCAAAAAGTCTGAATCTGTACGGTGAAATGCACCGCTTTATCACGCTTTTGGCCCATTTAGAAGGTGCACAGATAAAACAAGTTCCCGTAAAGCATCATGCAAGACACGCAGGGGTTTCAAAATATGGTTTGGAGCGTGTTTTTAAAGTTGTGGCCGATATGATGTTGCTTCTTTTCATTAGAAAATACTTTCAACGCCCGATTCACCTGTTCGGGATTTTTGGGGTGCTACTAGTTATCTTGGGAATCTTAATCAATGTGTATTTGCTGATTGTAAAACTTGGATTCGGACAAGATATCGGAACCCGACCTTTGCTCATCTTTGGTATGATGTTCATTGTTGGAGGAATTCAATTGTTCACTATCGGGATTGTAATGGAGCTCTTGATTCGCACCTACTATGAATCGCAACAGAAAAGACCATATCGCATCAAAAAAATAAGCATAGGTGACGGAAAAGCTGCGTAAAAAGCTCATCACTGCCCTAAAAATCATTATTAGTGCGGTTCTGATTTACTTTATTTTCACCAAAATAGAGCTGAAGGATGTACTCCAAACCCTTAAAAAAAGTGACCCTTTATATTTATTGCTGGGCTTGTTATTTTTTGTGTTATCCAAAGTCGTTGCAGCCATAAGGACCAACCTGTATTTCCATCAAATTGGTGCCAAAGTTTCCCAATGGAGCAATTTAAAACTATATTTATTGGGAATGTTCTACAACCTTTTTTTACCTGGGGGCATTGGTGGAGATGCTTACAAAGGCTACGTGATTCAAAAAGAGTATCAACCGGGTACCAAAAAAGTAGTATCCAGTTTATTGCTGGACCGACTTAGTGGCATGTTGTTGCTTTTTGTTTATGCCTGTATTCTTGCCTTATTGTCCAAAAATGAGTTTTTCCAAAGCCTTTACTGGTTGATTATAGCTGCCATTCCTTTGAGTGTTGTGGCATTTTGGTTTGTAAACAAGACTTTTTTCATCGCTACCCTACCCGTATTTTGGAAATCCGTTAGCTTTTCCGCTCTGGTTCAATTGGCACAGTTGGTCTGCGTAATCTTTATTTTGAAATCTTTGTCCGTTGATTTGGACACTATTGAATACCTATTTGTGTTCTTGGTATCTTCCATCGTTTCCGTAATTCCATTAACGATTGGGGGAATTGGAAGTCGAGAGGTTACTTTTTTATACGGAGCAAAATGGCTGGGACTGGATGAGAGCACTTCCATTGGCATCAGCTTCACCTTCTTTTTGATTACCGCGCTCACCTCTCTTTTTGGTGTGATCTACCACTTTAAAAAGCCAATGCTGGAATCCGTGGATTAATTCAAATGCACCAAGTGCATTTTGTTCAATTTTTCTTTGCGCGTATCAGGATTCAAAAACTTGATCTGTAATCTGGTAATACGAAATTGGTCCACAGTAATTTGATTGTCCCAATCAATTCCGTTTTTTTCCAATTGTTGCAATTCCTTGTCGGTAGCATACACCCACACATCCTTCATGTTCTTTAAATCGGAAGTGGAAACAATGTTCACCGGGTTTTGATTATAGAAATCCAATGCCCATGTGTGTCTTTCGTTTATTTTATAAATATCATCCACGGGGATATTGTTTTCCTTCACTTCTTGCGCCATATTTGAACCTCCCTGGTATTCGAGCAATTTTGGATAAAAATGGGCATTCATATAACCATTTAATAAAACGGAGCTAAAAATGGCAACGGTAACAATCTTGGCATATACAGTTTCCCTTTTTTGAACAAAATAAACCGCCATACCCAGTGCCAACAACAAGAATACATAGCCGTACCAATGTTCCAATTGGAATACAGAAAAGCTTATCAATAAGGTAAAGACCACTACCAATCCCAATATAAAATATTGGATTCCAAGAATCACTTTGGCCATCTTCAATTTTTCCTGCTGATACAAAACATACAGGAAACCTGCAGATAGAATGGCATATAGCGGCATCAAAATGTTCATGTAGTGTGGCAATTTAAATTGCGCAAAACTGATGAGCAGAAATAAAATGGAAATTCCTCCTACCGTTAAGAATTCCAAGTTGGGTCTGTAGGAGAACTTGGTTTCCCAAAAGGCTTTCACCTTCGTCCAATAACCAATCAAAGCTAGGACCGTCCAAGGCAAGAACACCCATAAAAAGGTGTGGAAGAAAAAGAAAAAGTCACTACTGTTCTTCCCAACGCCTTCGCCGCTCATCCGCTCAAAACTTTGTTCCCAAAAAATAAAGAAGATGCCACTGCGGTTATCCTTACCGCGAATCACTTTCTCAGGGTGCAAATCAAATTGATGGTAGTAGGCGTATAACATCGGTGTTATGGTCAAACCAAAAACAAGAAGGGCTACCAGTAACCTCCAATTGAGCAATCGCTCCCACTTTCGAGTATAGGCCAAATGGCAAAGTATCGAAATTCCAATAACGACCAAGGCAATCTGCCCTTTGGTGGAAAAGGCCATACCCGCTCCAAAAGCACCCAAAGCAATGCTCTTTAGCGTTCCTTTTTCAATATAAGTGGCCAACTGCCAAATAGAAAATATCGTAAATCCTGTTAAAACGGCATCGGTACGGACATCAATGTTGGCCAAAACCATGGTTTGGGCCGTCATAAAAATCAATGAGGCAAACCGACCTACATCCTTATTGTAGAGCAATTTCCCAAGGCCATAGCAGCTGTAGGCACCCAACAAGGTGGACAAAATACCGGGAATACGATACGCCCAATCATGAATACCAAATATTTTATAGGAAAGTGCGGCCAACCAATAATGCATGTGAGGTTTGTCCAGATATTCTTCTGGGCCTTTAAAAAGGCTTAGAAAATCATTTTCCTGTACCATTCGCATGGCCATAACCGCAAATTGGGCCGAGTCGTTCTCGAATAGGGTAGCGAACATCCCAATAATGTACACTAATACGATAAGTGCAATATAAAACCAGTATCTGGCAGTAGAGATCATACCCCTGTTTTTTGGAAAGCAAATATAGCCAACTTGGCCCATAACCAACCGAAAAGCGAACCTATCAAGGCTCCTGTAAGTACATCCAACGGATAGTGTACTCCAATATAAATTCGGCTATAAGCTACAATACATGCCCAAAGCAGTAGTACCCACGCAATATATTTCACTTTGTTCCTGAACATCACCGTAAAGAAAATGGCGGGACCAAAAGAGTTGGCCGCATGGGCAGAAAAATACCCGAATTGTCCTCCACAATAACTTTTTACCAAGCGCATTACGCCGCTCACTTCGGGTTCATGACAGGGGCGCAATCTGCCGATTCCATATTTAAAAAAGTTGGACAATTGGTCGGTACAGGTAATCAACAAAGCGATGGAAACCAAAATTATTCCAGTTCCCTTCCAACCAAAGTTTCGGTAAGACAAATAGAGCAATAGCAGATAAAGTGGTGCCGAGTTTCTGGTCGTTGTCATGAACATCCAGAAACCGTCCCAGGTTTCGGTCCCCATTCCATTGAGGAATAAAAACAACTCTTTATCGTATTGTAGTAACTGCTCGAGCATTAATCGTCGTATCTGGAGACTTCGCGATCATAAAAAGCGGTAGCAGCTTCAATCAAGCTTTCGGTTTCGTCCATCAAGTCTTCCTCATCTTGTTTGGAGAATTCTTCCATCCATTCCACTTCATCATTTTCCAAGTTGATGATAAAACGTGGATATTCGGTATGCACGATAAAAATAGCCTCGGGATGATCCGTATTGTCGGCCAATAAAAATTTAGGTAGTTCCATGAGTTCTTATTTTGATTCCAATGTTGGAAATCATCTTATTCTGTAATCAATTTCTTGGTCAAAAAGTTGAATCGAAGATACAACATTACGGCCGATGCCGTAAGCCCCGACAACAATCCTATCCAAATTCCTGTGCTCTCCAAACTTGTGTAAAGGCCCAAGTAATAACTGATAGGAAAACCAATCAACCAATAGGCTACAAAAGTGATAAGCGTAGGTATCTTCACATCCTGCAAACCACGTAGGGCTCCCAAAACCACCACCTGAAGTCCATCGGAAATTTGAAAAAAGGCGGCAACCAGTAGTAGTTTAGCCGCAATAATAATTACTTCCGTGTTATCCGCTTGGTTAACGATATCATCCACATCCAAATAAATTGTGGGGAACCAATGCCTTCCCAGCAAGAAAATAAGCGCGAAAGCTATTTCCACCAAAAGCGTCAAGAAAAAGATAGATTCCGCAATGCGCTTCAACTCCTTATGATTACGGAGACCTTTTTGGTTTCCGACACGGACCATGGCGGCTACGCTGAGTCCCATACCTACCATAAAGGTCATACTGCTCAGATTCAGTGCAATTTGATTGGCCGCTTGCGCATTTTTTCCCAACACACCGCTCAACCAAATGGCCCCAGTGAAAATGGCCACTTCAAAAAACATCTGCAAAGCAGATGGAAAACCAAGACTGATGATTTTGTTCATCACTTTTCTCTCAATCTTTCTAAAATTGAAGTTGGTCACGTAGGATTCAAATTTCTTCTTCCGCTTTAGTAAATACCATATAAATGCAACCATAATTACCCGTGATGCCAAGGTACCGACCGCTGCCCCAACAATCCCCATTTTGGGAAATCCGAAAGAACCGAAAATCAGCAAATAGTTGAGTGTGACGTTCACCACATTAGCCAAAATCGTAGCGTACATGGGATATTTTGTCTGGGAAAGACCTTCTGAAAATTGTTTAAAAGCCTGAAATATAATCAAGGGAACCAACGAAAAAGCAACCAAATCCAAATAGGGCAAAGCAAGCTCCACTACTTCTGGAGGCTGTTTCATGTGGTGCATCAATGGCTTTGACACCAAAATGAGTCCAAAAAGAGACAACCCCAACATGGTACAAAGTACCAGACCATGTTTTAGGGCACTTTTACCAGCTGCTTGGTCCTTTGCTCCATCTGCTTCGGCCACCAAAGGTGTAATTGCAGTAGAAAATCCAATTCCGAGCGACATCGCGATAAACACGAAACTGTTTCCCAGAGAAACGGCGGCCAACTCCGCTGTACCCAATTGTCCAACCATAATATTGTCTGCGAAGGCCACAAATGTATGCCCCAACATCCCCAAAATAACGGGATAGGACAACTTTAGGTTATAGGCAAACTCTTTGGTGTAGTTCTGAAACACAATGGATACTTAAAAAGGATGGCAAATATAGCTAGATTGACGACAATTATTGTACCTCCTTGGCTAGCTTAGAAATAAATTTTAAAGTTGCTTCGCCGCCTCCCAGAACACGTCCATTTCTGACAAGGTCATGTCCTTTATAGATTTCCCAGCCTCTTTGGCCTTTGCCTCCAAATATTGAAAGCGTTTGATGAATTTTTTATTCGTCCGTTCCAACGCATTTTCTGGATTGATTTTCAAAAAACGGGCATAGTTCACCATAGAAAAAAGGACATCGCCAAATTCGGATTCCATTTTATCGGCATTGTTGGCCTCCACTTCTTCCTGAAGCTCTCCCAGTTCCTCTTTTAACTTCTCAAAAACCTGTTCGGGTCTTTCCCAATCAAAACCTACTCCAGCTACTTTATCTTGGATTCGATTGGCCTTGACCAAGGATGGTAATCCGTTGGGCACTCCTTCTAGCACACTATTTTTGCCTTCCTTGAGTTTAATGTTTTCCCAATTCTGTTTCACTTCATCTTCGTTTTCCACTTTTACATCGCCATAAATATGCGGGTGCCTGTTGATCAATTTTTCGCTGATGCCATTGGCCACATCCGCAATATCAAAATCCTCGGTCTCAGAACCGATTTTGGCATAAAAAACAATGTGCAACAAAATATCGCCCAGTTCCTTTTTTACTTCCTCAAGATCATTGTCCAAAATGGCATCGCCGAGCTCGTAGGTTTCTTCGATGGTCAGATGGCGAAGTGTTTCCATGGTTTGCTTTTTATCCCAAGGGCATTGTTCCCGCAGTTCGTCCATAATGGTCAAAAGGCGGTCAAAGGCTGCCAGCTGTTCCGATCTCGTGTTCATTTCCTTCTATTTTCACCAAAAATACAAAGACCTAACATTAGGGCATCATTGATTTTTGCCTTATTTTTATAAGTCTCTCAATCCGCGTTTTAACACTGACCACAATATGAAAACTAGACATCACATTTTACCGACCCTTCTCCTTATTTTTTTACTGACCAACTGTACAATTATGGCTCAAAATACAACCATTGACCAAAAGGTAGATTCTCTTTTATCCTTAATGACCTTGGAAGAAAAAGTGGGGCAAATGAATCAATATAGCGGTTTTTGGGATGCAACTGGTCCAGTGCCCAAAGTAGGGAATGCGGCTATAAAGTATGAGCACCTAAAAAAAGGGTGGGTAGGCTCCATGTTGAATGTAAAAGGAGTTGAGACGGTAAGGGAACTTCAAAAATTAGCTGTGGAGGAATCTCGGTTGGGCATTCCCATGATTTTTGGATTTGATGTAATACATGGTTATAAAACCATCGCACCAATCCCCTTGGCAGAGGCAGCCAGTTGGGACATGGAAGCCATAGAAAATTCGGCTAAAATTGCTGCGGACGAAGCCTCTGCAGTAGGTATAAACTGGACGTTTGCTCCCATGGTAGATATTTCTCGCGATGCACGTTGGGGAAGAGTCATGGAAGGCGGCGGTGAAGACACTTATCTTGGCTCAGCAATCGCAAAGGCACGTGTAAAAGGTTTTCAGGGTAACGATTTATCCCAACCCAATACTATTGCAGCCTGTGCGAAACATTTTGTGGCCTACGGTTTCGCCGAATCAGGCAGGGAGTACAATACGGTCGACATCGGCACCTCAACATTATACAATGCTGTGTTTCCCCCTTTTCGAGCTGCAGTGAATTCCGATGTAAAAACCGTAATGAACGGATTCAATCTACTTAACGGAATTCCAGTAACTGGGAGCTCGTTCCTACAACGGGACATTTTGAAAGGAAAATGGGGGTTTGAAGGGTTTGTTATATCTGACTGGGCCTCCATAAGCGAACTAGTTCCCCACGGATATGCAAAGGATTTAGATCACGCTTCCGAACTGGCAGCCAATGCAGGTTCTGACATGGACATGGAATCTTGGGCATACATCACCCATTTAGTTGACAATGTAAAGAAGGGAAAAGTATCCGAAGACAAAATAAATGAAGCTGTTCGGCGCATATTGACTGTTAAGTTTGAGCTTGGACTTTTTGATGACCCCTATCGTTATTGCGATGAAAAAAGGGAAAAAGAAAGGCTCTATCACAAAGATCATATGACCGGAGTATTGGAAATGGCCAAAAAATCCATTGTACTGTTAAAAAATGAGGGGGATTTGTTGCCAATCAATAAAAATCAGCCAAAAATTGCAGTCATCGGTGAATTGGCCAATGATAGTAATAGTCCTCTGGGCAGCTGGCGATTAGGGTCGGATGACAATACCGCCATCTCCGTCTTGGAAGGGTTTAAAAAATATTCCAACAACATCACTTATGCCAAAGGACCCAAAATTTTTAATCCTGATGCCAATTTTTTGAACGAGATCAAAGTAAATAAAACCGACATCACTGGAATGGAAGAAGCCGTAAACCTGGCCAAACAGTCCGATGTTGTGATTATGGTTTTGGGCGAGCATGGTTTTCAAAGTGGTGAAGCTCGAAGTCGCACTCAGCTAGGATTACCTGGACTGCAATTGGACTTATTGAAAGAGGTGTTTAAAGTAAACCAAAATGTTGTTTTGATCCTGATGAACGGACGACCACTCACCATAACTTGGGAAACTGAAAATATTCCTGCTATATTGGAAACATGGCAATTGGGTTCCCAAACTGGGAATGCCATTGGGGACGTGGTATTCGGGAAATACAACCCAAGCGGAAAACTGCCTATGACCTTTCCCCGGAGCATAGGTCAAGTTCCTATTTATTATAATCATTACAGTACCGGACGACCAGATCTAGAACCTAACGTATTTTGGTCTCATTACAGTGATGAAAAAAATGAACCGCTTTTTCCTTTTGGTTATGGATTGAGTTATACCACTTTTGATTATTCCGATTTGGAAATTGACACTTCAAACCAAGAAAATATTGAAGTTTCTGTTACAGTCACTAATACAGGTAAAATTGAAGGCGAGGAAGTTGTGCAACTTTACATCCACGATAAGGTTGCCAGTATAACAAGACCTGTAAAAGAATTAAAAGGGTTTCAAAAAATCAGCTTAGCTCCGAATAATTCTAAAAAAGTTATTTTTACGCTTACAGATAAAGAATTGGGATTTTATAACAACAATTATGAGTTTGTTGTGGAACCCGGCGAATTTGATATTATGGTCGGTACCAACTCACAGGAAGGTCTTCAGGACAGCTTCATAAAAAACTAAACAAACAGAATGCGATATATATTCGTGCTTTTTTTTTCAATTAGCATAACGGCTCAAGCGCAATTGCCTTTTGAAGAAGAAGTAAAACAAATTCAACAATACAACGATTCCCTTTGGGACTCTTCCCGGCCAACCATTGTTTTTACAGGAAGTTCAAGTATTCGGTTTTGGAACGATGTACAGGAACGTTTTCCCCAACAGCAAGTACTCAACACAGGGTTTGGAGGTTCCCAATTTTCCGATTTGGAGCATTATTTGGAGGAGCTGATCTTAAACTACAACCCGGTAAAAGTCTTTATTTATGAAGGCGACAACGATATTTTTGCCAAGAAAAGACCCCGAAAAATAGTAAAAAGAGCGGATAACATTCTTAGCACCCTTCAACAAAGAAATCCAAACATGGAGATTGTTTTGATATCTGCAAAACCGAGCATTTCCCGATGGAAATATCGAGGCAGGTACCGCCGTTTGAACCGCAAACTGAATAGACTGGCATCCGAAACAAAAGGAATTGATTTCGTTGATGTTTGGTATCCTATGTTGGACAAAAGAAAAGTAAAACAAGATATCTTTATTGAAGATGGTCTTCATATGAATGATAAAGGTTACGACATCTGGTACGATGTTATCAAAGATTACATAGACTAAAACTAAACAAGCGTGATTTACAGATCAATTTTGCTGTTCGTTGCAGTTATCTGCATGGCAGCTTGCCAAACCGAAAAAAAGGAAATCAATTTTCCAAAAACCGACCTAGCCAATGCACCGTTGATTCCAAAACCCATTAAAACGATTCCTACAGGAAGTGCTTTTGGGTTGGATGCCAGTACCGCAATCTACACCTCTATCACCGACCCAGAGTTTGAGAAAGTGGGTCAGTTTTTATCCAAAAGTATTAAGGAAAAAATAGGTCTAGATGTGACAGTAAATGTATCAACCGAAGAAAAATTGGAACGATTGATTTATATCAACCAATCGGACAGTTCGGATTTAGAAAGCCCGGAATCGTATCAACTCTATATTAAAAAAGACTCGATTTTATTGAATGCCAAAACCGCAGCAGGGGCGTTTAGAGGAGTGCAAACACTTCGTCAACTTATTCCCGAGACCAGCAATGATACCTTAACGGACCAACCCATGTGGGTAATTCCCTCAGGAAAGATCGTGGATGCTCCTAAATATGGGTACCGGGGTTCCATGTTGGATGTTGCTCGACACTTTTTCACTGTGGAAGAAGTTAAAAAATATATTGACGCCTTAGCTTATTACAAGTTCAACACACTTCACTTGCACTTGTCAGATGATCAAGGATGGCGAATTGAGATAAAATCTTGGCCAAAACTTACAGAGGTGGGCAGTGCAAGCGAAGTTGGTGGTGGCGAAGGTGGTTTTTACACCCAAGAAGAATACAAGGATTTAGTTACCTATGCAGCAGACAGACACATCACTATTGTTCCAGAAATTGATATGCCAGGACACACCAATGCAGCTTCATTGAGTTATCCCTTTTTGCATTATGCCGGAGCAGAGACTCCAAGAGTGCGAACCGACATGAAAGTAGGTTATAGTTCTTTCGATGCAAGAAAAGACACTGTTTACAGCTTTTTGGATGATGTAATCGGCGAGATTACGGCGATGACACCTGGCCCTTACTTTCATATTGGAGGTGATGAAAGCCATGTGACCAAGAAGAGTGACTACATTTACTTTGTGGAAAAAGTGGAAGAAATTGTACAGAAGCATAACAAAAGAATGATTGGTTGGAACGAAATTGCTCAAGCCGAAATTAATTCCAACTCCATTGCACAACTTTGGAACGAGCCAGAAAACGCCTTGAAAGCGGCAGAAAATGGTTCTAAAATTATAATATCCCCTGCCAAAAAGGCCTACTTGGATATGCAGTACGATTCCATCTCCGAATACGGATTGCATTGGGCTGGTTACATCCCTGTTGATGTTGGCTACAAATGGGACCCCGAAACTTATGTAGAAGGAATCTCCAAAGAAAGTATTTTGGGAATTGAAGCCCCACTTTGGTCCGAGACCATTAGCAACAGCGCTGAACTGGAATATTTGGCTTTTCCACGAATTATTGGCTATGCCGAATTGGGATGGTCTATAAGTGAGCACCTAAATTGGGAGGACTATAAAGAACGATTGGCCGCACAGGTTCCTTATTTAGAAGCTATGCAAATTAATTATTACCCAACAAAGTTAGTGGATTGGGAAAGAGAATAGTGTTTATTCCTCTTCCTCCGAGGCAGAAACAGTAGGTTCTTCGGCATCCTTTTCGTCTTCAACAAAGTCAAAAATGTTGTTATCGAGAAGGATGTTGTACCATTGTATAATTTTCTTTATGTCACTAGCGTACACTCGGTCCTCATCATAATTGGGAAGCACTCCAAAGAAATACTCTTCCAATTCAATTTTATCAGCCTTGTGGCTAATTGAGGTTTTTTTGCCATCTTCCTTTTCCTTGATTTTTTGGAGTACTTCTTTCAAAGGAAGCTCTTCTTCCAAGGTGTAAATGGCGATTTCGGACAATACGCTAACATTGCTTCTTAAACCAACTGTTACACGTTTGCCATCCAAAAGGGATTCGGCAACAAAGCCACCCCTGGTTTGGGTCAATAATTTGTAAAGTCCTGGTTTACCTCCGATAGATAAAATCTTGTCTAATGCCATTCAAATAGTAATTTATGGGCGCAAAAATATGTTTTTATCGCAAATAGCGGTTTTTTTAACGTCCTTTTTTGATATTGGGAAATCTCATTCTATAATCCACACTGATTTTTCCTTTGGAAATCTTGTCCAAACGACTTTTTAAAAGGCGTTTTCTTAGGGAAGATAATTTATCGGTGAATAATATTCCTTCAATATGGTCGTATTCATGCTGAATTACCCTGGCCAAGAGACCATCAAACGTTTCTGTATGCGGTTTAAAATCCTTATCCAAATAACTGATGGTGATTTCGGGCTTTCGTTTTACATCTTCACGGATATCTGGAATACTTAAACACCCTTCGTTAAAGTCCCACTCCTTTCCGTTTTCCTCTTCAATCTTGGGATTGATAAAGACTTTTTTAAAACCATCGAGCTGCTCTCGCTCTTCTTTGCTCAACTCCTCGTCATCTGCAAAAGGTGTTGTATCCACCATAAACATTCTAATGGGAAGCCCCACTTGTGGAGCGGCCAAGCCAACGCCATGGGCATTGTACATGGTCTCCCACATGTTTGTCATTAACTCACCAAGTTTTGGATATTCTGATGTAATATCCTTTGCCTTTTTTCGCAAAACGGGATCTCCGTAGGCGACTATCGGTAAAATCATAAATCAAAATCTATTTAAATAGGCCTGCAAAATGAGCGTGGCACTTATTTCATCGACTAGGGCCTTGTCTCTTCTTTTCTTCTTTTTCATTCCGCTATCCAACATGGACTGAAATGCCATTTTAGAGGTGAATCGCTCGTCCTGGCGTTCCACAGGAATGGAAGGAAACTTAGCATTCAGCTTATTTAAAAATCCTTGTATAAGAACTTCTGATTCGGATGCTGTATTGTCCATTTGTTTGGGCAGCCCCACCACAAAACGCTCCACCGATTCCTTTTGGGTGTACTGTTCCAAAAAGGCAAGCAAATCTTTGGTTTCAATAGTGGTCAATCCGGAAGCAATCAACTGAAGTTCATCGGTAACTGCTATTCCGGTTCTTACTTTTCCAAAATCCAAAGCCAAAATTCTAGCCAAAATAATTTTTTGGCAAAAATAACCTTAAAAATGTTATGTGCTTAAAAATGGGAACCATAATTCTGTTATGGGGCTTATCTTTGTCAAAACTTTAAGAAAAATGACAGGATTAAAAACGCTGATCGAAAAAGCGTGGGACAATAGAGCGTTGTTGGAAGATGAAAGAACTCAAGTCGCCATACGTGAAGTAATAGATCTAATCGACATAGGTGAATTGCGATGTGCAGAACCAACGGAAGATGGTTGGCAAATCAACGAATGGGTAAAAAAAGCTGTGGTACTTTATTTCCCTATCCAGAAAATGGAAGTACTGGAAGCCGGTATTTTTGAATATCACGATAAAATTCCATTGAAAAAAGGCTATAAGGAAAAAGGTGTTCGAGTGGTTCCCCATGCCGTTGCTAGGCACGGAGCCTACATTTCCAAGGGGACCATTTTGATGCCCAGTTATGTAAACATCGGTGCCTATGTTGATGAAGGTTCCATGGTGGACACATGGGCAACCGTTGGTAGTTGCGCACAAATTGGCAAAAATGTCCACTTAAGTGGAGGTGTTGGTATCGGCGGTGTACTTGAACCTTTACAAGCCGCCCCTGTTATTATTGAAGATAATGCCTTTATTGGATCCAGGTGTATTGTTGTTGAAGGGGTCCGTGTTGAGAAAGAAGCTGTTCTGGGAGCCAATGTGGTTTTAACGGCATCTACCAAAATAATTGATGTAACTGGAGACGAACCTGTGGAACTGAAAGGTCGCGTGCCTGCAAGATCTGTTGTGATTCCAGGAAGTTATACCAAAAAATTTCCGGCAGGGGATTATCAAGTACCCTGTGCATTGATCATTGGCAAAAGAAAAGAGAGTACGGATAAGAAAACTTCTTTGAACAATGCGTTACGTGAGCACAATGTAGCAGTATAGACAAGGAAAACACTAAATTAATTGTTAAGATAACCCTTACAGAATAGGGTTGCTTTTTTTTAAAGAAAAATGAAGCAACCCTATTACTTTTTCCGACTCTACTATATACCTATCAAGAGTAGGATTTAAGATTTTAACAAAAAAGGAGTAGGGAAATTGATTAGTTGATTGTTGTAAGAAAAATAAACGGTCGGACAATTTTTACGCTGTTTTTTTGTTATAGATTTGTAAAATACCAAACACTACACCAATAAATTATGGCTGGATTGAGCACCCCAAAGCAAAAACTATCAGCACTTATCATCACCTACAACGAAATAGGATACATTGAAAAATGTCTGGATTCCGTTTCTTTTGCCGATGAAATTATCGTTGTTGATTCCTATAGTACCGATGGTACATACGAGTACCTTTTGAACCATCCAAAAGTTAATGTAATTCAAAATCCTTTTGAAAATTTTACCGCTCAAAAATCATTTACACTTAAACAAGCTTCCAATGATTGGGTTTTGTTTTTAGATGCAGATGAAGTAGTCACCAAAAGTCTTCAGAAAGAAATCATTGACACCATAAACAATCCGAATGCCCATGAAGCATATTGGTTCTACAGAAGCTTTATGTTCCAAAACGAACCGCTAAAATACAGTGGTTGGCAGACGGATAAAAATCATAGACTTTTCAGAAAGAGTAAAGCTCACTTTACGGATAGAAAAATTGTACACGAAACCTTGGTTGTCGATGGCAAATCGGGAATCCTTAAGGAAAAATTGACTCACTACTGCTACAAAAACTACAAGGATTACAAGGGTAAAATGCTCAAGTATGGGCAATTAAAGGCCAAAGAAGACTTTTATAAAGAAAATCACTTTAATTACCTTTTAATGGTGGTAAAACCCTTTTGGAAATTCTTTAACCATTACATCATCCGTTTAGGGTTTTTAGACGGTAAAAAGGGATGGACTATTTGCTACCTTAATGCTCTAGGGGTTTTGGAAAGATTCCGAGAATTGAAAAGATTGGAAAAAAAGAATGAGCTCGCCTACTATTTGGTAATGCCGTAGTGCGTCCAAACTAATTTATTAGACCTTGTCTCCTTGCGTATTGCTTGGTTTTTTGCGATAGACTCCGGTGTTTTATATCCTCGCTTATGATCTAAGTGCACACATACTGCACTATAACGCAATTGCTTGGATTTTATACCAAAATTGAACAAGCGCTCACCCAGTTCACGGTCTTGTCCACCATACTGCATCCGCTCATCAAAACCATTTACGTTTAAAATATCCTTTTTCCAACCAGAGGAGTTGTGACCATTCCAACTAGCATTGGTGGGCGTAAACGTATTCAGCAACTTAGAAACAATGCCATTTGCCGTCAACTTATTGTTCTTAAATGTTTTAGGAATACCCTGTTCTTTAAGCCAATGGATACTAAAACAATTCTGTTTTTCGATATCCTCCAACGTAATCATTTTGGAAATGTTCATCGGAAGCATATAGTAACCGCCAGAAATAAAATACCCGGGTTCTTTATTGATATAATGTACTTCGACAAAATCCTCCCGTGGAATGCAATCTCCATCCGTCATTATAATGTATTCCGCATTACAAGCTTCTACCGCTTTATTAAGAATTCTCGACTTTTGGAATCCATCATCCTCTTGCCATACGTGGACAATATTGTAAAAGACCTTTTGCGACATCTCCTCCAATAATTCCTTGGTTTTCGGTCCTGAACCATCATCGGCAATTACTACCTCAAAATCCTTGAAAATTTGGCAATTAAATCCCCAGAGCACTTTTTTAAGCCATTCCTCGGCATTATAAGTACTTACGATTACTGATATTTTTGGAGATTCGGTTTCCTTTTGACTCATTTGGGCAAAAATAGAAATATTAAATGTTATCTCATATCCTTAATTTTGCGAATCTAAACTTACCATAATGAAGGTAAAGGAAATACTGGTTGTCCATTTTTATTTTGGCAAACCAGTTTACTACATTGAAAATCATCAAATATGAAAATCTGTATTACCCGGACTGAAAAACATGCATATTCCGAAACCTTTATTAGAGACCAAATAAATGGATTCCAATCGCTTTGCGAAACTTATACAATTCATAGCGGGAGATATCCTGAAAGAAAGGAGGACGGAAATCTTTTGACTCCCTATTTTTTTTGGGTCATCCACAAAATGATAAAAGTGTTCGTGGGAAGAAATAATTTCTTCAGTAACTATGGTGTGAAAAAATATCTCAATCAAAACAAAATTGATGTTGTGTTAGCCAACTACGGAATGAGCGCATCTCACATGGTTATACCCTGTAAGGCACTGAATATTCCATTGATTGTTATTTTTCACGGACACGATGCTACCGATAAAAAATTGCTTAATGAATATAAAAACAAGTATGCAAAACTATTTAGATATGCTTCAGGCATTGTGGTTGTTTCAAATGATATGAAATCACAACTTGTTAGACTTGGCGCAGCCGAAAATAAAATACATATAATACCTTGCGGGGTAAATACTTCAATGTTTGATTCAAATGAAGAATCTGTTCAACAAAAAACATTTCTGGCTGTTGGTAGACTAACTCCTAAAAAAGGTCCTCTTTACACTATAGAAGCATTTAATTCAGTCTTACAAAAACATCCGGATTCAAAACTAATTTTTGTTGGAAACACCAATGGTCTCTACAACGAATGTCAAAATTTGATATCCAAACTTAAGATGGAAAAATCGGTAGTATTTACTGGAATTTTAAGTCAAAAGGAAATCTCCGATTTGATGAAAACTTCGCTGGCGTTTGTTCAACATTCCATTACGGCTCCAAATGGAGATACCGAAGGGTCCCCAGTTAGTATCATGGAAGCCTCTTCTTCTGGATTACCCATTGTGAGCACAAGACATGCGGGCATAAAGGAACTTGTTGTACACGGTAAAACCGGTTTCTTGGTCAATGAAAAAGACACTAGTAAAATGGCTGAATATATGCTGCTGCTATGTGATGATTTTCGATTGGCTAAATCGATGGGAATTGAGGGTAGAAAGCATATTGAACATAATTATGAACAAAAAAAACAGATTGGCAAACTATATAAGTTAGCTAAAGGCATAGTTTTTTCGGAAAATAATACACACAAATAAGCCATATTTATGATCGAGGAAATCAACAATTGCAATAAAGTACTGCAAGAAGGTGGGCTCATTCTTTACCCAACCGATACGGTCTGGGGCATAGGCTGCGATGCCACAAACCCCGAAGCAGTAAAAAAAGTATACGCCCTAAAAAAACGAGAGGATTCCAAGGCACTTATATGTTTAGTGGCCAACCAGGCCATGTTGGAACGTCATGTAAAAGAAGTTCCCGATGTCGCCTACGACATTATGGACCTGGCCACAAAACCCACTACTATTGTCTTTGACGAACCTATAGGAATTGCCAGCAACCTAGTAGCAGAAGATAATACATTAGCTATTCGGGTGGCTTCGGATAAATTCTGCCAATACCTCATCAATAAATTCAGAAAACCAATTGTATCCACATCGGCCAATGTTTCGGGCAATCCAACCCCAAAACAATTCAAGGATATTGATGAAGAAATTTTAAAAGGAGTGGACTATGTGGTAAATTTGCAAGACGAAAATAAAAACCCTTCTCCCTCTTCCATCATTAAATTAAGTAACGACGGACAGGTGAAGGTTATCCGGGAATAACAATGGCGAAGGAATTCCATACAGCAGCAATACAACATCCTATTTTTAAACTTATTGGTGAAGCTTCAGATGAGCTCGGTGTCGACGCTTATGTCATCGGTGGTTTTGTTCGAGATTACTTTTTAAAAAGAAATACTCCAAAGGATATCGACATTGTCGCTATAGGCAGTGGAATTGAGCTTGCCAAAAAAGTCGCCTCCAAGTTAAAGGGCAAGCCAGAGATTTCCGTATTCAAGAATTTTGGTACGGCCATGATCAAGCACAAGGATTTAGAGCTGGAATTTGTGGGTGCCAGAAAAGAAAGTTACAATCGTGACAGCCGTAAGCCCATTGTGGAAGACGGCACTTTGGAAGACGACCAGAACCGTCGCGATTTTACCATAAACGCCATGGCTTTGGCATTGAACAATGCAAGTTTTGGCGAACTTTTGGATCCTTTTGATGGTTTGGCCGATTTGGACAGACAAATCATTAGTACTCCGTTGGAGCCGGGAATCACCTATTCCGATGACCCTTTACGAATGATGCGCGCCATCCGGTTTGCCACCCAGTTGCATTTTACCATTGAACTGAAATCACTGCAGGCAATTACGGAAAATAAAGACCGTATTAAAATTGTTTCCAAGGAACGTATCGTGGATGAACTCCACAAAATTTTGATGAGTCCCAAACCATCTGTTGGTTTTAACTTATTGCACCAAACAGGATTGTTACCCTTGATTTTACCCGAATTGACAGCACTGCAAGGTATCGAAGAAATAGAAGGTCAGCGCCACAAGGACAATTTTTGGCACACCTTGGAAGTAGTGGACAATATCTCAGAAACCACAGACAACCTTTGGTTGCGCTGGGCTGCATTATTACATGATATTGGCAAAGCACCTACAAAAAAATTTCATAAAAAAATTGGCTGGACCTTCCATGCGCACGAATTTGTAGGAGCAAAAATGGTGTATAAACTTTTCAAAAGGCTGCGAATGCCTTTGAACGAGAAAATGAAATTCGTTCAGAAAATGGTGTTAATGAGCTCTAGGCCCATCATTCTATCTGAAGACCACGTAACCGATTCCGCTGTAAGACGATTGGTTTTTGATGCCGGTGATTTTGTGGAGGACCTCATGACCTTGTGCGAAGCGGATATCACCACCAAAAATCCCCGCAAACAGAAAAAATACAAGAACAATTTTAAGATTGTTCGTCAAAAAATAGTGGAGGTCGAAGAACGGGACCATATTCGTAATTTCCAACCGCCTGTTTCCGGTGAAGAAATCATGAAGACCTTCAACCTAAAACCTTCTAAGGAAATAGGCATCATCAAAGACGCCATAAAAGAAGCGATTTTAGAGGGTGAAATCCCAAATGAACATGAAGCCGCCTACCATTTTATGTTGAAAAAAGGCAAAAAAATGAATCTAAAAGTCCACTCGGAATGAAAAAAAACAAATATGTAGTGTATTGGTTGCTAACCGGATGTTTTCTCATTTTCGTTATGGTTTTGGTAGGAGGCATAACGCGTCTTACCCACTCTGGACTTTCCATTTCCGACTATAAATTGATACAGGGTACCATTCCCCCAATGAACGAGCAAGAATGGCAAGAAGCGTTTGAACTGTACAAGCAATATCCCGAATACCAAAAACTCAATAACCATTTTGGAATCGAAGAGTTTAAAGATATTTATTTCTGGGAATGGCTACATAGGGTTATTGGGCGATTTATTGGCGTTGTTTTCATGATTCCATTTTTCTATTTTTTGGTGACTAAAAAATTAGACAAACCCACCATAAAAAAATGTCTGATTTTACTCTTTATGGGAGGATTTCAAGGGTTTTTGGGCTGGTACATGGTCAAAAGCGGCCTTGTAGATCGCCCCGATGTATCGCACTTTAGGTTGGCCGCACACCTGACCACTGCGTTTCTAACCTTCGCCTATAGCTTGTGGGTGGCGTTGGACCTTATTTATCCAGAGCGGAAAAAAATTAACAAGAATATCAGAAATCTTGTTCGGGCAGGACTCGTAGTTTTATTGCTCCAAATTATATGGGGAGCTTTTGTAGCAGGATTGGATGCAGGTTTCATTCACAATCATTGGCCTTTAATGAGTGAAGGAAAGCTGATTCACCAAACTGTTTATATTGAGCAACAACCCGTAATCAAGAACTTTTTTGAAGGAAAAAGCGGCGTACAGTTTGTACATCGATACTTGGCTTACATTGTTGTTGGGTTTATCGCATTGATTTGGTTCAAAACCCGAAAAATAACGACCACACCATTGCAGGAGAAAGGATTGAAAGTTCTATTGGCCCTTGTTTTATTGCAATTTTTGTTGGGAGTACTGACGCTAATTTACGCTGTTCCTCTTTGGTTAGGAATCGCACATCAAATTGGTGCATTTTTCCTTTTGGCGGCCATGACTTTTGCACTGCACAGGTTCGCCAAATAAGGTCTAATATTGTACCTTTGTGCCCACTCTAAAATTTTATGGATGATTTATAAAATCAGGATAATACTTGATGCTGAGGAGGATATCTTTCGTGATATCGAAATTGAGGACCAAAGTAATTTGGAGGATTTCCACAATGCCATAACCCAAGCTTTTGGTTTTGAGGGGAGTGAAATGGCCTCGTTCTATACTTGTGACGAAGAATGGAACCAAGACGAGGAAATCGCCCTTTTTGACATGAGCGAGAACGGTTCTGATATCCGTTTGATGAACGAAACCGCTTTGAACGATGTAATGACCGAGGACAACCCAAAATTGATTTATGTGTACGACTTTTTTAGCATGTGGACCTTTTTTGTGGAACTAGCAGATATTGTTGACAAGGAAGATGGCCGAGTTTACCCCAACCTACTGTTCACTTTTGGAGAACTACCGGATGCCCCACCGGAAAAAAAGTTTGAGGCAAAGCCAAGTGATGACGAAGGAAACTTTGACGACCTCTTAGATCGTTATGATGATATGGACTTTGACGAAAACTGGAATTAAAAGAACGCTTGACCTAAGTTTTAACCATTAATACCTTACCAAAGAATGCTAAACCTATATTCCGCCCAAATTGAAAGTATATCGCTGCACCGTGTTGGCAATAAAAGTAAAAATGAATCCGCTTTTTTATCTGCAGAGCCTTTTTCGCTCAACGATGAAATGTCGGGTCTTTTAAAAGAGTATTTCTTCAAACCTTTCAGGGAAAAAGAAGAAAACTATTATAAGTTCAGCCACGAGGTTGATTTGGAATTCAACGAGATTTGTAACTCGGTTTCCGAAATATTTGATAATCCATCCGACAACCATAGACTCTCCAAAAAGATAACTACACACCTTTTTGAACAATCCAATCATCCACATATTAAAAGTGGTGAGGTTTATGTGGTTCACTTTTCAGATATGGTAATCGATAACCAAAAAACAGATGCCGTTGGTATTTTTAAAAGTGAATTGAAGCATGATTTCCTTCAATTTGAAGAAAATGAACAGAACTTGGAGATTTTGATTCGTCAAGGAATCAATATCAACAAACTGGATAAAGGCTGTATTGTTTTCAACACCAGTAAAGAAGAGGGGTACAAAGTACTTTCTGTGGACAGCAATCGCTACGATGCCAAATATTGGTTGGAAAACTTCTTGGGCGTTGCCCCATTAACGGATGAAAATTTTTACACCAAGAATTATCTTAAATTCTGCCAGAACTTCGCTAAAGATGTTGTTCTACCTGCCGAGGACAAGCAACAAGAAGTAATGTTCATGAACCGAGCAGTGAACCACTTTGCGAAAAACGACAATTTTGAGGAAACCTCATTTTTGAACGAGGTGATGGAAAATCCAGAATTGATTCCTGAGTTTAAGCACTACAAAGTTGAAAAAGGGCCCAAGTACAGTATAGAAGACGTTTCTAATTTTGACATAGCCAATAAGGCGGTGAGTGATGCCCGTAAGAAAATTAAAAACGTCATCAACCTGGACACCAACATTCAGATTAAAATGGATTTCATCAACCCGGAATCTGCTGAAAAGTTTGTGGAAAAAGGTTGGGATGAGGAAAGACAGATGTACTACTACCTTGTGTATTTCAACAAGGAACAGAAAAGCTAGAACTTTTTCTCAATGATCTGTTTCATACTCACATCTTCGTAATTGCGTTTTACAAAATCGAGAGCATGGGTCAATATTTCACCCATATTCTTACTATCCCTAAAGTTAATATCCCCTGTTAGCTCTTGCAATTGGTGTTTTAGCATTTCTATATTTTCAGGAGGTGCTATGTTATCTGCTATGCATGCATCCAAAAGTCTTTTTAGCCTACGGCCCCAACTTAATATTCGTTTTGCAATAATGGAACGCTCCTCCACGATATATTGGTTTACGGAATCTATGGTTAACTTACTCTGGACCAAGTCGACCATAATCTTGTTCTCCTTAAAAAACTGAGGGCGATACACTTTTATTTTTCCTTCATAGGACTGCTGATCAAAATCGATGGCCCTTATTTTATGGACAACACTATCAAAATCATGGGTGGGGACAATTACATAATTATAGGAACGCATATCGCCCAATAGACGGATCATGCACCTTTCATTAAACTTTACGAACTCTTTGGCAATTTGTGCTTTTTCAAATTCTGTGCATTCCGGGAGGTTTTTCTTCATAAAAACATCTCCAGGAATACCGACAATATGTTCTTCGATGAGTGTATTCTCATAAATCACAAAGTTTAAATTGTAAGGGGAAAGCATGTGCTCCAACTCCAAACCATAAACTCGGGAAGCATCGGTTTTTTTTACATATAACAAGGTATAATTGTCATTCAAAATATTTCTAACCTTTATTCTAAATGGCTTTGAATTACCAAAGGTGCAATAGTCCACATAATCCACATTCAGATATGGGAAAATGGAATCGCTACCATCCGAAACGAAATTGGAGTACACCCGCTTTAAGGCCAGATCGATTTCATCGCGGTCAAACTCAGGATAAAAAACCCTTACCCAAAGGGTATCTTCATCGTTCGCATCGTAAACAGCCACACTTCCTGAAAACCGAAGAAGGTCTTCATAATGAATGGGAATCTCGATTTTTCGGTTGTAATAATCCAAATATTTGTCCAGCTCCTTACTTACGGGATAGGCAGGTTTCTTTTTCGACATTAATCTTTCTTCCGACATTGTATTTGATTATTTTGTAACAATTTGCGAATAATATCGTCAAGTTAATATAAACCATTCAAAAAACGATAGCATCTCTTGGAAACAATACTGACCGTAAACCATCTCACAAAAAAATTTGGTTACCTCACAGCCGTTAAAGACCTTTCCTTTACTATAGAAAAAGGAAACGTTTATGGCATCTTGGGACCCAATGGCAGTGGCAAGTCCACTACTTTAGGGATTATTCTGAACGTTGTTAACCGAACCTCTGGAGATTTCAGTTGGTTCGAAGGCAATACATCTACCCATGACGCCTTAAAAAAAGTGGGCGCCATTATTGAGCGCCCCAACTTTTATCCTTACATGAACGCCATTCAAAATTTAAAGTTGGTCTGCAAAATCAAGGATGTACCAGAAGCCAAAATTCAAGAGAAACTGGAATTGGTAGGATTGTGGGATCGCCGAAATAGTAAGTTTAAAACCTATTCGTTGGGTATGAAACAGCGTATGGCCATTGCTTCTGCCCTGCTCAACGACCCAGAGATCCTGATTTTGGACGAGCCTACCAATGGTTTAGATCCCCAAGGTATTCACCAAATACGGGAAATCATCAAAAAAATTGCAAGTCAAGGTACCACAATATTGTTGGCTTCCCATTTACTGGACGAGGTTGAAAAGGTATGTTCCCATGTTATTATTCTAAGAAAAGGTGAAAATTTATATTCCGGTCCTGTGGACAGTATGCTGGCCAGTCATGGCTTTTTTGAATTAAGGGCAGAAAACATGGACCAGCTACAAGAGCTATTGGAAAAAAATGCCAGTTTTGGTAAAGTGGAAATATTCAATGGAACTCTTACTGCCTATTTAAAGGAAGAAATGGATGCCGAAAGTTTGAATAAAATGCTGTTCGAAAAAGGTATTGTACTATCCCATCTTGTAAAAAGGAAAGAGAGTCTTGAAGAACAATTTTTAACCTTGACCAAAAACAACTAATCAAAAAACGAATGTTACGTCTCCTACAAATAGAATTTATAAAACTTTGGAACAATAGGGCCAGCAAGGTGCTTATTATCTCCTATTTTGTGTTGTTGACCTCAATAGCACTGATTGCAGCCATAAAATTTGATATTGGCCCGGTCCAATTTCACTTGGCAGACCAAGGAATTTTCAATTTTCCGTACATATGGCACTTCAACACCTTTGTTACGGCTCTGTTCAAGCTCTTTTTGGCTATAGTAATCGTCTCCATGATGTCCAACGAGTACAGCAACAAGACCATCAAACAAAACCTGATTGATGGTTTATCCAAAAAGGAATTTATCCTTTCAAAAGTACTCACGGTCATTTCATTTGCATTGATATCCACCATTTTTGTATTTGTGGTATCCATGATTCTTGGATTGGTTTATTCAGACTATAATGAGGTCTCCATTATATTTTCCGATATGGAGTTTTTACCTGCATTCTTCTTCAAGTTGGTCGGGTTCTTCTCATTCTGTCTTTTTCTGGGTATTTTGGTAAAACGTTCTGCTTTCGCATTAGGGTTTTTAATTTTATGGACCATATTGGAACAGGTGGTTTTTGGACTACTGGGTTGGAAAGTAATGAGCTGGGAGGCTGCCAAGGCCGTGAAAAGGTTCTTTCCATTGGAATCTATGTCCAACCTAATCAAGGAGCCCTTTACAAGACTTTCTGCTGTTCAGAACATAGGACAGCAAATTGGCGAGGACATGAAATTTGATTACCATGTGTATTGGTATGAGTTCCTGATCGTGATCGTTTGGACAGCCATTTTCATCTATTTATCCTACGCATTATTGAAGAAACGTGATTTGTAGTATCTTGTAAGATGCACAGGATCATGTAATGCAGAACAGACTATTTACTTTTTTGGTTCTTATGGCTGGCATTTTTATGCGAGCCCAAGATTGCCCGGCCCCCGTTTTTCCGGCCAATGGAGCAACCAATGTTCCGCTGGATGCCACTATTGACTGGGAATCCGTGGACGGTGTACCATCCTATAACATAACACTGGGCACCACCCCTGGGAGCGATGATATTTTAAGCACACAATTCGCAAGTGGATCTTCGTATGTCCCTCCGCTTGGGCTACCTGCCGATACCACAATTTATGTGACCATTACACTTTTCTTTTTTGATAAACCCAACATTACTTGCCCAAGTTATAGCTTTACAACCGAACCTTTGACCACGGTCCCGAACTGCACCCAAATTACCAATCCGTTGAACAACGCTACGGATATAAATCCAAATACCAATATTTCATGGTCGTACGTGTATGCTGCTACAGGTTACAACATAAGCTTGGGTACCACACCTGGCGGAACAGATCTTTTGAATAATTTTGATGTAGGCAATACATTGACCTATAACCCAACCACCGACCTTCCGCCAGAAACAACAATTTATGTTACGGTTGTTCCATACAACTCCTTGGGAACGGCCATGGGGTGTAGCTACCAACAATTTACTACAAGGGCCGAATCGGAAATACCTGATTGTACCAATATAATTTATCCATTGAACGGGGAATCAAATGTACCCCTGTCCCCTAATTTGGAATGGTTCGCAGTACCAGATGCCACTGGTTATATTGTGACAATAGGGACTTCGCCAACCGGAACGGACATTCTTGACGGTGCCACTTTTTATAACAACTCCACCCCTGTGGTCAATTTTGAGCCAAACAAAACATTTTTTATTACTATTGTTCCCTTTAATGATGCCGGGCAGGCAGAAGGATGTACACAAACAAGTTTTACAACATTACTTGGGTGTGGTCCTTATCTGGATTTTGATACAGGAGAATATGTTATCATTAACCCAGACATTGATTTCCCCGATTCCTTCTCTTCTTGTCAAAATGATGGACCACTTGTCATCAGCTCGACCGACATCGCAGAAGGTTTCCGCTGGTATCAGATAGATCAATTTGACGATGAGACCTTAATTTCATCAACCAGTGAAGTTACCATTACCGAAAACGGACGATACCGGTATGAAGCCTATAATACAATAAGTCAAAATGGGAATACCATTGAATGTCCATCGTCCCAAATATTTGAAGTGGTCTCATCTGAAATGGCCACTATAGAAAACATCATAGCACAACCAACTGTTTCTTCGCTCAGGTTGTCCGTTATTGCCTCCGGTATAGGGAGTTATGAATATGCTATTGACAATATTGATGGCCCTTACTCCGACAGTAATGTTTTTAATAATGTTGAACCAGGAAGCCATACAATCTACGTACGCGACAAAAATGGCTGCGGTATCGCGCAAAAAGAATTCACCCAAGATCTTACCGTGGAGGGTTTTCCCAAATTTTTCACTCCCAATGGCGATACAATAAACGATTATTGGCAATTTATCCAGCCTAAAGGCTCTGAAAAGGTGATATTAAAAAGCATCCGAATCTTTGACCGCTATGGCAAGTTCTTAAAAGAGATTTCGCAGAATTCACAGGGCTGGGATGGTAATATGGCTGGACGCCGACTTCCTTCTGGCGAGTATTGGTTTCTGGCTATCGATAATTCCAATCGAGAAATAAAAGGTCACTTTACCTTGAAAAGATAATATCGCACATTTACTTCCTTTTGGAAGCGTCCTTTAGTATTTTTACACCATGAAATTTCAGGTAGTTTCTGACTTTAAACCTACGGGCGATCAACCTCAGGCCATAAAACAATTAGTAGAGGGTATTGAAACCAATACCCAACACCAAACCTTGCTCGGTGTAACCGGGTCGGGCAAAACCTTTACCGTGGCCAATGTAGTGGAATCGGTTCAGCGGCCAACCTTGGTTTTGGCGCACAATAAGACCTTGGCAGCACAATTGTACTCGGAGTTCAAGCAATTTTTTCCCAATAATGCAGTAGAATATTTTGTATCCTACTACGACTACTACCAACCCGAAGCCTATATTCCAACAAGCGGGCTTTATATTGAGAAAGACCTTTCCATAAACGAGGATATTGAAAAACTCAGACTAAGCACTACCTCTTCCCTCCTATCCGGAAGACGAGATGTGCTTGTAGTAGCCTCTGTTTCCTGTCTGTATGGTATTGGAAACCCCGTTGAGTTTCAAAAAAACGTGATCACCATCCACCGTGACCAAGTAATATCCCGCACCAAATTTTTAAAACAGCTGGTACAGAGCTTGTATGCCCGTACCACCGCAGATTTCAGGAATGGAAACTTTAGGGTAAAAGGTGATGTGGTCGATGTGTTCCCGGGCTATGCCGACCACGCTTTCCGTATTCATTTTTTTGGTGATGAAATTGAAGAGATAGAGGCATTGGACCCCTACAACAATAAAGTCATCGAGATTTATGAAACCTTGAACATATATCCTGCAAACATGTTTGTCACCTCTCCAGATGTGCTTCAAAATGCAATCAAGGAGATTCAAGACGATTTAGTGAAGCAGATAGATTATTTCAAGGAAATTGGTAGGCCGCTTGAAGCAAAACGCTTGGAAGAGCGCACTAATTTTGATTTAGAAATGATTCGGGAGCTTGGCTATTGTTCAGGAATCGAAAATTATTCAAGGTATTTAGACGGGAGAAAACCAGGTACCAGACCTTTCTGTTTGTTGGATTATTTTCCAGATGACTATCTTATGGTGATTGATGAAAGTCACGTGACCATCCCTCAAGTACATGCCATGTATGGAGGCGACCGTTCCAGAAAAGAAAATTTAGTGGAATATGGTTTTCGATTGCCCGCAGCCATGGACAACCGCCCTTTAAAATTTGAAGAGTTTGAAGTACTTCAAAACCAAGTGCTTTACGTAAGCGCCACTCCTGCGGATTACGAATTGGAACTAAGCGAAGGTGTATATGTGGAACAAATCATCCGACCAACAGGCTTATTGGACCCGGTTATTGAGGTACGACCCAGTGAAAATCAGATTGATGATCTTGTGGAGGAAATTCAACAACGGGTAGAACTGGACGAACGCACCTTGGTGACCACATTGACCAAGCGTATGGCGGAGGAGCTCACCAAATACTTATCCCGTATTGATGTTCGTTGTCGTTACATTCATAGTGATGTCGATACCTTGGAACGAGTAGAAATTATGCAAGACCTGCGCAAAGGACTATTCGATGTTCTTATCGGGGTCAATTTATTGCGGGAGGGATTAGATTTGCCCGAAGTTTCTCTTGTGGCCATTTTAGATGCAGATAAGGAAGGCTTTTTGCGCAGCAACCGCTCATTGACTCAAACAGTAGGCCGTGCGGCAAGAAACCTAAATGGAAAGGCCATCATGTATGCGGACAAAATTACCGATAGCATGCAAAAAACAATTGACGAGACGAATTATCGAAGAGATAAGCAAATGTCCTATAATAAGGAACATAATATTACACCTACTGCTTTAAAGAAAAACTTGGATAGTGCCCTAGCGAAAAATTCGGTATCTACATATCATTTTCAAAAAGAAGAGCTTCGCGCTGCGGAACCGGACCTTAAATATTTAACCCAAGATCAGAAAGAGAAAATGATAAGGGATAAAAGAAAGGCGATGGAAAAAGCAGCTAAGGAATTAGATTTTATGGAAGCTGCCAAGTTACGGGACGAAATAAAAATACTTCAGGAAAAGGAATAAAAAAATGCGCCCCCGCTAAGCAGGGGCGCACCTCAAACTAACCAACTAATCCAACCATCATGAAACACCTATAGTTGGTGTTCTAATGTCTTAAGCGATTTCAATCAATCGTTTTGGTTTTGGCAATGCCTCTTGTTTTTTGGGCAATGTCAGTTTCAATATTCCATCTTCGTACTTGGCGTCGATTTTAGATCCATCTACTGTCTCGGGCAATGTAAAAGTTCTTTTAAAAGAAGTGAAGGAAAACTCTTTTCTTGTGTAATTTTCTTTATTTTCCTCATTCTCTGTTTTGACTTCACTGGAAATGGTCAATACATCATTGTCAACTTCCACGGTAAAATCGTCTTTTTTCATTCCTGGAACAGCTAGCTCCAATTCAAAACCTTCAGTATTGTCCTTTATATTGACAGCAGGCACAGAAGTATTCCACTTTTCTGTTCCACCGAACCAATCAGGACCAATAACATCTTGCATCAAGGATGGAAAAAACAGGTTGTTTCTTTTTACTATACTCATGGCGATTCAATTTTAGTTAAACATTTAAATCACTCTGTATAAGTCAAAACCTATACCAATACAAAACACATGTCGTTATGACATATTGTAGGTAAAAAATAATGTCATTTTGACACTAGTTATAATATGCTTTGAAGATATTGATAAGCACATCAGGGGGAACAATATTATCCGGATAACGGTGCATTACCTCAAGAACCTGACTAATAGCCGCAGGAGGCAAGCCCATTTTAAGACCTATATTGTAAAGTGTATTTATCTCCTTCCTATGTTGCTCATGGTCTATGTTCATGAGCAATATGAGCCTATGGAATTGAACAATCCGCTCAGCTTGGGTTTTAAGACGCACTTTGGGAGATTTTTCTTTTAAAAGACCGTCAAATATATCCTTGCTCACACCGAGGTTACGGGCAACTTTTAGTAAAAATTCATATTCCGACCGTTTCAAGGAATGGTCGACCCTTGCAAAGCCGATCATCTCTGAAAGAATGCTCAATTTTTCCTGATAGGTACCCATAACAAACAGTTTTGGTTCTAATTATTAGGTAGATAACTCCAAAACAACTGGTTTTAGTACATAAAAAAGCCCTGAAATTCAGGGCTTTTTCAAACTAACTCAAACAATTCCCGTTTCTTAAGCGGTAATTCTTACTGGAATTTCATAAACTCTTCCAGGGGCAACATTTTCCAGTTCCACCTTTTGGTAGTTCAAACGGCTTTTTACAAAACCTTCCAATATTTCATCTTTTGTTTCTACTGAAAGAACAACCAATTCACCTTTTTCATTAACGATAAAGCGAACTTCCGCAGTCATTTCCTTGTGATCCTCGTTGAACTGATTTTTCTTCAACATTTCGTAAATCTGACCGGAAAGGTTGTTTTCTTTGGTTACTTTCTTTCCTTTTGTTGCAAATGCACTCATCGTTGCCATAAGTGCCAACGCCACTGTAACAGTTTTTAAATTTCTCATGATTTTGTTTTTTGATTAAAATTGATGATTAATGATTTGTCAAAAATCAGACTCAAATAAGAGTCATTTTTAATGACACCACAAAAATAAGACGATCAAAAAACTAAATTGTTACACTTTTATCCGATTTAACAAATGTTTAATGTCCTTAACCTTGGGCTAATACTTCTGTTCAAACAATAAAAAGCTGCCTGATTATTTGGTTTATCTGAGAAAACACTGAAAACGAAAGTGGTATAATTAGTGGCTTGATTTATCTAGGAGGAAAATCAGTAGTTTTTAAAGTTTGAAGAATAAAAAAGGGCAATGCTTTTTAAGCATTGCCCTTATAAAATATACTTACGTTGAGACTAGCTCAATACTTCTTCTACTTTATCAGCAGCTTCTTTAAATTGAACTGCGGAGTGCACAGCCAAGCCGGAATTATCGATTATTTCTTTGGCCAATTCTGCGTTGGTACCCTGTAACCTTACAATAATTGGCACCTGAATGGCATCTCCCATATTTTTGTATGCATCAACTACACCTTGCGCTACACGATCACAACGAACAATACCACCGAAGATATTGATAAGGATTGCCTTAACATTTGGATCTTTAAGAATAATTCGGAAAGCTTCCTCTACCCTTTTGGCATCTGCAGTACCTCCAACATCCAAGAAGTTTGCTGGTTCACCACCCGCCATTTTAATCAAATCCATAGTGGCCATGGCCAATCCAGCACCATTCACCATACAGCCAACGTTACCATCCAAATCAACATAGTTCAAGCCAACCTCACGAGCTTCTACCTCAATTGGGTTTTCCTCTCTAAGGTCACGCATCTCAGCATACGCCTTTCTTCTGTACAGCGCATTATCATCAATGGTAACCTTGGCATCAACCGCCATAATTTTATCATCGGAAGTCTTTAGAACCGGGTTGATTTCGAAAAGACTGGAATCACTTTCCACATATGCCTTATATAATGACATAACAAATTTCACCATCTCTTTGAACGCCGTACCGGACAACCCTAGGTTAAAGGCTATTCTTCTGGCTTGGAATGGTAAAAGTCCCAATCCTGGATCAACCTCCTCTGTAAAAATCAAATGTGGGGTTTTCTCTGCCACTTCTTCAATATCCATACCTCCTTCGGTAGAATACATAATCATGTTTTTACCTGAGCCTCTGTTTAAAAGAACAGACATATAAAACTCACTGGTTTCGCTATCGCCTGGATAATAAACATCTTCGGCCACTAAAACCTGGTGCACTTTTTTACCTTCGGCAGATGTTTGTGGGGTAACAAGGTTCATACCTATAATATTACCAGCCAACTCTTCTACTTCTTTCAAGTTTTTGGCCAATTTTACTCCACCGCCTTTACCACGGCCACCAGCATGCACCTGTGCTTTTATTACGTGCCATCCGGTTCCTGTTTCTTGTGTAAGTTGTTTTGCGGCATCTACCGCTTCCTTGGCGTTGTGAGCAACTATACCTCGCTGGATTCTAACTCCAAAACTGGCTAAAATCTCTTTTCCTTGATATTCGTGAAGATTCATCTGTGAATTTACTTTTGTTTGCTGACAAAAATAGAAAACACCGCTGACAAATTGAAGATGTTAAATGAATAATTACAGGTTAGATGTCAATTATAACCCTTTTATTCAGGTCCATGGACTTTATAACTTAAAATCTTGAAAATCCAAAGGGTCAAAATTCTTAAAATGCCCATTCATCTCGATAACATCTTTGGTTCGATTCAATTCGATCAAAATATTTGTTGTTGTCTGTAAATGACTTTTTATGAAATTTAACCGATCTGTTTCTCTCGTCATGAGCAACAACTCATATTCTTGTTCAAAAGAAAGTCCCATTTTGTGAGCGAGAGAATAGCTGTTGAATTGCTTGGGAGACGTTTTGGTAAAAGGCACATCCATAATATCGTACAATTCCTCCACTTTTTGGAGCACTTCTTCTCTTAAACTTTCATCGGCGTCGTTTTCAATCTCCAAAAACTCGACTTCTCCACCAGCATAGAGTTTACCTTCTATTTGTTTTTGAAAACTTAGCACCTTAAATACCTGACGGGCGACACACACCACATCCATTTCGCCAGATTCATAGGAGTTCACAACCTCAACCAATTGTACCTCTGTACCATAGGAAATAGCGTTGTCGATATAAACAGGAATGCCAAAGGTAAGCGCCTCCTTTCTGCAATCGTCGATCAATTGTTTATATCGATCTTCAAAAATATGCAAGGGCACCGTTTCACCAGGATAAAAGACTGATTTTAGTGGAAATAGAGGTAGCTTCATTGTTGCAATTTGTTTAAAAATACATATCAATTATTTAAAGTACAACACTGGATACGGCCTGGTTGTTGTAAAAAAAACAAAATGTTATATTTTGATAATAAAATTTAGAATTTTTGTGTTTAAAGTATACAAAACCTAGTTTTGTCTAAAATATAAGTTTAAAATGAACTCTAAGGATTTACTTCAGCTTACAGAACAATTTGGCGCACCATTATATGTGTATGATGCCGATAAGATCACCTCTCAATACAAAAAGCTTACCAATGCTTTCAAAGGTGTTCCAAATCTTAAGTTGAACTATGCGGCCAAAGCACTGTCCAATATTAGCATCCTAAGATTGTTGAACAGTTTAGGGAGTGGTTTGGATACCGTGTCCATTCAAGAAGTGAAATTGGGTCTTTTGGCCGGTTTCAAGCCAGAGTCCATCATTTTTACACCCAATGGGGTTTCTTTGGAAGAGATTGAAGAAGCTGCCGCACTTGGTGTTCAGGTCAATATTGACAACCTCTCCATTTTGGAGCAGTTTGGAAGCAAGCACCCCGATATTCCGGTTTGTATCCGTATCAACCCCCATGTAATGGCGGGAGGAAATTCCAACATTTCAGTGGGACATATCGATTCCAAGTTTGGTATCAGTATACATCAAATCCCTCATTTATTGCGTATTGTGGAGTTGACCAAAATGAATATCAACGGAATCCATATGCATACAGGTAGTGATATTTTGGATATTGATGTTTTCCTCTATGCTTCGGAAATTCTATTTGAAACCGCAAGTAATTTTAAAGATTTAGAGTTTATAGATTTTGGAAGTGGTTTTAAAGTACCCTATAAAGAAGGTGACATCCAGACCAACGTGGATGAGTTGGGAAAAAAATTAACCAAAAGATTCAACGAATTCTGTAAAGAATATGGCAGGGAACTGACTCTTGCCTTTGAGCCTGGAAAATTTTTGGTAAGTGAAGCAGGTTTCTTTTTAGCTAAAGTGAATGTGGTAAAGCAGACTACTTCAACTGTTTTTGCAAGTATCGATTCTGGTTTCAACCATTTGATTAGGCCTATGTTATATGGTTCTAACCATCAGATTGTAAACATTTCCAACCCAAAAGGAAAAGAGCGTTATTACTCGGTTGTCGGTTACATTTGTGAAACGGATACCTTTGGCAGCAACCGTAGAATCAATGAAATATCTGAAGGCGACATGCTTTGCTTTAAAAATGCCGGTGCCTATTGCTTTACCATGGCCAGTAACTACAATTCAAGGTACAGGCCCGCCGAAGTCTTATGGTACAACGGAAAGGGTCATTTAATAAGAAAAAGAGAAACTTTTGATGATATCCTTCACAACCAAGTGGATAACAAGGAGCTTTTTGAGGTTCCAACGAAACAGCCCGTAAAGTAGGATATACCCTTATCAGACTGTTAAAGCTCATACTTTTTTGGCACAATTTTCGTTAGTTTTGTATTGATACGACGACAATTAGGTCAAAAACTAAGACTATGCGCACAATTTTTACCCAAATCAGCTTACTTTTTATAGTATTTATAGGCTTTAATGCACACGCCCAAGATATTAATTGGATATCCTGGGAAGAGGCCGTCGAACTTTCCAAAACGGATGCGCAGCCCAAAAAGATTTTTGTTGACGTTTACACTGATTGGTGCGGATGGTGCAAAAAGATGGATGAAAACACCTTTCAAAATCCTGAAGTATCCAAATATATGCAGGACAACTTCTATATGGTAAAAATGGATGCAGAAGGTAAAGACCCTATTGAATACCAAGGTAAAACATTCAAATTTGTACCTTCTGGAAGAAGAGGTTACCATGAATTGGCCGCTGCTTTGTTACAGGGTCGCATGAGTTACCCCACCGTTGTTTTCTTGGATGAACAATTGAATATGCTTTCGCCTGTTCCTGGATATCAACAGGTAGAACCTTTTATGCAGATCGCAAAGTACTTTGGCGAAAACATCTACAAGGACAAAGATTGGCAAAGCTACGCCGGGAAGTAAATTCCCCAGTGCCTTCCTTACTTTATTTTATCTACTATAATTCGGACTTTCTTTGGTAATGGTCACATTGTGTGGGTGACTTTCGTGTATTCCGCTCGCGGTAATTTTCACAAATCGGGCATTGTTCTTCAATGCTTCGATATTCCCTGCACCACAATAACCCATACCTGCACGTAAACCACCAATAAATTGGTGCATACTTTCCACCAATTCACCTTTATAAGGCACACGGCCCACAATACCTTCGGGAACCAATTTCTTGATATCATCCTCTACATCTTGGAAATAGCGGTCCTTACTACCTTTTTTCATAGCCTCAACGGAGCCCATTCCACGATAAGACTTAAACTTTCTACCTTCATAAATAATGGTCTCTCCCGGAGACTCTTTGGTACCGGCCAACAAAGACCCCAACATTACGGTATCAGCTCCTGCTGCAATTGCTTTAGGTATGTCGCCCGTATATCGTATTCCACCATCAGCAATTACAGGAACTCCCGTTCCTTTTAGTGCCGCTGATACTTCCAAAACAGCAGAGAACTGTGGAAAACCAACACCAGCCACAACACGCGTTGTACAAATGGAACCTGGTCCAATCCCCACTTTAACGGCATCAGCCCCCGCCTCTACCAAATATTTTGCCGCTTCGGCCGTAGCAATGTTACCTACCACTACCTCCAATTCTGGAAAAGATTTCTTCACATCTTTTAAAATACCGACCACACCTTTGGTGTGACCGTGCGCTGTGTCAATAATAATGGCATCAACACCCGCTTTCACCAAAGCACCTGCACGATCAACAGCGTCGGCGGTAACTCCAATAGCTGCAGCTACGCGCAAACGCCCGTACTGATCTTTGTTGGCTATTGGTTTTTGGGTAAGTTTCGTAATATCCCTGAACGTAATCAAACCAACAAGTTCGTCCTTATCGTTGATTACTGGTAGTTTTTCAATCTTATTTTCTTGTAGGATGACCTCAGCTTGCTGCAAAGAAGTACCTTCTCCAACCGTCACTAAATTTTCCGATGTCATTACATCTGCAATCGGTCTATCATCGTTCTTTTCAAAACGAAGGTCACGATTGGTAACTATCCCAATCAACTTGTTCTGATCATCAACAATGGGAATTCCCCCGATACTGTTCTCTCTCATGCTAGCCTTGGCATCACGCACGACAGACTCCAATGGAAGGGTAACGGGATCCATGATCATGCCACTTTCTGCACGTTTTACCTTTCTAACCTTAAGGGCTTGTTGCTCAATCGTCATGTTTTTGTGAAGTACACCAATACCGCCTTCCCTTGCCATGGCAATAGCCATACGGGATTCGGTTACCGTATCCATTGCCGCAGAAACAATGGGCACATTGATGGTAATGTTCTTGGTGAATTTTGATTGAATACTTACTTCTCGGGGAAGTACTTCGGAGTATGCCGGCACGAGGAGAACGTCATCATAAGTAAGTCCTTCTCCAACAATTTTGTTTAGGTGAGCTTCCATTGCAATTACGGATTAATTGCGTGCAAATATACCATATTTTAATCAATGTAGAACAAAGGCAAGACTTTAACCATAATTTAGGTTTTTTTCAAAAACGAATTTTAATTAACCGACCCATTGACAATCAATAAACTCCAAAATATTATATTTATTTATTCTAAATAAGTCTTGTTTTATTCATTTTGAACCGTACATTTGCCCCAAAATTATAATTTATTTAAAATAAGTCTTAATTAATACAATGTACCGAACATCATTAATCATCGCATTTTTTAGTTTTCTATTCCTTTCAGGACAACAAAAGCAAAACCCTACCGATTCAACGCTTATTGAGTTGAATGAAGTCGTCTTATCTGCCAAAGTAATCTTCGGAAGCAAATTTGTAGCGAAAAACAGAACAGGCTCTTCTTATTACCTCTCACCTGAAGAAATCAAAAAATTCAACTATACAGATATCAATCGCACCTTACGCTCCGTACCCGGTGTAAACATATACGAAGAAGATGGATTTGGCCTTAGACCAAACATCAGTTTAAGAGGAACCTCCCCTGAAAGAAGTTCAAAAATCACCTTGATGGAAGATGGAGTCCTCATTGCACCTGCTCCCTACAGTGCTCCATCGGCCTATTATTTCCCAACTATTGCACGAATGCAGGCCGTTGAAATATTAAAAGGCAGTAGCCAAGTACAATTTGGACCGTACACAACAGGAGGTGCCATAAACATGATTTCCACAGAAATACCCGATAATTTTAGAATCTTTTTGAACAGTAGCTATGGAAGTTTCCAAAGTGGTCGTATCCATGCCCAACTGGGCGATAACCGTAAAAACTTCGGTTATTCCGTGGAATACCTCAACTACAATTCCAATGGATTCAAAAACTTGGAAAATGGTGATAACACGGGTTTTGATAAAAATGACCTAGTTGCGAAATTTAAGGTCAACACCAATCCAGAAGCAAAACTTGGACAGGAGTTTGAAGTAAAGTTCCAGTACTCGGACGAAACGTCAAACGAAACCTATTTGGGCCTAACGCAAGAAGATTTTGACTCAGACCCTTTCCGCCGCTATGCTGGGTCTCAAAATGATCAAATGAATGCCGAGCACTTTCAATTGATGGGAACGCATGCTTTAAAATTCAACGATCAATTCAGGATTACCACAATTGGCTATTACAACGATTTTAGCAGGAATTGGTACAAGGTAGATTATGTTACGATTGATGGAGAACGTCAAGGCATCGGTACTATTTTTAGTGACCCAATCGGTAATGAATCCTACTTAAACCTGGTAAAAGGGACCACCAACAGTGGAGCAAATGATTTCCTTAACGCCAGAAATAACAATAGGGACTACCTATCTACCGGAGTTCAAACAAAATTGGATTACCATTGGAGTGGCGAGAACACGTATCATGATCTGGAAATTGGACTGCGTTACCATTATGATGAAGAAGACCGTTTTCAATGGATAGATGATTATGCCATGGTGAACGGAGACATGCAATTGGTCAATGCAGGCATTCCTGGAACCAATGCCAACCGAGTGAGCAGTGCAAAAGCTTTTGCTTCGTATGCAATGTACAAGCTTAAAATCAATGATTTAACATTGACTCCCGGCCTTCGCTATGAAAACATTTCCTTGGAAAGATTGGATTATGGAACCAACGATATACAGCGCACTAGTACTGACCTCTCCGAAAGACAGAACAATGTAGATGTGTTTATACCTGGAATTGGTTTCAACTATAATTTTAATACCCTTTCCATTTTTGGAGGGGTGCATAAAGGTTTTTCGCCTCCTAGCAACCAACCTGGTGAAAATCCAGAGGAAAGTGTGAATTATGAGCTTGGCAGCCGTTTCTCATTTGCAGGCATTTCAGGCGAACTAGTTGGTTTTTACAATGATTATAGCAACCTTTTGGGCAGTGATCTTGCGGCAACAGGTGGAACCGGCTCCCTAGACCAATTCAATGCTGGCGAAGTACGTGTGCAAGGAGTGGAGTTGTTGTTGAACTATAACTTTATGGAAAACAATGAAAGCTTTCAACTACCCTTTACTTTTGGATATACGCTGACCGACACAGAGTTCTTGAACAGTTTTGGCAGCGAAAATGATATTTGGGGAGAAGTTACCGTAGGTGATGAGCTACCCTATATCTCGAAGCACCAGTTCAATGCAGCCCTATCACTAGAGCATGAAAATTTTGAAATAAATCTTAGCGGAAGGTACAATGGCGCTTTTAGAACAATGGCAGGAAGTGGGGCAATACCCGCCAGTGAAAAAGTAAGCTCCAACTTCATTCTCGACCTTGGTGGAAGATACAGATTCAACGATCATTTGGCGGTTACCGCCAATGCCATCAATTTATTGGACGAAAAATATGCCGTTGCAAGGGTCCCTGCAGGCTTAAGACCTGGCCATCCATTTGGTATTTACGCTGGAATTGAACTTAGATATTAATTTTTGAATCCGACGAAACAAAATAAAGGCACTCTTTTTGGGGTGCCTTTTTTAATGATAAACCGAGAACAGTTCGGTAGCCTTATTGAATGCCGCCTCAAAAACCAACCAATTGACTCCTGTATCCGCTTTTTCTGTAGTAAAATAGGAAAGCATTTTCTCGGTGGGCATATTTCCGGTTAGTTCGTCCTTGGCCATAGGGCAACCACCAAAACCTTGCACGGCACCATCAAAACGGCGACACCCTGCCTTATAGGCAGCATCCACTTTTTCATGCCATCTAGATGGAGTTGTATGCAAATGAGCCCCAAATTCAATTTCCGGATACTTTGGAATAAGGTTGGAGAACAAATACTCTATTACTTCTGGGGTGGAGCTTCCAATAGTATCTGAAAGCGATAAAATTCTAGTTCCCATTTCGGCCAACTTTTCTGTCCACTCCCCTACTATTTCAACACTCCAAGGATCACCATAAGGATTTCCAAATCCCATGGAAATGTATGTGACCACTTCCTTGCCATGAGCATCGGCCAATTCCAAAATCCCCTTAAGGGTCTCCACGGACTGATCAATGGTCTTATGTGTGTTCCGCATTTGAAAGTTTTCGGAAATGGAAAAAGGAAAGCCCAAATAATCGATTGCCTCGTGCTTGCAGGCATCTTGTGCGCCGCGAACATTGGCCACAATGGCTAAAAGTTCACTTTGGGTTCGGGATAAATCCAAACGCTCCAAAACCTCCGCTGTATCTTGCATCTGGGGAATGGCCTTTGGCGATACAAAACTACCAAAGTCAATAGTATCAAAACCACAACCCAACAAGGCTTGGATATATTTTACCTTTTCGGCGGTCGGGATAAAAGTTTTTATCCCCTGCATGGCGTCCCTAGGACATTCTATAAGTTTTACTTTTGACATAGGCGTCCGTAAAAATAGCACTTATTTATCCGATAGAAATAGATAAACGGCAATCCCTACAAAAACAACAATTTGCACCCATTTTAAATAAACTCCTGCTTTTTTATGACTGGTCAGATATTCAGAAATTCTTCCTGCCAGTATGGCAATTGCCCCAAAAACGATAAGGGCGGAAAGCATAAAAAGTAAGCCCAATGTGTAAAATTGAATTACGGTATTGAGTTCCTCACTGAACAAAAAACCGGGAAAAAAAGCCAAAAAGAAGATCGTGACCTTGGGGTTGAGCACATTCATGGTAAAGCCCGTCCAAAAAAGCTTCTTTGGTGTTTTTGTCGGTTTGTTTTCCTTATCCAAAAGTATCGAAGCATCACTACGATATACCTGATACGCCAAATATAAAAGATACATGGCTCCAAAAAGCTTGATCGCAAAAAATAGCGTGTCGCTCCGCTTGATTATTTCCGAAACCCCAAATGCGAGCAGGGTTGTATGTACCAAACAGCCAGAAACCAAACCAAAAACTGTGGCCAATCCATATTTTGTACCATTGCTGATACTTTGAGTCAGTACAAAAATATTATCAGGACCCGGCGAAATCGCCAAGGCAAGTGAAGACACGAAAAAACCAATCAATATGGGATAATTGATGGTTTCCAGAATTAAGAGTAAGCTATACATATATTTTAGCCCATTTTCTCCAAAATGGCCTTATTGATTTTCTTGATAAGTGCGGGGCCCTCGTAAATAAACCCGGTGTACAGTTGTACCAAATCGGCTCCCGCCTCCAATTTTTCCAAAGCATCCTCTGGAGAATGTATACCTCCCACTCCTATAATTGGAAATGCCTTTTTACTATTTTCAGCTAAAAATCGAATCACTTCGGTGCTTCTTTTGGTCAAAGGTTTTCCACTGAGACCACCTTTCTCTTCAGATAAAATCAAATGCGACTTTAAGCCTTTTCTTTCTATAGTGGTATTGGTTGCGATTACTCCATCAATATTGGTATCAGCAACAATCTCAATAATATCCAACAATTGATCATCTGTTAAATCAGGAGCTATTTTCAACAAAATAGGCTTCTCCTTCCCTTTTGAATTCTTGGACAGTTTTTTATTCTGACTTTTTAATTTTTTCAACAACTTGGTCAAAGGTTCCTTATCCTGAAGTTCTCGAAGTCCCGGTGTATTGGGTGAACTCACATTTACCACAAAGTAATCCACATGCTCAAAGAGTGCCTCAAAACAAATCAGATAATCCTTGATGGCATCCTTGTTGGGCGTAACCTTGTTCTTGCCAATATTCCCCCCGATTATAACACGATGTTTTTTCTTTAACTGTTCCACAGCCTCAAAAACACCTTTGTTATTAAAACCCATCCGGTTTATAATACCCTTGTCCTGTTTTAATCGAAACAGTCGTTTTTTGGGGTTTCCCGGTTGGGGCTTTGGTGTTACCGTACCTATTTCCACAAAACCGAAACCAAAATCCGAGAATTCGTTGTAAAGCTTGGCATCTTTATCAAAACCTGCGGCAAGTCCAACAGGATTTTTGAACTTCACACCAAAAACCTCTCGCTCCAGTTTTGGATTGTTCACCGTGAATACTCCCCTAAAAAGACCGCTAAGTCCCAATCTTGAAAAAAACTTAATGGCCCAAAAAGAAAAGTGGTGCACGGCTTCTGGATCAAATAAGAAAAGTACCGGGCGAATGAGTATTTTATACATTCAAAATGGATTTTTGACAAAAATAACAACTCTGAAAACAGTTCTTAACAAATCGTTCAATTTTCGTCAACAGACCTATTAATGTGGATAGGACGCAAGGCCAATTGATTACACAATTTTATATATCGTTCATATTGGGATTTTTTGAAACTTGCAAGCAATCGTTTGTCAATCATTCGCACATTCTGTTTCATACTATCCATTATGGAACCATACTCTTTAGAAACAGTTAGCAACTCCTCTGGCGAACTTTCTTCGTTCCTTTTCATTAGATATTTTGCCTGATCCTTTAAAATATCGTTTCGGATTTTGAGTTCGGCACTCCAATTTTTCAAGTTTTCCTGCTGCTGCTCGGTCAATTCAAAAACCCTGATGATGGTTTCATTGTCTCGTCCACCTACCCCCAAAATACAATCCATTTGGGCAAACCCATAAAACCCGGATATCAAAAAAAGATAAAAAACTACCGCTCTCAATTAAGGTTGATGTTAATCGTTTACGAAAGATACTTATTAATGCCTTTGATTTGCAAAATTACGGTTGAATAAGCATTATTTTTGATGAAAATCAACACTGACCATGGAAAAATTACTGCCACGATTTTTGGAATATGTGACAACCGATTCGCAAAGCGACCCTTATTCAAAAACGACGCCGAGTACAGAAAAGCAATGGGACCTTGCCAAAAAATTGGTGATGGAACTTCACCAGATTGGCATGCAAGAAGTATCTATTGATGAGAATGCCTACATAATGGCTACCTTGCCAAGCAATTTGGACAAAAAAATGCCCACCATTGGTTTTGTTTCCCATTTTGACACATCTCCCGATTTTTCCGGTAAAAATGTGAAGCCTCGCATTATTGAGAATTATGATGGTAAGGACATTATTTTAAACCAGACCAAAAACATAGTGCTGTCTCCTGACTATTTTGAGGATTTAAAGGCTTACGAAGGGCAGACTTTAATCGTAACGGACGGCACCACCTTGTTGGGTGCGGATGATAAGGCCGGTATTGCAGAAATTATCACCGCGATGGAATACCTCATCGACCACCCAGAGATCAAGCATGGTAAAATACGGATTGCCTTTACCCCCGATGAAGAAATAGGTCGCGGGGCCCATAAATTTGATGTGGAAAAGTTTGGCGCGGAATGGGCCTACACCATGGATGGTAGCCAAGTGGGCGAACTGGAATATGAAAACTTCAATGCGGCCAAGGCCACAATCACCATAACCGGAAAAAGTGTACATCCAGGCTATGCCAAAAACAAAATGGTCAACGCAATAGGCATTGCCAACGATTTTATGACCCACCTACCCCCTAGCGAAGTTCCTGAGGATACGGCAGGAAGGGAAGGCTTTTTCCATGTACACAAAATAAAGGGCGAAATTGAAAAAGCGGAGATAGAACTCATTATCCGTGACCACGATGCAGTCCATTTTCAGGCCAGGAAAGATTTATTGAGCGACATCAAGGAAAAACTGAACAAAAAATATGGTGAATTTGTCAGCTTGACCATTGAGGACCAATATAAAAACATGCGGGAGAAGGTTGAACCCATGTACCATATAGTGGAGATTGCCGAAGAGGCCATGAAATCACTACAGATTGAACCCATTATAAAGCCGATTAGAGGAGGAACGGATGGCTCCCAACTAAGTTTTATGGGCCTACCCTGTCCCAATATTTTTGCCGGCGGTCACAACTTTCATGGAAAATACGAGTATGTTCCTTTGGAAAGTATGGAGAAAGCGGTGAAGGTAATCGTGAAAATTTGCGAACTTACGGCTAGTCAAATCAAGTAGTTGTGGAAAAATCTGAAAAATTAGAGGCTTATTATGAAAAGGAGCATCCGTTAATGGAGGGAATTTCTCGCCTAAGGGAAATTGCCCTAAAAACCGAAGCCGAGGAGGATTTTAAATGGAGTATTCCCGTATATACTTTAAATAACAAAAATGTTTTCGGTATCTGTAAGTTCAAGAGCCATTTTGGGGTTTGGTTTTTTAACGGTGTGTTTTTAAAAGACCCGAAAAAAGTGCTGGAGAATGCCCAGGAGGGCAAAACCAAGGGGATGCGGCATTGGAAGTTCCAAAGTTTGGACGAAGTGGACAAAAAAGTAGTTTTGGCCTACATGAAAGAAGCCTTGGAAAATCAGAAAAAGGGATTGGAGGTTAAAGCCGAGAAAACCAAAAAGGCTGCCATTCCAGAACTTCTAAAATCTGAATTGAAAAAAGATTCCCAATTAAAGGCTGCTTTTGAAAAGTTTACCCCTTACAAACAAAAAGAGTTCAGCGAGTACATTGCCGAGGCCAAACAGGAGAAAACCAAACTACGAAGATTGGAGAAAATCCTTCCTATGATCAAACAAGGTATTGGTTTGAATGATGGGTATCGTTAGGTTAAAGAATAGATCAATTTATTATCGCCTTTATTAACAGCATAATAACCAATTTTTTGACCGCAACTTCACTGCATGTATTGAAATTGTTTCGGTAACTGTATCCAAAAATCACTGATAGCACAATACTTATTTATTAACCTGTAAATGAAAGACTTAAGTGATTACAAAAGAATGTTCTTTTCCCGAGGTCATCAATCAAAACGGTAAACTGACCAACATCATTGCACACCCTTCAATATCAAAATAAATTATGGTGAAAAACGAAAGTTGGGTGTTCGCCCGACTTCAAAAAATTACTTGCCATGAAAACATTTATGTATCTATTTTTTATCACATTGGTCTCACTGAACCTCTCTTGTAGCAGTAGTGATGACGATGAAGGATTGACCAAGGACGGGCCGTTTTCAATCAGTGAACTTAGCGGAAACTGGGAAGCCACGAAAGCCCAATTTAGTGTAAGCAGTACTTCCGTCGACATAGTCGAGGATGGTGGATCGGTAAGCATGTCCGTTCAATCGAATGGGCGTTTCACCCTGACCCTAGACCCTGTGGATAGGAATGCCTATACCGTAAGTGGAGAAATGTTCTGGGAAGAATGGCAGCAGACCTACTACTTTGCTGTAATTTGGGACGATGAACCCAATGATTGGGATACGTTCGGGCACACCTATGACGGCACAACCTTTTCCATTAACGGAGGTGCAGATTCCGCGGAATATGACTTTGATAATGACGGGGATTTGGAATCGTGTTCGGTCCATTTTATTTTTGTGCGCTCGTAACGTCTTGAATGGTTTTCAATACGAGACCAGTAACGTACAGTACATCCTTTTCAAGCATTCATGAACTGTTTGTAATCAAGTTCAACCAATGTTTGGAAACGTCCACCCATTATGGTATTCCGTGCTTAACAAGGTATCGGCTTGAGTGTGGTTGAATTTTTCGTTTTCGGCATCCCAGAACAGGCGCTCACCCATTTTATAGGCAATATTGCCCAAGTGGCTCACCATTGCGGCATCGTATCCAACTTGTATAGGGGCATTCAATATGGATTTATCACGACTTTTAATGGCATCCAAAAAATTGAGGGTATGTAAATCCAATCCATTGGCATCTACCCGTTGCAGGGGCACTGGGTCAATCTTTGGGCCAAGGTCTTGGCTCCAATCTGGACGGTCGCGTTCCGGAATCACTTCCCAACCTCCGCGATCCAATACCAAGGTTCCGTTGTTTCCGATAAAGGCAATCCCATGGTTTCGTCCATAATTTCCGCCATCTATCCCAGTGGCATGTTCCCACAAGAGGGAAAAATCACCAAAATCATAAATAGTCTGCAAAGTATCCGGGGTTTCGGAGGCATCATCGGGATAGGCAAACTTGCCACCCATGGCCATCACCGATTTGGGATTGGAAGCTTTCATTCCATATAGGGCATAGTCAATAAGGTGTACCCCCCAGTCCGTCATTAGTCCACCAGCGTAGTCCCAGAACCATCTAAAACTAAAATGAAATCTGTTTTTATTGAATGGTCTGTTTTTGGCAGGGCCCAGCCACATATCATAATCCACTCCCTCTGGTACAGCACTGTTGGAGAGAACAGGTACGGGCTGCATCCATCCTTGGTAGGCCCAAGCCTTTGCCAATCGGATTTGCCCCAGTTTTCCAGAATGCACAAAGTTGATGGCATCCACAAAATGGGGCTGGCTTCGCTGCCATTGTCCAATCTGCACCATGCTATCACTTGCATTCACCTTGGCAAGCATAGCTTTGCTTTCGGCGACCGAATTGGCTATGGGTTTTTCACAGTAGACATCCTTACCGGCATCCAAGGCATCTGTTAATTGAAGACAATGCCAATGGTCAGGTGTTCCGATAACAACTACATCTACATCTTTATCCTCCAGTAGTTTTCGATAATCCGAATACCATTTTGGCTTTTTAATGCCTCCTTTTTCCAGGTCCATGGTTCGTTTCTGCAAAACGTTCTCGTCCACATCACAAAGCGCCACGACCTCTACCTCACTATTCTTTAAAAGGGACAAGAGGTCTGTAAACCCCATACCGTTACAGCCAATAAGACCTACTTGTATTTTGTCGTTGGGGCTGATGGTTTTCCGTATCGATGCCAACAACTCCGTGGGAAACATAAATGATGCCCCCAAGCCGGCCACATATAATCCTCCACGTTTTACAAACTGTCTTCTTGTTCCCATATCTATTCAAATTTTGAATAAGATACAAAAAAAACGTCCCTCGGAAGTTGGATTTTCCAAGGGACGTTTTTATTATACTCTATGCTATTTTCGCTTACTTCTTTTCAGCGGGGGCATTCATCTTTTTGCTCATTTCCATTGAAATGGCAGAGCGGTCAAACTTTAAACGGCCAGCCATGGTTTCGATAACGCAGGAGAAATCCTTGTCATTCAATTCCACGATCTTTCCGTGAAGACCACTTTTAGTGATGATTTTATCACCCTTTTTTAATTCTGAAGCGAATTTTTTCTCATCCTTCTGACGTTTGACTTGCGGGCGAATCATAAAAAAATAGGCCACGGCAAAAATCAATATCAGTGGTAAAAACTGTCCTAGGTTTTCCATTTAGGTTTTTTAATTATTTAACAGGACCTGCTGGTACTGTTCCCGGTGCTTGAACAAATGCTTTGATTCTCAAAATTTCGGAACCCTTGGCAGTATTTGCGTTTACGGTAATCGTTTTTGTTACTTGGTTTTGTCCAGACCCATTAAATTTCACCAACAACTCTCCGGTTTCTCCTGGTGCAATAGGATCTTTGGGAGGGTTTGGCACAGTACAACCACAGCTGCTTTTTGCGTTGGTGATGATCAAAGGTGCATTACCTGTATTCGTAAATGTAAATACAGTTTCTTGTGGGGTTCCTCTTTGGATAGTTCCAAAATCGTGTTCAACTTTATCGAAAGCCATTACAGGAACCATTTTGTCTGCTTCGTCTCTGTCTACAGCAGTTTCAACATTGTCAGCAACTATTTTTTTTGATGCTTTGTCCTTGCATGATACGCTGGTTAGGGCAACCACCATGATCAAACTAAAAATTGTTGTTATTCTTTTCATGATTAAAATTTGTTTTTCCAAAATTAAGCAAATATTGTTTATTGCAAACCTCTACCCATTTTTTGAAGCCTTCCATCTGACTTATACTCCTTTGCCAACTTGTCCAAAACCCCATTAATAAAGATGCTGCTTTTGGGTGTTGAATACTCCTTGGCAATCTCCAAATATTCGTTCAAGGTTACTTTTTCTGGTATGGAAGGGAAATTAAGCAACTCGCAAATGGCCATTTTTAGGACGATGGAATCTATCTCTGCGATACGGTCGTTGTCCCAATTAGGTGTTTTTCCCTCAATTTCTTTCTCCCATTTCGCATCATTGAGCAAGGTCTTGGTCAAAAGTTCGTTGGCAAAATCCATATCTTCCTGATCTTTCAGGAGGGATGGCAAAAAGAAACGGTCTCCAGAATCGGGTTTGGCTTTCTTCAATCGCTTTACCAAGAATGTATTTACAATAGGGAAATCGTCTACCCATGTAAGCTTATCGTCTTCAAAATAATCGTATATTTTTTCGTTGGGAGCTATAATTTCCTTGAAAAGTTGAATGATTACGTTGCGGTCGTTCGTGTAACTATCTTCTCCATTCGACATATACGCTTTATAAATATCACTGGAAATAACGGCCTTATGAATAATCTTCACGTATTCGTCATTCATGTACCAATTATCGAGCTTTCTCTTGGAGAGTTCGTTTTTTAAGACTTCGTTGTTCACCAATTGTAGCAACAATCGATTTTTTACAAATTTTTCAGGATTGGGGTAATTGTCTTCTTCGGTGGCCACATATTTTTTGGAAGCGTGGTTCACATGTTTTTCCGCCAAACGATGCAGTTCGGCCAAGAGGCTTAAAATCAAAAGGTATAGAACATACATGTTTTCTATACTGACTCGCAGGAACTTTTCTTGTTTTTGCAAAGAATCGTCCTTGGATTGCACTAATGCATAAATACACTGCATTACTTTTACTCTGATGTGCCTTCGGGTAAGCATGTTTAAAGAACTTTTAAAGTCATTGTTTGGCTTTCACTCCGCAAAAGTAATCTTATATTTGAATCTTACCTACCAAACTTGCTTTCTTATCAGTTTTATAACATTTACTTTGTGCTGTATGGTATATATTTGCGGGATTGTCCACGTACAACGTCACTAAAAAACCGCCTTTCCCCAGTATGAAGGAACTAAAACACCTAAATAAATACTTTAAAAAATATTGGCTTAAACTGCTATTGGGGATTATAATCACCATTATTGCACGTGTTTTTTCCTTAGTGATGCCTTCGTATGTGAACAAATCCATTCAGGCTGTAGAGGATTTCACATCAGATGTGATTACCCTTTCGGACGCAAAAGGATTATTGCTTCAATACATTCTAATTATTGTTGGAGCGGCGATACTTTCTGGCCTCTTTACTTTTTTAATGCGTCAGACCATCATTAACGTATCTCGGTACATCGAGTACGATTTAAAAAATGAGGTGTTCGACCACTACCAATTGCTCAGCCTTAATTTTTACAAAAAAAACAGGATCGGTGATTTAATGAATCGAATCAGTGAGGATGTGAACCAAGTACGTTTGTATGGTGGGCCTGCCATTATGTATGGTATCCAAACCTTGACTCTTTTTGTGTGCTTGATTCCGTTGATGTTTATAAAAGCACCGACACTGGCCGCCTATACCTTACTACCTCTACCCATTTTATCTGTTTTGATTTATCAAATAAGCAAGATTATTCACCGTAGGAGCACCAAGGTGCAGGAATATTTGTCCACGCTTTCTACATTTACACAAGAGTCCTTTTCCGGAATTTCGGTAATCAAAGCTTACAGTATAGAACCAAGGGTAAATTCTGAGTTACGGGATTTAGCACAAGAAGGAAAAGATACGAGCATGGCCCTGGCCAAAGTGAATGCCTGGTTTTTTCCATTGATGATTTTATTGATCGGTATCAGTAATGTTTTCGTGATTTACATTGGTGGAAAGCAATACATCAATGGGGAAATTGAGACCATTGGGATTATTGCAGAATTCATTCTTTATGTAAACATGCTTACATGGCCTGTTGCGGTAGTGGGGTGGTTAACATCCATAGTACAAAGGGCGGAGGCTTCACAGAAACGTATCAATGAGTTTTTAAAGGAAGAGCCATCCATCCAGAACAAAGTGGAACAACCTACCCCGATAAAAGGTGATATTGAGTTTAAAAATGTGACCTTCACCTATGAAGATACCGATATAACCGCTTTACAAGATGTTTCCTTTACCATAAAGGCTGGACAGACTGTTGCCATTTTAGGAAAGACCGGATCCGGGAAATCCACCATATTGGATTTAGTGGCCCGATTATACGACGCCACCTCTGGTAAGGTTTTAATTGATGGTGTACCCGTTCAACAACTAAACCTTGATAGCTTAAGGAGCTCCATTGGTGCGGTACCTCAGGATGCTTTCCTATTTTCGGATACTATCGAAAACAATATCCGGTTTGGTAACGAAAATGCAACGCATGATGAGATTGTGGAAGTGGCCAAAAAAGCGGTGGTCCATAAAAATATTGAAGGCTTTGCCAAAAAGTACGATACCATTTTGGGAGAACGTGGCATTACCCTAAGTGGAGGTCAAAAACAAAGAGTTTCCATTGCCAGAGCACTATTGAAAGACCCTAAAATCTATCTTTTTGATGATTGCCTATCTGCCGTGGATACGGAAACGGAAGAAGAAATACTCAACAATTTAAAAAGGGTTTCCGAAAGCAAAACTACGCTCATAGTGAGCCATAGAGTATCATCTGCCAAGAATGCGGACAAAATCCTTGTTCTCGACAACGGAAAAATCATCCAAGAAGGTACCCACGAAGAATTGAACAACACGGATGGCTATTATAAAGAACTCTACATCGATCAACTCTCTGGTAAAGAATCATAAAAAAGTTGCTGAATTAGCTTTTTTTTTACATTTTTGGTAACATAATTCAACATAGTACTAAATACACTATACCATATGGGCCAGAAAGATACCATGGATCAGGAAGAGATTTATTCGAAAGTCTTAAGAGCAGGAAGAAGAACCTACTTTTTTGATGTAAGAAGCACCAAGGCCGGAGATTACTACTTAACCATCACAGAAAGTAAAAAATTTACTCATGATGATGGTTCTTTCCATTACAAAAAGCACAAAATTTATCTTTATAAAGAAGATTTTAGTGCTTTCCGTGAGATTATGGAAGAAATGATGGATTACATTATTGATGAAAAAGGAACTGAAGTTATCTCCGAACGCCACCAAAAAGATTTCAAAAAGGAAGAAGGGGACTTCAGTGAAAACGGAAGTACTACCGACAATAACTTTACCGATTTAAGTTTCGACGACATCTAATAAAGTTAGACCCTTTAAAAAGTTAAACGACCTGTACTTTACAGGTCGTTTTTTATTTTTGTTATTTACTTAGCAACAGTAATCCTAATAAATTAAATATCCATGGCAAGGACCCCTAGCAATATGCTCCCTTTGGGCACTAAAGCACCAGACTTTGAACTGTTGGACACCGTTTCCGACAAAAAAGTCGCGTTAAACGATATAAAAGGAGAAAAAGGTACAGTGATTATGTTCATTTGCAATCATTGCCCCTTTGTGATCCATGTAAACCCACAAATTGCAAAGTTGGCTAAGGAGTATCAAAAAAAAGGCATTGCCTTCGTAGCCATTTCCAGTAACGATGTGGAAAACTATCCACAAGATGCCCCGCATTTAATGAAGGAAAAGGCCATGGAGGAAGACTACACCTTCCCCTATTTGTATGACGAAACCCAAGAAGTGGCCAAAGCCTATGATGCTGCCTGCACCCCGGATTTCTATCTTTTTAACAGTGAGATGGCCTTGGTGTACCGCGGCCAACTGGACGATTCCAGACCAGGAAATGGGTTACCACTCTCAGGAACCGACTTGAAAAATGCCATGGATGCAGTTCTCGATGGCAAGGAAGTTGATCCCGACCAAAAACCAAGTCTGGGCTGCAACATTAAATGGATAAACAACTAGCAAACCAAATAATGAACCCTGCTATTCTAAACAACACCCTAACACTGGTGCCCGTTACCGAAAAAACCCTTGAAAAGTACGTGGACGTTGGTGTAAAATCGTACTGTGAACATTATCTGCACTTATGGGAGAATGAAGACCCAACACCTTACATTTCCCATGGACTTACCACAGAGGTTGTGGAACGTGAACTTAAAGACCCAAATGCAGTTAATTACCTGGTCAACTTGAACGAGGAAACAGTCGGTATTCTTAAATTGGTGAAAAACTGTGGTATTGATGAAATCTCGGATGCCGATGCATTAAAAGCGGAAAAAATCTATTTGCTCAAGGAACATTCAGGTAAAGGTATTGGCAAACAATTGCTTCAATTTATTGAAGAGACGGCAAGGGGTTTAAACAAGAAAGTTGTTTGGTTGGATGCCATGCAAAAAGGGAAACCCGTGCATTTCTATCAAAAAAATGGATATGTTATCAAAAGGGAGAGCGAAGTGGTGCTGCCCAATGCCAAACCTTCCGAAAAACCCATGTGGATTTTGACCAAAACGCTTTAGGTTACCAGCCTTTTCGCTGGATCAAATTTTCAATATGGGCATAATGGTGGTTGCTGTGCCAGGCATAGCGGCCAATATTTTCCTTCAACGTCGTTTCCTGATTCCCATCAGGATGAACAAAACTTCGTTGTAAATCTTCTTCTGATAGTCCTTTCAACAAATAAACCAACTTGGTATGTATAGCACTTAAATGGTCCAAGGACATTTGAATCGGTGCCGTTCGGGTATCGAACAATTCGGCCCAGGCCTTTTCATTATAAGCTTTTATGATTGGCGCATCCTCCGTTAAGGCCCACTTAAAGCGGATATAACTGTTATGGTGACTATCGGAAATATGATGCACCACTTGACGAACCGTCCACCCATCGGGGCGATATGGAGTTTCCAATTGTTGGTCGGTGAGCGGCGTTACCAAATCGCTCAAACGTTGCGGTAAATTTTCCAAAATAGCAATCCATTCCTGTAAATCTTCTTTTGTAATGGATTCGGGTATATTAAATTTACCAATAGGGTAACGTAGTTGTTCGAAAGTTTCCTTTTCCATTCTTCAAAAATAACAACTTTGCACGATACTTTTCCCTATTAAAAAGAGACGTATTTTAATACAGTTTTAACTGATTTATAATGTTACACCCAAATAATCTAGTAATTTTGTAGAGTACTAATTTTTTAAATCTAAAAATCAAGGATATATGGCAACTTTAAGATTAGGAGATACCGCCCCGGATTTTACAGCGGTTACTTCCGAAGGAACACTCAATTTTTATGAATACCTTGGCGATAGCTGGGGAATCCTATTCTCACACCCTGCGGATTTCACGCCTGTTTGTACCACTGAGTTGGGTACGGCCGCCAAGTTTAAGGATGAGTTCGATAAAAGAAACGTGAAGATGATGGCACTTAGTGTGGATGGCGCTGCATCTCACATGGAATGGATCAAGGATATTAACGAAACCCAGAATACCGAAGTAAATTTTCCCATTATTGCAGACGTGGAAAGAAAGGTTTCCGACCTTTATGATATGATACACCCCAATGCGGACGATACACTTACCGTACGCTCCGTATTTGTTATTGGGCCTGACAAAAAAATCAAACTCACGCTAACGTATCCGGCCTCTACTGGGCGTAATTTTTACGAATTACTACGGGTTATCGATTCTTTGCAATTAACCGCCGACCACAAAGTGGCCACCCCCGCCAACTGGAAACATGGGGAAAAAGTTGTGGTAAGTCCTTCTATACCTACGGAAGAGGCCAAAGGAATCTTTACAAAAGGTGTGGAAGAAGTGAAGCCCTATCTACGTTTGACCCCCGACCCATCGGTCTAATTTTATATTTTAAAATAAAAAAACTGATTATCAATAAATTAAACGTACCTTTGCAACTCAATTAATTATTATTTCAATTTATATTATGAGTAAAGGAACAGTAAAATTCTTCAATGATTCTAAGGGCTATGGCTTTATCACTGAAGATGGTTCAAACACAGATCACTTCGTACACATTTCAGGTTTAATCGATGAAATTAGAGAAGGTGACGTTGTAGAATTCGAACTACAACAAGGTAAAAAAGGATTAAACGCCGTTAATGTACAAGTTGCGGATTAAGTTATAGTTTTTTTTTTATATAAAGCCCGAGCGTTGCTCGGGCTTTTTTTTTGTTCATTTTTTTTGTGTGTCCACGCAACCATTTCACTCTTTATTATCTAAATAGAAAACAAACGCAGTTCCCCATAATCATTAAACCTATATAAATGAACACCTTTTTTGGAGTACTCTCGTTTCTTTTAATCGTTAATGCCTTGCTACTGGTTTGGAGTGTAAACGGTTCCAAAAAGTAAATTAATAGTTGTGCAGGGGCAATAGGTAGGGTTTTAAAACGTTGGATTGTTACCTATTAAACACTTGCAGCCATGACCACTTTTTTTAGCGTTCTAATCGTTTTGCTTGCCGTTAACCTGGGTTTACTCCTTTTGAGTGTAAACAGGGCCAAATAAAAAAGCCTCCATTTCTGGAAGCTTTTTAAATGCGTATGGTGAATTTTTCTATTTCACGTTCATCAATTCCACATCAAAGACCAATGTTGCGTTAGGAGGAATAACCCCTCCAGCTCCCGCGCTGCCATAGGCCAAATGCGATGGAATCACAAAACGGGCCTTATCGCCCACTTGCAGAAGGCTTATTCCTTCGTCCCATCCTGGGATCACTTGCCCCACGCCCAATGCAAAATCTATGGGTTGGTTTCTTTTGTAAGATGAATCAAAAACTTGTCCGTTGGCCAATGCACCTTCGTAATGCACCGAAACCGTTTTACCTTTTTCGGCTTTGGCACCACTTCCTTTTTGAATGATCTTATAACGCAGTCCACTATCCGTCTTGTCAAAACCAGCTGCCAATTTTTCCATTTCGGCCTCTGCCTGGGCTTTTTGTTCAGCAATACGCTTTTCCCTTGCACCTTCGAACGTACGGAAAGCCTCTATGGCATTCCAGTTTTTTGCCTCTTCACCTACCCTTACAATTTCCAAGGTCTCAATGGCGTCACCCTGGGCAATGGCATCCACTATATCCTGACCTTCCACAACATTGCCAAAAACGGTATGTTTGTTATCCAACCATGGTGTGGCTACGTGAGTGATAAAAAACTGGCTCCCATTGGTTCCCGGTCCTGCGTTGGCCATGGACAACACTCCAGGGCCATCGTGCACCAAATCGGGGTGGAACTCATCATCAAATTTATAGCCCGGGTCTCCGGTTCCAGTACCTGTGGGACAACCTCCTTGGACCATAAAATCGGCAATTACCCTGTGGAATTTTAACCCATCGTAATATGGTTTTCCTTGTGGTTTTACACTATTTTCCATGTCGCCCTCGGCCAGCGCAACAAAGTTGCCCACCGTCCCCGGGGTTTTATCGTGAGTAAGTTTTACCAGTATCTCACCTTTGGTGGTATTGAATTTTGCGTAGATTCCGTCTTGCATTGTATGTTGATTAATAGATTATTAGAAAACTAAATTCTCGGATTTTTATAAAGCTGCAAAGATACGGGTTTATGCTCAAGGTTAAAAGCTAGAACAGTAGCCTTTGAGTTCCGTTATGGCCTTTAATCGCTTTAGGTGTTCCATAGTCCATCGGAACAAGAATAGAAAAGTAACTAACTAAATTTGGGTTATGACAATTTACCACAAAAAGTATATATTAACTTTGGCTACATAGGGTTATAAGGAATAAAAACCGCTATTTTCTATATACAACCGTTTGGAACAATGCCTGTGGTGCGTGTTTGCGTCACTAACGTGCCACCTACAAACGCTAAATGTTCCTAACGCCACGCGGTACGACCGCACATTAGCCCAACCACCGGGACAATACCAATCACTTATTTTCACTAAATTGCCTTTGCCACTGTACCTAACATCGGATATAGCGCATTTGCGCCTAATGGCTACCTTAGCTTGTGCGAGCAAGCTCGCAACGCTACTTGCCATATCCGCGTGGCGTTGTGGGTAATTTGAGAAACGATTGTGCTAAATTGAAACATGATTAGAGAATTAAAAAAATCGGATATATCTGGACTCAATAGTCTTCCACCAATTGACTGGAAATTTGATTATGAAGATTTCTTAAATGATTTCGTTGGAGAGAATTATTTTAGAGCTTTTGTCATGATTCAGGACACAAAAATAGTTGGGACAGGAAATGTTTTTTTCAGGGATAAAATAGGGTGGCTTGCTAATATAATTATTGACGAGAGTTTAAGAGGGAAAGGATTAGGATTCAAAATGACAAAATTTCTCGTTGATTATTTGAACGATAAGGGATGTGAAACTCAGATATTGATTGCAACTGAACTTGGAGAGCCTGTGTATAAAAAGATTGGATTCGCCAAGATTGCGGATTATCAATGCTTTGACACAGAGTTGGGGCAAGATTATGAGATGTCAAGTTCTATACGTAAGCTGGATTGCTCAGATTTAGAGAAGCTATACCATCTGGATAATCTAGCAAATGGAGAGAATCGGACACATTTGATTGATAAGTATTATAAAACCGGTTTTGGATATTTTAATTCGGACAACGATTTATTAGGATTCTATCTCCCTGATTTCGGGCGAGGATTGGTTTTATCAAATGATACGAAAGCGGGAGTTGAATTACTGAAATTAAAACATTCAAAAAAGGAAATAAGAACTTTGTTGCCAATTGATAATAACGCAGGAATTGATTTTTTTAAGACAAGTGGGTTAAAAAAAGGATATAAATGCTCAAGAATGATTCTAGGCAAACAAAACAAATGGAATCCTAAATATATTTATTCTTATGGGAGTGGATATTGCGGATAAAAACCAGCAGCCAACAATAAATATACATGATGCGGGGCGGTTTAGTAAATTTAAACTTTAAAGCATTTAATAAACTGTATTGCGGTTTGATAACGAAGAGCCTCGAAAACCCGCACTCCGTATATTCGAACCCTTGCCAGTAATTTAAGAAAATCCATAAATAATTTTAAAATCTGTCATATTTCGAAAACTCTTGTCACTAAATAAGTAGAGAGTAATAATGAAAGATAAAGAATCAATGACAGAAACATTTGAACAGCTACTTGAGAATAATAAAGAGAAAATTTATAGAATTTGTAAAATCTACGCAGTTTCCCCTTTAGAACCTCAAGACCTTTTCCAAGAAGTAATTTTTGCAATTTGGAAATCTCTTTCAACCTTTAAAGGTAATTCGAGTATTGACACTTGGATTTACAGAATTACACTAAACGTCTGTCTTCGCTCAAAACAAAAATCAGATAAAACTTTTAACAAGACACTTCAATTAGAATCTATTCAATTCATTCCTGTAGAAATGCCTATTGAAAATTATCAACAAGAAAAGTATAATGCCTTGACTTCTTGCATCTCAAAACTAAACAATGAAAGTAAATCAATCATTATCCTTTGTTTAGAAGAATTGAAGTATAAACAAATTGCTGAAATAACCGGATTAACAGAAAATCATATTGCAGTAAAAATGAAAAGGATTAAAAAAATCCTAATGGATTGTATAACAAATAAAATATAATAGTATGTGGAATAATGAACAAAAAAATATTTGGCAAGACATCAAAGATACTTGGAATGACCAGCCTCAATCCGAAAAAATCAATATTCAAGTATCACAGCTTTTAAATGAATTTAAAAGTAAGGCAAGTCAATTCGAGAAAGACTCGATTAAAAAAGATGTAGCTTTTATAACTTCTTCCATAACTAAATTTGAAAAAGATTCAATTAAAAGAGACCTAACTTTTATAAGTACTTCAGTAACCAAATTTGAAAAAAAATCAGTAAAAAGCGGATTAAATTTCATTTCTGAATTTTTAGAGAAAGTTACATCTAAACTCAAGAAAAAGAAATAAAACCACTAACAACAACGTATATAAAAAATATTCAAAATTTAGCTATCTTTGAGTTCTCCCCTACTTTTAAAAAACAATCCCAATTGAAAGATTTGTGCCTTTAGAGAATCTCACTTTTCATTTACAAGACCGTTGGCAATAATTAAACAGTAACCGTAAATCCAAAATAAAATGAAAAATTTAGTGCTTCTTTTTGTGACAATATTTCTGATTTCTTGTAACGAAAAAAACAATCAATCGGAAAACAAATCGACGGATGTAAACCAAATAGATTTTCAGGCCGAATTAGCCTCAATTGAGGAGACCCGGGCAGGATTTCAGTTGGCAATTAAAGAAAAACGCTATGCTGATTTAAGAAATTTTAGTACTGGAGAAATAATATCGTTGACACCTATTTGCGGAACCTGGGAAGAATACAAACGCTTACGGAATGAACCAGTTGGCTCTTTTAGTTATGACAGTTTGGTAATGAAGCCTAAAGAAACCATCATCGTTAGTGATAGTGTCGCCTATGATTTTGGAACGAGCTCTGTTTATTATACCAACGAACAAGGTGAACCAATAGAAATTGAGGATACCTTCCTAGCCATTCTAAAAAAGGACAAAAGTGATGGAAAATGGAAATTACACAGAGAAGTGGCTACAACAAATATGTTACAATAAAAAAACTATTGCCAACAACGGTAACCGTTGCACAAGCCATTGAAAAGCAAAAAAACGGATTCATA